>Ga0068855_100002619_pt1 | contig 22181 bp, 18 predicted proteins | sample KBSCornC52_FD_66592 | JGI IMG/M metagenome (GOLD analysis project Ga0068855, IMG submission 66592) | Corn rhizosphere microbial communities from Kellogg Biological Station, Michigan, USA - KBS Corn C5-2 | ecosystem: Host-associated > Plants > Roots > Rhizosphere > Soil ...
TTGATCAACTTCGGCAGGCTGATGTTCGACGGCACGCTGGAGCAGTTGAAGGCCGAACACGGTGGTCGTCCACAGGTACACGTCACGTTCGCCGAGCCGGTCGCGCTGGTCGAAGTCCTGGGCGCGCGGGTGGTGAGCCACGACGGAATGCGTGCGGTCGTTGCCCCTGAGGGAGTTACCACGACTGAAGACGTCGTCAGGTCACTGATTTCGCGCTTCCCCGTCGTCAATATCGGTGTCGAGGAGACCAATCTCGAAGATCTGATGCGCGACGTGTACCTCGCGAAACTCGGCGAGGTGCCCGTAAACGCGAACGGCACGACATGACGGGTGGTCGCGCGGCATGACGAGCATGGCGCTGCCCGGCGCCGAATCACGGCGTTCGGTGCACCGGTCGTGGCGGCTGCTTCGCGTTGGAGTGCTGAACGAGCGGGCCTTTCGGATCAGGCTCGTCATCGCCCCCATGACCCTCGCCGTTCAGCTGTATCTTTACGACCGACTCTGGACCGCGGTATTTAGGCACACGACAAAGGCCGCGGGTCTGACGTTGAAGCAGACGCTCACCTACTCACTGATGGCACTCCTGATCGCTCGGATTCGCTGGAACGCAAGGGGTTTCCTGACCCGTGACAGCGTGGCCATCAGCGTCCGTGAGGGCACGATCGCCTACTGGTTCATGCGGCCCATTTCACCCGGGCGCTTCTACATGTGGCGGCAGGCCGGTGACATGGCGTACGGCGCGGCGTGGGCGTTGCTCGGGTACGCAGTGATTCTGGCGGCGGGCGTGATCGATCCTCCGCGCGGTGCCAAGGGTGCGGTGATATTCGCGGTCAGCTTGCTACTCGGGCAGATCGTGCTCTACTACCTCGGCGCGATCGTCGATATTGCGATGTTCTGGATGCTCAGCAACAACGGCCTTTCTCGGATGTACTACTTCGTGCAAGACCTGCTGTCGGGTGTCTTCGTACCGCTGCCGTTCATGCCGGCGGTGATGTTGGCGTTCGCTACCTGGTTGCCATTTAGCAGTGGCGTCAACGTCCCGATGTCGCTGTACGTCGGACGCATCCCGCTTTCACGCGCCCCTGAGCAGTTGGCTCTGCAGCTATTTTGGTGCGTGGTGCTCGGCATCGTGACGAAGTTCTTGTGGTCTCGGGCTTCCCGGCGCGTCACCGTGCAGGGTGGGTGACCACGTGACGGCCATCGCCGACATCGGCTCCGCGCCGCGCGCTCACCAGCTGCGCCACACCTTGCGGGTCGTGCGCAAGGTGACCGCCTTGAACCTGCACGCGCGAATGGAGTATCGCGCCGACTTCGTCATCTCGGTGTTCTTCGGCATCATCTGGCAGACGTCGACCTTGATGTTCGCGAGTGTGTTGCTGACGCGGTTCAAGAACGGCCTCGGTGACTTCCCCTCGAGCGGCGTGCTCCTGCTCATCGGCTTGCGGTTGCTGTCGCACGGCCTTTACGTGCTGGTGTTTTCGAACCTTGGCTGGTTGCCACGCCTGGTCGACGAAGGCCGCATGGATGGCTACTTCCTTCGGCCGGTGCCGGTATTCACCCAACTTCTGATCAGCCAGTTCAACGTCAACGCGATCGGCGATCTCGCGGTCGGCGCGTCGACCCTGGGCTTCGCGATCGCTTTCATCGACGTGCACTGGACTTTCGCGCGGGCGCTCTACCTCGCCGCGGCAGTGATCGGTGGCTTCCTGCTCGAGGCGGCGCTGCAACTCATGCTGTCATGCTTGCTGCTTCGCTCGCCCGGTTCGCGGGTGCTCGGCTCATGGGTTGACGAATTGATGTCGACGTTCGGCAACTACCCGCTCTCGATCGTGCCGAAGTTCGTGCAGGGATTGTTCACTTTCCTACTACCACTGGCCTTTGTGGCCTACTTCCCCGCGGAAGTGGTGCTCGGAATCGCCCCCAAGCACGGCGCCATGTCGATCGTCGTGCACTGGTCGCCGCTCGCCGGCTTCGCCCTTTTCTTGGTTGCCCGCAGGGTCTGGAACTACAGCCTCCGCCACTACGCGACCGCTGGCGGCTAATACCCGATTGGGCGCAAGCGCTCCGAGGAGCACCCGCGCCCAATCGGTCATCTCGTTACGGCTGCACCCACGGTGAAGGTGCAGGGGGTTCGACCCGGGTGGGCCGGTCTTGGCAATACGTCGGCGTCGTCCAGCCGCCGTCGTTACTGGTGCCAAGAAGCTGGACGTCGAACTCCGGCGTTCCGGTGAAGTGGAACGTACCGCAGTCGTTGATGCCCGGCACCCCGACGCCTCTGGCATCGACGTTGTCAAACGTCGCCCAGCCGGCGGCTCGCGCATTCACGACAGACGTACCGGTGCCGTCAATCTTGATGTCGTTGAAATGCACGTTGTTGATGACGTAGAGGTCCTTCACACCCCAGTCGGCGACGAACATAACGGCGTCGTAGTCGTTGTCGAGGAAGCTACTGTCGCTGACCTCGATGTCGGCCGTGATCGAACCTTGCAATGCGTAGAACCACATGGCGCCGATGCCGAGATTCCAGTTGTAGTCGAGAATTCCGGCCCGAACTGTGGTGTTGCGGGCGAAGCTGAGCTTGCCGGTGAACGGCGTCGCATTGAACCGCGAACCCACCTGGAGGCCGCTGCCCTCGCGCACCGGGTCGGCAACCACGTTGTCGGTGACGGCATTGTCCGTGCCGCCATAGATCGCGATGTCGTTCGCGAGTGTTGGTGACTCCACGGTGTTGTGGTCGAACACGTCGTCGTGGTCGGCGTTGATTTCTGACCACATCGCCAATCCGTCGTCACCGGTGTTGCGAATGAAGTTGTTGGTGACGCGCACGTCCGATATGCCGTCGTGCAGGTTGATGCCGTCGGCGATCTGGTCGACGATTTCGTTGTTCTTGATCGTCAGTCCGCTGAACGGACCGTCGAACCACATCCCTACTTTGGTGTGCTGGATGTAAAGGCCCTCGATGGTCGAACCGCCCCCGATTGCGCCGCCGACGCCGTTCACCTGGTCGGTGTCGACGCGTGCGTTCACGTTGCTTTCAATGGCGAAGTTCGACAGGTGCACGTTAGTGCTGCCACCGATGGAGGCGTCCTTGCCGTAGAAGCCAGGCCCTGTCATTGCCGTCGTGCCGTCGGGGTTCACGATCGGCGTCTGGTGCCCTTCGACGATCGAGTACCAGTTACCGGCGCCTGTGACGGTGACGTCGTCGACGATGATGTGCCGGTTCACCTGGTAGACGCCTGCCGGAATGAAGACAGCCTTGCCTTGCGCGCGGCCGGCGGCGATGGCCGCGTCGAAGGCATCAGCCGAGTCATGCCTGCCGGTCTTGTCGGCCCCGAATTGCAGTATCGACAAGGAATTCTGCGGCTGGTGCGCCGGCTTTGCGACGTCCTGAAAATCGACGAGGTCGATCGCGTACCAGGCGGCATTGGTGTGCTCGGGGACCTGCAGCTTAAGGGTGTCGCCGCGGTGATAGGTCTTGCCGAGAAGCAGCCGCTGCTCGTCATAGAAGTGGCTGGGGCGCAGTGGTGTCGGGAAGGTCGGTGTCGGTGTCATGGCAGAAGGCACGCAACCGCACTCGAACATCCACCAGTTCGGCTCGATGCTCTGGGCGTTGGGGTCGTTGGTGAACGGATACAGGTTGTAGAGCCAGCTGTATTGCGACGTCAACGTCATTGTCTGCGTGTGCTTTCCGTCGACCGAGACGTCGAGTGGGGCGGTAATGCCGCCACCGTTGGCGGCGTCGGGAATGCTGTAGCGAACGTTGATGGCATTCGTGTCTTGGGTGAGGGTGAACTCGACGTAGTCGCCGGGCCTCGTAAGTTGGACGGCGCTTCGGCCCGAGGCCTCTGACGCCAGCGTGAACCAGGTGCGGTCCGGGGCGATGACGCTGCCGTTCGTCGTCGCGTTCTCCGCTTCCTGTTCGACGAACGGGACGTCGGCGCCGCGGCCTGCCGTCAGCGAGGGCGACAGTGCGGCAACCGTTTCGACGCCGCTCGACGGCGAACCGTGGTCAGTGTCGCCCGCGGCGACGGCGGACCCTACGCCGGTGGTGGCGCCGAGTGTGATGGCCAACAACATGCAGGCGGACGCCGGTGCGCCGGTGCGGAAACGCCGCCGGCGGATCCCTGGGGCGCCACCGGAGCTTGCACAGCTTCGGGACATTCGTACTCACTTCCGTGCACAAGGAATTGCGCACCCGATCGGTGGCCCGGCGCGAGCGGGTGGGGCATGAACGTTGCCAGCGCGCGGATGGTCGGCTGAAGATAGGGCACTGAGTCTGCAAGCAACAAGACCTATCTTGTTGACAACAGCCGCGCTATAGTCAAGAGCTTGCAAGAAAGCGTCGTCTGCTTCCGAAGCTGGACGGGCGGAGGCGCCAGACACCCACGGGGTCGTCGCTGATCGATCGGTGGGCTAATTCGCGGCCGGTGAGCTTTGAACTAGTCCAGACCGAGGTCGGCCAGCGAGTATGCGGCGCGGTACTCGAGGCCGGCCTTCGCTACGGCGCCAGCCGCGCCACGCTCGACCAGGACAGCGACCGCTACGACGTCCGCACCCGCTTCGCGAAGGGCTTCGACCGCCGTGAGCACCGAACCCCCGGTCGTTGAGGTGTCTTCGACCGCAAGCACGCGGCGCCCAGCAACGTCCGGACCTTCGATGCGGCGCTGCAGTCCGTGCGCCTTGCCTTCTTTGCGGACGACGAATGCATCGAGTTTGCGCCCACGTGCGGCAGCGGCGTGCAGCATTGCGACGGCCACCGGATCGGCGCCGAGGGTCAGCCCACCGACCGCCTCGAAGTCGAGATCTGCGGTGAGCTCGAGCATCACCGAGCCGACGAGCGGTGCGGCGCTCGAGTCGAGGGTTACCCGGCGCAAATCGACGTAGTAGTCGGCCTCGCGGCCCGAACTCAAGGTCACTTTGCCGTGCACGACGGCCTTGCTGGTGATCTCGGTCAGAAGCGCGTCGCGGTCATGTGAAGTCATGACCCGAGGGTATCGGCCAGCGCCGTGGCAGCGCCGTGATGGCGACGCGTAACGGGTAAGCCGATGATCGCGCCGCCGAGTTGTTTTTGGGCCTATTAGGGCCTTCGAGCACCGAGCCGACGGCGGCGAGCAAGCCGGACGACGGCCGACGACGGCAGGTGGCGTCCGACTCTGACCACGAGCCGATACCGCCTGCTGGGAATCGACATCACCTTGCCGCGAGCGAGATCCCGCAGGCATTCGTCGACGACCCGATCCACGGTCAGCCACATGAAGCGCGGAGCGCCGGACGCGTCGATTTTGCCGCGCTCGTGGAACTCGGTGTGCACCAGGCCGGGGCACAGCGCGATTGCTTGTACGCCCGTGCCGGCGAGCTGCGCGCTGAGCGTTTCGCTGAAGCGCACCGCCCACGCCTTCGCCGCACCGTAACTGTTGTACGACAAGATTCCGGCGACGCTGGCGACGGTGATGATCGTGCCGTGCCGGCGGGCGAGCATTCCGGGCAGTGCGGCTTTGCTGAGCCGCAGTGGGGCCCGGACGAGTACCCGGAGCATCCGCTCTTCGTCGTCCACGCTGGTCTTAATCGTTTCGACGCCGAGTGCGAAACCGGCATTGTTGACCAAGACGTCGATCGGGCGTGCCTCGTCGCCCAGCCGTGACTCGACGGCGGCGCATCCGTCGTCGGTGCTGAGGTCGGCGGGCAATACTTCGACGTCGGATGTGAAGGTGTTTCGGTACGACTCGGCACGTTGCCGAAGCCTGGCTTCGTCTCGAGCGACAAGCACGAGCGAGTAGCCGAGTTCGGCGAATCGGTCGGCAAAGCCGGCGCCGATACCCGAACTCGCGCCAGTGATCAGAGCGGTCGTCATGCCCCCACGGTGTCACAGTCGTGATAGTTCCTGCGGTTCCACGCTCGCGGGTCCTAGGCTTTGGCCATGCTGCGCAACCCGTTGGTGCCTCGCCTGCAAGGCCTCGGCACGACCATCTTCGCCGAGATGTCGGCGCTCGCTCTCGCGACTGGTGCGATCAACTTGGGGCAGGGTTTTCCGGACGTCGATGGGCCCGACGAGATGAAACAGCTCGTCATCGAGGCCGTTCGCGGCGGTCGAAACCAGTACGCACCGGGGATTGGAATCCCCGAGTTGCGCGCGGCCGTCGTCGATCACCAGAAACGGTTCTACGGGCTCGACCTTGAACCCGAAACCCAGGTGCAGGTCACGGCAGGCGCGACCGAAGGGGTTACCGCGGCGATGCTCGCACTCGTCGACTCCGGTGACGAAGTGGTTGCGCTCGAGCCGTATTACGACTCCTACGGAGCCGCGATTGCGATGGCTGGCGGGGTGCGCGTGCCGGTTACCTTGCGGGCACCTGACTTTCGGCTCGACGTCGAGCGCCTTCGCGCGGCCGTCACGGCTCGCACGAAGGTGATTTTGCTTAATACACCGCACAATCCGACCGGTACGGTTCTGACGACCAGTGAGTTGCAGGCGGTCGCGGCCGTCGCGATCGAGCACGATCTCATCGTGGTGACCGACGAGGTATACGAGCATCTCGTATACGACGGCGCGCACACTCCAATCTCCACGTTGCCCGGCATGTTCGAGCGAACGGTGACGATTTCGTCTGCGGGCAAGACTTTCGCCTTCACCGGCTGGAAAGTTGGATGGGTGACCGGTCCGGTTGAGCTCGTAGCAGCGGTTCGCACCACACAGCAATTCATGACGTTCACAAACGCAGCGCCGATGCAACCTGCTGTGGCGCACGGACTGCTGATGGCCGACACCTACTTCGAAACCTTGACGAACGACATGAGGCGCAAGCGCGATCTGTTGTGCGAAGGGCTTGCCGGCGTGGGATTCGACACATTCAAGCCCTCGGGCACCTACTTCGTGACGGCCGACATCCGACCGCTCGGCTACCACGACGGCTACCAGTTCTGTCGCGACCTGCCCATATTGGCGGGCGTCGTTGCGATCCCGCATGCGGTGTTCTACGACAACGTCGAGTTCGGCGAGCCACTGGTGCGTTTCGCGTTCTGCAAGCGCGACGAGATGCTGACCGAGGCGATCTCACGCCTTCATGCCCTGGCACGTTGATCCGCTACAGACGGGCCGACGGCGGCAGGCAGCGCACCATCGATACCGAGCCGGTGATCCGTACAGATCCTGCGCCGTAAGGAATCAGCAGGGTGTCGCCGCGGTGCACCACGATGTGTTCGGCACGGAAAAACCTATTGGCACTCTCAGGCAGCAAGCCGATGGAACCAGCGTCGGAGCGCATGGCCTGACGACTGACCTGCGCAGCCAGCCGGCCGTCGTGCCAGCGAGCCAGTCTTCGGGACCTGTCTGCGTCGCGGATGTTCGCCGTCGAGCCCGCGAAACGCGGCGATAGCGTTGCCACCGCGGTAGAACTTCGGGGCTTGGTTGGGCGCGAGCACGATCGGGTTCATCAGTGCACCTCGTTCGACAGGTTCGAGAGCGACAATGAAGCGCCAGATGCCGCGCCGTCAAGCTGGCATGAGCTGAGTTGATGAGGAGCCGTCTCAATGAGCCAGCCTACGACCGCTACGCCGCGCGTCGTCGTTTGTGGCGAAACCCTGATCGACCTCGTACCAGCGGGCGATGCGTTATGGCGGGCGCTGGCTGGCGGGAGTCCGGCCAACACTGCTGTTGCGCTGGCCCGCCTCTCGACGCCGACAGCCATGCTGGCTCGCATTTCGGCCGATGCATTTGGGGCACAACTTCGGGCCCGCTTGCGCGACAACGCCGTCGACCTGCGTTACGTTGTCGACGCCGACGAGCCGAGTACCCTTGCCGTCGTCGATCTCGGCGATGCAGCTGGTGCTCGTTACACATTTCACCTTGACGGCACCGCCGATTGGCAATGGACGCCGAAAGAACTCCCCGCCGCCCTCGCCGATTCAGTTGTAGCAATACACGCCGGCTCGATGGCACTCGTTCGGCCACCGGGCGGCGTCGTCCTCGAATCGTTGCTGGCACGGGAAAAGTCGCGGCGGATCATTTCGGTCGACCCCAATGTGCGGCCCGCAATGTGCCCTGACCGTCGTGAATATGCGCGAATCGTCGAGCGTTGGGTCGGGCTGGCGCATGTCGTCAAGGCGAGTTTGGACGACGTGTGCTGGCTGTATCCCGACTCCGACGCTGACGACGTGCTGGCGGATTGGGTTTCGCGGGGTGCCGCGCTTGTCGTGCTGACGTGTGGCGGCGACGGCGCAATCGCTGCGACGCGGGGCGGCGATCGTGTATCGGTTGGGGGCCGTTCGGTGGTGGTCGTCGATACGATCGGGGCCGGCGACACGTTCAGCGCAGGGTTGCTTCACGCGCTTGACGCGGCCGACCTGCTCGATGTATCGAAGATCGGCGGCATCGCGGGAGCTGACGTCGAGAAGGCGCTGCATTTCGCCGTCGACGCATCGGCCCTGGCGTGCACCCGCGAAGGCGCCAACCCTCCGTGGCTTCGCGAATTGGACTGACCCACGCCGGTTCGGCCCGTCGGGGGAGCTGTGGTGCACGGCCGCGGCTGCCGCACCGAAGGGCACAGGCCCCAACGACGCCTTTTACGCAGCGGGGGTGGCGGCGCGGACGATTTCGAGCGCGTCCTTCGACGGCGGTAGATCGGCGATTGCCGTGTCACCGTCGTGCACCTCGCCGGCCAGCAGCGCGCGGGCCAACTTGTCGCCGATCGACGCCTGCACGAGTCGCCGCAATGGCCGGGCGCCGTAGAGCGGATCGAAGCCCGTCAAGGCCAACCACTCACGGGCCGCAGGCGTCACGACAAGGTTGATCCGCCGATCGGTCAGCCGCGCCTGCAGCCGCGCGATTTGCAGGTCGACAATCTGGGTCAGCTCTTCGGTGCCTAACGCGTCGAACAAGATGACGTCGTCGAGCCGGTTCAAAAATTCGGGCTTGAAGGTTGACCGAACGACGTTCATCACGGCATCACGTCGAGCGTCGTCGTCAAGAGTCGGGTCGACGAGATACATCGAGCCCAGATTCGACGTCAAAATCAGAATCGTGTTTCTGAAGTCGACCGTACGTCCTTGGCCATCGGTGAGCCGGCCGTCGTCCAACACCTGCAGGAGAATGTCGAACACTTCGAGATGTGCCTTCTCGACCTCGTCGAGCAAAACGACACAGTACGGACGACGACGAACCGCCTCCGTGAGCTGGCCGCCCTCTTCGTAACCCACGTATCCGGGCGGCGCCCCGACGAGCCGCGCCACCGAATGCTTCTCCGAATACTCGCTCATGTCGACACGCACGATTGCTCGCTCGTCGTCGAACAAGAAGTCGGCCAGTGCCTTCGCAAGTTCTGTTTTACCGACACCCGTGGGACCGAGAAACAGAAATGACCCGGTGGGCCGATCGGGGTCGGAAATACCGGCACGAGCACGTCGGACGGCGTCAGAAACCGCTGCCACTGCGCGTTTCTGACCGATCAGGCGTTCACCTAAAGCCGCCTCCATGCGCAATAGCTTGCCGGTCTCACCTTCGAGCAAGCGGCCCGCCGGGATGCCGGTCCACAACGCGACGACGTCGGCGACGTCGTCAGGCCCGACTTCTTCTTTCACCATCGGCGACGCTGCACCGGCCGGTTCCGCGGTTGCCGATGCGGAGGCAAGTTGCGCCTCTAGCGAAGGAATCTCGGCATACATGAGCCGCGACGCGGTTTCAAAATCACCGTCGCGCTGTGCGCGCTCGGCTTGCACTCGCACCTCGTCGAGCTGTTGCTTCAGCTCACCCACGCGGTTGAGGCCCGACTTCTCCTTCTCCCATCGGGCAACGAGCGAGTTCAGCGACTCCTGCCGGTCAGCCAACTCGAGCCGAAGTCGAGAGAGCCGCTCAAGACTCGCCGGATCGTCTTCGTGCGACAGCGCCATCTCTTCCATCCGCATGCGGTCGACGAGTCGACGCAGTTCGTCGATCTCGACCGGCCACGAATCGATTTCCATGCGCAGGCGAGACGCTGCTTCGTCGACCAGGTCGATGGCTTTGTCGGGCAGGAAGCGCCCGGTGATGTAGCGGTCTGACAGCGTCGCGGCGGCAACCAACGCGGCGTCCGCGATCTGCACTTTGTGATGCGCTTCGTAGCGCGACTTCAAGCCACGCAATATGCCGATCGTGTCTTCGACCGATGGTTCGCCGACGAACACTGGCTGGAACCGGCGTTCCAATGCAGGATCTTTCTCGATGCGCTCCCGATATTCATCGAGCGTCGTCGCGCCGACAAGCCGCAATTCTCCTCGGGCCAGCATCGGTTTGAGCATGTTCCCGGCGTCCATCGCGCCCTCGGCCGCGCCGGCGCCGACGACCGTGTGCAGCTCGTCGATGAACGTGACGACCTGACCATCTGACTGCTTGATCTCGTTGAGAACGGCCTTCAGTCGCTCCTCGAACTCACCGCGATATTTTGCGCCGGCAATCATCGCGCTGAGGTCGAGCGCGACTAAGCGCTTGCCACGCAGCGATTCGGGGACATCACCGGCCACGATCCGCTGCGCGAGACCCTCGACCACAGCGGTCTTTCCGACACCGGGTTCGCCGATCAGCACCGGATTGTTCTTGGTACGTCGGGAAAGCACCTGCACTACCCGGCGGATCTCGGTGTCTCGACCGATAATCGGGTCGAGCTCGCCACCGCGCGCCCGGGCAGTCAGGTCGACGCCGTACTTTTCGAGCGCCTTGTACGTCGATTCAGGGTCGGGGGTAGTCACCCGCGCGCTGCCGCGCACTTTCTCGAAAGCGCCGAGTAGCGCCTCGGGCGACGCGCCGTGACGGCGCAGCAGGCTCGCCACCTCACCGCCTTCGTCGGCAAGCCCGACCAGTAGATGCTCAGTCGACACATATTCGTCGCCGAGCGCCGATGCGCGCGCGGAGGCAGCCGTGAGCACAGCCATCGACGGGCGATCCATACCGGGCGCGGCAACCGTTGAACCCGAAGCGCTCGGCAGCCGGCCCTCGATTTGCTCGGCCTCCGCGCGAATCGCCGTGGGCGAGGCTCCCACCGCTTCGAGCAGCGGTGCAGCGGTGCCGTCGGCTTGCCCGAGCAGCGCGAAGAGCAGGTGCACCGGCTCGACGTGCGGGTGCCCTTCGGCCGATGCCTGACGTATTGCCTCGGCGACCGCTTCCTGGCTCTTCGTCGTCAGCTTGTAGGTGTCCATTGATGACTCCTCACCTAGAGCGCTACTCCGCTTGGGCGGCCGTGCTGTCGGGAAACACCGCGCCGTCAGCACGGCTTGCGGTGCCGGTTCGCGTGACCTGCCAGGCCAGCACACCGGTCTGCCGGATCGGCACGAGGTCGCGCCGATGTGACGCGTGCGCCTCAGCGACCTGCTGCCGAACAGCAGCGCGGACGCCGTCAAGCTCGTGCCTTACTTCGAGCAGCCGTTGCTGCAGGGCGGCGACTTGGTTCTCAAGGTCGAGGATTCGCTTGATGCCGGCGAGATTGATGCCTTCTTCTTGGGAAAGTCGTTGCACCTGACGTAGGTGTTCGATGTCACGTGCCGAATACCTGCGACCCCCGCCGATCGCTCGGCCTGGCGAGACCAGGCCGAGCCGGTCGTACGTGCGCAATGTTTGTGGATGCAAGCCAGAAAGCTCGGCTGCAACGGAAATCACGAACACGGGGGTGCCGTCGTCGAACATCTCTCACTCACCTGCTCCAAGGTGCGCGCGCGGATTCTCGTTGGCCGTCGCGGCGCGGTAAGCCTCAAGGGCCTCTTTTGCTTTGTCGGAGACCTTTTTCGGGACGGCGACCTCGACGGTGACGAGCAGGTCACCGCGGCTGCCGTCTTTGCGTGGTGCACCCTTTCCGCGCACCCGGAGCACCCGTCCGCTCGTGGTACCCGGTTGCAGCTTGAGCGTGACTGCTTTCCCGTCGAGCGTAGGCACTTTCACCTCGGCGCCGAGTGCCGCCTCGGGAAAGCTGACCGGCAAGGTCAAGGTGAGATTGGCGTCCGAGCGGCCGAACAATGGGTGGGATTTGACGTGCACGAGCACAATCAAGTCGCCGGAAGGCCCACCACGCTCACCCGGAGAGCCCTTGCCCTTCAGGCGAATCCGCTGCCCGTCGGCTACGCCTGCCGGAATGCGGACCTGCATGGTGTGCTCGCTCATCGCGCGCCCGCTGCCGTGGCACACCGGGCATGGTTCGTCGACGATCAGCCCGCGGCCGCGACAGTCGCGGCATGGTTCGGACAATGCGAAACCGCCGGCGCTGCGCGCTGTGACGCCGGTGCCGCTACAGGTCGGGCAAACCCGCGGCGTCGTTCCGGCCTTCGCGCCGGTGCCGCGGCAGGCGCCGCACGGATGAGGGCTGGCCATCCGCAGCGGTACGGTCACACCGCCGACGGCGTCATCAAAACTGATGGTCGCCTCGGTCTCGACGTCAGCACCGCGTCGCGCCTGCTGCGCCGTGGTTCCTCTACGCGCATTGCCGAACAAGCCGCCGAGAATATCGCCAAGACCGCCCGCGGCATTCGCGCCGCCCGTGCGCGCGTTGCCGAGGATGTCGCCCAGGTCGAAGCTGAATCCGCCAGCGCCGCCGGCACCGCCCGCGCCGCTCGGCATCCGGAAGCCACCCGAGCCGAACAGTGACCGGGCGTCGTCGTATTCCTTGCGTCGCTTGGCATCCGACAAGACGTCGTAGGCCTCGGAGATCTCCTTGAATTTCTCCTCAGCCTTCGCGTCACCTTTGTTCGCGTCGGGATGATATTGCCGCGCCAGTTTGCGATACGCCTTCTTGATCTCTGGCGCGGCAGCATCTTTAGGGACGCCGAGTGCCTTGTAGTAATCCTTTTCGATGTAGTCACGCGTACTCATCGCGGTCGGCGTCCCTCCCCTCGATTATTGGTCGGACGCCGAAGTGCCGGCGTCATCTGCCTGCTCCCCTTTCGATGTGGCTTCCGCTTCTGCAGGCAGTGGCGTGGTCGGTTCGGCGACGGCTACTCGTGCCGGGCGCACCACTCGGCCGCCGTAGCTATAACCGCGTTGCAGGATCTGCACCGCGGTCGGTTCGGTGACGTCGTCGGAGTAGGCGTGCATCAGCGCATCGTGGTGCGTCGGGTCGAATGGTTCACCGGGCTGGCCGAACGCGATCAGCCCCAGCTTGGCAACCGTGGCCTCGAGCGATTCGGCAACCTGCTTGAACCCGCCTTCGAGTTCGCCGTGCTCGCGGGCCCGACCGATGTCGTCAAGCACCGGGAGCAGCGCCGAAAGTGCTTCGGCTACAGCGAATTCACGGACCGCATCGCGGTCGCGCTCGACGCGCTTGCGGTAGTTCGCGTATTCGGCCTGCAGCCGCTGGAGGTCGGCGGTGCGTTCGGCGAGGTCGGTGCGGAGCTGGGCGGCCTCGATCGAGCCGACCGATCCGGCGCCGAGCCCTGCACTCAAGCTTTCGCCCGCCGCGTCGCCCGCGTCGGCGCCGCTGCCGGCCGCCGAAGCGGGTCCTGACACGGCGCCGGTCGCCGGGTCGAAATGCACCCGACGCTTGTCGCGGATGATCGGCTCTTCGCGCGGCTGCTCACCACTCACTTCGTTCCCTCGTCGTCGACGATTTCGGCGTCGATCACTTCGTCTTCACCGGATGAGGTCGAGGCGGTTGATCCCGCGTCGCCGGAGCCGGTGCCAGCGTCGCCAGCGGCCCCGCCTTGCGCAGATTGAGCATTCGCGTACATCGCGCTGCCGAGCTTTTGCGCCTCGGCCGCGAGTTGCTCGGTGCCGCCGCGAATCGCCTCGATGTCGGTGCCTTCGAGGTTCTTCTTCAGGTTGGCGATCGCCGTCTCGACAGCATCTTTCTCTGCTGCGGGCACGGTGTCGGGGTTCTCGCGAAGCAGCTTCTCGGTCTGGTACACGAGCGTCTCAGCCTGGTTGCGCACCTCGGCCTCTTCGCGTCGCTGCCGGTCCTCTTCGGCGTGCGCTTCGGCGTCGCGCATCATCCGCTCGATGTCTTCTTTAGGCAGCGCGGATCCACCAGTGATCGTCATCGACTGTTCCTTGCCGGTGCCGAGATCCTTCGCGCCGACGTGCACGATGCCGTTGGCGTCGATATCGAAGGTGACCTCGATCTGCGGAATTCCGCGTGGGGCTGGCGGCAGACCCGTGAGTTCGAACATTCCGAGTTTCTTGTTGTACGCAGCCATTTCGCGCTCGCCCTGGAACACCTGGATCTGCACGCTCGGCTGGTTGTCGTCGGCCGTGGTGAAGGTCTCCGAGCGCTTGGTCGGAATCGTGGTGTTGCGCTCGATGAGTTTCGTGAACACGCCGCCCTTGGTCTCGATTCCAAGAGAAAGGGGCGTGACGTCGAGGAGCAGAACGTCCTTGACCTCACCCTTCAGCACACCGGCCTGTAGCGAGGCGCCGACTGCGACGACTTCGTCGGGGTTGACGCCCTTGTTGGGCTCCTTGCCACCGGTCAGTTCGCGCACCAGGTCGACGACCGCGGGCATCCGGGTCGAACCACCGACCAAAACGACATGGTCGATCTGGCTGGTGCTGATGCCGGCGTCCTTGATGGCCTGGTGGAAGGGGTTCTTGCACCGGTCGAGCAAGTCGCTCGTCATCTTCTGGAACTCAGACCGGGTGACCTTCACTTCGAGGTGCAGCGGGCCTTCGGCAGATGCCGTGATGTAGGGCAGGTTCACCGTGGTTTCGGCCTGCTGGGAGAGCTCGATTTTCGCTTTCTCGGCCGCTTCGCGCAGTCGCTGCAGCGCCATCTTGTCTTTCGACAAGTCGATGCCGTTGCTGTTCTTGAACGCGGTAACGAGGTAGTCGACCAACCGCTGGTCCCAGTCGTCGCCGCCGAGGTGAGTGTCACCGGAGGTCGACTTGACCTCGACGATGCCCTCGCCGATTTCGAGCAGCGAGACATCGAACGTGCCACCACCGAGGTCGAACACCAGGATGGTCTGCTCCTTCTCGCCCTTGTCGAGCGAGTAAGCGAGGGCGGCGGCGGTGGGCTCGTTGATGATGCGCAGCACGTTCAGGCCGGCGATCGTGCCGGCTTCTTTGGTGGCCTCACGTTGCGCGTCGTTGAAATACGCGGGCACGGTGATTACCGCGTCAGTGATCTGCTCACCGAGGTACGCCTCGGCGTCCCGCTTGAGTTTTTGCAGGATGCGGGCGCTGATCTCCTGCGGCGTGTACTTCTTGCCGTCGATGTCGACGGTCCAGTTCGTGCCGACGTGCCGCTTCACCGATCTGATCGTGCGCTCGGCGTTGGTGACGGCCTGGCGCTTGGCGACCTCACCGACCAGCACTTCGCCGTTTTTGGCAAACGCCACGACGGACGGCGTCGTGCGCGACCCTTCTGCGTTCGCGATGACCGTGGGCTCGCCACCTTCGAGGACGGCGACAACCGAGTTGGTCGTGCCCAGGTCGATACCGACCGCTCGTGCCATGGGGCATCTCCTTGCAATGGTAAGAGTTGAGTCTGTACGGCTCATGTTATGTGCGTCTGGCCGGATGTCAAATCAGACTTGAGCCTGCCCGGCTCAATCTCAGCAAAGCTGACACGCAATCGCTGCCCATCGAATTCAGACGCAAAGCAATGCTCAGTCGGATAAGTTCAACGATCGAGTGGCGACCGTCGCTCAGTTGGTCTTCATGTGGTCGCCGTCGCAGCGGGGGGATCGGCGGGCGTTGCCGGATCAAAACTCTCCGGTCGGCGGGGCCTCTAGTCCGGAGGTCTTTACGATGCCGCTCTCGACGTCATTCTGCGCAGATTGGACGCGGCGCAATCCTAGCCTCAGGTCCGGTCGGCGCGTGGTAGCGGCAGCGGTGACCGCCGCGATCGTGGCTAGCCTCGGTTTCGCTGGCGCGGCGCCGAACGCCTTCGCAGCAAGTACCGCGCCCGTCGCCCGCTCGTCGCAGCACGCGGTCGCGACGAACGTGGTGCGGGTGTCGGGCGGCGATCGCCTCCAAACCGCAATCGCGACCTCGAAAGACCAATTCCCGACGGCGGCTAGCGCGACAGCTGTCGTCCTCGCTCGGTCCGACACATTTCCCGACGCGCTCGCGGGCGGACCGCTCGCGGCCAAGGTTGGCGGCCCCCTGCTGCTGACGTCGGCGGGCGGACTCGACACAGCAGTGCTGGCCGAGATCGAGCGGGTCGCGCCGAAGGGCTCGACCGTTTACGTCCTCGGCAGCACGGCGGGCATCAAGGGCAACGTCGACACGGCCTTGACTGCCGCGGGATACACGCCGAAACGCGTCGAAGGCGTCGACCGGTTCGCTACAGCAGTCGCGATCGCCGACCAGATGGGCGACCCGACCACGGTGTTCGAGGCTACGGGCCTGAACTTCCCTGACGCGCTTGCGGCTGGGCCGGCTGCGATCAAGTCGGGTGGTGTGATCTTGCTGACCAACGGCTCCGCGCAGTCCACTGCCACCGCGGCCTATCTCGCCGCGCACTCGGGAGGCACGCACTACGCGCTCGGCGGACCAGCTGTTGCGGCCGATCCCGCAGCGACCGCGCTCAACGGGACCGACCGCTACTGGACGGCGGCGGGAGTCGCCGAGCAGTTCTTCCCCACGGCCACGGTTATCGGGGCCGCCACCGGCCTGAACTTCCCTGACGCCCTCGCGGCAGGCCCGGACCTGGCCGCGAAGGGCGCACCGCTCCTGCTCGTCCCAACGACGGGAACGTTGCCGACGTCGGTGGCGTTGCACCTGCTTGCGAACGAGATCACGCTCACGAACGCGGTCGTTTTCGGCGGTACGCCATCAGTGAGCGATGCCGTCGCGAGCCAGGTCGGCGCACTTGCCACCGCACACGCAGCATCCGCGTCGGCAGATACATCGACGGCGTACACCGGCGCGTTCGGTGTGCGCACCGAGCAAGTGAACCTCACGGGACTGAAGGGCACTGAAACCGTCGTTGTCGATGCGTCGACCGGCGACGTCACCTTGTACAAGCAGGGTGCGGCCACTGCGACCGTGTCGGCTGCGCTTGCGCCGCGCGCCCAACTCGCCACCCTGCCCGTCGACAACCTCGACAACCTTGAGACAGCGGCCAACGCGATGTACGCCAGCGCCGATACCGCCGAGGGGATCACGTCGACCGACCCTGACGAGCTCTTCACGATCAACGCGGAACAGATCTTGCTTGATCCGGTGGCTCCGCAGAGTGTTCGACTTGCCGTCTACGCCGCACTCGCGAGCGATGACGGGCTCACCCTCGTCACCGCGGGCGCGAAGGACTCACTCGGAAGAGTCGGCATCGAGATTTACGCGCCGCTCGGCACCGACCCGACGGACAAGAGCAAGATCTCCTACATCTTCGACCCGAACACGCTGCTGCCCCTCGAGGACACCGTGCTCGATCCGTCTGGTGCAGTGATCACCCGGGAGACCATCACCAGTATGACGACAGTGGCCACGATGCCGACCGATCCGTACAGCTCCTGATCGCGAACTAGAGTGACGAACGGCCCGGGCGGTGAGTTGCTCGGGCCGTTCTGCTCGAACGGGAGGTACGGCGTGCGAACTCGGCTATTCGCGCCGCGATGCTGCGTCGTGCTCGCGGGCATCTGTTCGACCGTGCTCGCCGTCGCGTCATTTGCAGGCGGAACAGTGCTGGCGTCTGCTGCCGAGGTGATCTCCGCGACGCCGACGCTAGCTGCCCCGACTACGGTAGGCGCCACGACGACGTCCGGCACGGTGGCACCCGCGTGGCAGCTCCTACCGGCGAAAGTGATACGCGTCAGTGGGGTCACCCGAATTCAAACCGCGATCGCCGCCTCGCTCGACGAGTTCCCGTCGTCCGGCAGCGCGAAGGCCGTGGTGCTCGCACGATCCGACGCATTTCCCGATGCGCTTGCCGGCGGACCGCTCGCCGCAAAGGTGGGCGGACCCTTGCTGCTCACCCCGCCGTCCGGCCTTGATCCTGCGACGCGGGCCGAGATCCGGCGCGTGGCTCCGCCGGGCTCGACCGTCTACCTGCTCGGCAGCACCGCGGCGCTGCAGCCAGCTGTCGATGCCGCGATCACCGAGCTCGGCGACAAACCGCAACGGATCTTCGGCACGGACCGTTTCGCGACCGCAGTCGCGATTGCCGGCCAGCTCGGGGACCCAACCACCGTCTTTGAGGCCACCGGGCTCGACTTCCCGGATGCGCTGGCGGCCGGTCCGGCGGCCATCACGGCCGGTGGCGCGATCCTGTTGACGAACGGAACGCAGCAGGCACCAACGACTGCGGCATATCTGAAGGCGCATCCCGGCGGGCTGCACTATGCGCTCGGTGGGGCTGCGGCCAAGGCTGACCCTGCGGCCACCGCGTTCATCGGCACCGATCGCTACGATACGGCCGCGCAGGTCGCCGACCAGTTCTTTCCGAAGCCGACGACCGTCGGCGCGACCACCGGACTCAACTTCCCCGATGCGCTGTCCGCCGGGCCAGACCTCGCGTCGAAGGGTGCCCCACTGTTGCTCGTCCCGGGCGGCGGCGACTTGCCGCAGGCGCCCGCGATCGAGATGCTCGCCGATGCCGCCACGCTGACGAGCGCCGTCGTGTTCGGCAGTTCGGCTGCCGTCGACGACGGGATCGCCACCCAGCTCGGCCAGTTCGCCGGGCTGTCGCCGGCCACGGCGGCTCTGTCGTCGTCCGGCCGATGGACCGGGCAGTACGGCGTGCTGAGCGAGCACCAGGTCACCGGGCCGGCCAACGACGTCCATGTCACGATCGTGGCCGACGGCAACACCGGCGACCTGACCACCTACCAGTCGGTCGGCACCACGGCGGTTAGCCCGGATGCGGTGCCGACTCGTGCGGGGCTCGACGCGATGCGCACGAGCGCGGGCGGCTTCGAGAAGGCCGTCAACGATCTGTACGGTGCCGGCTACACCCTGATGGGTTATAGCTTCCCAACCGCTGACGCCGAGTTCGCCATCACGGCACAACCGGTGATCGAGGACCCGGTGGCGTCACCGAGCGTGCGCGCGCTGGTGCTGGTCACCCTCGCGAACTTGTCGGGCGCACACCTGAATGCGGGAGCGCACGATTCGACCGGGCGTGTGGCGGTCGACGTGTGGCTGCCGATCGTAGGCAATGCCCTGCTCGCGGGTTTCACGATCCACTACTTGTTCGATCCGGCGACCGCCACGCCACTCGAGGTCAAGCGGCTCGACCCGGCGGGCGTGGTGGTCGATCAGGAGACTTACCTGTCGTTCAGCACGACCGGCAGCCTGCCCTCTGACCCGTACGCGGCGTCGCCGTCGCCCAGCCCGACTCCGTGATCAAGCGAACAGGCGCGACGTGCGCAGGTCGCCGTTGCGCCTGATTGCTTGATCGGCATTGCTTAGCCGGCGCGCGCTGGACGCGGCGCACTGCCACGGCGAAGAGTTAGACCTCGGTGCGATGGAAGTTCTGCCAGCTGCGGCTCGGCGTCGGGCCGCGCTGTCCTTGGTAGCGCGAGCCGTAAACCGCTGACCCGTAAGGATGTTCGGACGGCGATGACGTGCGGAATAGGCACAGCTGACCGATCTTCATGCCCGGCCACAACTTGATCGGCAACGTGGCGACGTTCGATAACTCAAGCGTCACGTGACCGGAGAATCCGGGGTCAATCCAGCCCGCGGTGGAGTGCGTGAGCAGGCCGAGTCGGCCGAGCGACGACTTGCCTTCGAGGCGGCCGGCGACGTCGTCGGGCAACGTGATCACTTCGTATGTCGACGCCAGCACGAACTCGCCTGGATGCAAGATGAACGGGTCTTCGCCGTCCGGCTCGACCTGTCTTGTGAGGTCAGGCTGTTCGACGGCAGGGTCGATGTGGGGATAGCGGTGGTTCTCGAAGACCCGGAAATACTTGTCGATGCGGACGTCGACGCTCGACGGTTGCACCATGCCCGGGTCGAACGGATCGAGGACGACGCGGCCCTTGTCGATCTCGGCGCGGATGTCGCGGTCTGAGAGCAGCACGGGCGCAATCTACCGGGTCAGGGGCGCGCGGTGACCAATGCCGCCGCTGCGGCTCGCTAGCTATGTTGCCGCCGAGCTACCCGACGGCCTCGGCCGCTCGCTGCATCTGGTTGAGGTGTGCAGTGTCGTGGCCGGCCATCTTGCGGATTACCTCGTCGAAGGTTTCGGGGCCCTGCTCTTGGTGGGTGGCTTTGCGGGTCCAGGCCCGCTTCGGAGCGGCGCTGAACACCAACAGGTTGGCCTTGCGCAACCCCTCCCACGCGTCGAGCAACTCGGCGAACGGCAGCCGCGGCATCGGGGTCCAGACTTTCTCGTCGTAGCCCGGATACGTCGGGTTGTCGTTGCTGAGAATCAGCCGGCCGCGAAAGCCGAAGACGAGGTCAACGTCGAACAGATGGCCAGTCAGCTGCGCGACCGACCATTCGCCCGGCTCGGGCGCGGCGCCGAGTTGCTCGGGGGTGAGGCCCTCGGTGATCACGCGCCATTTGGCGATGGTGGAGGCGAGGGTGGCAAGCGGGTCGTCATCGCTGAGACCGATCAGCGCTTGCTTGTAGCGCGCGGGTTCGGTGCTCGCGTCGGGCATGATGATGGGCTCGGTAGGCATGACGTCTCCATCGGGTTCGCTTTGGTCGGACGGCGACGCTGCCGGTTTGCGCTTTCTACCGCATCGCGGTGACGGCAGTCGAGCGATATTTGCGCTGCGGCTTTGCTAAGCGGGCTGGCCGTGAGGTCCGGTAAACGTTGGCGGTGCTCTAACACCGTGACCGTCGGCCACTTGTGCTGGTGCCGGTTTGCGATCTCACTCGCCATGGCGCTCAGTACTTCGTACCGGACGACGGGTGAAGCTGCGCGAGGCGCTGGGTATCGGAGCGGCTGGTTAAGGCGGCGATCGCGAGTACGCTTGGCGCCATGTTCTTGTTGGTGCTCGTCGCGATCCTGGTCGTGTTGTTCATCGTGCTGCCGCTGATCGGGTTGGCGGTCTGGGCGCTGATCAGCGTCGGAATCGTGGGGATCATTATCGGCGGGATTGCGCGGCTGGCGTTGCCGGGCCGGCAAAGCATCAGCATTCTCGGAACCGTCTTGTTGGGATGGATCGGCTCGATCGTCGGCGGCTTCTTGGGCTATCGGATCATTCACACCGGGCGGATTCTCACGATCCTGCTCGAGATTGTGGTCGCGGCGGTGCTGATCGCCATCTTCGCAGGCCGCAATCGGGACCGGCGTACCTCGACTTCAGGCCTCTGAAGGCACACCTCGGTGGACCTTGGCGGACGCTTGGTGTCCGCGCGGTGCGCGCCGGTACAGTAGGCGCGTCGCCTGACCGGCTTCGCCGGATCGGGTGCCGCGCGGGTGTAGTTCAATGGCAGAACATCAGCTTCCCAAGCTGACAGTGCGGGTTCGATTCCCGTCACCCGCTCCATCCATCCTTCCCTCCCTCGCAAAACCGCAGGTCAGAGACCTGATCCCGTTGCTCCCATCGCTAGCCCGGCTCCGTAGATGCTCTACGCGTGTCCGCTACCTGCACGTGGCACGCCGGTAGTGGCGATTTCCGGTCGTTCGACCTCACGAGTACGAAGGCTTCACGCGCGTGTACTCCTCGACGAAGACTCTTCCGCGGAGCTCGCGCCGATCGCCCACCTACCCACGCCGCGCCTGGCGCAGGTCGAGTTCATCGCCTCAAAGCCCGCGACGTCACCAACGCGGCGGTTCGTTTCACGCTTAGGGATGAGCGTGTCGAGCAGGATGTCGGGACATCGAGCGGCTGACGAGGGTCGCCGAGGATCGAGGCGCCGAAGACGGAATACAGCGGTCATGACGGTTTCTCCTCGCTCAGGCGGCAAGTTCAGTGATGCTGAGGGCGAAGTCCAAGTTCCCGACCCCGTGGTTAGCAAGGCCTACCGTGACCAGGCCCGCTCCTTCCAGCCAGTGCGCCATTTTCAGGCCGCCGACGTCCAGCGGGCGCAGCCCGAGGCTCTCGATGAACGCCTCCACGTCCGCCTTGGCCTGCGCGTTATCGCCAGCGATGAGGACGTCGAGCGGCCGGCCCTTCTCCAGGACATGCCGGAAGATGGTGTTGAACGCCTTGAATACGCTGGCGCTGGCCGGGGCCGCCTTGGCGGCTTCCTGCGCGACCGAGGTGTCCTCGGGGATGGCCAGCCCGTCGGCCGCGGCATTGAAGGGGTTGCTGATGTCGATGATGGCCTTGCCCGCGAGGGCGTCTCCGTACTCGGCGACGATCGGAACGACGCTGTCGTACAACACGGC
>Ga0068855_100002621_pt1 | contig 22168 bp, 18 predicted proteins | sample KBSCornC52_FD_66592 | JGI IMG/M metagenome (GOLD analysis project Ga0068855, IMG submission 66592) | Corn rhizosphere microbial communities from Kellogg Biological Station, Michigan, USA - KBS Corn C5-2 | ecosystem: Host-associated > Plants > Roots > Rhizosphere > Soil ...
GATAAACTGCCCGAATCGAATGTGCTCGGCCTCGGCGGTATGCTGATGTACGATTATGCCATGTCGGGCATTCATAAAAGTGTATACGGCTCAGTAGATATTTCATATAATGTTACACTCGCAAGCGCCGGCGGCGATCACCGGCTCGGAATAGGAGTGGGAGGCATCTACGCCAATAAGAGAATAGCATTCCACCGGCTTACATTTCCTGAACAATTCACAGGAAACGGTTTTGATACCAATCTGCCTACCGGTGAAGATGCGCTGATGAATATGAAACCTTATTTTTCATCGAGCACCGGCATTACCTACAGTTATACCAACGACAGAACAAATGTAGATCTGGGAGTCGCCGTATTTCACCTGAACCGGCCAAAACAAACGGTGCTCGATGACCCTCATCAGTACCTGGCTATGCGCAAAGTGGTACACGGTAATTTTGAAACTTATCTTAACGATAATTATCTGCTCGACCTGAACGGCATTTACCAGTACCAGTCGGGTGCAAGTTATTTTTCCCTCGGTGGCGCTTTGGGAATGTTTATCGACGAAACAGGCGAAGACGAAGTATTTTACGTGGGCATGTGGTACTGGTCGAATAATGCTGTTGTTCCATATATTGGTTTACGTTATAAAACATGGCAGGTTGGACTTACATACGATGTTACCGTTTCAAAACTCAGCCAGGCAGCACAAAAGCCAAAAACCTTTGAATTATCGTTTATTATACGGGGCGATGATCATAAAAAAGGACTGATCTGGTGCCCATGGAAGTAGTGGCAGAAGCGTCTGTTGCTAATTGCGTATCTTTGTACACATGGCAAAGTCATTTACCGGTATAGAGGACCATCACAAAACCTTTATCGAAAAACAAAAAATGTTTTTTGTCGCTACCGCTCCGTTAAGCGGGGAAGGACATATAAATCTGTCACCTAAGGGGTTCGATTGCTTTCGCGTTTTATCTCCAACACGGGTTGCCTATATGGATATGATAGGCAGTGGCAATGAAACGGCCGCCCACATTCTTGAAAACAGTCGCATCACATTTATGTTCTGCGCTTTCGACGGACCGCCGAACATATTACGACTGTATGGAAATGGGTACGCGGTATTACCAGGCGATACAGAGTGGGCAGAATTATCCTCTCATTTTACCCTGCAGTTATCTACACGCCAGATTATTGTAGCTGATCTTCATGAAGTGCGAAAATCCTGCGGCTTTGGCGTTCCCTTATATGAACACGTTGGCTCAAGAGATCATGCCCAAAAATGGGCCCAGGCAAAAGGACCCGAAGGTTTGGAAACATACAAACAGGAAAAAACCTGGTGAGTCTGGATGGATTGCCAACTCCATTGGCTAAGTAAATAGTGAATGTTGAATACCGAATACGAAAGCAAAAAACCTGAGCATCCGATATTCAACATCCGACATTGATCATTTCTTAGTATTCGATCTGTCTACAAAATCAACCAGCTTCCATATTTCACTTCTGATCAAGGTGCGGGTGGCCGCTGTTTGTTTGAACATGGCATTTATATCTGTTTGAGGCGTTACTTTTTTAACGGCATCTTCATAACCGCCCATTTTGTCGAGATTATCCAGGAAGTTAACCGTAACAAATTCAAATCCTGATCTCTCGTCGGGGAAAGCCCGCTGATATAATCCCCAGCTTCTGAGATATCCCGATTTTATACGTTCAGCATGTATGGGCTTAAAAACGTCTGTTTCCATTTTTATATAATCATCGGTTTTACCCTCTGTAGGGCGCATCATATCTACCTCCATGTATTTGGCCGGAGCAGGATTGGTACTGTCTCCGGTACTGGCGCCAGGTACGGGTACATAAATTTCGCTGCGAACGACTTCGCGACAGGAATCATACTTTGCCATCAGATCACTGATCATTTTGTCCGACATTTCGGGGAATACTTTCTTTATAATCTCTTTGGAACTAACAGAAGGGTCGAGTAACGAAGAAAGGGTAGTAACTACATTTACCGAAGCATAGTTATAATCAACCGAGGAACCAGATGGTACCAGCGTCTTATACAGATACCAGCCTAACAAATTGTCCTTTTTGTAGAAATACTCATTTATCTTTTTACCGTATTTGTCTATTAGTTGCTGATACTGGCCTTGCTTGCCCGGACGAACCTTTATGAAATTAACACCTACATAAACCGTAGGAGCATTCCCCTGCGAACAGCTGTCAGGTGTTAAAAATACCGTAAGTATTAAACACACAAAGATGATCCGTAATACCTGTCGAACCAGGGTTTGGTTGCTTTTGTACATACATTGGAGTTTTAAGTGGTGAAGAAAATAGAGAGGGATAAAGTATATATTCAGGCGGGGAAAGGATGTCTTGCAAGATAAGTATAACTGATGGCAATTAGGATGTTTCTGCCTGCATCAAAAGGGTGATAATCGCAGAATATGATTTAAGTCAAATATCTACTCAATTTACCCGATCGTCTATTCATTACCCGCATAAATACCGCATACAGATAGCTTTGGAGCGTGGCACACTTGCCTGGCGTCGTTAAAAGAGTGTGACACGCCTGAAGTCATGAATACCAGACCCAACATGCGGTTAGTATACACCATTGTCATTCTGCTGTCGCTGATCGGTGCGGCGGTAGCGGTGCGAAGAACGCTGACCCTGATACCCGTTCTTGCTAACGGCTATCATGCACCTGTTTCCACAACCAACAGCACTATTGCACAATTCAGAAAAGTGGATGATATTTTCGCCCGCTATCCGGTTTTAACACTCATCCATATCTTGCCCGCACTGCTTTTTATTGCGATCGGCCCTTTTCAGTTCAATAAAAATATTCGAAACAAATATCCCAAATGGCACCGTAGAATGGGGCGCGTTTTTCTGCTATGTGGACTGATCATTGGCATAACAGGTTTTGTAATGAGCATTGTAATGCCGGCTATCGGTGGTGTAAACCAGGCTGCGTCTACTGTTGTGTTTTCCGTTTTCTTTCTGTATGGCCTTTATAAAGCGTTCTGGTACATACGTAGAGGCAATAGTATCCTTCACCGTGAATGGATGATCCGTGCTTATGCCATAGGTCTGGCAGTTGCCACCATACGGCCCATTATTGGCGTATTTTTTGCCACCAGCCGTTTTACAGGATTAACACCATATGAATTCTTCGGCACCGGTTTCTGGATCGGATTTGTATTGCACCTGATAATCGCCGAAGCATGGATTTATCGCACACGCAAGCCTTTGCGGAATATAGTTATGAAAGATGAAGTGTGCGACCTTGCTTCGCCGTAGCTTCGCCAGGGCGCAGCGCAACCACAGCTTCATAATACCACAACAGCCGGGTACATTATTGAATTTAAAAATAAAAAGAAACGCAGCATGACAGATTATAATACAAATCGTCATGCTGCGTTTTCCTGATCTTACACTTTAGCCTTACTGCGCCAGGGGATTATTCTGCACTTCCACATCAGGCAATGCGAATAAAAGTTTATTGGGAACGGGTTTGCGTTTTGGATCTTTGATCACGGCACTAACTCCGGTGATCATTTGTGCTACACGATTAGTTCGCACCATATCGAACCAGCGCTTGGCTTCACCAATAAATTCATAACCTCTTTCACGGAAGACCATATCGTCAAATGCCGACTGGCTAAGACCTGCAGGCAGGTCAGACGTTGCGCTGGGCGTATTGGTAGGCAAGCCATAAGCACGGCGGCGCACCTGGTTAATAGCGTTATAGGCTGCAACAGTAGCACCATTAATTTTATTCTCCGCCTCGGCAAAGATCAGCAGTACATCGGCATAGCGGTATAAATAGAAGTCATTGCCATTGCCGGTATCGATGGGCGCATCGGGATCTTTATATTTACCCAAACGGAGGTCATAAATATCTTTCTCTACTTCGGCAGGTGTTAACACGCCGTTGATGTAATAGCTGTTATACAGACTGAATTTTTTGCGCAGATCAGCATCATCCCAACCCTTGATCAGCGGTGCTGCTGAAACAATACCACCAAATTTATTGCCGCTTACCGAATAACCGGCTGCCTTTGCCTTTGAATCTGCCCAATAGGAAGCCATGAAAGCGCCGCGATCAACGATCTGCGAAAACTTCAGGGAGAACACGTCTTCTTTATTGGTCGCTAACGTAGGTGAATAAACAGTGGCAAGCGAAGGCTCCAGATCGTACCCGTAGGTAGCTTTGTTATCCATTACTTCTTTTGCCTTATCCCGTGCATTCTGATACTGACCTAATGTAAGATACACATCGGCCAGCGCCGTTTTGGCTGCGCCGGCAGTAGCGCGGCCGGGTGCAGAAGTGGTATTGGGTAAATCGGCTTCGGCCAGTTTCAGGTCTGCTATTACCTGATCGTACACGGCTGAAACAGGTGACAAGGCGAGCGCCACATCGCTGGCATTCATAATCGGTGTTAACCGCAATGGCACCTTGCCCCAAACGCGCACAGCGAAGTAATAGCTATAACCACGAACAAAATAGGCTTCACCATATGCTTTCTTTTTTACAGCGTCGCTTAGCGTTGTATTCGCATCGAGATTGGCAATTAAAAAATTGGCCCTTCCAATGGCTTCATATAAAGTGCTCCATGAAGATCCCAGTGCATTTTGATTCGTGAGCAGATTATTGTAGTTGCTCCATGAAACCTGACTCGGACCGCCATCAGCATACTCACTCATAAGTTCAAGCCCCAGTCCAACAGTAGATTCCCATAAGCGGCCGCGGCTGCGTGTCCAGGGTTCATAAACGCCAATGATCGTTTGATCAAGTGTCGTGGCATCCAGATCTCCCAATGTCGCGGTGGCCTTTGGATTTTCTTTCAGCAGCTTTTTGCAACCTGTATTGCTGATCGTCAGCAAGGCGATGGTGCAGACGATAAAAAATATTTTATTCAGTTTCATTTCTATAATTATTTATGTTATTGCTTTGTTAGTCGTGAGTCAGCAGTGATAACACAATTTTCATGATTGCCGATTCACGACTGCCGATTGCCGATTAAAAAGTGATCCCAAATCCCAGGTTGTACGTTTTTGATGCAGGATAGGCGCCTAAGTCAACACCCTGACGGCGGTCATTACCGTTGAACGTGTTTACTTCGGGATCGTACCCTGAATAATGCGTCCAGGTAAGAATATTCTGGGCACTTACGTATACATTCAGGTTCTTAATAACACTTTTGCTACCTACGTTGATGTTGTAATCGAGCCGTATATTACGCAAACGGAAGAAAGAACCATCTTCCATGAATCTGTCTGACCGCAGATGATAGTTACCGGCCGTTTGACTGGGAATGGGATAAAAACTATTGGCTGCTTTCAGTTTATTGTACTGGTTCGACACAGTAGGAATGGTAAGGTCGAACAAAGCTCCATTATTGATCTTTGAGCCGCTTACACCTGCCCAAACCGATGACAACGTAAATCTTTTGTACCGTATAGTAGGATTGATACCGTAATATAGATCAGGGTACGGACTCCCGATGATCTGGTTATCAAGTGCATTAATGATGTCTCTTCCATTGGCATCCTTATCGCCATTCAGGTTTTCATGAATAGGAACCCCATCCTTATCCAATCCTAAAAATTTGGGTCCGAAAAAGGCGCTCAATGGCTGGCCCGGCCGGATAATGCTATTGCTGCCCGATGCATCATTACCCCCGGCTATGGTAGGAATATCCAATCCGTCTTTTGTTTTGGTTACTTTATTTTTATTTGTGGAGAGGTTCACATCAATGGCTACCATCCAGTCGCTGCTGTTAACGATATTGGTACCAATGGTTAATTCCCATCCTTTATTTTGTACCTCACCCACATTGTCGATAATCTGATCAGGACCGGTACCGATACCCGCACTTACGCCTGCACTCGGCGGCAATTGCACCAGCGCCAGCAGGTTGCTGGTTTTCTTAACGTAATAATCAAACGTAATGCGCACTTTTTCATTCAGGATGCCACCATCAAAACCGATATCTGTTTGGCTGGTGGTTTCCCATTTTAAATTCGGGTTCGCAAGGGTAGGGGCCAAACCAACGGCCAAACCGGTGCCTGCACCCTGACCGGTATTCACGGTTTGCCCCAGCAACAATGACTGATACGGTTTGATGGCCGGATTACCCGCCTGTCCCCAGCTTGCTCTTATTTTCAGGCTCGATAACCAGGTCATATTTTTCAGAAACTCTTCTTCTGACACGCGCCAGGCAGCAGACACCGACGGGAACACGCCATATTTGTTATTTTCTGCAAACACTGAAGCGCCGTCGCGGCGTATACTGGCCGCCAACATGTATTTTTCTTTATAATTAAATCGTACGCGGCCAAAGGCGCTCACAATAGCATCTTCCACTACGTTAGTAAGCGGTTTGCTTACCGAACTGGCCGAGCTGAAATTGTAATTCTTAAGCTGATCACTGCCAAAGCCTGAAGCAGCCAGATCAATCGTATTCAGCCGTTCTTTCTGATATGAAACACCGCCAATAGCTTCTATATACGAGTCCTTTGAAACATTGTATTTGTATTCCAGAAAATCTTCTGCCAGCAGCGATGTTTTATCGTAGTTGCCCAGCTCGGCTGATCCGATATTATTACCCAGGCGGGGGAGTATGCGCGGGAAATACAGGTCGCGGCGAATATGATAAAAGTCGCCCGATAACCGGGTGGTATTGGTCAGTCCTTTTACAATTACGGTTTTAAAATCAACACCGCCCTGTATGCGGGTGGTTGTATTCTGATCGAGTACTTCATCCGCCATGGCTACCGGATTTTCGGCATCAATGCCATTAAAGCTAAATGGCGTAACATCGGTATAAGTACCGTCGGGATTTTTAACCGGAACGGTGCTGATCGCACGCATTACAGAGCCGATACCCGATTTACCAAAATTGCGCGTATTATCACCCACAGAAGGGGAGAAGCCGTTTTGTTTTGCGCGTGATACCGTCATACGCGATTGTATGCTGAACCGGTCGCTCACTTTACTGTCCAGGTTCAGCCGTACCGAACCACGCTGATAACCGCTGTTGCGAACAATACCCTGCTGCTCAATAAAGCCCGTGGAGACGTAATAACGGGTACGGTCAGTTCCTCCTGATACACTCAGGTTGTTATTCGACAAAGCAGCGGTACGGAACACCTCATCCTGCCAGTCGGTATTATAGGTGGGCGTAAAATTTACCAGGTCGGCAGGCATGCCAAGACCTGAATTGGTATAGTATCGTTTTGCGAAGTCAACATAATCGTCGCTGCCCATGAGGTCGAGTTTTTTACGCAGCTGCTGCACACCGAACGAACTTTCCAGCACTACGCGTGGCTGACCGGCACGGCCCGATTTGGTAGTGACCATTACTACGCCATTGGCGCCGCGCGAGCCGTAAATGGCCGTAGCAGAAGCATCTTTTAATACTTCAATAGATTCAATGTCAGACGGATTGATGGTAGCCAAACCATTACTACCGCGTACATCGTCGTTAAACTGTGGTAATCCGTCAATAACATACAGGGGTTCGTTACCCCCTGCAATAGATGAAACGCCGCGTACGCGAACACTGATGCCTGCGCCCGGTTGTCCGGAAGTTTGCTGAACCTGTACCCCTGCAAGCCTGCCCGAAACGGCCTGCTCAACGGATACAATGGGCATTTCGCGAAGCTTTTCATTTCTGATAGATGCAACCGAACCCGTTAACTCGGTTTTGCGTTGCGTTCCATAACCTACTACCACCACGTCAGACAGTCCCTGTGCTTCCCCTTCTTTCAACTGGATTTCAACAGGAACGCCTGGTGTAGCAGATACTTCTTTGGTTTCGTAACCTACCGATGAAAAAACAAGCACCGCTTTTTCACCTGCCGGTGCCGTCAGCGAAAAGCTGCCGTCTGCCCCCGTAGCGGTAGACCCTTTTCCATTTTTGATCTGAACGGTGACCCCGGTGAGGGGTACCTTCTGTGAGTTGGAGACTTTACCTGTAAATTGTTTGTTTTGTGCAAAAGCGTGGACACATGATAACAATAGAAGGAAAGCAATCAGTGTTTTGATGTTAGGCATAGCAATTTTTTTTGGTGCACGTAAATAGGAAGACAATAATGTTAAATCAAATTAGGCACGTGAACAGGTTTATCTACGGAAACGTTTGCATCCTTCCCGAGGGTCATATTTATATTAATTGTAATGCTCTGTGCGTAACAAAAAAAATAATTGAACATGTAGCGGGTAAATTGTAACATTGCCCCCGGATACAAACCGGCAACCGGCCAATTTACATTGGGCAATACTGTCCCTCTTAGCCTCTGAAGCCGACACTTCCATGTAAGCAATAACCTCTGTACCATTCCCTGCCTGAAAGGGAAAATCCGTAGTAGTTAAAATCCCGATTGATAATCATATATGAATCGACTCTATGAAAAGAAATTTACCCATCTGTGTGTTTTCTGTTTTCCTGTTATTTGCAATAAGCGCCTGTTCAAAAACACATGCCGGCAGAAATTGTAATGCATGGGTGGGAGAGTATTTATACAATGAAGATCCTGTTCCTACTTCTACCGGTATAAACAGAATTATGGAATGGCAATTGTCGGTTTATCAACAGCACGATACCTGTTGGGGCATACTCGAAGTTACCGGCCTGCGCACTTATATGAAATTACTCACTGTGCTTTCGGGCGATAGCAGCAGGGTGGATGTGGTTTATCAGAAATATCTTGACGGCTCACAGGAGTTCAGACAGAATGATATTTTATTCAGCCTTTCAAAAGACAGCAGTAAGATCACTACCACCTGGAACACGCTTCAACCGCAGCTCAGCGAATATGCTGCTGCAGAAGATGTGTGTTTCAGATTAAAAAAGAAGAGAAAAGAGTAATTTTGGTTGACAACGTTTGCCAATGAACTATAAATCAACCTTTCACTCCTTCATCTTTTTATTGTTATTTATTCAGAATTCCATTGCCCAAACATCAAAAGTTACCAATCCTGTGCTGGCCGGCTTTTATCCCGATCCCAGTATCTGCAGGGTGGGCAATGATTATTATCTCGTTAATTCAACGTTTTGCTACTATCCGGGTTTGCCGTTATTTCACAGCACCGACCTCGTAAACTGGAAACAGATCGGCTTTGCCATGGACCGTCCTGAGCAACTCGATCTCGACAGCCTCAGTTTATCGCTTGGGTTATATGCACCTGCCATACGCTATTACAAAGGCACCTATTATATCACCTGTACCGTAGTGGCAAAGGGTGGTAATTTCATTATCACAGCCCGCAATCCCAAAGGGCCGTGGAGCAATCCTGTTTGGTTGCCGCCCGTAAAAGGCATTGATCCTTCCCTCTTTTTTGATGATGACGGAAAGGCTTACATCGTTTTTAACAGCCGTGCACCGGAAGATAAACCACTGTACGACGGACATTGTACCATTCGTTTGTACGAAGTTGATCTCACCACCCTGCAGGTAAAAGGAGAGGAAAAGATCTTAGTGAACGGCGGTACAGATATTTCCAAAAAACCTAAATGGATTGAAGGACCACACTTGTATAAAAACAACGGCTATTATTACCTGATGTGTGCAGAGGGAGGAACAGAATATGGCCACTCTGAAGTTATTTTCAGAAGCAAAAAGGTAGATGGCCCCTATGAACCATGGTCGGGCAATCCCATACTCACCCAACGTACGCTCGATGTAAACAGACCGAAGCCTGTTACCTCAACCGGTCATGCCGATCTGGTTGCCGCCAAAGATGGCAACTGGTATGCTGTATTCCTGGGTTGTCGCCCTTACAAGGATGATTATTACAATACAGGCCGCGAAACATTTATGGCCCCTGTTCAATGGAAAGATGGCTGGCCGGTAATTCTTCCTCCCAATGAGCCGGTGCCCAATTCCTTTAATATAATGGGGGCTGAAAAAAACAGCGGAGAATTTAACAGCAACTATCTGTTCAGGGACGCATTTAAAAGTCCCGCCCTCAGTTACCGCTACCAGTTCTTACGCACCGTTCGTGAGCCATGGTATCACGTAAATAATGTAACAGGCTCATTAACGTTGCGGGTACAGCCTGTTACCTGTGCCGAAAAGGGCAATCCATCCTTTGTTGGTTACCGGCAATCGCATCAGAAGGGATATGCCGCCACTTCATTAACGTTTGCACCTCTAAATCACAATGAAAAGGCGGGACTGCTTGTATTTCAAAATGAGCAGCATAATTATTTTCTGTGTCAGTCGGTAGAAAATAACCAGCCTGTTGTGCAATTGTATAAAGGGAGTGATCTGATCACGTCGCAAAAAATATCGCTGAGTACTCATATGCCGCTGCAGTTGAAAATACAGGCTAATGGCAACACCTATGCTTTTTATTATGCTCAGGGAGATGATCATTGGAAATTACTGAAAGATGGAGTAGACGCCACTTTTCTCAGCACGCATACGGCAGGCGGTTTTGTAGGCTGTATGTATGCGATGTACACGACTTCTAACGGCACGCCTTCGTCAAGTACCGCTTCTTTTAATTCGTTCGAGAGTAAAGGAAATGATTAAATAATATGGCCCCGCGTTACACCACGCGGGGCCATACCTGATTTGCCTCAATAAGTTAATAAGTCGATAGATTAATAAGTACAAACAATGCCAACTTATCAACCTGTCAACTACCTAATTATGATGAAACAATTCATCTGGTTTGTGATCGTGGTGATGGTGGTTCGGATGCGGGTCGCCGGCGCTTTCGCGTTCATACAGCAATTCCAGATTAGTTAGTATTCTTTCAAAAAGTCCCGTTATGCGTTTTTTCATAAACAGCGAAAACAGCATTTCTTTCAGTACATTCTTCTTTACATAAACAGCTATGGAAGCTGTCGTGCGGCCTTCGCCCGTTTTGCAGAACTGATAATGCGTTGTTCGCTGACCATCCACAGTAGTTTCTTCAAACTCAATACACGTATCGCTTGCATGAATATAGCTCGTAACTAATTCCTGGCTGCTGTTCTCGAAAATACAGCGATGTGAAACGCCGACTATATTATTCGGGTTACCCATTTTATCAACTGATTTAACGCCTTCCATCCATTGCGGGCGAAGATTGAGATTTACTGCCAGATAAAACAGCTGCATAAATTCGGCGGGCATTTCTTTGGTAACGCGAACCAGTTCTTTCTTCCCCTGTTGTGCGGCGGAAGGAAACCGGGATTGCTCCGGAATTTTTTCAAGCAATGGCTTCAGGAATGCGTATTGATAGCCAATTGAATCGTTCTCTACCTTTTTACTGCCCTGCATCCACTGCATCCATTCAGGCAGCTCCTCACTTTTAATATGTTGCTGATACAGGTTGTCTGTCACCAGCCAATACTCATGTTCAGGAATATCGTTCTTTAATAACTGATGCGCTCTGATCACATCTTTACCTATGAGTTTGCTGAACTCCTTAATGTTGTAGGTAGTAAACTCGCCCTGGTGGGTAATGATCTTTAGGCTTAAATGTTCTGCCTCTTTACAGGCACCACATTGACACAAGCGTCTTACCGACATGCTGCGCAGCATATGATGAAAATCACAGAACATTTTTTCTACCTGTTCATAGATCTCTTTGCTTTGCGGTGGGTTGCCAAATTTGTAGAAAAGAATGGCGTCGCCCTCAATTTCCGATACTTCAAGCTGCATCTGGTTGCTGTTGATCAGTACTTCGAGCAGCTTTTGTATAATATACTGACAATGCTCAATTTCTGTTTTCTCAACAAACTGCGAAAAGCCGCTGATATCGGGGATGAAAAGCAGGCCCTCCGTTGTCATATAAAAAATTTCTATTAAGTTACGAATATTCTTTTTTATATGCCCCGTAAAAAATGCGGCATTCTGCAAGTGTGTTGGAAGAACATCTTGTGCTGCATCTGTTTTGTGCTGTAGCGACTTTGGCCGGGTTGTTTTGTTATTTAACCATCTTTGAATATTTTCGCACCGTGAATGATGTTGTAAAAATATTCTACTCCTACCTGGCATTTCTGCGAAGCGCCTGTGCCAATGTGCCATAGTCGTATTCTTCCCAATTACACAGCCCTGAGCGTAGTCAAAGGGTCCTTACTTTTCTTAACATATTGCCCTGAGCGTAGTCGAAGGGCTTAATTAACTATTACTCATTATGAAGCACATTGCCGTTATCGGACTGGGCAAAGTGGGCTCACTCGTTGCCACTTTACTCAATGATAGTTTTATTGTTACCGGTGTTGATCAGCATGTTCCTGCTGATTTTGAATTTCAAACAGTTTCAGGGAATGTAAGAGATAGGCAGTTTCTCGATACACTACTGGCTACACAGGATGCCGTAGTATCGTGTTTACCATACAATATGAATTTGCCTGTAGCAGAAGCTGCTTACAGGGCAGGCATACATTATTTCGATTTAACAGAAGATGTTCCTACCACCAGCGCTATTCGTAAAATGGCCGAAACTGCCAAAGGCGTAATGGCGCCGCAATGCGGACTGGCGCCTGGTTTTATTGGTATTGTGGGCGCCGATCTTTGTCACCGCTTTTCACGCCTGCGCGATGTTGAACTGAGGGTAGGAGCCCTGCCTCGTTATCCGAACGGATTAATGGCCTATTCCTTCACCTGGTCACCTGCCGGAGTTATTAACGAATACCTGAACGATGCCGAAGTCATTCATAACGGCGTTCGCAAAATGGTGCCCTCGCTCGATGGTATTGAACATATCAATATCGAAGGGCAGGAATTCGAAGCATTCAGCACCAGTGGCGGATTAGGCACTTTATGCGAAACACTCGAAGGAAAAGTAGATACGCTGAACTATAAAACCATTCGCTATCCGGGTCATGCGCGGTTAATGCGCTTTTTATTGTATGAACTGATCTTAAAAGATCAGCGTGAACTTACTGAGAAGATATTAACAGAGGCCAAACCACCCGTTCGTGAAGATGTGGTGTACGTATATGCGGTAGTAGAAGGCTGGAAAGGAGAGGAGCTGGCACGTGAGGAATTTTACCAGGCTTATCATCCCATCACCATTCATGGAAAAGAATGGCGCGCCATATCATGGACAACTGCCGCATCTGTTGCCGCCGTAGTGGAAATGGTAGCTTCCAAACAATTGCCGCAGCAGGGTTTTATTAAACAGGAAGAAATTTCTTTTGAAAAATTCTCAAGAACAAAAAGTGGCAGCTTGTATGTCGGCAATACTGAATCATGAACAGGCATGGGCGCATTCGTTACTTGCCTTAACACCTCCGGCAAATCGGAACAAGTTTTGGGAAATATCTAAATTTGAAAAAGTATGTCAACTCTCGATAACGTTTTATCCGGCTTAATGACCCGTTACCAGCAACGGGTACCTGATGTATTGGCTATCATCAATGCCATGATAAAGGAGAATATCATTCAGCAGCCCAGTGACATCGAAAACGATCATATCGCTTTTCGAACCATGGGTGTGCCTCATCTGGGTATTCAATCGCTGGAGAAGATCTTTTTGCACTACGGATATGAAAAAAGAGATTATTATCATTTTCCTGAGAAGAAGCTCGATGCGTATTGGTATGCACCGCCATTGCCTCATTACCCGCGCATCTTTATGAGCGAGCTGCGTGTAAAGGACCTGTCGCCCGAAGTACAGCAGATCATTACAAGCTATACCAGTGAAGTAAAAAGCGATCCGGTTGATCAGCTCAATCTCGATGATGCCGGTGCCGTTGACCGGTTTTTACACAGCGGATTATGGCGTTTACCAACCTGGAGCAATTACCAGGCCCTTGCGGCGCAAAGCGAGTATGCGGCATGGGTAATTTATAACCGGTATTACCTCAATCATTTTACCATCAGCGTACATAACCTGAAAGAAGGCTATAACACCATTGCGCAGTTCAACACCTTTCTTGAAAGGAATGGTTTTGTATTAAATAATGCAGGGGGAAAAATAAAGATCAGTCCGGACGGCAATTTATTGCAAAGCTCTACCGTAGCCGAAATGATCGATGCCACTTTTGCCAATAATGAAGTGCATCGCATTTCAGGATCCTATGTTGAATTTGCCGAAAGACGCGTATTGCCGCAGTTTGCGCATTTACCCAAAGATCAGATCCTGCGTATACACCGCCGCGAAGGTTTTGAAGCCGGCAATGCCGATAAAATTTTCGAAAGCACGTATAACTCGCAAACAAAAAGGGGCTAAGAGAATGCAACCTTCCTGGCCAGTTTCCCGACTTTCTATCCTGCACGTAAGAAAGTCCGAAAGTCTGAAGTCAGAAAGTCCGTAAGAAAAAAACTGGCGGCAAAATTCTTTCTGACTTTCGGTCTTCCGGACTTTCGGTCTTATTCATTAACTTCCGTTCCCGCGTTTAATATTAAAAACCGTTATAAAATGAAGAAAACGATTCTGGCAGGCCATAGAAAATTTTTATTGTTTGCCGTAATGATCTTGTCTTTCAGTACCGTAACACTTGCAAAGAATAAAGTACTCGTATTTTCCAAAACAGCCGGTTATCATCATAAGTCAATCGACGCCGGCATAAAAGCCATTCAGCAGCTGGGTTCACAATATAACTTTGATGTTGATACTACCACCGACTCAACACAGTTTACCACCAACAATCTGAAAAAGTATGCAGCCGTTGTTTTTCTGAACACAACAGGCGATGTGCTCAATGACGAACAGCAGAAGGCTTTTCAGCAATACATCGAAGGCGGTGGCGGTTTTGTTGGCGTACATGCCGCAACCGATACCGAATACGGCTGGCCCTGGTATGGCAACCTGGTAGGTGCTTATTTTGAAAAACATCCTAAAATACAGGAAGCAGTGCTTAATGTTGTTGACAGTAACAATATCGCCACCAAACATTTGCCACGTACATGGAAGAGGACCGACGAATGGTATAATTTTAAATGGATAGCCAGCGACCTGCATGTATTGATCACTATCGACGAAACAAGTTATACAGGAGGCACAAACGGCCCCAATCACCCAATGAGCTGGTATCACAATTACGATGGTGGCCGGGCCTTTTATACCGAACTGGGCCATACTGATGAATCGTACAGCGATCCGCTTTACCTGCAGCATTTGTGGGGTGGTTTGCAGTATGCCATGGGAAGAGACAGAACTTCAAAACGATAGCTACGAAGTGTGTCACGGCTCTCTTGGCGAAGCAAGCGAGCCGTAGCACACCTGATCAACGAGCCATAACCTTCAATAAACCTTGCTTATGAAAAAAACGACAACCAACACTATTAGCCGTCGCCACTTCCTGCGCAATACGGCCATTGTTTCCACAGCAGCCTTTATTGTTCCCCGTTATGTATTAGGTGGTAAAGGATATACTGCGCCCAGCGACCAGATAACGCTGGGGTTTATAGGCACAGGCAAACAGGCGCTGTACCTTCAACAGGCTTTTTTAAACACCGGCGAAGCAAAAATTATTGCCGCGAGTGATGTATATGCTGCTAAGCTCAAGATCTTTACCGATAAGGTAAATGCTTATTACGCAGCAAAAGCGGGTACCGTTAAATACGATGGATGTGCTTTATTCCCGGATTTCAGGCAATTGCTTGATAGAAAAGATATCGATGCAGTGGTCATAGCAACACCCGATCACTGGCACGCTGCTCATGCAGTACGGGCGGCTGAAGCCGGTAAAGACATTTACTGCGAGAAGCCGCTTTCTCTAACCATCAAAGAGGGAAAAGCCATGGTGCATGCGGTTCGCAAACACGATCGCATTTTTCAAACCGGCAGTATGCAGCGCTCATGGCCCGAATTCCGCCAGGCGGCTAACCTCGTTCGGGGCGGCTTTATCGGTGACATTAAAACCGTAAAGGTAAGCGTAGGCGGTCCGCCCGAACCGTATAAGCTGGCTGCTGAACCTATACCCGAAGGGCTTGACTGGACCTTCTGGCTCGGACCAAACTCCGATGCACCATTCAATAACGAACTGGCGCCCTTGCCAACGGCTAACTTTTGGGCCAAATGGCGTTATTACAAAGGCTTTGGAGGGGGTGATCTCAGTGACTGGGGCGCACATATGTTCGATATTGTTCAATGGGCGCTCGACATGGACAATACCGGTCCGGTTCACATCAACCCGCCCGATGGCAAAGATTATCCCTTTCTTACTTTCACGTATCACAACGGCATTACCGTAACGCACGAAAATTTTGGGTTATCACATGCCATCCGGTTTATAGGTACCAATGGGCAGATCGATATACAAAGAGGAAAAATAGAAACGACTCCGGCCTCTCTGAAAGATCATGTATTTGCTGCGGGCGAAGAAAAGGTTTATCACAGCGAAAATCATTACAGCAACTGGCTGCAGTGTATCCGTAGCAGGAACAAACCGATCTGCGATATAGAAACTGGTCATCGTTCCGCCACCGTTTGTAATCTTGGCAATATTGCCTATGAACTGAAAAGACCCCTGCGCTGGAATCCTCACAAACAAAAATTTAAAGGCGATTCACAGGCCAATGCTCTCTGCGGCAGAAAGATGAGAAAGGAGTGGAACGTTTTGTAAGCGCACCCTTGCTGCCTGCCATATTGTGGGAAACTATTTTGGAAAATGAGCTGAAAACCCGTATGTTACGAACTGAAAACTCATAACTGGGTTGAATTACTTATTTTTGTTTCAACTTAACGGATCAGTATGCAGGACTACATCATTGACCTGAGGCACGTAAATATTTACCAGGGGAATAATCTCATTTTACAGGATGTGAATTTTAAAGTACAGAAAGGCGAATTCGTGTACCTGGTTGGAAAAACCGGAACAGGTAAATCCAGCCTTTTAAAAAGCATGTACGGCGATCTTCGACTGAAAGAAGGCGATGGTACCGTTGTGGGTTTTAACCTGCGTGATATGGATTGGAAGAAGGTGCCTTTCCTGCGCCGTAATCTGGGCGTGGTATTTCAGGATTTTCAATTACTGACCGACCGCAACGTGAACGATAACCTGCGTTTTGTATTAAGAGCCACCGGCTGGAAAGACGAAAAACTCATGGAGGAAAAGATTATAGATGTACTGGATAAAGTAGGTCTGAAAGCCAAGGGGTTTAAAATGCCTTTCGAATTAAGTGGCGGTGAACAACAACGCGTTGACATTGCCCGTGCTTTGCTCAATTCTCCCAAACTGATACTGGCCGACGAGCCGACAGGTAACCTCGACCCCGAAACTTCAGATGAGATCATGCAACTGTTGTTTCATATTTCCCGCGATTACGGAACAGCCATTGTTATGGCTACGCACGATTATATCGTGATCAATAAATATCCCGCCCGTACGGTTCGTACCGAAAGAGGCAGGGTAATTGACAACGCTAAAATATCCATTGAATAAGACGCTGCGCGTTCCGGTCATTATCGAAGTGTGTAAGCAATAATTTTTTCCGCAGTCTGATCTCTTCCTCAGCAAAAGGTTGGTGATACAACTGTATTATCAGACTTTTAAACGCTGTGGCATTATTACCTATATGACAGGCCGGCTCCAGCCCCGTACTTTGTACGGTAGCTTCATTCACCACGCAGTGACGCCCGTTAAAAAGAGCGTTCAGTAATTTCAGTTTTACCCCCGTAATATTAAACGATGGCAATATGTTGATCTGCGCCTTGCCGATCATATCCTGCATTTCCTGTTCAGACGGATTGGCTACCACACACGCATTGGAATGTTTGCCTGCCAGGCGTTCCAGTTTGGGAGATGGATTCTTACCTGCTATTACCAGTGGAATTTTCAGGTCGTTAAATACTTTAGTCAGCAGCCACAGGGCGGCTTTTTCATTTTCGGGTACCGACAGATTACCATGGTACAAACAGAAACAGCCAATGCCTTCCGATGCACTGATGTCGTTGAACGGCAAAAACACCGGAAGCGTAGCTATGTTACGCGCGCCGAATTCCTGCCGGTAACTTTTAACGTCCTGGTCGCAAACCGCCAGGATCAAAGCTTTATCGGCAATCGAGTTCTCGTATTGTTTCAGTAACCTGCTTTCGTTCAGGTAATATATTTTCCGTAACAATGAAGGGGACGAATGATACAGCTGCCGGTAGTATTTATATTCAACATTATGCAAACGCAGGATGATTTTACGGCCTGTGAATCTTTCATCGTTCAGGATGTAGGAACAGTGTACTCCCTCCATCAAAATAGGATAATCATCTTTTAACAAAGTAGCTTCCAGTTCGGCACTAACACGGGAAGCAACTATGTAGGGCAGTTTATGTGAAAAGCCTTTATGGCCGCACTGGCGCGGATAATAATGCACTTCGCTACAATAACGTTCCAATTCGGGTTGCTTTTCACGCCGGTATTCAAAACAGTGTAAATGGATCCGGATACCCTGCCGGTTTAGTGCCACCAGCTTATAAAAAAGGTCAAAATAGCCACCATGCTCAACAGGGTAGGGTACATCGAAGGATATAATATGTAGGTGTCTTTCCACTGGCTATAATATGTTTTTATAAAAGCCCAAAAGTTTTTTTTCTTCCTGCTGCCAGTTGAAAACCTGTCGTGCCTGTAAACAATTTTGTTGCAAAAAAGTATATAATTTTTCGTTATTCAATAATTCATTCAGTCCCCCGGCAATCGTTTCGGGACGCAGGTCGTTAATTAAAACAGCTATAGCATGCTGATTGTTTATTTCCTGGTAAGCCGGGTAATCCACACATAATTGCGGCAAACCGGCCTGCAGATAATCGAAAAAGCGGTTTCCCAGTGAATAAAAGTTATTTAAACCATTATTTTCAAACAATGTTACTCCTGCCCAGGCCATCCGGGTATACTGTTTTAATTCCTCTGGCAGCAGTTTGCCTTTGAAAATTACTTTTTCATGGAGATTAAATTCCTGCACCAGTTGCCGGGCCTGTTGCATAAAATTTCCATCGCCGCAAATGATCAGCCGGGCATTTACATATTGCATGGCCGGGATCAATGTTTCAAAACTGCGTCCCTCATTAACAGCCCCCTGGTATAAAATGTATTTTTCGGTTTTGGCAGGAATGGTCAGGGGCTGCAATACCGGCACATTGCGTATTACCTCGTATTGCACACTATACATACGACAAAACTCGCGGGCAATTGGTTCATTAACTGTGTAACCAAATTTGAATTTAGGAACCGTAAAACGCTCTATGGCTTTCCACATGCTGTAAACAGCCGGGCGGGTAACCACTTCTTTCATTTCGCAGAACAGTTCATGGGCATCATAAATACGTGGTATCCGTTTTAATATTGAAATGATATAAAAAGGAAGAATAGTGTCCAGGTCAATGGCGCATACCGCATCCGCCTTTATAAATAATAAATAAAAAAACAGGCGAAGATTATACTCCAGATAGCTCAATTTGCCTTTTTTGAGGAAGCAGAAAAGCCTTTTTTGGCCGAAAGGCTGAACGGGGGCGGGGGACGTTTGGTGCCATCGCCTGCCAATGAGGGTGACCGCATAGCCGGCGTTCGACAGCGATGTACAAATGCGTATCATGCGCTGATCGTAACTTAGATCATTGGTCACAGCAAATACCAGTCGCTTCATATGGCCGGGGAAGGGTTAATTTATTTATATTTGACTGAAAATGAACAGATAACACTACTGGTTTCAAGTTGAATATTTCAGCTTTCAGGGGCGCCTGTGGCCGGTTTCCCTGCAACTTGCAAGTTGTAACCTGTAATTTATTACCTCCAAAAATAGGGGTTTTAAAAAAAATCGCACTGGTTAAACATGCAATCAGGATTAAATTATATACCTTTGCCGCCAATTATTAAGAAGAAATTTTTGGATGTTTTTTTAAAAAAATTGAGATGCCTTATTTAACTAAAGAGAAAGTTTCCGGCTTATTCGCACAATACGGTGGTAAAGCCACAAATACAGGCTCCATTGAGGGGCAGATTGCGTTGCTTACAGAGCGCATTAACCGCATTTCTGAGCATCTGCAGCAGAATAAAAAAGATTTTTCTACACATCGCGGACTGATGAGAATGGTAGGTCAACGTAAGCGCCTGCTTAATTACCTGAGCAAGCATAACCTGCAGGGATATCGCGCATTAATTGAAAAATTAGGTATTAGAAAATAAGTATGTATGTTTATAAACAACTATTCCCAACTGTAGCCGGTTGGGAATAGTTGTTTTTGATGTACTTTTTTTCTGAGTTTTTATAACCTGGTTGCTGAACGCCCGGCTCATTTTCCCACCTTAATGCAGGAGTGTTGGCGGCCATAAACGACAAATCAATATGCTCTCTCAACCAATTAGCGTAACGTTTGATATAGGGGGTGGACGCATGGTTTCCATTGAAACCGGCCGCCTGGCCCGTCAGGCAGACGGAGCCGTTACGGTTCGGCAAGGCAATTGTATCATATTAGCTACTGCCGTTGCCAATAAAGAACCAAAGGAAGGACAGTCGTTCTTTCCTCTGGTAGTTGATTATTCTGAAAAATTCGCGGCCGCAGGCCGTATCCCCGGTTCGTTTTTTAAACGCGAAGGGAAATTAAATGATTATGAAGTGCTCGTCAGCCGGTTAATTGACCGCGCCTTAAGACCACTTTTCCCTGAAGATTATTTCTGCGATGTACAGGTGCTGATTACACTTGTTTCCAGCGATGCTGAAGTAGTGCCCGATGCACTGGCCTGTCTCGCTGCATCTGCCGCACTCGCTGTTTCTGATATTCCCATTAAAGAAATTATTTCTGAAGTACGCATAGGCCGTGTGGAAGGCGAACTGGTAGTAAACCCCAGCCGTTCACAACTGGCCAAAGCCGATATGGATTTCATCATCGGCGCCACCAGCAAAAACCTGATGATGGTGGAAGGTGAAGCTGAAGAATGCAGTGAAGAAGACCTGGTAAAAGCGCTGGAAATGGCCCACGAAGCCATCCAGGCTCAGATTAAAGCACAGGAAGAACTGCGCGCCAAAGTAGGCGTACAGGGTAAAAGAGATTACACCAAACCTGTACAGAATGAAGAGCTGCGTGCGAAAGTAACTGAGTTTGCGAAAGATAAGATCTATCAGATCTCAAAATCTGCTTCTGCAAAACACGATCGCAGCGATGCTATCGATAAAGTAAAAGAAGAACTGGTTGCCAGTTTGGGTGAAGAAGCCGAAGATGATGTAAAGAAACTGGCTAAAAAATATTTCGACGACCTGCAATGGGAAGTGGTACGTAACATGATCCTCGACGACAGGATTCGCCTCGATGGCCGTCAGCTCGATCAGGTTCGTCCGCTGAACATGGAAGTGGATATTTTACCTTCTCCACACGGATCTGCCCTGTTTACCCGTGGCGAAACACAATCAATGACAACAGTAACCTTAGGTACGCCTTTGGATGAACTGCTCGTTGAAAGCGCCGCCACTTCCGAATATTCAAAATTCATTCTGCATTATAACTTCCCACCTTTTTCAACCGGTGAAGTAAAAATGATGCGCGCCCCCGGCCGTCGCGAAGTTGGTCATGGTAACCTGGCCATGCGTTCGCTGAAACAAATGATGCCGGGTAATGAATATCCTTACACCGTTCGTATTGTAAGCGATATTCTGGAATCGAATGGCTCCTCTTCAATGGCGACAGTATGTGCCGGTTCGCTGGCGCTGATGGACGCTGGTGTCCCCTTTCCCAAACACGTAAGTGGTGTGGCAATGGGACTGATCACCCGCCAATCAGATGGTAAGTATGCGATTCTTACCGACATCCTGGGCGATGAAGACCACCTGGGCGATATGGACTTTAAAGTTACCGGTACCCGCGATGGTATTTGCGGTGTGCAAATGGATATTAAAATAGATGGTTTAAGTATGGATACCATGCGCCAGGCCCTGGAACAGGCCCGCAAAGGTCGCCTGCACATCGTCGAAGCTATGTATGCCTGCATGCCTGAAGCAAGATCAGAAGTAAAACCGCATGCGCCAAGAATGGAGAAACTGTTTATCGACAAGGAATTCATTGGTGCTGTGATCGGACCGCAAGGAAAGATCATTCAGGAAATTCAACGCGAAACAGGTACCACTATCAATATTGAAGAAGTAGGTAACTATGGCGAAGTAAGCGTTTTCAGTCCGGCTAAAGAAGGTCTTGAAAAAGCTGTTTCCTGGATCAAGGGAATCGTTGCAGTTCCTGAAGTAGGCTCTGTATACGAAGCTACTGTTAAAGGCATTAAGGAATTCGGTGCTTTTGTTGA
>Ga0068855_100002622_pt1 | contig 22155 bp, 17 predicted proteins | sample KBSCornC52_FD_66592 | JGI IMG/M metagenome (GOLD analysis project Ga0068855, IMG submission 66592) | Corn rhizosphere microbial communities from Kellogg Biological Station, Michigan, USA - KBS Corn C5-2 | ecosystem: Host-associated > Plants > Roots > Rhizosphere > Soil ...
CCCGAGATCACCGATTGGGTGTGGCCGTACTGATGGACAGAGCGTAGGCTCGCTCGAGACGCGCCGGCAGTAGAGGAGATCGTCATGGCCACGACTCGAGAGACTCTGAAAGTACGGCCGGCGCCGGTCTCGATTCATACCGAATGCTCGACGGAAGCCCTGCGTCAGGCCGTTCTCAACAATCTCGTCTACATGCAAGGACGCTACCAAGAGATTGCAACTCCGTACGACTGGTACATGGCGCTGGCCTACAGCGTGCGAGAACGACTGCTCGAGCGTTGGGTGGAGACGGCCCTCACCTATGCCGGGCACGATGTGAAGGTGGCCTGTTATCTCTCGGCTGAATTCCTGATCGGTCCGCAACTCGGCAACAACCTCATCAATTTCGGCTTGGAAGCCGCGGCGCGCGAGGCCATGCAGGGACTGGGTCAAGATCTCGATGAGCTGATGATGTTGGAAGAAGAGCCCGGCTTGGGCAATGGCGGTCTCGGCCGCCTGGCCGCCTGTTATCTCGATTCGCTCGCCACCTTGCAAGTGCCGGCCATCGGCTACGGCATCCGGTATGAATTCGGTATTTTCGATCAGGAAATCCACGACGGATGGCAAGTCGAAGTCACCGACAAGTGGTTACAACGTGGCAATCCTTGGGAATTGGCCCATCCGGACATTTGCTATTACGTGAATTTCGGCGGCCACACCGAAGCCTATACGGATGAACAAAGCCGATATCGCGTGCGCTGGTGGCCGGCGCACAAAGTGAAAGGCATAGCCTACGACACGGCCATCCTCGGTTACCACGTGAACACGTGCAACACGCTACGGCTATGGAAAAGCCAAGCGGTCGAGTCGTTCGATTTTCAGGATTTCAACGTCGGCGATTACTACGGGGCAGTGCACGAGAAAGTGCGGTCGGAAACGCTGACGAAAATTCTCTATCCGAACGACGAGCCCGAGATCGGCAAGCGTCTGCGTCTCGCGCAGCAGTACTTCTTCGTCTCTTGCTCGCTGCAAGACATGCTGCGTTTGTTCGATAAGAAACGCGAGAACATCGAACGCTTTCCGCAGTTGTTCGCGGCGCAAATGAACGACACGCACCCTGCCATTGCAGTGGCCGAGCTGATGCGCTTGCTCGTCGACGAACGTTTGGTGCCCTGGGACGAAGCCTGGGACATCACGCAGCGCACACTCGCCTACACGAATCACACGCTGTTGCCGGAAGCGCTCGAAACCTGGGGACTGCCGTTGTTCGGTTCGCTGCTGCCGCGACTGCTGGAGATTATCTACGAGATCAATTACCGCTTCCTCGAACAGGTGCGACAGCGCTATCCAGGTGACGACGCCCGTGTGGCTCGAATGTCGATGATCGATGAGGGCGGAGAAAAACGCGTGCGTATGGCCAATCTGGCCACGGTCGGCAGCCATGCCATCAATGGCGTGGCGGCGCTACATTCGACGTTGCTCAAGCAAACTGTACTGCACGACTTCGCCGAGCTCTGGCCGGAGCGCTTTTTCAATGTCACCAACGGAGTGACGCCGCGGCGCTTCGTGGTGCTCAGTAATCCTTCGCTCACGCAACTCTTGCACGAGACGATAGGCGACGACTGGATCGTCAATTCGTCGCATCTTCGAGAACTGGAAAACCACGTGCACGACGCTTCTTTCCAAGAACGATGGCGTCTGGTCAAGCGACACAACAAGGAAGTGCTCGCCGCACTCATTCGTAGGCGGACGGGCATTTCCGTCGATCCTGCCGCACTCTTCGACATCCAAGTGAAGCGCATCCACGAATACAAGCGTCAACATTTGAACGCGCTGCATGTGATCACGTTATATGCGCGCTTGCGGCGAAATCCGGGTCTCGATATCACACCGCGCTGTTTCATCTTCGGCGGTAAAGCGGCGCCGGGTTATCGCATGGCCAAACTCATGATCCGACTCGTTACGGGCATCGCCTCAGTGGTCAACGGCGATGCCTTGATTCGCGACAGATTGAAAGTCGTGTTCTTGCCGAACTTCGACGTCAAGAGCGCTCATGCCGTGTATCCCGCTGCGGATTTGTCGGAGCAGATCTCGACCGCCGGGAAAGAAGCGTCCGGCACCGGCAATATGAAGTTCACACTGAACGGTGCGCTCACCATCGGCACCCTGGACGGCGCGAACGTCGAAATTCGCGAAGAAGTGGGCGCGGACAATTTCTTCCTCTTTGGACTCACTACCGAGCAGGTGAACCAACTCAGGACCCAAGGTTACCGCCCACGCGACTACTACGAGCGTGACGATGAACTACGCGAAGCGCTCGATCTGATTGCAAGCGGCGCGTTCGCCGGTGGCGATACCGATGTGTTCCGTCCTTTGATCTATCACTTGTTATATCACGACAGCTATTTCTTGTTGGCGGACTACCGCGCGTACGTCGAGAAACAGGCGGAAGTCGACCGCGCGTTCCACGACACATCGCGTTGGACTCGCATGTCCATACTGAACACTGCGCGCGCCGGGAAGTTTTCCTCCGATCGGTCGATCGCCGAATACTGTTCGACTATTTGGCGCACACCGCCCGTGCCCGTTCAATTGGACAAATAATCCGGCTTCGTCGAAGCGTGGGAGGTATCGTCATGAACGTCACCGAGAATGTTGCCAAGGCTCGAGGCTCGAGATCACCGAACGCGATTCCACCGCTCTACGCCACGCGTCCCGGCTCTCACGTTTCTCCGGGCGCCGTGGCCGATGCCGGCGGCGTGAATTTCTGCATCTTCGCGCGCGACGCGACCGCTGCCGAGCTGCGTCTTTACGAGAGCGCCGACAGTGACGAACCACTGCAGTCGATAGTGTTGGACCCAGACGTAAACCGTACCTTTTTCTTCTGGCACGTGTATGTCGAACGTTTACCGGCGGGCACGTATTACACCTGGCGCGTCGCAACTCACGATCAAGATCTCGAAGCCGCGCCGGAGTTGCTCGATCCGTGGGCACGCGCCGTAAGCGACTCGCGCTGGGACCGCCGCGCCGCCATGGAAAACCACGCGGTCGGCAAGAGTTTCCGCGCGATCGTCACGCAACCGCTCGGTACTGCGCTTCATCGTGAGACACCTCTCACACGTGAGGTCAGTGATCGCGTGATCTATGAGATGCACGTGGGCGGCTTCACAAGACATCCGTCCGCGTCCGTGCGCTATCCAGGCACGTTTTCGGCCGTGGTGGAGAAGATCCCGTATTTAAAGGAGCTGGGTATCACGCATGTCGAGTTGCTCCCGGTGATGGCATTCGATGAGCAAGACGTGCCCGCCAGCGCCACTGCGCTCGGCTTGAAGAATTATTGGGGCTACAGTTCTTGCTGTTTCTATGCGCCGCACCCGAGCTATTGCGTGAACCCCGCGCAAGCTCCACAAGAATTCCGCGATTGCGTCCGGGCATTGCACGAAGCCGGTATCGGCGTCCTGCTCGACGTCGTCTTCAACCACACTGCCGAAGGCGGAGCCGAAGGTCCGATCATCAATTTCAAAGCGCTTGCCGACCACACCTTTTATATGCACGAGGCGAGTGCGCGCCGCTATCGCGACTTCACGGGGTGCGGCAATACAGTGAATTGCAATCATCCGTTGGTGACGAAGTTCATCCTGGGCTGTCTCGAATACTGGGTCGACGACTTGGAAGTCGACGGCTTCCGCTTCGATCTCGCGAGCGTATTCACTCGCGATGAGAACGGCACGCCGCTCGCAGACCCGCCGCTCACTTGGGGCATCGAGCTATCGCACGCCTTGGTACGCCGCCCCGTCGTTGCAGAGGCGTGGGATGCCGCAGGTCTCTATCAAGTCGGATCGTTCCCCGGCATGCGTTGGTCGGAATGGAATGGCCGGTATAGAGACGTCCTGCGCCGCTTCGTGCGCGGCGATCCTGGACTGGTGGGCGAAGTCGCAACACGCATCTGCGGTTCGCAAGATATGTACGGAGAACGCTCCCCGTTGCACAGCGTCAACTTCATCACCTGCCATGACGGCTTTACGCTGTACGATCTCGTCAGTAACAACAGCAAGCACAACGACGCCAATGGCGAGAACAATCGCGATGGCAACAACGACAACATGTCGTGGAATTGCGGGATCGAGGGCGAGACTGCGGACGGTACCGTACTCGAACTTCGTTTACGTCAAGCGAAGAACTTCATGGCCGTTCTGTTGTTGAGTCAAGGTACGCCTATGATTCTTTCGGGCGACGAAGTGCTGCGCACTCAGCACGGCAACAACAATGCCTACAGTCAAGACAACGAGCTGTCGTGGTTCGATTGGCGATTGTTGGATACACGTCGCGATATGTTGCGCTTCACGCGTGAATTGATTGCGTTGCGTAAGCGTCATCCCAATTTGCGCCGCATTGGGTTTTTCACCGGTCGGCCTCGAACGGGCGCGCAGATGCAAGACATCGAATTTCATGGGGAGCGTTTGCGCGAACCTCAATGGTTCGACGGCAATGCTCGCTTACTGGCTTTTACGCTTGCCGGCACTACGGCTGAAGAGAATCCGCTGCACATCATTTTCAATATGTGGCATGAAGCTCGTACGGTGGATGTGCCTACGCTCGACGGTTTGCGCTGGCGGCGTGTGATTGATACTTCATTGCCTTCGCCACAGGACGTCACTTCGCTCGATCAGCAGGACACGCAAGTTAGCGAACGGTATGTGGTGCAGCCGCGGAGTGTGGTGGTGTTGGAGGGTAGTAGTCGTTGAGAAGTTGCGGCTAAGTTAAGCATCGTTCGCGCTCGTTTGAGGGTGTGGTCATCCTCTGGGAAGGGGTTGGCGCGACCGGCACGAGTACGTCCATGTAGCCTGGCCGAAAACATCCCTGTTTTCGAGCCTCGCGCCAACCCCTTCCCAGAGGATGACCACGCGACGTTGAGGCTGCGGCGCTCGATGTGCCTCATGACTTGCGCTCGCCCTGAGCCTGTCGAAGGGCTCTTAGGCTCATATGCTTTGACAAGCTCAGCACGAGCTGAATCTGCACGCGTAACGAGCGCCACCTAAGGGATTTGCGTCGGGCGCTGTTTTCCCGACTGTCAAAAACAGGGACGTTTTTGCCAGAGCCCCCAGGGGCGAGGCGGATGTCTTTAGCGAAGCAGGATAGCGCAGCGTAATGGGTTCACGGCGGTCGGGAAAACAGCGCCCGACGCAAATCCCTGACGCAACGTAATGACAGCGATATTCGAGCGCTTCTTCGGCTAGAACATCAAGCGTGACTCACGAGGGTCGCACGGGTCGCTCTCTACTGCGCCCCCGCTCACCATGCGACATGAACGCCATCACACCCTGATTCAACAGATCCTCCTTGCCGATGCCTTCGAACATGCACATGAGCACCGCGACCAGCCCCGTCCATCCTGTCTGATGACTGGCGCCGATGCCGGCGCCGTTGTCGCCGTGAAAATATTCGTAGAAGAGCAAGTGATCGCGCCACTGCGGATCGTTTTGAAAAGTCGGATTGGCGCCGAACACCGGCCGGCGACCGGCGTCGCGCTCGAAGATACTGCTGAGGCGGTGTGATATTTCCTGGGCGACCTGCAACAACGTCATGTGCTTGCCCGATCCCGTCGGACACTCCACCTGAAATTCGTCGCCGTAGTACACATAGAACAGCAGCAATGCACGGACGATCAACACATTGATCGGCATCCACACCGGGCCGCGCCAATTGGAGTTGCCGCCGAACGTCGGCGACGTCGATTCCGCAGGCTCGTATTGCACCCGGTACTCGGCATGCCCCACGTGCATCACGAACGGATGGTCCGAGTGATACTTGGACAAAGAGCGTATTCCATAAGCGCTCAAGAATTCGTTCTCGTCGAGCATCTTCGAGAGCACGCGCCGCAACTTGTCTTCGTTGAGCACGGCGATGAGCCGCCGCCCGCCCACACCGGCGCGATCGAGCGGCGCGATGTTCTCGCAGGTCTGCGGATATTGATCGCGGAATTGGCGAATGCGAGCGACTGCGCCGGGAAATTGATGCAATCCATCGGGTGAAATGATGGCCGTCGCACAGAGCGGCAAGAGACCGACGATGGAGCGCACTCGCAATCGCTGCGCTCTGCCGTCCGGCAGACGCAACACGTCGTAGAAAAATCCGTCCTGTTCGTCCCACAACTCGTTGTCGCATTCCCCGATACGATCCATTGCCGCAGCAATCCAGAGAAAGTGCTCGACGAACTTGGGAATCATGTCTTCATAGCTCGGCCTTTCTCGCGCCAGCTCGAGCGCGATCTGCAACATCGTCTGGCAATAAAACGCCATCCACGCCGTGCCGTCGGCCTGCTCCAAATAGCCGCCTGTAGGAAGCGGCGCACTGCGGTCGAACACTCCGATATTGTCCAAGCCGAGGAAGCCGCCCTCGAACACATTCTGTCCGCGCGGATCTTTGCGGTTCACCCACCAAGTGAAGTTGAGCAGCAGCTTGCGGAAAATCCTGTCCAGAAAATCGATGTCGCCGACGCCGCGTTGCGCCTTCTCCTGGCTGTACACGAGAAAAGTCGCCCACGCGTGCACCGGCGGATTCACGTCGCTGAAATTCCATTCATACGCCGGCAATTGTCCGTTCGGATGTTGATAGCGCTCGGCCAACATGAGTTCGAGCTGTTGTTTGGCGAAATCGGGATCGACCATGGCGAGCGGAATGGCATGAAAGCCCAAATCCCATGCTGCGTACCAGGGATACTCCCATTTGTCCGGCATCGAGATGATGTCGTGATTGCGCATGTGGAACCACGGTCGATTGCGGACTCCCGCGCCTCCGGGCTCGCTGCTGAGCGGATTCACTCCGTGCTGTGTCAGCCACGGCGCTACTTCGTACTCGTAGTACTGCTTCGTCCACAACATGCCGGCGAGCGCCTGCCGCACGATCTCGCGTTGATCTGCATTCAAACTCTGCGGGAGTCTTTCGTGATAGAACTCATCGGCCTCCGTGCGTCTACGGGTGCAGATGGCATCGAAGGCCGGACCGAATGCAACTTCGTGCACCGTCGTCGATAGGCGTAACCGCAAACGGACGACTTCGCCTGCACCGACATCGAGGCGATAACGAGCTGCGACTTTCGTACCTCGTTGTGCTGGATTGACGGCGGACATATCGCCATTCACGACGGCGTTGTTGATACCATCCTTGAAATAGCCTGACGCGTCTCGACGACCCAATCGCGCAGCGTTGGTTTCGTTGTCGGTAAACAGAAACGTCGGTGCGTCTTCACACTGGAAGTAGTACGTACGCATTTGCGGATGCGATGCGACGACCGAGTCCTGTTGTAATACGCAGGAGGGTTTGTTCTCTTGCGTATCCGCACCGTTCCAGGTGTTGCGAAACCAAAGCGTCGGCAAGACCTGCAGCGTCGCGGTGTTCGTGCTGCGGTTGGCGATCGATATTGAAATGAGAATGTCTTCGGGAGCAGCTTTCGCATACTCGACGCTCACGTCGAAATATTCGTTCTTGTCGAAAATTCCGGTATCGATCAGCTCGTACTCGTAGTCCTGGCGGTTGCGCGCACGATTTCTCTGCAGCAAGTCGTCGTATGGAAACGCGTTCTGCGGATACTTGTAGAGCATCTTGAGATAGGCAGAGGTCGGCGTCGCATCGAGGTAGTAGTAGTACTCCTTGACGTCTTCGCCGTGGTTGCCTTCGCCGTTGGTGAGGCCGAACAAGCGCTCTTTGAGGATGGGGTCTTTGCCGTTCCACAGCGCCAGCGCGAAACACAGCCGTTGATGATCGTCGGAAATTCCGGCGAGACCGTCCTCGCCCGATTTATAGGCTCGCCAACGTGCTTGATCGTGCGGAAACGAATTCCAGGCGTTGCCGTCGCGGCTCTCGTCTTCGCGGACGGTGCCCCACTGACGTTCGCTCAGATACGGCCCCCACTCTCGCCAGGCGAGCGCACCGCTTCTCGTCTCGTCCAAACGTTGCAACTCTGCAGAACGCACGGCACTCATGAGGCATCCCCGTCAGAACTTGATACCCAGTTCGGCACGCCAGCTATCGAATGTCGGTTTGCCGCCGCGCATGTCGACCCATTGCCGGTTCCAAGAACCGCGAACGAAAAAGTGATTGGTCGCATCCCAGCGCAGCCCTGCGCCGCCTAGATAGGACACCTTGTCCGCATACGCCGTCGGATAGTAGTAGTTACAAACATATCCCCACCACGGATCCCACCAGCAACCGGCTTGCGGCGCGCCCGTGGGTATACTGGTATTGATCGACGTCCAGCCGATGCCGCCCGTGAGATAAGGCGTGAACGGACCTTGAATGAAATTCACGGTGCCGAGCGCAGTCAGCGAGAAGGTATCGAAGTCGCCGCCGATGCTGCGCGGGTTCAAACCGGCGTTGGCCGGCTGAATGTTGAAGGTGGCATTCGGCTGCGCCCAACTCATGTCGACGCCGGCATTGAAGAAGTTGTTGAAGTTGTACCCCCAGAAGAAACCCCAGCCGGTGGTACTGTCTATTTTTATCGATGTGTTGTGATCGAAACTGGCGGTCTTACTGTCGTAGAAATTCGCATGCAAGGTGGTTTCGAAAGTGTGCTCGCGCGAGAATTCCGCCTGCGCGAACGCGTTGGTACCGGCGCATGCCGAGAACAGCAGCAGGGCCACTCTCAAAGATGAGCGAAATGCAGGAATGCTTAGGCTGGCCACAGTAGACTCCTTCTTTGAGATGTTTGCTTGCGACGGGCTATTTGAACGCACTCGACACGCTCAGCAATTGGACGTTGGCCTAACAAACGGAGCCACTCGTCGTTATCGAAAGGACGCTTGCAGTTGCAATATGGGACCTTGATACGACTGGTCGATCCGGCCGTGCCATTTGTCTTTGTTTGCATCGAGCTTGACGAAGAAATTTCGGTAGCCGCCGAGCACGATGAAGTGGCGAAATATTTCCCACTGCACATCCAGATTTACAGCGGTGATGTTGCCGTCATAGTCTCCGTATGACAGCGCGAATCGATCCAGCCGCACACCCACCGCCCACGCGCGCGTGAGTGCGAACTCGCCGTAGAGACTCAGCACAGGTAAAGGTGCGGTCACTTTGGCGCCTTGTCGTTCCTGGAGTTGCGGGGAATCTACGCCGGCGTCGTATTTCGCGACATGCGCGCCGAGCGAGGCACCGACTTCTTTGTCTTCGGTTTTGAAAAACGAATAGCCGACCGAGATACGTGTATCGCTGAAATCCAGCGAGCTGTTGAGCTGCACGTTGGACGGAAAGATCTGGCTCCCCCAGTTGATCTGCCGGTCGGTCGTCCTCGTGCCGCTACGATTGAGTGCAAAGTATTCGGCTTCGACCCGCCAGCGTTCCGTGAAGCGCCACCGTCCCGTCGCGTCGAACACTAATTTCTTGTCGTCGAGACCCAAAGTTCTTTCGAAGTCGATCGACGTGCCCACCCCGCCGTCGGGGCGGTCCAAGCGCAGCGTAGTACTGCTGGTAGGGTAGAACCCACCGATGCCGATCATGAAACGATCCGCGAGCGCGGCGTTGTCGGCAATCGACTGCGCCCAACATCGCGGCTGTGATATCGACATCACTAGAAGCGTAAACACAACAATTTTACGCATGAGGTTCATCCTGCAACGCCGGAGCAAAGAACTCTGCAGTGTGCTGCGCTACTGTGCTGAAAAGCACCGGAAGAATGACAGTGGACCATGGCCCTATCGCATAGGACGAGGGGCCAATCCGCGCTTAGCCCAAGGTCCAATCCCTTGGGTGAGATCACGCGTTCATCATGCCGATCTCACATCGGCGTGAGCCAGCACACATGGCTGTACTGAGTATTCCGGGCGCATTGCGCACGATCGCGCATCTCTGCATGACGGTGGGATATCTATGTATCGCGCTGTTCGTGCTAGGAGAGTGGCAGTACGACTCCGCACGAGCATCGGCGGTCGAGCTGATGCATTCACAATCACGACTGCCAGGTGCACAGGATTTGCATTCCGACTGGTTCGCTCGCGTGATGCGCGCTAACCGCGAGGTAGATCAGAGCTGGTGGTCCGGATCCAGAATAGAACACTATCGTGCGGCCCTAACCGCGCCGCCGCAGATGCCTCTGGCCGTACTCCGTATCAGGGAGCTGAGTTTCGAGGTGCCTGTGTTCGGCGATACCAGCGATGCATCGCTCGATCTCGGCGCAGGGGTGATCGAAGGCATGGCGCTGCCGGGCAAAGGCGGCAATCTCGGCATCGCCGGACACCGCGACGGTTTTTTCAGAACTCTGAGGCATATCGCGCCGGGCGTCGTGGCCGAAGTCGAGACACCGACTCGCACGTATCTCTATCGCATCGACCGCGTTCGCGTCGTCGACAGCAACGATGCGAGTTCGCTGGCCGATACCGACGAATCCTCTCTCACATTGGTCACGTGCTATCCGTTCTTCTATATCGGCGCAGCACCGCAGCGCTTCGTCGCCCAAGGCAGTCTGCAGAAATCTGCGCCGCCCGTCGTTCGAGGAGGTGTGTGATGAATTTTTTGAAGACCTCGGTATGTACGTTCGCTGCACTGATATGCGGTGCAACGATGAATGCGCATGCAGCCGACTGTCAGACGGTGGAGTTCAGTAGCGAGGTCCTCGCCAAGTTTCCCAACATCCGCCAAGCCTGTCTTGGCGTCATTCAATCCGGCGACGAGCAGAACGCGGTGTTCAAGACAAGGCTCGTCAAGGTCTATCCGTTTCCGGACAACCGCGTACAGGTGAAAATCGCATTGCCTGACGGCTCGTACACGGAGCCGCGAACCATCACCACCAGTCCTAATTTCCGCGCGGTCGTCGACGGCAAACCGGTTCGTGTCGAAGACTTGTCGGTGGATCAGGATCTCAACATCTATATCAAGGTGAAGGAACCCATGATAGCGCTGGCACCTGCGGAACCCGCAGCGCCAACCGTGTTTTCGCCCCTGAGCGCAGAACATCCCACGCACGTTGCCTCTGCGGCAAAGATGCCGCGGACCGGCAGTAATCGACTCAACCTTCTGTGGCTCGGATTTGCGTTCGCAATCGCGGGTAACGGGTTATCGCTGTTGCTGACGTATGTTTTGCGCAGACGGTTGTCTAGTTTCGCGGCGTTAGAATGAATGAATGAAGGGCTAGGCGCTGGCCTCTGGGCTCTGGCCAGCGCCCAGAGCCCAGCATCCTAATCAGTTATCACAGCGCCACCCGGCACACTGAATCGCACCGCGACTCGCCCGCCCGGGCCTCTACCGAGGTCGATGAATCCGTCCAATTGACGCACCAGTCTGCGCACCGTCTGCAACCCTGATTTGCTCCGCGAAAACAGCATCGGGTCGATTCCCGGGCCGTTATCTTCGATCTTGAGTTCCAGGGTGCCCGGAGCGATCTTCAAGCCGACGTAAATAGCTTGCGGCACGCCGCTGAATCCGTGCTTGATCGCATTGATCAGCAATTCGTTGGCGATCAAGGCGAACGGCGTCGCAAAGGTGTTGGGCATCTCCACGACATCGCATTGCAGACTGAAATCGAACTTCTCCGGTGACGCGGCGCAAATGCTTTCACACAGCTCGCGCAGCAGCTCGTCTATGCGTCTCGCTTGGCCGCCGCGCGTGCGGCGCAACGTGGCTTCCACTTGCGATACGGCTTGGAATTTTCGCACTACGGATTCGAGCGCCGAATGCACGTCCCCGCTATTCGTCGCACGCTGTGCGGCGCGGATGATGCCGATCATCATTTGCAGATTGTTCTTGAAGCGATGATCGGACTCGACCAATAACAAGTCCGTATACGCCCGAGCATCGGGGCCTGCATCCAACTTGCGTTGTTTGGTGAGCTGCGAGCCGACGCGCCTGATCTTCTCGAAGAACGTTTCTGCGTGCATCGTCGTATTCCGATGTTGTGCTGCAGCGGGCAGCAAGCATGTCCACTCCTTGCCACTGCGCCAATAGGACCTTGGTCCAGAGTTCCGGACACTGCATTCGATCTCGTGCAACGCACATCAAAACATAGGTCCAAGGACCAATTGCCACGCTCTGGCGGCGTGAAAAGATGACGTCTATTCGTGATTAGGATGACGCCCAATGATTGATCGAGCACTCCGGCGTGCAGTTCCGATCGTTGCGGCTTCGATGGTTCTGATTCCGTTCAGTGCAGGCGCGCAACTCAACTACGGCTTTATGAAGGACGCACCCGCGACGAAATTCAACGATGAAGATCGCGGGCTATTGCGGGCCGCCGTGGCAGCAACACTAGATGATCCAGATCCGCGCGCGCGACACGATTGGACCAATCCTAAAACCAAGCACTCCGGCAGCGTCGAATCCACGGCTGCTTTCGTTACTCGGGATGACCGAACCTGCCGGCGGCTGCGTCTCGATAACCGCGCGGACGCAGGCATCAGTAATCGCTCGGAAATGACTTTGTGCAAAGCACCGAACGGCGCATGGCATGTCGATGGCACCGCAAAGGAAGGCGACTGAACGCTTCATATAACAGTCTGCTCAATGATTAGCGGCCGCTCCATCACTGGAATGCTGACGGTAGCGCTCTTCTACTATTCGGGTGCGCATCTCAGTGCTTTGCTTGGACTCGAGACTGTTCCAGTCTCGGCGATACTGCTGGCGGCACTGATACTGTCACCGCCCGCCCATTGGGGGGCATACATCGCGATCGTCTTCCCCGCTCACCTCGCAGCGCTGTATGCGCAAGGAATGCCTGTTGGATTCATGCTCAGCGTGTTCGCGTGCAATGTGGCCGAGGCGCTCATAGGAAGCTTGGCGATCCGCCGCTACTTGAGTGGTCCGCCGAACTTCGCGCGCTTCCGAGATGTATACATATTCATCACGTACTGTGTGGCGCTCGCACCGATTCTTGGTGCGTTTCCGTATGCCGCCGCAGCGTCGCTGGCGCAATGGCACTCCTCCTCTTATTGGGCGATATGGATCGATCGCATGCTGGGCGATGCTTTGACAACACTCCTATGGGTTCCGCCCGCAATCATCGTCGTCCGCAGGGGCAAGCAGGTCATAGCGGGCTTGAGCGCCAAGAATGCCGCTGAAGTCGCGATCATCATCGCAGGCGCTTTCATAACGTCTTTCGGAGTGTTCCTGTACGGCTATGCCAAAGACTCGTACGCTTTGTTGTATGCACCTGTGCCTTTCTTACTTTGGGCAGCGGTACGCAAAGGTGCCGGCACCGTAAGTGTCTGTTTGGCCGCCATGGCCCTCTGCGCAATGATCGGCCTCGCGCAGGGCAAGGGGCCGTTCGGCTTCGATCCGCATCCGAGCGTGCTCTCGGTGCAGATCTTTTTGGTCGTTGCTGCCATCGTGCTCATGCTGCTCGCCGCATCCTCGCTCGAATTGCGGCAGACGCAAGAAGCCGCTCTGGAGCAAGAACGGCAACTCAAGTCCGCACTGGCAGAGACCAGATCGCAGGAGCATCAAACACGGTCTCAACAAGAGCAACTCACTCACCTAAGCCGGGCCGCCATCTTAGGCGAACTCTCCGGAGCCATTGCCCATGAACTCAATCAACCGCTCGCTGCAATCATGAGTAATGCACAAGCAGCACTGCTGCAGTTGCACGACGGGCCCCGCGGAGCATCCGAGTTCCGCGAAGTGTTGGAAGACATCGTTGCGGAGGACCGCCGCGCGAGCGAAGTCATCCGCCGTCTACGTGCACTATTCGTGCGCGGCACCATTCAGATGCAAGTGATAGATGCGAACGAATGCGTACGGGAAGTGCTCAAGCTACAGCATAGCGACCTGATTCGCCGCAACGTGATCGTCGAACCCAGACTTGCACCCGATGCGCCGGCGGTCGTCGCCGATCGGGTTCAATTACAACAAGTGCTGCTCAATCTCATCGTAAATGCCTGCGATGCCATGTCGGGTGTTCCCGCCGAAGAACGCCACCTTTGTATCAGCACGACGCGGCGCACGGATCTGGGCTTGGATATCGAAATCAGCGACCGCGGTCACGGTATTCAAGAACTCGACAAGATTTTCGAACCCTTCTATTCGACCAAGGATCACGGGCTGGGCCTCGGGTTATCCATATGCCGCACGATCATCGCCACCCACCAAGGGCGCCTGTGGGCGACGAACAATCTCGATTGCGGAGCAACACTGCATATTTCATTTCCTCCCGTCGCCGCGCACACCACCTCGTCGACAGGCACGGGTCGGACGTCGGCCGATCAGAGCAGCAGCTCCTTCAACATCAACATCCCCGGCGCGACGAACCGCTCCAAGAATTTTCAACCGCAGCACTTCCGCCACTAGCGCGTAGCGGTACATCGCATGCCCCCGATACGCATGACGACACCGCAGCGCACGGCGCACTCTCCTGCTCTCTGCAGCGAGGTGACAGTTATGGTTCTCACAATAATGAAACGGTTGTTCGTATTCGTGACTCTCGCTCTCTCGGCCGCCTGCACCTCGACCCAGACCGCGCCGGACGTGACCGAAGACGGCTTGCAAAGGATCAACATGAAAGGAATCGATGTGGTGTATCGCAAACCCGATGCCGATTTCTCGGGCTACAACGAATTGCTGCTGCGTCCCATCGAAGTGACGTTCAGCAAAGACTGGAAGCCCGAGAGTCAGTCGACGTTGTACAGCATGAATCCGCCGGATCGCGAAGAAATCAAGAAAGCCGTGGCGGAAAATTTCTACGATGTCTTCAAGCAAGAACTCGAACAGAAAGGCGGCTACAAATTCGTGCAGGAGCCGGCAAAAAATGTACTCGAAGTGCGCGCCGCGATCTTAGATATCTACATCACCGCGCCCGATGTTTCGATGCAAGTGGCCGGCCGCGTGAACACTTATTCTGCAGATACGGGCCAAATGACGTTGGCAATGGAACTGCGCGACTCGGTGACGGGCGCGGTACTCGCCCGTGCGTACGACCGCCGCAGCGGCACCGACACCGGGCGAATGCATTGGTCCAATTCGACTTGGAATACCGCAGAGGCGCGCCGCATCATGGCCGTGTGGGCCGACGCCTTGCGCGAGCGACTCGACGCCGTGAACGGCAAGACCGCTAAAACATAGCTACTACTGCCATCCTAGCCCTTCCCTGCGTGTATAAGGGAATGGAGGCGAATCCCGTGCGCTCCTCCATCGCAGGGGAGGGCTAGGCTGGCGGTTTGCAGCCCCCACCCTAACCCTCCCCCGCTTCGCGGAGGAGGGAATAAAGCAGTCTCTCTGGTCCCCTCCGCGACTCTGATCCCCTCCTCCGCGAAGCGGGGGAGGGTTAGGGTGGGGGCACTACAACAACCATTCGATCGGCAAGATCGACAAGAAACTCACCATGCCGCGGCGCAAAGCGCTCGAGTTCGGCTCGCTGCTGAATTGATCGGGCTGCGCGCCCGAAGCGTCGATCCATTCCACGTCCTTGCCGTCCGCAGCGAGTTTGACTTCATAGGCGACTTGCGGAAGCGCTTCATCCAATGTCGCCGACAACCTGCGTGCAAGTGCCGTACTCTCGAGCAATAGCCCGAGCTCCGTATTCAAATACGCGGATCGCTTGTCGAAATTGAACGAGCCCACGAACACGCGCTCGCCGTCCACTGCAAACGTCTTCGCATGCAAGCTTGCGGAAGAACTGCCGCGTGACGATTTTTCTCGACGTTTGTCGGCGACGATCGTGGGCTTCAGCTCATAGAGCTTCACTTGCGCATGCAGTAATCCGGTGCGTCGCTTTGCGTAACCCGCATGAACGGCCGCGACATCGGTTGCCGACAGCGAGTTCGTGAGAATTCGAACCTTTACCCCACGAGACGCCAGCGCGGCGATCGCCGCTGCGCCCTCTTTACCTGGCACGAAATATGGCGACACGAGATCGAACGACTGCTGCGGCGGCTGCATCGAGCGCAACAACGTCGGCAACAACAAGGACTCGCGGTTTGCTTCCGGATCGATCGTTTTTGCAGGATCGTCGCAAAACAGCTGTGCGGCAGTCCATTCCATCGGCAGCGAGCCTTCCAACAAGGACTGCACGAGCGGCGTATCGCGCAAGCTGTCGAGATAGACCTCGGACTTGTCACTGGCGCGAATCTCAGCGAACTTGTTCAAGAGCGCGGCTTTGTCCGCCTTGCCCGCAGCGTTCAACAGGAGCGCCGCAGGATATGCAGACTCACTATTCCAGTACTGATCGAATGCGGTGGACACATCGCGCACGACCGGCCCGACCGCAATCACATCGAGATCCTTGAGCCACACGCCGTCGCCACTGTCGAAATATTCGTTGCCGACGTTGCGCCCGCCTACGATGGTCACTTGATTGTCGGCCGTGAACGATTTGTTGTGCATGCGGCGATTCACGCGGCTGAACGATGCAACGTAGTTGATTGCGCGCACGCGCCGATGAAATAACGGGTTGTACAGCCGCACCTCGATATTCGGATGCGCATCGAGCGCTGCAAGTATGGAATCGAGGCCGCTGGTATTGTTATCGTCGAGCAGCAGTCTTACGCGCACACCGCGTTCCGCCGCTTGCCACAGCGCTTCGAACAAAAGATAGCCGGTCTCGTCGTCGTTCCAAATGTAGTACTGAACGTCCAGCGACCGATCGGCACTCGATGCGAGCAGAGCACGGGCCGCGAATGCCTCGCGTGCATCGCCGAGTGCGTAAATGCCTGCTTGTCCGGGATGGCTCGTACTACGTTCGGCAACCGCACGACCCAATCGCGTGTCCGCGGTGTCGTCCAGGGCACGGCTGGCGACTCGCCCGTCGAGACTCGGCACGCTGACGCATCCCGCAGCGAACACCATCAGCACGATCACAAGCGACGCCGCAGCTCGAGTCATCTGCAAGTTCTCGCTCACGCCGGAGAACGTGTCCTCAATCTGTTGCCGCTCGCAATTAGACTTTGGTCCCGGCATCTGCTTTCCCCTACCACGTATGGGCACGCGCGTGTGAGTCGCGGATAGTTGCGACATCTTCGGCGAGGAGCGCGTCATGGCAACTAGAAAGATCACGATCACATTCTTTCTTGCAATCGTTCTGCCATTTCTCGGCCCCTTGTATGGATGTGCGTCGAGCAAACCCAAACCGGCCGTCGTCACCGAACAGATCTCCGCTGCCGCAACGGTGGTGGCTGTCGATCAAAGCACCCGCGAGTTGACCTTACATAGCGACAAACTCGGCGAGTTCACCGTGTACGCCGGACCCGAGGTACGCAATCTTCCCCAAGTGAAACCCGGCGAAACAGTCAATATCACCTACATGCAAGGCGTTGCAGCTCAGCTTTCAGATTCAAAAGAAGCGAGCCCTGGATTGACTCACGCAGTGGTTGCGACCAATGCTCCCGAAGGAGAACTCCCTGCTGCTACGCGCGGGCATACGCTATCGGGCGACGTCGTGATAGAAAACTTCGACCCCAACAAAAACGTAGTCACCTTCCGTACTGCCGATGGCCAAAGACGCGTCGTGAGCGTGCAACGACCCGAAGTGCGTGAGTTTGCAAGCAAACTCAAACCGGGCGATGTCGTAACGATCACGTTCATAGAGGCGATCGCCGCGGAGGTGAGACCGGCAGCAGTGGCCACGGCGCAGTAGCGTTATCGATGTTCCAAATAAAACCGCGCCAGCGCCGACGCGCCCAACGGCGTCGAGAAAAAGAAGCCCTGGGCCATTTGGACACCGGCTGTACGCAAAGTTTCGGCTTGATATTCCGTTTCGACGCCTTCGGCGATGATTTGCAACGACGAGGTGTGCAGCAGCGATCGTAAGCCTTCCAACCATTCGGGTGCCGGCAGATTCGGAATAAGTTGCGCCGTGAGAATGCGGTCGATTTTGATGATGCTGAAATTACAACGAGTGAGTAACGCGAGATTCGTGCCGCTCAACATGGTGTCGTCGAGGGCCAACCGCACACCGTGCTCGGCCATTTGTTGCAAAGCCTTGAATCCCAATCCATCCGGCACGCCGCGTTCGGTGATTTCGAGAACGATTTGATCCATGAATGCACGTAATCCGGAGTGCACCGTCGCGTATTGCAAGCCGCCCCGGCCGAGAATCTCAGGCGGTATGTTGATGCCGATATGAGCGTCCAGGTTGTCGCTCAACCATTCGCCGAGTTCCGCGGCGACCGTATCGACGACCCAATAAGTGATCGGTCCCGAGAGCGGCGTATTTTCGATGATGGGAATGAACTCTCCGCCGGAGAGCACTTCATCTCCACGCCGCAGGCGCACCAACGCCTCCGCGCCGACGCACTTGAGATCCTGCAAACGCATCGTCGGCAGATATTCGACATAGAGATCGCCGTTTCCAAGCGCGGCCCGGACGTGCTCCAGTGTCACAGGTGCCTTATCGAGTTGCATCGAGCAGATGCTGCGACCGATCATCCACAAGCAACATTGGGCCCAGGTCCAATCCTGTGGGGCTCAGGTCGGATGGTCCGGGTGCAGGCCGATGGCTACGTTGATGGGGTGAGTCCATCCGCGTGAGTACGTCAGGAGTGTTCTTGTCATGAACGAAACACAACTGCGCGACAGTTCGGCTGTGCACGTCATCGACGATGACGACGGCTTCCGCCGAGCGTTGTTGCGACTGTTACAAGCAGCGGGGTTGCGGACATCGGGCTATCGGTGTGCGGGAGAATTCTTGATGCACACTGCGAGCACGCCGAGCGGCTGCATTCTGTTGGATCTTGGCCTGCCCGGCCCGAGCGGCTTCGACTTATTGAGATCGATGGTCGATCGTCCCTCTTGTCCGCCCGTCATCATCGTCACGGCAAGAGATGACGTGGCCACGTCGGTGCAAGCCATGAAATACGGCGCGATCAACTACATCGTAAAACCGATCTGCGCCGGACGCTTACTGCCGATCGTGCGTCACGCGTTGCATCTGGACAGCGAGGAACGCATACGACAACTGCAACGTGCCGCCTTGCGTTCCCGCTTCGACACGCTCACCGAAGATGAGCGCACCATCTTTCTCGGTACTTTGTGCAGCCGTCTCAACAAACAACTGGCGGCCGAACTCGGGAGTTGCGAGCGCACCGTGAAAATGCGGCGTGCCCGCATGATGCGCAAAGTCGGACTGCGTTCGGTCCCCGATCTCGTGAGGGCCGCGCGTTTGTTGGAAATTCCCGCAGAATTGTGTGCACCAAGGGAATGAACCGCTCGCGCACTACGCCAACATTTTTCAGGTCGGCGTCGTTCCGTCGCCATCGGGATTCAGCTTGGAGAGCAACCAAGCCTTGCCGAAAGTCAATTCGCGAGCGATGGTGGAAAGAGAAAATCCCAGAGTCTCGGCGATGGCCGGCAGACTCAAGCCGCCGAAATAGTGCAACTCGACGACTTCCGCCGCTCGCGGGTCGTGAGACTCGAGCTCGGCGAGCGCTTTGTCTATCGCCAGCACATCGATCACGGATACGCTCGACTCCTCTTCCGAAGAGATCTCTATATCGTCCAACGATTCGCGCATGTTGGGCGGCGGTCGCTTGAGGCGTTGTTTGGCCTTTGCATGGTCGACCAAGATGCGCCGCATGAGCCGGGAAGCAACTGCGAAAAAATGGCGGCGATCCGCCCACTTCATATCCATGCCGGAGAAAGCCAGCCACGCTTCGTTGACGACGGCGGACACTTCGAGCGTATGACCTGCACGCTCGCGCGCCATGTGGCGGCGAGCGATGCGCAGCAACTCTTGATGCACCAGTGGCGTCAGCTCATCGAGAGCCATGCGATCGCCATTGCTCCATGCGTGAAGCAACTGGGTAATCGTTTTTGTATTTTTCTCGTCCATGCATTCCTGCCGAAATAGCCCCTGCCCCCGGCGAGAATACTCCTGAGCAGCGGCAGCCAGTGCGTGAAGATTACTTAAGGAATTACCACGGAGACATCCCTGTTATAGGACGGCGCGACCCGGCGGACCAGACCGCAGCACCCATAGGATACAATGCGCGCCCTTTCGTCAAAAAGCAGCGCGTTCGTGGGCGTCGGTCCGCGTGCACGCGCTGCTCAATCCCGAGGATGTGCATGAACGATTCCAATCTCTACACGGGCAAGACGGTGCAAGTTGCCGCGCTGGCAGACGGCTTTGTGGAGCTTCGGTTCGACCGAGACAACGAGAGCATCAACAAGATCGACCGACTGACGGCGCGGGAACTCGGCGCGGCGGTCGACGTCATTGCCGGCCGCCCGGTCCGCGGCGTAGTGATCACCAGCAGTAAGGAGACGTTCATCGTCGGCGCAGATATCACGGAATTCAATGAGTTATTTGCACTTCCCGACAGCGAACTCGCCGGCTATTTCGGCAGCGTGCACGTCACGCTGGAGAAACTCGAGTCCGTCCCCGCCCCGATCGTCGTAGCGATCAACGGCTTCGCCCTGGGCGGCGGCTTGGAGCTTGCGCTGACCGGCGACTATCGCGTCGTGTCGGACGCGGCGCAGATCGGTCTGCCGGAAGTGACCTTGGGCCTATTTCCCGGATTCGGCGGTACCGTTCGATTGCCACGCGTCATTCATCCGCGCACCGCTATCGACTGGATCGTGTCAGGCAAACCGCAGAATGCGCAGGCAGCGTTGCAGGCAGGAGCCGTAGATGCGGTCGTCACACCGGGAGCCTTGCGAGAAACTGCTCTCGACTGGCTCGCGCAAGCAGCTCGCGGTGAATTGGACTGGCGCAGCCGACGTAAGGCCAAGGAAGGCCCGATTGCCCTTGCCAAGGAAGAATCCTCATCCTTGTTTGCGAACGCAGCGGCGGAAGCCGAACGATCGAGCCCCAAACATCAGCCTGCCGCCGCCGCAGCGGTGCGCGTCATGGCGCAAGGCGCTCATGAAAATCGTCATCGCGCGCTGGAACTCGAGGCGCAAGGCATGGCGCAAATCGCAAAGACCCAAGCGGCGGGGAGTTTGATCCAGGCGTTTCTCAACGATCAAGCCATCAAGAAAAAACTCAAAGCGTTCGGCAAGACGGCGCGCCCGGTCCGCAACGGCGCCGTGCTCGGCGCGGGCATCATGGGCGGAGGCATCGCCTACACAAGCGCACTCAACGGCGTGCCCGCCAAAATGAAAGACATCGCACAACCGCAACTCGATCTCGGCATGAACGAGGCGCGCAAACAACTCGGCAAGCAGATCAAGTCGGGCCGCTTGAAACAAGAGAAAGCGGATGCGGTGTTGCACTCGATCACGCCGCAGCTCGATTACGCCGGCTTCGACACCATCAACATGGTGATCGAAGCGGTCGTCGAGAACATCAAAGTCAAACATGCCGTGTTCACGGAGCTCGAAACGAAAGTGCGCCCGGATACGGTCATCGCATCCAACACCTCCTCGCTCAGAATCGACGATCTGGCGCAACCGCTCGCTCGTCCCGAACACTTCGTCGGCATGCACTTCTTCAATCCCGTGCCCGTCATGCCGCTGGTCGAAATCGTGAAAGGCGCGAAGACGAACGATGCCAGCGTCGCCACTGCCGTGAGCTACGCGTTGACCATGCGCAAGACGCCCATCGTCGTCAAAGACTGCCCGGGCTTTTTGGTGAATCGCATTCTGACCGCATACATGCGCGGCTTCTTGCAGATCGTCGCCGACGGCGCCGACTTCGAAAAAGTCGACCGCGTCATGGAAGAATTCGGCTGGCCCATGGGACCTGCGTATCTGGAAGACGTGATCGGTCTCGACACAGGCGCACACGTGAACGACATCATCTCGGCCGGTTATCCGCAACGCATGCCGCCGCTCACGCATGATGCGCTGCGCTTGATGGCGCAAAACAAACGTTTCGGACAGAAAAACGGCCTCGGCTTCTATCGCTATGAAGCGGATGCGGCCGGCAAGCCGATCAAGAAATCGGCGGACGACACGCGCGCATTGCTTGCGAGCGTGCAACCAAACGGCACGCGCGAATTCTCAGATCAAGAGATCATCGAACGCTTGATGCTGCCCATGATCATCGAAGCTGCGTATGCGCTCGAAGAAGGCGTGGCGGCAAGCGCTGCCGAACTCGATACGGCGTTGGTACTGGGCTTAGGTTTTCCGCGCTATGCGGGCGGGCCGCTCAAATATGCCGATTGGCTCGGTCTCAAACGCGTCGTCGAACTCGCGCGCAAGTATCAGGCACTCGGCAAGCAATACGAACCGAGCGCGAAGATGTTGGAAATGGCGGCGCAGGGCCGGCGATATCACCACTAGGAGCAGTGAACCAGTCGACCAGTGAACCAGCCAACCAGCCAA
>Ga0068855_100002625_pt1 | contig 22146 bp, 17 predicted proteins | sample KBSCornC52_FD_66592 | JGI IMG/M metagenome (GOLD analysis project Ga0068855, IMG submission 66592) | Corn rhizosphere microbial communities from Kellogg Biological Station, Michigan, USA - KBS Corn C5-2 | ecosystem: Host-associated > Plants > Roots > Rhizosphere > Soil ...
TGGTACGCCCCCGATTCCGTAGACACCTGATAGTGTCTATTGAGGATCGGAGGATCTATGACCAGCAAACGTTTCACCGACGAGTTCAAGGCTGAAGCGGTCAAGCAAGTCAGCGAGCGTGGCTACCCCGTCATGGAGGTGGCTGAGCGGCTCGGCGTGTCATCGCACAGTCTCTATGCATGGCTTCGTGAGCGCGGCGTCAGTCGCGATGCGCGCAAGGCGCAGAAGGACGTTGACCTGGTGCAGGAGAACGCTCGGCTTCGTGCCGAGCTGCGTCGCGCCGAAGAGGAGCGCGACATTTTAAAAAAGGCAGCCGCGTACTTTGCCAAGGGGTAAGGGCGAAGTACGCCTTCATGCAGGCCCATAGTCAGCAGTTTCGCGTCACTACGATGTGTCGTGTGCTCAGAGTCGAGCGCAGCGGCTACTAAGCATGGTTGAAGCAACCGCTGTCAGCACGCGCGAAGGAAGATGCACGCCTGATGATGCATATCGAGGAGTCGTATCTCGCCTCAGGAGGTGTGTATGGCAGCCGCAACGTGCATCGTGACTTGACCGAGGCCGGCGAACACATTACTCGCAAACGTGTGGAGCGCCTGATGCGTAAACACGGGCTTCGTTCCGTGCGCTCCTCGCTTCGACGTCGCTACAAGGGTGGCAAGCCAGCGGTGGTCGCGCCCAATCGACTGCAACGCCAGTTCAACGTCAAGCACCCCGATCGAGCGTGGGTCACAGACATCACCTACCTGCGCACGGCCGAAGGCTGGCTTTATCTGGCCGTCGTCATCGACTTGTATTCGCGTGTAGTGATTGGCTGGTCAATGAAATCCAGCCTGGCACGTGAGCTGGCGATGGATGCGCTGTTAATGGCGATCTGGCGGCGTCACCCCTCACCAGGCGTAGTGATCCACTCCGATCAAGGCGTGCAGTACGGCAGCGACGACTGGCGTCGATTCTGTCGCGAGCATGGCCTAGAGGTCAGCATGAGCCGACGTGGCAATTGCTGGGATAACTCCGTGGCGGAGTCGTTCTTCAGCAGCTTGAAGAAGGAGCGGGTGCGAGGCCGCATCTACGGCAGTCGCGAGGAAGCACGCAGCGACCTGTTCGATTACATCGAGATTTTCTACAACCGGCAGCGCCGCCATGGACATCTGGGAGGCCTTGCGCCAATGATGTTCGAGGCGGCTAACTCAAAATCCAGCAGCTAACCGTCTACGAAAGCGGGGGCGTACCATATTGCCCAGCTCCGGCCTTCCCCCGAGCACCGCGATGCCGAACTTGTTGGGTATCCTCGCCACAGAAGCCTTGATCAGCTGACTTCAGCTCCTCCTGTCCCTGACCTCAAAAGGAATCCCGTAGCGCATCGATCGAGATTGAATCAATCTAGCAATGTTCTCCACTCCAGAGATAGTCTCTGAGAATTGGATCAATTTCCTGTTCCTATCACCGTACAAACACAACATCCCACCGTGACCAGCTGGACATAGATAGATGACTTTCTTCACTGCATTAAATGGAATCAGCCGCTCCCCTTTAATGCTTATTACTGCCACCCCCTCGTCCCTTACGCTAACGACAAGAGATTTGAAGTATTTGTAGCCATACAAAAATAGCCCTGTACCCGACACCCCACCAAGAATGAATAACGCAAGGCTGGCACCAGAAGGCTTAGATCTCGCCACTGTATAGATAAAGGCTACTGCCACGATCGGCACAAAAGAGCAGATCAATAAGACCTTGATAAGCGCGGGCTGGTAACGGAACTCGTCATCCAACTTTTGCCTCGGCTCACTTCGTGCGCTCGCGAGAATTATCGCCAAGAACAGAGAAGTCAGGATGTAAACAATGGCAGTATTCATTCATCACCTTGCATCAGACGCATTTCCTTCGGCAATGGCAGCAGGCGTGGATACAGTTCCACCCATACCTCCACCAAACGCTGTAGCCCAACGCGCACCCATAACTCCCTCAGCGCCCAGTCCACTTAAGTCACCATAAATACTACCGACACCAGCTATCAAGATGTCCACTCGACTGATATCCATCTCATGACATGGCAACAGACCCTTAGCTATCTGCCGAGTGGATTCAATTCCCGCACTGACCACAGCTCGTGTCCCAATGGCGCCTGCCGCCTCAATCAGCGTCACACCGTTAGTGAGTCCCGCCAGAGCTCCGGTGCCCGCGCCAGCGAGAAAGTCGATTGTCAGACTCTGCCAGTCGGAATCGCCAGACAAATATCCGTTCACGACGCCCAAGACGCCGCCGACACCGGCTCCAATGGCCGCCAATATCAATTCACGCCCATAGGGGTCCCGATACATGATCGGATTTCCGCCCACATAGGCGTAGAAATTCACCTGTCCACCATTGAACCCTATCGGGTCCTCTGAGATGAACCGATCAAGTAGAGGGCTGTAGTAACGCGCACGATCGTAGTACAAGCCAATACCGTCGTTCTCACGCCCGGTATATTGGTACGGATTGGAGGCACTTCCGGTCGAGGCTACGTCCCCGTAAGACTCATACTGATAGCGCTGGATTAGGGAAGCTCCAACGTCGGTTAGCCCAACGGTGCTACCGAGCGCGTCCGTAAGAAAGTAACTTCTGGCCGCCCCCTCGTTACGGGCATAGCGCTCATCCACGGCGAGCCCCGTAAGTATGGAGTTGACAGCCGCGCCTTGAGTCTCTTGCACTGCATTGAAGCCATCGTACAAGAAGCTAGTAGTCAATCCGCCGATGGTCTTTGCGGCCCTCCTGCCCATCGAGTCGTACTGATACTGGGAGACAACTGTAGCCCCCTGCTTTACCTGGAAAAGCTGATTACGCGCATTCCAAACATAGGTGTTCAGACCATCACTCAGCAGATTTCCGTTCTTATCGTATGTGAGTGATCGCCCGTTGATGCTTCCTTGACGATTATTTGCGTCGAACAGGCTCGTAGCAGTCGTTGGCTGACTCTTCTTCTGCGAGGCAAGACTGCCAGACTCACTGGTACGCCTTCCCGCAAGATCATATGCATATGAAATATCACCAATAGCGCTACCGCCAGCGCTCGCATAACTTATGCCTGTGACTTGACCGGCATCGTTGTATGCGTAAGTAGAAACGACTCCGTTCGGCAATGTCATTGTCTGGCGGCGACGCGCATCGTCATAACTGAACGTCACATTTTCGCCAGCCTGACTAATGCTCTTTAATAGGTCGTTGTCATAGAACGCATAAGACACGGTCGATTGCGCCGCCGGGGTCATAGACTTGCGCAGCCCGTTCGCGAAATACGCGTAGCTGATTGACCCTTGAGGTGAAGATTCCCCGATGACGCGATCGAAGTCATCGAAAGAACGCGTCATCGTTCCGTAACTCGAATCCGTAATCTGCTTCAGACGACCCACTGCATCATAGTTATCGGCAGTGATTGTTGAGCCATCTGCATATGTCACCCTCGTAAAGCGACCAAGAGCATCGTGGGCTGCGTAGTTAGTGACTTGCCCGCGCCTGTCTGTGTATGTCTCGACGTTGCCAGCAGCATCGTACGACCAAGTTTCGGCTTGCCCAAGCGCATCTATCCGCTGCTTAATTCGATATCGCGAGTCGTACTGATAGGTTATCGAAGTTTGGTTTGGCAACAGCACGGACAGAAGATGGCCTTCGTTATCATACGTGAAAGCAGTTACTTGCCCGCGAGCATCAGCCACCGTCTTGAGCAAGCCGTTGCTGTCGTAGGACTTGGAGACCTCACCACCAAGAGCATCCATGACAGAGATATTCCGTCCTAACGAATCAACGCCTAGCGCTAATGTTCGCCCCATCGGGTCCATCACGCCACGAAGATCTCCTCCGACATAAGAAAAAGCAACTCGATGACCTAGTGGATCCGTAACCGCAATAGGCCTCCCCTGAGGATCACACTGGATAGTCGTAGTCTTTCCTAGCGCATCGGTGATACCAGACACACACCCGTCGAAATAGGTCAGCTTCGTGGCATGACCTAGTTCATCGGTGCCACTGAGCAACAAGCCGTCACCACTCCATGTGAAGCTCTTGGTCACTGCCTCTGATGTCCCAGTCATCCGAGTAATCGTCAAAGGATTGCCGCTTCCGTCATAGGCCAGACTCGTCGTGCGGTTAAGCGCATCAGTGGTTGATAGCACCAGCCCGAAGCTATTGCGGGTATATGTCCTGGTCTGAGCCAAGGGCGTGCCGGCCGCCTGAGTGACCGACAAGGGGTAGCCAGTCGCAGTGTCAAAGATAGTCTTGCGCATGTTGCCCAGCGGATCAGTAACGTCGGTCTCCGCCCCACCGGCGCCCGATAGATAGGAGAACAGGTAGGTACTGCCATCGGCCAGTACCTGCTTGCTCACCTGCTCCCCGCAGTACGTATTGGTCATGACCGTCGCGCCATTGCGATCGATCATGCTTGTCATCGTGCCCGGGTACGGCGCCGCGCAGCCCGACCCGCCACCCGCCGGCAGCGTGAAGTCCTCGTTGTACTTGTAGCTGGTGAAGGTCTGATCCGGATAAGTGACCTTATCCAGGAAGTACATCGTGGCCTGCTGCGGATTACTACCAGGCCCTGCGGCCGACCAGCCGGCTATCGGAAACTTTGCGTTGTGATAACTGTAGGTCCAGGTGCGGCCAGTGTGGTCCGTGACCTGCGAGATGTTGTTGTCGCTGTTGTACTGAAGCGTGAGGTAGCGACCGCTCGGCGAAATGATCTGCTGAATCAGGCCGCCGCTGCGCACGATGCGCACGCGATTGTCGAAGCGATCGCGTATTTCATACAGGCCGTTGTAGGCCTCGAAGTAGTAACGCGTGCCATTGGTCAGGACCAATATGTAGCATTCGGCTAGCCCAGGGGAATCACACAGATAGCCGCCCAAGGGAGCGTCCAGGACCGCGCCCGCAAAACTGGCCACATTGCCACTATAGGCCCAGGTGGCGTCGCTGCCCGGATTGGTGTCGATCGCCGTGAATGGAGCCAGCAAGGTGCCATCCGGCAGTCGGACGCCAGGATTGGCCCAGACCCCATTGACGTACATATCGTAGTTGGAACGCCAACTGCCGAAACCGCGCGCGTCCTGCGTCGCGGACGCATCCATCAAGGCCGAATGACCGACGCCATGCCACTGGCGGGTCAGATTGATGGGCATGATGTCGTTGATCGCCACGTCGGTGTGGCTCTCGACCAGCGTACCGCTCATCAGATCCACCGGATCACCGCAGCAGGGGCCGCCCGGCTTGGCCGCATTCGGGTCCCCCGTGTGCTGGGTGCCCATGTTCCAGCTTGCCACTGTCATCGCGGTCAGGCGCACACCGCTTTCTGCCTTCAACTGCGTCCCGTCCGATGTGATCTGGCCCTTGCCATAGGCGCGCCACCCATCGACCGGCGAGTAGGCAATGAACTCCGCCGGATAGCCCGGCGCGACCTTGCCGTAGTTGGGATACGTCAGAGTGATACCTTGCGGCACATCGGCGTGCACGTTCTGTATGACCGCCCCGCCAGGCTGCAGGCTGAAATACACCGGGAAGTTGACGGGCGTCGGATACGGCGAGCGATCGGTCGGCATCGGCACGATCGCCAGTTCGGTGACGATCTTGCCGTGGTGATCGCGGAACACGGTGCCCGCCGGAATATGTACTTCCAGGCCCGGCATATCCGGATGCGTCACCACCATGTCCTGGGTGGTGGGCGACGGCACTTCGATACGGTCCCGATCGAGAATGCGCGGCAGGTACATGCGATACGGCAGTCGGGTCTCGCCACCATTGACATCGATGCCTACTTCGAACTGACCATAGCGATGGCCAGCATCGTCCGCACTGCTCCCATCGATGAAAAGCGCCTGATGCCCATTCGGCACGCCGCTCAGCAGGAAGTTGCCATGCTCGTCGGTGTACGCGAAAACCTTACCCACCGATACGCGCACGCGACCGATGGCGTGGCCGTCGACCAGGCGCACCTGGCCCGTGACGATGGAGCTAGTCGCGGCGGCGGCCTTCGCCTGGGCCCTCTTCTTGTCGTGCGCGAACGCTGCGACGAGTTCGTCGGGCGCCATGTCCGGCACATTCACACGCCAGTGGCCACCGTCAGGACCTCCCACATTGTCCTGGCCGGGGTACCAGGCTCCATCCTCGAAGTAGCTCTTGTCCCGGCACAGCCGCGGCCGGCGCAGTACATCGGGACGGCAGGCCCGCGCTGCAGCGACGTGGCCGAGCCTGTCCATGCCGGTGCTGCGGTAGTACGTGATGCCGGATGCCACCGACGATGCATTGGCGCGTTGTGCGCTCGTCGCCGCAGCAGTGCTCGAACTGCCGACTTGCTGTCCAGCGGCATCCTTGTCCCCGGTACCCAATGCCGCCGTGGTGAACCTGAAGGTGGTGAAGGGAAGTACCTGTCCCTTGCCATCCTTCACGCCCGAAAGGACGACGGTGTAATGCGTTGCCGGCAGCAGATCCTCATCGGGGGTGACAAAGGCCAGTCGCCCGTCTTGCACTCCCGCAATGCTCGCACCCACTGGACCGGCGGGGCCGATCAGCGAAACGTTGGTGGCGGACACGGAAGCGCTGTCGACCGGAACGCTGAAGCGAACGCCCACCAGCGCATCGGGAGCAACGGCATCCTGGTCCACGCCGGGATGCGTCGCGACGACTTTCAGCGCGGAGCCGTCCGCATGGGGGCCGGTCTTCGCCTCAAACCGCCAGGTCGCTGGATCGAAACTCTGCACGCCAGTGATAGGGTGCAACTGCTCATCAATGCCACCCCAGAAGACCACCGTGCCGTCGTCTTGCAGCAGCGCGTGTTGTCCGTAGCGCGGCCCGAACGGCACACCCAGATCCTGTGCCTTGCCGGAACGGGGATTCCACAGCGTGGCCTGCTCAATGTAGCGGTTGGATGCGTTCCAACCGCCGGTCACCAGCAACTGGCCGTCGCTGAGTACCGCGATCGACTGGCCCACGCCGGCGGGAAGCGCGGGAAGCTGCGCCGCCTCCAGGCCACCAGTGCGGGGATCAAACCACAGGCCGTCGCGCAGCAGCTTACCGCTCATGTCCGCGCCGCCCCAGATCAGCACACGCCCGTCCGGCAGTACCGCAGCGGTGGCGCCAACTCGCTGCTCTGGCATCGGCACTTTCTGGTTGCCTGCCGCATCTTTCGTGCGAAGCACCAGTTGCCTGGTGTCGAGCGTCAGCGCGCGCCCATCAGGCAGGAGCAGCGGCCGCGCTTCCAATCCTTTCAATGCGGTCAACGCATCCGCGGACACATCGGCGTCCAGGGCGATGGTCTGCTGAGCGGAAAGAATGGATGCCAGGCTCAGACCGGACAGGGCGACAAGCCCCAAGCTCAGAGCGGTGACGTGGAAACGATCCTTGATTCCAGACATGGTCGATCCTTGGATGTTGGATGCGCCGCGCTGTAAGCGCGGCACCTTGCCGCTTTTGATATGCCGCTATTGCGCTATTGCACGGTGACGTTCATGTTCGCCGTCACGCCATACGTGGGCGCGAGGATGGCGGTGTAGACACCTGTTTGCGGCAGGTTCTGCATGCTTACGGTGCCGCCGTTGGCGCCACCGCTGGGGCTGGTGTTCTGCCAGGTCGTGCCGTCCGGACGATTGATCGTGATGCTCATGCTTTGACCGGTAGGCGTGGTGGCGTAGTTGCTGATGGTCATCAGCATGTTCTGGCCGGCCGTACCGTTGAAGGCCAAGCGCGCAGCCTGCCCGATGCGGGTCAGGCTAATAGGCTGCGCGGTGCCTGCTGCAAGGCTGGCTGTCACGTCGTGGCTGATTATGGTCGTGCAACTGAAAGAGTCCTTACCTGAAACACTGCCCAGCACAAGCTGGTAGTTGCCAGCGGGGAGATTCCAGAGGGAAACGCGGACCGTGCCGGTGGTTCCCGACGTGGACAGGTTGGTGCCAGCCACACTGGAACCGCTGGCGTTATAGACGGTCGCGGAGATGCTTCCAGCGGTACTTAACGTCAGTCCGCTCACGCCGACCTCAAGGCTCTCGCCCGCGACAGCTGAGAACGTGTAATAGACATACTGGCCGTAGTGGGCGCCCATGGTCTGCGCGCTACCATCGGCCACGATGGCGCCGCCGACCTGCGGCAACAGAGTGAGTTGGAGCGAGGTCGGCAAGCCGTAATCCTGGCTCACGATCACGGTGTAGGTCCCGGTGACGGGCACGTTTCTTACATTGAATGTCTGCGTCGAGACACTGGTCGTGTTGGTCTGCACTTGGCTGCCGTTGGGCTGGTAGACCGCGACCACGACGCTGCTACCCGCCGGGTTCGTGGTCAAGCCGCTCACGCCAAGAGCGAGGTTCTGCCCGGCAGTCGCGCTCACCGAGAGCCGCGCGGTTTGCCCCGGCCTGGTCAGGTCGAGCGACATGGGCTGATTGAGCGCCAAAGCTCCGGTGACATCCCGCGTAAGCGTCGCAGATGTGGTGAATGCGCATGTCGACGACACCACGATCTGATAAGAGCCGCCCGCCAGATTCCATAGGTGTGCGCGGTAGTTCTTGCCCGAAGTCGTGTTGCCCGATACGTAGTTGCCGTTGCCGTCATACACCGCGACGGTGTACTGGGAGCACCCCGTCAACGTCATGCCGCTCAACGCGAACTCCAAGTTGTCTCCCGCCGAAGCAGTGAACGGGTAGTACCCATTCTGCCCGGCAACAACGGACAGCGACTGAGTGGGGCCATCCGCCGTCATTGTCGCCACCGCTCCAGGGGCAAGCCCGATCTGCGCGGTGGCGGGCAAGCCATAATCCGGCTGGACCAGCACGGTGTAAGTCCCGCTAGCCGGAACGTTCTGCAGGTTGATTACGCCCGACTTGTAGATACCGCCGCTAGTCACCAGCGTCGTGCCGTCCGGTTTGAAGACCGTCACTGTGAGGTTGCCGCCCGTGGGCGTGGTCACGGGGTTGGTGATGGAGACCGCGTAGTACTGACCCGCGACGCCGGTGAACGGCAGTCGGATGGATTGCCCGGGCCGCGTCAGGCTGATCGACTGCGACTGGCCCGACGTCAAACCGGCCACCAGATCACGCGTCAAAGTGATCTGATAGTTCATGGTGGTCAGGCTGTCCGAGCCCACGATCACCGAGTACTTCCCGCCCGCAAGATTGGACAGCCCGAGGCGGCAGCTCGAACCTGGATTGACCTGTTCGCAGGTACTGTTCGAAGCGATCAGGTTGCCCTTCGGATCGAACACTTTGGTGTTCGACGACGTATACGTACCAGCGGAGTTCTTGATACTGCTCAGAGCCAGCTCAAGGTTATCCCCCGGCGCCGCGGTGAATGTGTAGTACGCATTGAGCCCAGGCCCCGCCGTGGTCGAGAGGCTCGGACCATCGATGATCAGTTCGCCGCCCGGCTGCCTGGTGAGCTGCAGGGATACATTCTCCGTCGAGCTCGATGACGGCCCCACCGTCACCAGATAGTCAGCGTCGGCCTTCAATGCCGGCATGTTCAGCGTGGTGGCCGTCGACTTCGTCGCAGTGACCACTTGTGCCCCCGCCGAATCATTCACTGACACCACCACGTTCTGCCCTTGCGGTGTCGTCGCCACGGCCGGCACCTGCAGCACCAGCCCGGTAATGGCCTTGAAGAGCAGTCGCTTCGACTGACTGTTGATCGTGGTGATGACCGGAGTGACATTCGGATCGTCCACGGTCAAGGGCGTTGCCGCCTCCAATCCCATCGTCACATTCGCCGCAGCCGCGACGCCACCCGCGCCGATGCCCCTGACATAAACGGAGTACGTGCCCGCCTTGCGCAACTTCGGCAGGTGCAGACTCGGCGACGAAGGCGACAAGGTGCCGGACACCACCTGCTGATTGTTGGTGTCGTAGACGTTGTAGGACAACGACGTCGCCGTGCCTAATGCATTGAGCTGGAGACTCAGCCAGGTATTGATCCGGGTATCGGTGGCGTCGAACAGGAACGCGCCGTACTTGCCGGCAGGCAAGGACATCGCCTGCACGCTCCCGATCGGAAGGCGAGCCACTGCAGCGACATTGGTGTAGACGATGCCGCTGGGGACCACCAACAGATCGGTGGGACTGGTCGCCGTGCCGTAGGCGGTCTGCACCACGACGCGCCCCGAACCGAGGTTGGCCGGTGCATTGAACGTGATGCTGGTGTCGGTGATCGCTGTCGTCACCAACGGCTGACTATTCAAAGTGACATTGGTCTGCCCGGCCACCGGCGACAGATGCTGACCCAGTACGGTCACCGCAGTGCCGGCCTGGACGATGGATGGCGTCATGGAAGTGATCACCGGCGGCAGTCCGCTGCCATCGACGATAAACGAGTCGATGCTGCTTGCCGTATTGCTGCCGACCGTCACCGAGATCGGACCGGTGGTCGCCCCTGCCGGCACCTGCGTCACCAGCGTCGTGGCCGTCGCCGAGAGGACCGTGGCGGCCGTGCCGTTGAAGCTGATGCTGTTCGCCGATGCGGTGGTGCTGAAACCCTGGCCGCTGATGGTTACGCTCAGACCCGGCCCGCCATGATTCGGCGCGAACGCGAAGATGCGCAACTGGCCGGCGGGAACATCCAGCACCTGCTGCAGATTGCCCATGTTGTCGTAGACGTACTGGCTGCCGCTGCCATCGGCCATCGTCGCCGCGACCAGGCGTCCGCTACCGTCGTAGATATACGACTGCGCGAAAGCGCTGCTCAACCCAAATGCGTAGAGAAGTACGGCCAGCAGGCCAAAGCGCAGAAGAGCAATGCGCGCACGCGCAGCACACCGTTCGCCATCCATGAGCATCGGCCTGACCCTTGCGGTTGTCGATTTTTGACATGGGCGGACCCATGCCGTCACTGATCCTTGTGCGCCGTATACTCCTACGACAGCCTGACGCCTTTCAATCAGCAAGTTTTTGCGATCGAGGCGGCCGAGGCATGACAGGAGTTCGTCGTCGTGAAGGATTCACACGGGCAAAAATTGTCTGCGCTTTGCGCTGCCGCCCTGCTTGCCTTGGGCGGGTCGTTGATGGTGCTGCGTGCCGTAGCCGATCCTGCCCCATCGCGGAATCAGGCATCGCTGATCGCATTGGGGAAGCAATTGTTCTTCGATGTCCGCCTCAGCGCGGACGGCAAGAACAGCTGCGCCACGTGTCATCGGCCGGAACACTTTTATACGGATAACCGTATCGTTGCGCGCGGCGTGTTCGGTCTTGCCGGTACGCGCAATACGCCGAGCCTGTTGAACATGCCAGAGGCCGGCGCGCTGTTCTGGGATGGTCGTCGCGAGAAGCTCGAAGAAGCTGTCCTCGACCCGCTGGCTCATCCACGCGAGTTGGCTTTCAGCGACGACGCAGCGCTGGATGCGGTGATGCGCTCGCCGACTTACGGCAAGAGCATGGCCGATGCTTTCGGTGCCAAGGCGGATGCGTCCGAATGGCGGCCGCGCATCGGCCTGGCATTGGCCACATACCTCCGGTCTTTGCCGCGTCCGGAGAGCACTTTCGATCGTTACCAGGCCGCAAACAACTCGCTGGCATTCAGTCAACAAGCGCGTGAAGGCCTGCGTATCTTCAGTGGAAAAGCCGGTTGCGCTTCTTGCCACCGGATCGAGGGTTCGCCCGCACGCTTCACCGACGACCGCTTTCACGCCACCGGCACCGGCCTGCAGAAAGTGGCGCGCAATCTGCCGGCCTTGACGTCGCAGGCCGCCGCGATCGCCACCGATGGCGCCACCGTGGGACGCGAGATCGCCGCGCACGCCGATCTAGCTACCACCGGCCGCTTCATGGTAACGCACCAGCCATCGGACGTCGGCCTGTTCCGGACGCCGTCCTTGCGCTATGTGGCGCAGACAGCGCCATATATGCACGACGGCAGCGTGGCCACGCTTGAAGATGCCGTTGACCAGGAGGTGTACTGGCGTGGCTTATCCAGCGGGCATCCGGTATCGCTGACAGTATCCGAGCGCCAGGCCTTGATCATGTTCCTGCGTTCCCTGTCGCCGGACTCGCCAGCTGCCAAGCCTGCCGTGCGCTAACTTTTCGCCGGGGCCAGTACGCGCAGCCGCAGATCCGCACCTGCGGCGCGCACGGCGCCCCTGGCTTTCTCCGCTCCGGCGGCGGAACCGATATAGAGCACGGTCAGCTGCGGCACCGACCGCGCCGGCACATCATGAAAAGCCGCGGCGACAACCTCCGCCGTAAGCTCAGGATCGGCGCCCGTGACCGCGATCATGTTACTGGGCACCGCGGTCTGGTCCAGCAGGCTATGAATGACCGAAGTGATGTTCTTGCGCTCTTCGACGGCAACAGCAGCATCGCCAGGAGGAACGATGAAGGTATAGGGATGCGTATCCTGATCATGGGTTTCCGCCAGGATGACCTTGCCGGCAAATGCGCGCCATGCCGGCAGATCCTCCGCCCGCGACGGTGGCACTAGAAGATCGCTCGCCGCTGCCTTTGAAGTAGTGTCGACGGCGGGATCTGCCGGATGGCTGCAAGCAGCCAGTAAAGCAATCAATAACCATGGTCCCATGGCACGCATGAGCTTCATCGAAAGACTTCCTGTCTAAGGGTCTAACTGAGGTTACTCGGCCATCCACCCGGCTCGCAATGTGCGATTGGGACCGCCAGCCTCATGCGTGCACTGAGGCGCTTAAAAGCCAGACGGCAGGGCACAAGCGGAGTGAGCTTAACGGATAAAAGGCGGCAGCCCACATGTTTACGATACTGCGAGCGCAAGGCCCTTCCTATAGAGCGTTACCGCAGTGAATCGGCTTGTGCTGGACTGACCGAGTCGACGTAGCCAAGAATTCCAGCCCTGGAAAATTCAGATGTAGCCGACTGATAACTCAAACGAAGCTCGGCCATCCGCTCATCAGTGATCCTAAGCGCAGCGCGCGAGACGCGAATATTGAAGGCCGTAACTTCCTCCGCCGGCCCCTCTCTCTTTTCCCGGCTCACAGGAAACAACGCTTTACTAGCCAAATCAATCAGCCGCTCACCAACCTCGCCAAGGACACTCTCGTTATCCCCAGAGATAATGATGTCATCCACATACACGCTGACCCGAAGGTCGCCTCGACTACTGAGCTTTCTCAGGTACGCGCCCAGCGCGCTCTTCTCCAGTGCCAGCGATGCGAGAATGGGCGACTGGACAAATCCGTACGGCAACACGAAGCCTTCAAGGCCAGGCCTTTTTACGACGCTCTCGCTAGCCATTTCCCGAGCGTCGGCATAAGAAAACCAAGACTTAAGGCATCGAGTGATACGCGACCTACTTACGCGGCCAAAAAAATCATCGATGTCCGCTCGGAAGAAGAATTTACTTGGCATGTGAGAACGCACTGCGGCGACATGCCCACCTTTACGCAAATGAAAGTAAAAATGAGGCGGTCTCCAATGAGCCTCGACTGCGCCCTTGATTCGCTGACCAGTCTTTCTGGCCTCGTCCGTTGGTGCAAAAACCCATCGACTAGGTTTGAGCTGGTAGCAGTGAGTCCATTTCTGCGTCATAGGCTTTAGAGTAGTTAGATGCCATGTCCACGAGTGCAGTCAGGAACTGGAGTAGAGCTACTGCCAGCTTGATGCACGCGAGGACTAGGCGGGTCTTACGATCAGATTTCTTCATCGTAGATCCTCCTTTACTCTAGCCCTGGCATGCCTAGCGCGGTGCGCATGGACACTAACCAACAACATGACATCTATGGGAACCATATATGTCAACAAACAACGTCACTTGGTGACAGAGTAAAGGGATAGGCCGCGAGTGCCTATTGCCAGGGCGGCGTGACTATAGCATCCCGAGCCGGCCTGGCGGCGCACATTAGGAAGACTAAGGCTACTCCTTCTTCTCATCACGGCCCCGCCCCCCCCCTGGGTGCAAGACTTAACCACAAACTCGCCAGTTGGAGGAACGCACTACCGACATCCCCGACGTTGGCGCTGCCATCATCCTTGTCCCTCCCTCTAACATGGAAGCCAACGGTGTGAGCAATCGGATCCGAGCATTGCGAGAAGCCCGACGGCTATCACTGGAAGTGTTAGCTGCCAAGTTAGATACCTCTAACCAGCAAATCAGCTTGCTAGAAAACGGAAAGCGCCGATTGACTGTGGAATGGCTCCAGCGCTTGGCTCGAGCGCTTGATTGCCATCCTTGGGAGATCGTTTCTGACGATCTGCCGAGCCCGCTGGAGCCTCGGGATATCCAATTGTTGAGCCGATTCCGGACGCTAAACGGTCCTCAGCAAGACGCGCTCCTACGACTGCTAGATGTTCTCCCACCCACACGCCGGCGACGGTCTGGCGCGACTTCCTCCGGGTAGGCGTCACCTCAAGTGTTGGAATGCCTTGACATTATCCAACATTTTTCCTAATGATCGCCTCTCAGCGCGTTAAGAGGCTCGTCGCAGACACAGCCATGGGCGGGTGGATGCCACCGTCGCACCAGGGAGAGCGACAACCCGGCCGGGTTGCCCAGTATGTCCGCATGTCTACGGACCATCAGCGCTATTCCACAGAGAATCAGCGTGAAGCCCTGGGCCGCTATGCCGTGCAGCACGGCATGACCGTAGTCCGGACCTATGCCGATGAGGGCAAAAGTGGATTGAGCCTGGAGGGGCGTGATGCCCTCAAACAACTCATTCACGACGTGCAACTGGGACATCCCGGCTTCGACACGGTCCTGGTCTACGACATCAGTCGGTGGGGACGTTTCCAGGACGCCGACGAGAGCGCCTACTACGAATACCTCTGCCGGCGCGCCGGCATCCGTGTGTGCTACTGCGCGGAGCCCTTCGACAATGATGGCAGCCCCATGGCCACCATCATGAAAAGCGTCAAACGCGCGATGGCCGGCGAGTACAGTCGTGAGCTGTCCAATAAGGTGTTCCAGGGGCAATGCCGTTTAGTGGAGCTGGGCTTTCGGCAAGGCGGGACGCCAGGAGTCGGCCTACGCCGCATGCTCCTAGACGGGAAGCATTCGCCCCAGAGCTGGTTGCTCGGGCAGTGCGGGAAAGTGCGAGGGACATTCGCACCTGCTTAGATCCCTTCGGAGGCTCGGGAACAACCGCCCTCGCTTGCCAGTTCTTGGGCGTGAGGCCTGCCACTGTGGAGGTCAACCCCTACCTGGCAGATCTCATCGAAGCCAAGCTTTCCAGCTATGACGGTGACGCGCTGGCGAAGAGCCTCGCCAAGATCATCAGAACGATGCAGGGGATAAAATCCAACATCCGTCGATTCGATGGATTGCCGCCGACCTTCATTCAATCCAATCAAGCCGATCGCTGGGTCTTTAATAGAACCGTGGCGGGGCGCCTTGGAGCGTATCTAGACGCGATCGATGGTTTACAGGACTCCACGCATCGCCGGTTCTTTCGCGCACTTCTGGGCGGCATGCTGGTGCAGGTCAGCAACATCATCGTCAATGGCAAAGGGCGACGTTATCGCCGCAACTGGGAAGATCGACCGATTTCCACACCTTATGTGGATCGCATCTTCAAAGAGCGTGCCCAGAAAGCGATCGTCGAAGTGCACAGCTATCGGCATCGAAGTGAGCGCAACTACGATCTTCACCGAGGAGATTGCCGAACGGCCCTGAAGGGATTGCCGAACGCAGACCTGGCGGTTTTTTCCCCGCCTTACCCCAACTCGTTCGACTACACCGACGTCTACAATGTCGAACTTTGGATGCTCGGCTATCTCGCCGATAGCGACGACAATCGTGAGCTGCGCCAATCCACGCTCTGTTCTCATGTACAGATCAAACGGCAGTTTTCGGATGCCCCCGAAGGATCGAACCTTCTAAAGAAGACCCTGCGTAAATTAGATAAGACGCGCGACAATCTGTGGAGCCCATGGATCCCAGAGATGGTCGGCGCCTACTTCCACGATATGAACACCGTGATGCAGGACCTCCATCCGTGCCTGTCGCCGAGCGGGGAGACATGGATCGTGGTCGGTGATAGTCGTTATGCGGGTGTACATATCTCAACGGCCGATATCCTGGCCGAGTTGGCTCCAGAGCTGAATCTCCGCGATGGATAGTGAGCTGTAGTCGTCCTCGACGGCCGTCGCGGTGCCGGGGAAGGTAATGACGTTCGCCGGCGGCGGGCTATCCGGATCGGTAGCACGCCCTAGCCGGAAGACCTCAGCCTGGCGATTGATCGCCTTCTCCGCTGCACGGTTGTCGCGAATATTTTTGATGCGACTTGCGTCGCTGACGCCCGTCATCGAGGGCGCCTGAGCCTTCGCCTCGCGGATGACCTTCTCGATCGCCGCGTCAGTGGTGGCACCCGCACGGACGGCGGGTCCGCGGCGATCCGCTTGTCCTCCGCGCTCCAGGAACACCTGCTGATCGATCTCGCATGAGGATAGGTGTCGATAGGCCCGACTTCGATCGGTGAGCGTGCAGACCTCGAAGCCAAACTTCTGGTTTGCGTCGTGGAGATAGATGATGTCCAAATCGCGGGGATCGTAAGAGACGCGGATCGTCCAGCGCTCCTTCTGTCTCGCCCGATCAAACCATCGCTCCTCCATCGCCCTGGCGCAGGTGTAATAGCACCCCCGAAATTGAATACCGTGCGTGGTGATGGTGGCCTCGCCCACCGGAAGTAGGCTGAACTTCACCCACTCTTGAGGGAACTGGCGAAGCGCGCCGGAGCGATTCCTGATGCCCCAGTCCCACAATTCACTGGGGATGGCCGGCACACCGTCGCCCGCCACATCACGATCCTTGTCGTAGGTCTTGATCTCGTGATGGTTGTTGTAGAACAGAATGCACTCGATGATGATTCGGGTGAATTGGTGAAGGTCCAGCACCGCGTCCAACCGATAATCGCGACCGCCGCGAGCCTGAAAGTCAGGCTCCACGTACCCCGGCATGAACTTTTTGAACTTGGCCGGAAGAAGACGGAACCGGCTTTCGACGACACCCTTCCAGTCAGCCCGATACGGAGCGGTGTTTTCGATACGGACGTTGAAGTTGTTAATCAACGTTTCGACTTGGCGACTTTCGATCTCGCCACGGTCGCCGAGCAAAGCCCCGGGGAGCGTATGGCAAGGCCAGTCCTCTGGATCGATATCGATGCCGAATGACTTACAGAACTCGACCTTGTCGGCCGCGGTATTGGCCAGCGCCATCATGGCGCCCACCCAGGAGGGACCTTCCAGGCCGACGTAGAGACCCACGATCATCCGACTAAACACATCAATCACGAAATAGATCACCGGGCGACCGATGATCCATTCGCGATTGAAGCGCGACACCAGGTAGACATCGGCGATGGTGGCATCGATCTGGTACCGGTCGCCCGGCCCCATGACTTCAGCATTGGAGGTTCCGATGAGACCTCGGAAGTCCTTGTCGTACAGCCTGGCGCCCATCCTTCGCCGCTTGATATCTAAGCGCGAGTGGTCTTTGTTGATCCAGTAAACGAACTGATCGTAGGTAGGATCATCCATCCTCTCCTCGCCCGTCCGCTCTTGATACGTCACCCTTCCCGTTTCGCGATCCACGCGCTTGTCTGAGAAGAACTCCGCAATGATGTCGTTGTAGGCGCCTCGGAGCGTCGATTTGCGCTTTTTTTTAGTGGCGTAGAATCGCTGGAGGCCCACGCGAAATACTTGCCGAATCTCCTCGCTGATATTGATGCCCGTCTCGCCCCCATATGTCCGCCGGCGCCCTCGCTTGGCGTGGGAGCTTTTCCGCTCCTTCCCCTTGCCACCGGATCGCTCATACTGGGGAATCAAAGCATTGGGGGTCATCCCTCGCTGCCAATAGCGGCGAAGATTTTTGTAAAGCGAGACGTGGCTGGTTCGCTCGCCACTGTCTTTCGCCTGGTCGCTCGCCTTGTCTTTCGCCTCTTCCGAGGAATCGCTCTTCCGCTCGAGTTCGACGACCAAGGCCTTGATCAGGCGAGACCGCCGATGCGCCACGAAGATGTCCGGCACACGAGCCACCAGGTGTTCGATGTGGCGCCAAGCCTTGTCACGAATCGCCTTGTAGGAATCCTTCAAATCACCACTAGCAACGAAGACCGCGTAAGGATCCTCCAGCATGAGCTTCGCTCGACCTGACTTCACGTCATCCGTCAGTATGTCGACGCCCACCAACTCCGGCAGAGCCTTGCGGTCCTCGACCAAGATGACCGCACCTTCCGTGCCGCAGTCCGATACCCAGAGCAGTCGTATGCGTCGAGAAACATCACCGTCGTAGTCGATCAAATCGCCCGGTCTCAGCATGACGATGCCCTCCGGATCACCCGATTCGTGTCGGTGGACAGCGCCAGACGGTCGAGCGGGTCGTTGGTCGAGAAAGCCCTGTCCAGATCGATAACGACGATCTGCCTAGCTGCCAGATGGCGAAGCACCGTCATCCCATCGCCGGGGGCGAAACCGAGGCCTTCCTCAAGGTGTGCGAGAAAGTGGCGAATCGATCCACCGCGCGTGCGTCGAAGCTGCTCGATGAAACGATCGCAACGGTCTTCCCAATACCCGGGATAAGGCGTCGACTGGTACTCCAGCGAACGCATTTCATGGAGCCACTTCAGCGTCATGATTCGCTGCTTCGGAAGCTCCCGATCGGTCACCACGTGCCAAGCCACGCCTTGCGCGAGCCAGTACCGGCGTTCGAGCTCCAACTTCTCGATGATGCGAGGCTTGTCTAGTTCGTCAGCCGGCTTGACGGCGCGCGCGGTCAGGGACGCCTCTTTCGATCCCCTCATTTCCACCAGGAAGTCCGTGGTCATCACGATGTCCACCTGGGTGGTGGGATCCTTGGGGTGAGCGATCCCCATGTCCCGCGCCAACTGCCGTGTTTGCTCCCGATCCAGCGGAAACTGCTCGCGGATGTCGGTGACCTGATCCGACCAGTCCAGGAGAAAGAAAAGGCCGGTCTCCAGATCCGAAAGGAAGTGGTGTTCTCGTCCGGTTTTGAAGCTGTGGACGCGTGTCGAGCGCCCCTGCGAGGGCACGTCCTGGATCGTCAGCCATGGCCGATAAGATGCCCCGTGGCCCTGACCACGCCCTTCCCGCTCGAAGCGGGCGATCTTTTGTTCGTCGAATCCGTATTTTCGTTTGGCCACACCCCAACCCTCCGGCCGCGGTCGCCAGCCATAGGGCGACCGCGGGCCAAAGACCGACTCACCCGAAACGGAAGGGGAAGGGATAGACGCACCTCTCCCGCCACAAATCGGGACCTGTACCTCGGTGCGGGAAGGGGATTAGAATGGGAACCAGCGCGACCAACGCTTTGTTCCTTTGACGACCCCAGCCTGCAAAGCTGGGGTCAGTCATTTCTAGCCCCCGAAACATCAGCTCATAGGGGCATCCTCCTCAGCGGCTACCAACGTCGATGTGCCATCGACGAACACCGGGCTTGCCGGTGACGTAACGTTCTCGGTCAACATCGAGGTGTGAGAGGCCTTCAAGCCCAGGGCCACCGCAATGCGGTGCGCTTGCCCGCGGCGCCCTTGGCAGCGTCCGCTCAGAACGGCATACACGCTTCCTCGAGGGAATCCATGCCGGTCCGCCCATTCCGAGACCGATAATCCCTCATCGACAAAGGCTTGCCGAATATCCGACAGTCCGAGCGTGGCAGTCCCCATCACCTTGACTCCGTGTGCAACTCCCTAGACTCTCTTACGATGTCAGACAAAAATCAAGAATCCCAAACTTTTGGGCATAGACTCAGACTGGAGCGAACCCGACTCAAAATGACCCAGTCGGAGTTCGCGGTCATCGGAGGGGTCAGCAAAGCCACCCAGGCGGCCTACGAGGCGGACGCCACGCGGCCGGACGTCGGCTACCTCGCTCGCCTGGCCGAAGCGCGGATCGATCACGGGTTTCTCCTCACCGGAGTTCGGACGCGTAAAGGCGTCCAGTGGGAGCTCTTAGAGGAAATTCGCGAACTGGTCGAAGAGTGGGCCCGCGAACAGCACTCGCCCCCCAGCGAAGAACGCAAGCGCCTCTTATGCCGCAACTTCTACAACCAATTCTGCGAGAGCGGGGCGATCGATGTCGCGGAACTGGACGCCACATTTAGGATGGTTGGATGAGTGACGATGAGGGGTCACGCCGCTTATCTGAGAAAGAACGCCAGGTGATTCGCCGCGCACTGCTGCGAGAAAGCAGCGGATCGACGCGCAAGATCGTTGGCCGCATCGGGCGCGTGATTTCCTATCCACCACGCGAAGAAGGGGACGTCCGGCGCTATCGATTCGGGATGGGCATGCTCGGCCTGGCAGGCTTGGTGATCGTCACCTTCTTTATCCTGCCTAACGATGAGCGACGCTGGTTATTCATGGGCGCGGCCGGTGTCATGGCCGGCATCGGTGCCTGGCAAATTGACAAAGCCAACCGACCCGACTCGGCCAAGAAGGATGACCGCGGCGCCGGTTAAACCATTGCTGCTGGCCTCATAAGAAGTAAGTGCGCGCGTGCAGCCGCAGCGAGCCCTCCAGGCTCTGATCCAAGAATCCAATGAAGGGGGAAGCACAGCATGTCGCAGGATGCTTCAGTGCGTTTTGAGGTGATCGAGGAGCGATACTTCTCCCCGCACCACATGCTCATCAGGATGGCAGCGGCGTCGCTATTCCAAGCTCAACGTCACACTCCGATCTATCTCCGCGAAGAGCACATCCTGACTTCAATTGTCATGAGCTCCCTTGCCATCGAGGCTCTATGCAACGCGATCGGCTATCGAGTCGTTGAGGGATGGGCCGACTAGAGCAAATCTCGCCATGGGCGAAAATTAGGCTCCTGTGCTCAAACCTCGGTGTTGCTTATGACAGAGGAGCCCAGCCCTGGCAGCGACTTCAAGCACTGCTGACGTTCCGCAATCAGATCGCACACGGGAAGCCTGAGTACGTTCAAAATCGACGTGTGCTCAACACAGCACAGCTCGAAGCAGTGATGAGCTCCAACGCGATGAACCAACCCTTGTCGTCGCTGGAGTCCAAACTGACCTTGGACAATGCGCGCAGCGCGCTTGCCGTCGTACGTCAGGTCGAGGAACTACTGACTGAAAACATCCCCCACGAACTAAAGCTAGGTATTGCCGTGGAAGGATGGACCTACCGATCGCGCGAACTTGAGGCCGACGAGGATGCGCCGTCGGGGCGATGAGAACGCACTGATCTTAAATTACGTCATCGGGTCTTAGCCACGATCCGCCACCCTGTTCAGACCTAGCCGCCCTGAATCCAAACAGGGCGGCCGTACAGATCATGCCAGCCAAAAAGCGCTCTGCGGACCGCAGGCCTCAGCGCCAGGAAAGAACTTTATTACCCAGGAAACAACTTTATTCCCTGGGAAACATCTCTATTCCATTACCACACTGTGTCGCAACAGCAGCCGGCTTTCATTCCACCGTTACGGACTTCGCCAGATTACGCGGCTGATCCACATCCGTACCACGCAACACCGCCACGTGATACGCCAGCAGCTGCATCGGCACCGTAAACACCGCCGGCGCGATGAAATCGCCGCCGCCATCGATGCGCAGGATCGAACCGCGCGCCGCATTGCCGTCCATGCTGGCCGCGCCGTCGGCGAACACCAGCAATTCGCCGCCGCGGGCGCGCACTTCCTGCAGGTTGGACTTGAGCTTGTCCAGCAGCGGGCCGTTCGGCGCCACCGCGATCACCGGCATGTCTTCGTCCACCAGCGCGAGCGGGCCGTGCTTGAGTTCACCGGCGGCGTAGGCCTCGGCGTGGATGTACGAGATTTCCTTCAGCTTCAGCGCACCCTCCATCGCCACCGGGTACTGCGCGCCACGCCCGAGGAACAGCGCGTGCTGGCGATGGATGAGATGCTCGGCGAGATCCACGATCTGCGGCTCCAGCTCCAGCGCCTTCTCGATCTTCTTCGGCAGGCTCTGCAGCTGCGCGGTGAGATCAGCATAGCGCGCATCGTCCAGGCCGCGATGGCGCGCCAGCTGCAATGCCAGCAGGCCGAGCGCGGCGAGCTGAGTGGTGAAGGCCTTGGTGGAGGCGACGCCGATTTCCGGGCCGGCGCGGGTCATCAGCTTGAGGTCCGCCTCGCGTACCACCGAGGACTCCGGCACGTTGCAGATCGCCAGCGTGCCGAGGTAGCCGCGGCGGCGCGATTCGCGCATCGCGGCCAGGGTGTCGGCGGTTTCGCCGGACTGGGAGATCGCCACGAACAGCGTGCC
>Ga0068855_100002626_pt1 | contig 22139 bp, 23 predicted proteins | sample KBSCornC52_FD_66592 | JGI IMG/M metagenome (GOLD analysis project Ga0068855, IMG submission 66592) | Corn rhizosphere microbial communities from Kellogg Biological Station, Michigan, USA - KBS Corn C5-2 | ecosystem: Host-associated > Plants > Roots > Rhizosphere > Soil ...
GACACGGCGAACAGCCCCGCATTGGCCGCGCCGGCCTCGCCGATCGCGAACGTCGCCACGGGCACGCCCTTCGGCATCTGGACGATGGAATGCAGCGAGTCGACGCCTTTCAAATACTTGCTCGCCACCGGCACACCCAGCACAGGCACCGTCGTCTTCGCGGCAAGCATACCGGGAAGATGCGCCGCACCGCCCGCGCCGGCGATGATCGCGCGCAAACCTCGCTCGCGCGCACGTTCGGCATAGTCGAACATTTCGTCCGGCATGCGATGCGCCGATACGACCTTCGCTTCGTACGGCACGCCGAACTCCTGCAGCATCGCCACCGCGTGCTTCATGACGTCCCAATCGGAACTCGAGCCCATCAGCACGCCGATGAGCGGCGCGCTATGCGTATGGGCGGCGGTTTGGAGAACTTCGCTCATCGTGCGGATTCCTTTGTCTTCGATCGGAGCGCTCGCTTAGGCGAGCTTCTGTCCCGTGAGCCGCTCGAGCGCTTCCTGATACTTCTCACTCGTCTTGGCGATGACGTCCTCCGGCAGCTTCGGCGCCGGCGGCGCCTTGCCCCAGTTCTGGGCTTCGAGCCAGTCGCGCACGAACTGCTTGTCGAACGACGGCGGGTTGGTGCCGACTTGATACTGATCCGCCGGCCAGAAGCGCGACGAATCCGCCGTCAGCGCTTCGTCCATGAGGAACAGATTGCCGTGGTTGTCCAAGCCGAATTCGAACTTCGTGTCGGCAATGATGATGCCGCGCGTGGCCGCATGCTCCGACGCTTCCCGGTACAGCTTGATCGAGATATCGCGGATGGTCGCCGACAGCTCGGTGCCGATGCGGCGTTCGCACTCCTCGAACGTGATGTTCTCGTCGTGATGGCCCATCTCGGCCTTCGCGGCCGGGGTGAAGATGGGCTCGGGCAGCTTCTGCGCGTTCTGCAAGCCCGGCGGCAGCGCAACGCCGCAGACCGCGCCCGTCGCTTGATAATCCTTCCAGCCGCTGCCGGCAAGATAGCCGCGCACCACGGCTTCGACGAGAATCGGCTCGAGCCGTTTGACGACCACCGCTCGGCCCTTGACCTGCTCGACTTCATCCTCGGCGACGACGGTTTCGGGCGCAACGTCCGTCATATGGTTCGGCACGATATGCTTCAAGCGCTCGAACCAGAAATTCGCCATCTGATTGAGCACCTCGCCCTTGCGCGGAATCGGCTCGCCCATGATGACGTCGAACGCCGACAGACGATCGGTCGTGACGATCAGCAACTTGTCGTTGCCGACAGCATAGTTGTCGCGGACCTTGCCGCGGCCGAGCAGCGGCAGCGAGCGGAGCGAGGATTCGTAAAGGGTAGACATCGTCGTGGGCCGTCAGTCAAAAAAGTGATGAACGAATGAAACGCGAGGCGCATGAAACGCCGTGCCGTGAGCGGCCGCGACAGCAGCCGCCCGAGCAACCAAACAACAAACACTACAAAACGACAAAAGGCAAACGCCGTTCCCATCGATGGATCGGGAACGGCGATCGATTCGCAACGGCCGCGCGGCGGCGCGGCGCAGGGCGACAGGCGGATCAGCGCACCACTTGCGCCAGCTCGCCCGCCTTGTACTTCTCGGCCATCTTGTCGAGTGCGATCGGCTTGATCTTGCCCGCTTGGCCTTCGCAGCCGAACGCGAGATAGCGGTCGACGCAGATCTTCTTCGCCGCTTCGCGCGCGGGCTTGAGATAATCGCGCGGATCGAACTTGCTCGGGTTCTCGAACAGATAACGGCGGATCGCCCCCGTGATGGCCAGCCGCAGGTCGGTATCGATGTTGATCTTGCGTACGCCGTGCTTGATCCCTTCCTGAATTTCCTCGACGGGGACCCCGTACGTTTCCTTCATATCGCCGCCGAACTCGCGGATTTCGGCCAGCAAATCCTGCGGCACCGACGACGAACCGTGCATGACGAGGTGCGTGTTCGGGATGCGCGCGTGAATCTGCTTGATACGGTCGATCGCGAGGATATCGCCCGTCGGCTTCTTCGTGAACTTGTACGCACCGTGGGACGTGCCGATGGCGATCGCGAGCGCATCGCACTGCGTCTGCTTCACGAAATCGGCCGCTTGCTCGACGTCGGTCAGGAGCTGCTCGCGCGTCATCGTGCCTTCGGCGCCGTGGCCGTCTTCCTTGTCGCCCTTCATCGTCTCGAGCGAGCCGAGCACGCCGAGCTCGGCCTCGACCGTCACGCCGATCGAATGCGCCATCTCGACGACCTTGCGCGACACGTCGACATTGTATTCGTACGATGCAACGCTTTTGCCGTCGGCCTGCAGCGACCCGTCCATCATGACGCTCGTGAAGCCGCTGCGGATCGCGGCCATGCAGACGGCCGGCGACTGCCCGTGATCTTGGTGCATCACGATCGGAATATGCGGATAAGACTCGATCGCCGCCTCGATCAAATGGCGCAGGAACGGCTCGCCCGCGTATTTGCGAGCGCCGGCCGACGCTTGCATGATGACGGGCGCGCCCACCTCATCCGCCGCGGCCATGATCGCTTGCACTTGCTCGAGGTTGTTCACGTTGAACGCCGGCAGTCCATAGCCGTGCTCGGCCGCATGGTCCAGCAGTTGACGCATTGATACGAGAGGCATGCTGTACTCCTTGGATTGAAATCTGGGGTGCTCGGTCGGCACTTCTCTGTGCGAATGCGCGATTTTATCGCGAAGCGGGGGCCTCACCCGCACCTAGGGTCCGCACAAGCACGCGGCGCGCCGGCCACCGGCCCGGCGCGCCGCTTTCAATCGGTGGCGCCGACCGTCATCAATAGGGATCGCCGACGCGCACGATCTTCAGCGTATTCGTGCCGCCCGCCTGTCCCATCGGCTCGCCGACGGTCAGCACGACCATGTCGCCGCGCGCCGCGAAACCCTTCGAGACGACGACTTCCACCGCCTGCTTGAGCGCCTGATCGCGATCGCTGTTCGGCTCGACCGACAGCGGCGTCACGTTGCGAAACAGCGCCATCCCCCGCTCGCTCGCGACGCGCGAGGTCAACGCGAAGATCGGCACGTGCGACCAGTGACGCGACAGCCAGAGCGCCGTCGCGCCCGATTCGGTCAACGCCACGATCGCCTTCGCGCCAAGGTGGTAGGCCGTAAACAACGCGCCCATGGCAATCGATTGGTCGATGCGCGTGAACGTGCGGTCGAGGAAGTCCTTGTCGAGCTCGACGTGCTCCGACTTTTCGGCTTCGACACAGATCGCGGCCATCGCCTCGATGGTCTGCACCGGATACTTGCCCGCCGCGGTTTCCGCCGACAGCATCACGGCATCGGTCCCATCCAGCACCGCATTGGCCACATCGGACACCTCGGCACGCGTCGGCACCGGCGCGTGGATCATCGATTCCATCATCTGCGTGGCGGTGATGACGAGCTTGTTCGATTCGCGCGCCATGCGGATCATGCGCTTTTGGAGCGCGGGCACGGCCGCATTGCCGACTTCGACGGCCAGGTCGCCGCGCGCGACCATGATGCCGTCCGATGCATCCAAAATGCCTTGCAGCGCAGGAATGGCCTCGGCACGCTCGATCTTCGCGATCATCTTCGGCTTGTTGCCGTATTGCATGCCGGCGATATTCGCGAGCTGGCGCGCCATCTCCATGTCGGTCGCATTCTTCGGAAACGACACGGCGATGTAATCGACACCGAGCGACATCGCCGTGCGGATGTCTTCCATGTCCTTCGCGGTCAGCGCGGGCGCCGTGAGCCCGCCGCCTTGGCGGTTGATGCCCTTGTTGTTCGACAGCTCGCCGCCGACTTTCACGACCGTGTGAATCTCTTCGCCGACCACACGCGACACCGTGAGCACGATGAGCCCGTCGTTGAGCAGCAATACGTCGCCCGGCCTCAAGTCGCGCGGCAAGTCACGGTAGTCGAGGCCCACGCGCTCGTCGTTGCCGAGCGTGCAATTGGCGTCGAGGATGAACGGCTGGCCGGGCTCGAGCGTCGTCTTACCTTTCTCGAACTTACCCACGCGAATCTTCGGGCCCTGCAGGTCGGCCATGATGGCGACTTCGCGGCCCGTCTGACGCGCCGCCTCGCGCACGTACTCGGCGCGCTGGCGGTGATCGTCGGCCGTGCCGTGCGAAAAATTCAAGCGGACGACGTCCACGCCCGCCTGCATCATCTGCAAAAGGATCTCGGGCGAACTCGATGCCGGTCCGATGGTGGCGACAATCTTGGTGGCGCGATGCATGTATCTCCTCGTCTGAGTGGTGTCGCTGTTAAACGGGCTGCGAGACGATGCGTCGGGCGCCTGGGGCTGGGGCAAAGCGCTCGTGCTGGGTTGCGCGCCGGATCGTGCCGGCATCGCTTTATTAGAAGCGTCAGGAAGGCAATCAGTTGCAAGCGGAACGGGAGCGGGAGCCGCAGCGGCCGTGGTGCGGCGCAGCGAGCGGGCCGGCCGTGCGGCGTTCTTTTCCGACTTCGGAGCGCGTGTGCCCACGATCAAGCTCGCGATTCGAGCACTTCGACCGCCGGCAGCGTCTTGCCTTCCAGGAACTCGAGGAATGCGCCGCCGCCGGTCGAGATATAGCTGACCTTGTCGTGAATGCCGTACTTGGCGATCGCGGCGAGCGTATCGCCGCCGCCGGCAATCGAGAACGCCGGCGACTTGGCGATCGCCTCGGCCAGCACCTTGGTGCCGTTGCCGAACTGATCGAATTCGAACACCCCGACCGGGCCGTTCCAGACGATCGTGCCGGCGCTCGCGAGCTGCGAGGCCAGCGCCTTGGCCGTTTGCGGGCCGATGTCGAGAATCATGTCGTCGGCTTCGATGTCGGCCACCGCCTTGGTCACAGCCGTGGCCGAAGCCGAGAAAGTTTTCGCCACGACGACGTCGGAGGGAATCGGCACCGACGCGCCGCGCGCGCGCGCGCCTTCGATGATCGCTTTGGCCTCGTTCACGAGATCGGCTTCGGCGAGCGACTTGCCGATGTTGAGCCCCGCTGCGAGCATGAACGTATTGGCGATGCCTCCGCCGACGATCAGTTGATCGACCTTTTCGGCCAGCGACTTCAGAATCGTAAGCTTGGTCGACACCTTCGAGCCCGCGACGATGGCGACGAGCGGGCGCTTCGGGTTGCCGAGCGCTTTGCCGAGCGCATCCAGTTCCGCCGCCAGCAGCGGGCCGGCGCAGGCGAGCTTCGCATACTTGGCGATGCCGTGCGTTGTCGCCTCGGCCCGGTGCGCCGTGCCGAATGCGTCGTTCACGTAGACGTCGCACAGTTGCGCCATCTTCTGCGCAAGCTCGTCGCTGTTCTTCTTCTCGCCCTTGTTCACGCGGCAATTTTCGAGCAGTACGACTTGCCCGGGTGCGACGTTCACGCCGTTCTCGACCCAATTGGCGACCAGCGGCACGTCGCGGCCGAGCAGTTCGGCCAAGCGTTTGGCAACGGGTGCAAGCGAATCCTCAGGCTTGAACGCTCCCTCGGTCGGACGGCCAAGATGCGACGTGACCATCACGGCCGCGCCCGCGGCAAGCGCGGCTTCGATGGCCGGCACCGAGGCGCGAATGCGCGTGTCCTCGGTAATATTGCCTTGGTCGTCCTGCGGCACGTTGAGATCGGCGCGGATGAAGACGCGCTTGCCGGACAGCAAGCCCTTTGCGATCAGATCGGAGAGACGCAATACTTGGCTCATGGGGATGTACGCATGCAGGTTGGTTGGCGGGCGAGTGCGCGCGCGGCAAGCGGATCGTTCGGCTCGCGGCACGGGCGGCAGTCGTGCATTTTAGCCGATCGGCCCCGCCTCCACGGCGATACGCCACGAATGTCGCGTATTCGGGGAACGTATGTCGCAATTGTGCGAATTCGGAACGCTAAAGACCGGGCGTGAGTCAAGCCGCCAGGCCGGCCATTGCGCCATGACGCCATGACGCCATTCGCAGTCAACCGTCAAGCCCAAAGCCGCAACAGCGTGTAGGCGAGCATGCCGACGACGATCGTGCCAAGCATGCTGCGGCGCCAGAGGAACCATCCGAACCCGGCCAGCGTGCCGTAGAACCCGTGGTTGGACAGCGCGATCGAGAGCCCGTGCGGGGTGTCGAGCACGTCGGGCAGGACGACGGCGACGAGCGCTGCGGCGGGCGCGTAGCGCAGCGCGCGCTGCACCCGCTCAGGCAGCACGGCGCGCTCGCCGCCGAGCAGAAAGAATGCGCGTGTGGCGACGGTCACGAGCGTCATACCGATGATCGCGAGCCAGATTTGGGTAGCCGACATCGCTCAGCGCTCCTTGCCCAGATCCGCCGGACGCGCCGATGGCGGTGTGCCGCGAATCCGGCGCAGGTCGGCGCGCTCGGCGATGACATCGGCGATGCTGCCCGCCGCGAGCGCCGCCAATACGGCAAGCGGCAGCGCGAGCCGATACGGCAGGTCGATCGCGATGAGTGCCACGATGCCGGCCGCGGCGACAGCCGCGAGCGTCGAGCGATTCATGACCGCGCTGACGATGAGCGGTACGAGCGCGAGCGTGCCGGCGAGCGCGAGCCCCCAGTCATCGGGCACGGCGCTGCCCAGCAGGATGCCGGCGATCGACGACGCTTGCCAGAACACCCAGCTCACCGCCGACATTCCCCAGAAATACGCCTCCTTGCCCGGCACGTAGCCGGTCGCGAACGCCTTTTTCTGAAACAGCAGGTAGATCACGTCGCCGTTGAAATAGCCGAGCAGCAGCCGGCGCCAAAACGGCAGATACGAGAAATGCGGCGCCAATCCTGCGCTGAAGATGACGAATCGCACGTTCACCATGGACGCCGTGAGGAGCACGGTCCAGATCGGCAGCTTGGCCGCCATGAGCGGCAGGACGGCAAGTTGCGACGAGCCGGCGTAGACGAGCAGCGACATCGCCAGCGCCTGCGGTACGGTCAGCACCGATTTGCTCATCGCGACGCCCGTGACCAGCCCCCAGGAGAACATCGCCATCAGCGTGGGCGAGTAGGCGCGCGCGCCGCTCATGAAGGCGGCGCGGTCGGCGGGGCTGAGGCGAGAGAGCATGGGGGCGGCGCGGCAGCGGGCTGCGCGCGCCCCGCCGCTTATTAAGTTCTGAAGATGCCCGATTATAAAGGCCGATCGCTCAAAGGGACCTCGCTCCTGCCCGGGAACGGCGCAAAAGACGCTAAAATAGCGCACTCGACGGGGCTGGCCCCGCCCCACTGCAACGCTAGGAGATTCGTATGTCAATGGCCGATCGCGACGGCAAGATCTGGATGGACGGCAAGCTGATCGACTGGCGCGATGCCACGATCCACGTCCTCACGCATACGCTGCACTACGGCATGGGCGTTTTCGAAGGCGTGCGCGCTTACAAGACAGTCGACGGCAGCAGCGCCATCTTCCGTCTGAAAGAGCACACGAAGCGCCTGCTCAATTCGGCGAAAATCTTCCAGATGAACGTGCCGTTCGATCACGAGACCCTGGCCGCCGCGCAATGCGAAGTCGTGCGCGAGAACAAGCTCGAGACCGCCTATCTGCGCCCGATCGTCTGGGTCGGCTCGGAAAAGCTCGGGGTGTCGGCGCGCGGCAACACGATCCACGTGGCGATCGCGGCATGGCCGTGGGGCGCTTATCTCGGCGAAGAAGGCATGACGAAGGGCATCCGTGTGAAGACTTCGTCGTTCACGCGCCATCACGTGAACGTCTCGATGGTGCGCGCCAAGGCATCGGGCTGGTACGTCAACTCGATTCTCGCCAACCAGGAAGCGACGGCCGACGGCTACGACGAGGCCCTGTTGCTCGACGTCGACGGTTACGTGTCGGAAGGCTCGGGCGAGAACTTCTTCCTCGTCAACAACGGCAAGCTCTATACCCCCGATCTGGCCTCGTGCCTCGACGGCATCACGCGCGACACCGTGATCACGCTGGCGCGCGATGTCGGGATCGAAGTCATCGAAAAGCGCATCACGCGCGACGAGGTCTACACGGCCGAGGAAGCCTTCTTCACGGGCACCGCCGCCGAAGTCACCCCGATCCGCGAACTGGACAACCGCACGATCGGCGCAGGCTCGCGCGGCCCCATCACCGAAAAACTGCAGTCGGCGTTCTTCGATGTCATCGCGGGCAAGAACCCGAAATACGCGCACTGGCTCACGAAGATCTGAAGCGCCGACTGCCGCACGCCATACCGTCTATAACGAGAATCCGTCTCATGAGCGAAATAAAAGAAATGCCGGTGGTCGAGCTCTCGGCCAGCGATTTGCCCGCCTACTGCCCCAACCCGGCGATGCCCCGGTGGAGCACGCATCCGCGCGTGTTCATCGACGTCACCCACGGCGAGGCACGCTGCCCGTACTGCAGCACGCGCTACAAGCTGCGCGACGGCGAGATCGTCAAGCACCACTAATTCCGACGCGTCCCGCCCCGGGAAGCGCCACCCGCGTGGAGTGCCCGGCTCGCGCCCGACTCACGCCCGACTCACGCCCGGCGTTCGCTCGGGTCGCGCGTACGCGTCGCCGGCCCGGTCGACCGACCTGCCGGCGCGCTCGCGGGCGACGCTCATGGCCTCCTCGCCGATTGCGGCGCGCATCGCGCGCTGCGCCAGCCCACTCTCGGATATACACACTGATGCGTCGCGCGTTGGTTATCGCACCGAATTGGATCGGTGACGCATTGATGGCGCAACCGCTGTTCGCGCTGCTCAAGCAACTTCATCCGCGCATCGTCATCGATGCGCTCGCGCCTGCCTGGGTTGCGCCTGTGCTCGAGCGAATGCCTGAAATCGGCACGGTGCACGCCACCGACCTCGCACACGGCAAGCTGCAGATGCTCAGGCGCTGGCAACTTTCGAGCGATCTGCGCGAGCACGCCTACGACGCCGCCTATGTGCTGCCCAATTCACTGAAATCGGCGCTGATCCCCTGGCTCGCGGGCATTCGCCTGCGCATCGGCTACACGGGCGAAGGGCGTGTCGGCCTGCTCAACGTGCGCCATTCGAATCCGAGCAAGGATGCGCGCGCACCCATGGCGCTGCACTACGCCGCGCTCGCCTATACGCCGGGCGCCAAGGTACCCGATCTCGAAGCGCGGCTGCCTATGCCGCGCCTCGAAGCCGATCCGAACGAGTCGGTGCGCGTTTCGGCGCGCTTTCATCTCGACACGCGCGTGCCGCTCGTCGTGTTCTGCCCCGGCGCGGAATATGGCACCGCGAAACGCTGGCCTGTCGAGCATTTCGCTGCGCTCGCGCGCATGGTGGGCCAGTCGTTCCCTTATACGCAAATCGTCGCGCTCGGTTCGAACAAGGACGCGCCGCTCGCACTGGCCATCGCAAGCGAGGCGCCGAACGTGCGCAATCTGTGCGGACAGACCTCGCTCGGCGAGGCCTGCGCCTTGATCGGGCGCGCGGGCGCCGTCGTCAGCAACGATTCCGGCCTCATGCACGTTGCGGCGGCGCTGCGCCGTCCGCTAGTTGCGATCTACGGATCGAGCGATCCGCGCCACACGCCGCCGTTGTCGGACTTGGCGAAGGTACAATGGCTGCATCTCGAGTGCAGTCCTTGCTTTGCGCGCGAGTGTCCGCTCGGCCATTTGCGCTGCCTGCGCGAGCTTTCGCCGGAGCAAGTGTTCGCCGATTTGCGGGCCATGTTGCTCGGCGAGCGCTGACGCACGGAAGGCGTTCGGGCTTTATGCGTTCATGGGTCGTGGACGCCGTTTGCCGAGCCCGCAACACCCAACGTCAGTGCGTCGCGATCTTTTCGCGCGGTGCAACCGAGTTAGCTTCACGGCGCGTGATTTTGCGCGCTACCTACGAGCCCGGAGAGCCATGCCACGTTTTGCCCGCTTGTTCGAAGCCGCAGCCGATACGCTCAACGCCTTCTATCAGACCGTCGCCGACGGCAACATCGATGCGTTGATGGCCCTTTGGATCGACGAGGAGTTCGCGAGCTATATCAATGCGGGCGGAGCGCACTGGCACGGCGTGGATCAGATCCGCACGGGTCTCGTCGCGCTCGCGGATACGCGCGCGTTGCCGGCATCGATCGAGCCGCTCGACGTGCGGGTCTACGACAGCCTGGGGACGGTCGTCTACACGGTCGCGGAGGCGCATCGGCTCGGAGAGCCGCTGGCGCCGCCGCGGATGGTCTATGCAACTTACGTGATGGTTCACGAGCGCGGCGAATGGCGGATCGCGCATATTCATGCGAGCCCGATGCCGGAACAAACGGCCACCGAGTTCGCCGCCAAGATTCGACACGGACAAGGTGCATTGCATTAGGCCGGCGTGAAGCCGGCGGCACGCAGGATGCGTTTTTGGGGATGGTCATGAGCACGACACATGACAAACCGGCTTCGTCACCGGCCGCGGGGGCCGCGGCATCCATGGCCTCGGACACGCTCGTACAATTGCTCTACGATCCGCCCCGATGGCTGCCCACCAGCCACGCCCAAACCATTATTCCAGCGCTGTTCGGGCGCCGCCCGAGCGTCGAGTACCGACGCGAGCGCTGGGACACGCCCGATGGCGATTTCATCGATCTCGACTGGCTCGCCTATCCGGGCAGCGTGGCTGCAGGGCCGGCGCCCGACGCCCCGCTGTTCGTGTTGTTTCACGGACTCGAAGGCAACTCCAATTCGCATTACGCCCGCGTGCTGATGGCGTCGGCGCGCGCGCTGGGCTGGCACGGCGTCGTGCCGCATTTTCGCAGTTGCAGCGGCCCGATCAACCTCGCGCCGCGGTTTTACCATCTGGCCGACAGCGCGGAAGTCGATTGGGTGCTGCGCCGGCTGCATGCCTCGCACCGCGGGCCGCTCGTCGTGGCGGGCGTCTCGCTCGGCGGGAACGTCTTGCTGCGCTGGCTCGGCGAGCGCGGCAGGGACGCCACGTTCGTCGCGGCAGCCGCGGCCATTTCGACGCCGCTCGACGTGCATGCCGGGGGCCGCGCGCTCTCCCAAGGGTTCGCGCTCGTCTATACGATGAGCTTTTTGAAGACGCTCAAACGAAAGGCGCTGTATAAGCTCGATCAGTACCCGGGGCTGTTCGACCGCGACGCGATGCTGGCGTGCCGCACGATGTACGAGTACGACAACGTGGTCACCGCGCCGCTTCACGGTTTCCGCGATACGGAAGAGTACTGGACGCGCGCGACAACGCGCCCGTTGCTACCCGACATCGTCGTACCCACGCTCGTCCTGAATGCCCGCAACGATCCTTTTCTGCCCAGCGCGGCGCTGCCGACGCGCGCGGAAGTCTCGCCCGCGGTCGAGCTCGACCAGCCCGAGGCCGGCGGACACGTCGGTTTCATGACGGGCCCGTTTCCGGGGCGGATCGATTGGCTGCCGCGGCGCATCTTCAGCTTCCTCGAACCGCACGCACGTCATGGATGACATCGTCAAAGCCGCGCTCGCTAAATGGCCCAACGTCCCGCATTGCACGGGCTGGCTTTTGTTGGACCGGCGCGGTCAATGGCGCATGCGGGACGAGGGTGCGCAGGCGCGCGGCGCGCTTGGCACCCCGATCCGTCACGCGGCGCTTCGCAGTTTCATCGAGCGCAACTACGAACACGATGAAGCCGGCCGCTGGTTCTTTCAGAATGGGCCGCAACGCGTGTTCGTCGAGTTGGCGTATACACCTTGGGTCGTGCGGCTTGCGCTGCCCTCGCCGGGCGCGCCCACGCTGACCGATCAGGCGGGCGCGCCGTTCGAGCCGGCGGCTGTCCTGCTCGACGACGAAGGCAGCGTCCTCTTCGTCGACGAATCGCAATCGGCTCGCGTCGCGCTGTTGCACGATCACGATCTGGACTTGTTCGTGCAACTGACGGCGCTCGATGCCGACGGGCGATCGGGTGTCCTCGATTGGCGGCCGGATCGGCGGTTTCCGATCGAAGCCGTGCGGTGCGCCGAGTTGCCGGCGCGCTTCGGCTTTGTGGCGAGCCCGGTAAAAGCGGGCCAACACAGCGGCTGAACTTAGGCGTTCCAGCCTGTGGGCCTGCGGCAAAGAGCGCGGGCGATGCATCGGTAGCGCCACTCGATGCTTTTCCTCCGAGCAGGGCCCCGAGGGTCTTCCCCGATTGCCGAGCAGTTCGTCTCATATAAACATATAGATGACTAGTTGACTATATATTATCCCGCTACTTTCGGAAGGACGCCCTATGCATGCCGACGAACGTCTCCCCCGCTATCAGCGTCTGCGCGACGAACTGGCCGCTCAGATCGCCCAGCACCGTTGGCGTCCCGGCGAAGCCATTCCGACCGAGCAAGAACTCGCTCGCAGCCACGGCGTCGCGGTGGGCACCGTGCGCAAGGCGGTCGATCAACTCGTAGCCGAAGGGATGCTCGAGCGATTCCAGGGACGCGGAACGTTCGTGCGCCGCGCCAGCTTCGACGGCTCGTTGTTCCGCTTCTTCCGCTTTCAAAATCGCCGCGGCGAACGCCGTATTCCGACGAGCCGGATTTTGATGCGCGAGGTGGTGGCGGCGCCGTCGGCCGTTTGCACGGCGTTGAAGATCGATGCCGATGCCCGCGTGATTCACATGTCGCGGCTGCGTCTGATCGACGAGCACCCGATTCTCGCGGAAGAAATCTGGCTGCCTTACGAGCGTTTTGCCGCGTTCGCCACGCTTGCGGCCGATGAAATCGGCGATCTGCTGTATCCCGTCTACGAGGCCGAGTGCAATCAAATCATCGCATCGGCGAGCGAGACGCTCACCGTCGAAACCGTTGACGTGATGTATGGGCGGTTGCTGCGGATCGAGCCGGGCACCCCGATCGTGGTAATCGAGCGGCTCGCCTACGGCTACGACCTCCGACCGCTCGAATGGCGGCGCTCGCGCGGGCCGGCAAGCGAGTTCATTTACCAAGTCGAGATTCGGTGACGACGCTGGCCGTAAGCGGCACGTCGCGCCGCAGTAGCCGCGCGACTCAAGATGGCATTCAGCGCTCAAGCGCTATCAGGAGACACACGATGTTCAGCTGGTTCAAAGAAATTTCCCCCACCGAGCGCCGCACGTTCTGGGCGTGCTTCGGCGGCTGGGCCCTCGACGCGCTCGACGTGCAGATGTTCAGCCTCGTCATCCCGGCGATCATCGCCGAGTGGGCCATCGGTAAAACGGAAGCCGGCCTGGTGAGCGGCGCCACGCTCGTTGCCTCGGCGCTCGGCGGCTGGATCGCGGGCGCACTGGCCGATCGCATCGGCCGCGTGCGCACGCTGCAGCTCACCGTGGCTTTCTTTTCCGTCTTCACGTTCGCCTGCGCCTTCTCGCAAGACTTCACGCAGTTCCTCGTGCTCAAGACGCTGCAGGGGTTCGGTTTTGGCGGCGAATGGGCGGCGGGCGCCGTACTGATGGCCGAGTCGATTCGCGCGCAGCATCGCGGCAAAGCGATGGGGACCGTTCAGAGCGCGTGGGCCGTGGGCTGGGCTGCGGCCGTCCTGCTCTATACCGCCATGTTCTCGCTGCTCCCCAGCGCAACGGCATGGCGCGCCATGTTCGCGCTCGGCCTGCTGCCTGCCTTGCTCGTCATCTACGTGCGGCGTGGCGTACCCGAACCGGTAGCGCCTGCCGAACGCCGGAGCGCCGCGCCCGGCAGCGCGTCCCGGATCCCGTTTTTCGACATCTTCTCGCCGCGCGTCCTGCGCATGACGCTCATCGGCGCGCTGCTGGGGGTGGGCGCGCACGGGGGCTACTACGCCTTGATGACGTGGCTGCCCACTTACCTTAAAACCGAGCGGCACCTGTCCGTCCTCGGCACAGGCGGCTACCTCGCCGTCATCATCTTCGCGTTCTTTTGCGGCTGTATCGCGAGTTCGCAACTGCTCGACCGGATCGGCCGCCGCGGCACCATCTTGCTGTTTTCGATCGCGTGCGTCGCCACCGTTCTCGTCTATCTATTCATGCCGTTGACAAACGGCGCGATGCTCGTGGTCGGCTTTCCGCTCGGATTCTTCGCTGCCGGCATCCCGGCCAGCATGGGCGCGCTCTTTAACGAGCTGTACCCGCGCGGCATGCGCGGCACGGGCGTCGGGTTTTGCTACAACTTCGGGCGCGTCGTGTCCGCCGCCTTTCCCGTGATGGTGGGCCACCTCGCCGCCACGACGACGCTCGGTTTCGCCATCGGCGTCGATGCGGCCATCGCGTATGCCATCGTCGTCTTCGCCGTCCTGATGCTGCCCGAAACACGCGGTCGCGCGCTCGCGGACGCTTTGCCGGACGCCGACGCGCAAGCAAACTCACCCGAAGTCGCGCCCGCTCGCCGATGAATACGGGACGCCTGCCCGCGGGGCCGCCGCATGTCGGCGTCCCGCCCGTAATGAAACATGAGGGGTGAGGAGCGAATGGCGAACGCTAAGCGACGCGCAGAACTTTCAATCGAGGACGATAGGCCATGTCGACGACGACCGCGCTAGGCGCCTGCGCGGATACGCCCAAACGTGCAGGCGCCGACCCGATCACGGCGATCGACACGCATGCGCACGTGTTTTCCCACGACCTTCCGCTCACGCAGCGGCGCCGCTACGCACCGGCCTACGATGCGCCGCTCTCGCGTTACCTGGCGCAGCTCGCTGCGCATGACGTGTCGCACGGCGTGTTGATCCAGCCGAGTTTCTTGGGCACCGATAATCGGTATCTGACGCAATCGATCGCGCAGGCGCCGCAACGCTTGCGCGGCATCGCCGTCATCGATCCCGAGGCCGTGGCAGCCGCTCCGGGGCGATTGGACGCGCTTGCTCGCGCCGGCATCGTCGGGATCCGGCTCAATCTATTGAGCCTGCCCGACCCTGACTACACGACTGCCGTATGGCAAGCGACGCTCGACAAAATCGCTTCGCTCGGCTGGCAAATCGAAGTGCATTGTGAGGCGCAGCGGTTGCGGCATGTCGTCGGACCGTTGCTTGAACGCCGAGGGGGGCCGATCGATGTCGTCGTCGATCACTTCGGGCGGCCCCAGCCGGCGCTTGGGGTCGACGATCCTGGCTTTCGCTACCTGCTGACGCTCGGCGCAACGAGGCACGTGTGGGTCAAGGTGTCGGGCGCCTACCGCAACGCGGTTGCGAAGACCGGCGCCGACGCAAGCGGCGCAGCAGCCGCGCTGGCGGCGATGCCGCTGCTCGAACACGCGTTCGGTTTCGATCGGCTGGTATGGGGCAGCGACTGGCCGCATACGCAGTTCGAGCGAGGGGAGAGCTACGGCGCGGTTTATGCGCTGATGTCGAAGCTGTTGCCGACCGAGCGCGCGAGGCGCGCTGTGCTCGTCGACACGCCCGCCAAGCTGTTCCGATTTGCATGAGGCGCGTTTATACCGCGGGGCGCCGGGGTGTCGGAGCCTGTCGTCCGCTCCTTGGGCGACTGCTAAGATAGGCGCCGTTCAAAGGAGTTTGACATGCCTGGATTGACCCATTTCGACGCGGCCGGCCAAGCTCATATGGTCGATGTCGGCGGAAAAAGCGAAACGAAACGCATCGCCGTGGCGCGCGGCTCGATTCGGATGAAGCCGGAGACGTTTGCGCTCATTCGCGATGGGAATGCTAAGAAGGGCGACGTTATCGGCATCGCGCGCATCGCTGCGATCCAAGGGGCAAAACGCACCGCCGATTTGATCCCGCTGTGCCACCCGCTCGCACTCACACGCGTTGCGGTCGATTTTGCGCTCGATGAAGCGTTGCCGGGCGTGCACTGCACGGCGCAGGTCGAAACACTCGGGCGCACGGGGGTCGAGATGGAAGCGCTCACAGCCGTGCAGGTTGGGTTATTGACCGTGTACGACATGTGCAAGGCGGTGGATCGGGGGATGGTCATCACCGAGGTGAAGGTGATGGAGAAGCACGGCGGGAAGTCGGGGGATTGGGTGGCGCAGGGTTAAGGGCTTGTTTCGTAAGTCTTAATTCGACGCTCCACCCAACATTGCCGCATCGCCACTGCCTGACGAAATCACTACGAATCTGACTTCTGGCATACGAAAAGTCGATCTTGTCCAAATTCTGTCCAAGTTGGAGACAGGAAATGGCATCGATACGAAAACGGGGTAACAAGTGGCAAGCGCGGGTAAGCCGTACCGGATTCCCCGTAGAAACAAAATCGTTCAGCGTCCGTACTGATGCGGAGCGGTGGGCGCGATCCATCGAAACTGAGATGGATCGGGGTAGTTTCGTCAGTCGAAGTGAAGCTGAAGCGAACACGCTCGAAGACATCATCGAACGCTACATCTCTGATGTGATGCCAACGCGGAAAGGTGCGTCAGACGAAATACCACGGCTTCGGGCGACATGCCGCACCAGACTCGCAAAACTCAGCATGGCCGCATTGACCCCGAAGGCAGTCGCCGCTTATCGCGACGAACGGCTGAAACAAGTGAAGCCCGCTACCGTAATTCGGGAACTCGCCTACCTTTCGGCGATCATCAATCACGCACGTCGAGAATGGGACATCAACATCACGAACCCGGTCACGCTAGTTCGTAAACCGCCTTCACCCCAAGGTCGAGATCGGGTACTGTCCGCTGAAGAAGAAGCGCGGCTTCTCGCAGCGCTAGTCCCGACTGGTCGCATCAACGTGTGGCTGCTTCCGGCAACTGTTTTGAGCTTGGAAACGGGAATGCGACGCGGCGAACTGGTCGAGCTTCGCTGGTCAAATGTCAACCTTGAAGCCCAGACTGCATATTTGCCGATGACCAAGAACGGGATGGCGCGGACAGTCCCATTGTCCAAAAAAGCCGTTGCCACGTTAGCCGCATTCCATTACACACAAGTCTGCTGCTCAAGCTCACGCGCGTATCTGATACCAGCAGCAAAATCCACCACTCGCTGCATGCCTAGCCAGATGGTTTTGACGCCAGGCTCGCCGTCTCCTTTGCTGGCGAGGAAGCCGCCGAGCCTGGCGACGAGCCGTACCACTTCGTTTAGCCGTGGCGATTTGTCGGGTGGGGCCTTCTTGTTGAGGATGAAGGCGGCCTTCCATTCATCGGGCTCAAATAGCAGTCCGGCATCGAGGTCAGGGCAAGTTCGGCCTAGCCGCATGAGACGAGCAATGCGCCACGCCACTACCATGAACACCGCCAGCGCCCGCTCGATGCGCTCGATCGTGCTCAGTTGTAGCGCCTCGACTCGGCAACCGTTCTTCAGCACATGAAAGAAGGTTTCCACCTCCCAGCGGGCGCGATACCAATCGATCAGCCGCGCGGCTTCGGTCACGTTCGTATCCCTCGATCCAGCGCGTGCTTTCCTTGATACCGCCACGCTTGCCTCGGGCGTCCTTGCACTCACGCGACCACATCCAGGCATTGAGCACGCCCAACGGCTCACGCTGCGGCGTGACCGCATAGGTCGCGTGAACGTACATGCCGCGCTGTGCTACATACGACAACGGCCCCAGTCCAGCGATCTCCTGCCCGTTAAAGTTCAGCTCGGTCGTGTCATCCAAGCACAGCACCACCTCGCATGCCCGCATCCGCTCGGTCGAGCTCTGCCAGTGCGGCTCCATGACGTCGGTCCATTCCAGCTTGTCCTGCGCGAAGAACCGATAAGCCGCCGCCGTCTCAGCCCAGCCGCCGCACGCCAGCGGAATGCTCGCCGTCGGATTGCCCGACAGTTGGGGTGGGACCAGTTAATCCGGCTAGTGACGTAGCCGAAGAACCAAGCGACAAGAAGTCCAAGGCCGATTGCTGAAACGACGCCCGCAAGTCGCTTCATTTCATTTCCCAGAAGAGAACCTGTTTCGATTTACCCAATTCCGAATATCCCGAACCAGCAACGACTATGCTCCGCGCCGATTCATCATTTCACTTGCGTCAACCTTGGTGAGCGTAGCCGTATAGGTAAAATACAACAGTAAAAAAAATCAAAGCCGCAAACCATATCATCCATTTTCGTAACGTCCAGCGCTTCCATGCCGCACCATTCAACAGCCCGAAGAGTAGCGCGGGACCAAACAAGGAAAGAAATAATTGTGTTCCTGCCAACCAAGACACCGGGCACTTACCAAGCTCATGACAACCGTTGACAGGGCGGCCTGATTGCGGCCAATGCATATGACTGAAAACATAAAGACAAAGCCACGTCAAGAATAATCCAAATACCAAGCCCGTAATGCCAATCGCAGTCCGCTTCACTTGATCTCCCAAAATAGTATTGACTTTGACTGACTCAAATCGGAGTAACTCAGCGCATTCGCAAAATTAGCACCCTGACGGAATGACGAAATTCCAATTCTTCGTCCGATAGTTGCTAGTGCATCGGGCACGCTGCTGATAGTCAACCGCTCGCCGTTCCATAGATCAATGTGCCCACCGCTTGCATTAGCAGCACTCTCACCATCGCGGGTCCAGTAACGCGAAAACTGAATGATGCCGGTACGGCCCTTAACTTTCGCCTCCCAATCCTTCCCCGTAATGTTCTCTGCCGCTGGCAGTTCTGCAATGGGCCGCAACTGAAGCCATTCGCCCAATTCGTCAGCCCGCGTCGCAGTTGCCTTGCCATCAAGCAAGATACGCCCGATGGTTGGCTGACCGGACAGCGGCTTGACCAGCTTTTGAGAAAACGACTTCATCTCAATGCCGACGCGATGGAATGTCACGCTCATGCGTATCGCGCACTGATCGCGATATGCTGAATTATCGTATGGGTCGCCTGATGGATATGCTTCCCATAGTTCTTGAAAAGTCAACGCCTTCAACGGCACTTCCTTGACCGAGTGCGGCGTCGCGTTCGTTCTGACGACTGTCTTCTTATTCGGCATCAGTCATCCCACCCTGCTTTGCAAGGGCTTCGTCGCCCCAAAAAACGGTGTAGTCATCTGCGCTGTAGGTGTACACGCGCGGCAAGTGGCCGCTTTCATCCAGTCGTCCCGAGAACGTCTGACCGTCGCTTGTCTCGATGAAGTAGGGATACCCTTCTGACGCCCCGCGTTCAGTCGCGCGGACCTGTTCGTCAAACGTGTCCTTGGCTTCCGATGCGGTGGCTGCACCGGTTGCGGCAAGACCGTCTCCGGCTGCCGTGACGGGCGAGATGACACCCAACGTCTCGGCCATGTCGTCACACCATGATTCTCCGGCGAGCGTAGCCACAATTCGCGGCGGCGTCGGGCACTTGCAAAGCACAATGTCACCGTCTGCGGCAGTCTCGCTCAAAAAATCGAGACGGCGGGGACCGCCCGTTTTAGCAATCACGCCCTTGCTTTTGCAGGCTTCGCAGTACGCCTGTCCGCCTATGAGAGCGACCTGACGCCCTGCATCACCGAAAGTGACGACCGGCCCTGCATAGGGCAGCACCTGTCCGCCGTGTTCCAAGCTGTCGCCGACGACAGCGATTCGACGCATCATGAGTTGTCTTCCTTCGGGATTTCAGTGTCGTTGCTGCGACGGCACGAAGTGCGGGTCAAGGAAGCCAAGAATAGGTGGCAAGCCGTCTAGGACCAGAATTTCCATGCTGGATTGCAGGCTTTCTGCGATCACGTCGCCATTGCTGACGTGGCTTCCGACTATCGCAAGCGGCTTGCCGTCGTCAATTGCCGCGAAACCGGCACCCGACGTGATGTGGGCGACTGTGCCATCCGGGTAATGCACTTCATCACCGACGCGTGAAGCACGGAGTTTATTGAAACAGGTCGCCGACGTAGCGGTCTGTACCGTGCCGCCGAGTTTGGTGCGAGAACCGAGTGTTGCGACTGCGTGACGGCCCAGAACGGGCAACGCTGCAACGCGTTCCCGCTCCGCAGTGGCCGCAAGGGCGTCCGGCGGAAGATCGTTGTATTCCAAGTTCATCTCTCAGGTCGTTATCGCGCCGATGAATTCACGGCGCATGTTGTTCGTCTTTCGGAAGTGGCGCCGACTATATCCGATTCATCGGATCAATCGCAATACTCCGTGACCGGGCGACTTTGGCCGCCCGAGAGCACCGTGCTCGCTGTCTGCTAGCCACTCAAACGGGCATGCGCCAGCAACACCGCCTGAATCTGTTCCATCGGTCCGGCGACATCATCGGCATCGAGACTCACGTAGTGCCGGTGCAGAACGTCGCCCCGCTTGGGCGCATGCCCAAGGATGCGGCGTAGGATCGCGTCGGCGACGCCTTGTCTTGCCGCGACACTGGCAAGCAGCTTTCTCAGATCGTGCAACGTGAAGGCTGGCGCTCCCGCCCGTATCGCCATTTCGGTGACGTTCCACGAACGCCCACTACCGCGCAACTCGTCCAATCGCGTAAACTTTCGTCCGGCGAATGGTCGGGAGTTGTTGTCCAAGTCTTGTCCAAACACTGTCCAAGTTCATTAACCGATTTGGACAGGATCGAACGCTTCGGCAACAGTAAGTCTTTGATTTGTAAGACCGTCAACCCAAAGCTACGCACGGAAACCAGAATGTGCAAGGCGGTGGATCGGGGGATGGTCATCACCGAGGTGAAGGTGATGGAGAAGCACGGCGGGAAGTCGGGGGATTGGGTGGCGCAGGGTTAAGCTTTCCTCGCAACGGTCGCCAGTCGCCGCAGGCGGCGGGCCAGCGCCCGCGAGACCACCGGCGTCAGGTTATCGGCGCTGGCCGCAGCGGCCGCCGTCTCGCGCAGAAAAAGTGCGCACTCACGAGCCACGGCTTCGCGCTCATTGTCGGACGTGATCATGTGATAGGAGTCGTCAAGCCAGATCGTTCGCAAAAACGGCGCCCCGATGTTGGCCTCGACGAACCGGGCGTTATGCGGGCTCGAAGTCTCATCGTCGATGGCATGGATAATGAGGCAGTCGGTCCGGATGCCCTTGAGCTTCTTTCGCACTGAGCCGGCCAGGCGACTCGCCTCGTGCAGCGCCGGCATGCCGATGGACGCAGGTCCGACTTCGCTGATGTCGTTTTTTTGCATGGCGCGCGCGATCTTCGAGCGCAGTACTTCATTGCGCAGGCCATAAGGTTCCTGCTCACGGTAGCGGTAACGTGAGCGCAGGGGCGTGTAATAGACGAAATCCAACAGGAAGCGATACCAGGGAATCGCCCAGCCGTCATATGCAAGCGTGACCGACAACAGCAGCACCGCGCGGGCAGCCGGTCGCGCGTGTGCGACAGCGGCCGCCAGCGTTGCGCCCATCGATAGACCGCAGATGGAGACGTGTCGGTGGCGCGCGGCAAGCGCATCGAAGGCCGCAACGGCTGCGCTGATCCATTGCTCCATCGGTTGATGTCCGGTGCCGGCGCTATAGCCGGGCAGCTCCGGCGAATGGGTGGCAAAGCCTTCGTCAGCAAGGAGCCGCCCAAGAAAGCGCAACTCTAGCGGTGAGCTCGACAAGCCATGCAGGAGCAGAACGGCGTGATCGCCATTGTCGGCACGCGAAACGTCAGGGGTATCGATGTCAGTCATCTGCTCGCAAAACCAGGAACTCGCCGGACGACGTGATGAAGCGGTCGCAAACGCATTCAACCGGGCGCCAATCGTCGAGGGCCCCGGAAACAAAACGCATGCGATGATGACCGGGCGTCAGGAGCCCGCTCACGCGCGCAAGATCCTCCGGGTGCACTTGCGTATGCTTCGCGCCCAAGGCGACACCCACCTGCAGTGATGCGTCGTCTATGACGCCACCGCGTCTCGCGGTGGCTGCTGCGGCTACCAAGCTGCCCGGCGGCAACGTGTTGTTCGGGTCGAGCGCCTTGATGACGATGAGCGAGCGGTTGTACTGCGCGATGTAATGCAACATGCGGTGCATTTCATCGGTCGCCCGGCGGGCAAGTAGTCTCTCGTTGTCGTGCCGCAGGAGCATTTCGTAGCGCGACTTCGCCACGGCTGCGAGCAGTTCGGCGCGATACTGCGCGCGCCGCAACCGCTCAACGAGCGTGATGACGAGAATGGTGATTAGCGGGTACGAGATCAGCAACCGCAAGTCGGATGCATCGATCACGTCCAGGTGTCCATACGGCGGCACAAAAAGGTAATCGGCCAGGCAAAGCCCAAACAACATCACGCATACCGCGGGCGCGAGTCCGCAGTAGTACTCGACGAGTACAGCGGCGATGAGAAAGGCGGTCCCCGGCATAATCGGGCCCAGGAGCGGGTGCAACACGGCCCGGATGATTGCGGCAATAAGAAGCGCCACTGCGGCGACGACCCACCTGTCACGACCCCGCGGCGCCCACCGTTTTGAGTTTTTGACTTCCATGCATCCGACGGGAGAATAAACCTTTCAAGTTGTTAACGGCGATATCGCA
>Ga0068855_100002629_pt1 | contig 22134 bp, 19 predicted proteins | sample KBSCornC52_FD_66592 | JGI IMG/M metagenome (GOLD analysis project Ga0068855, IMG submission 66592) | Corn rhizosphere microbial communities from Kellogg Biological Station, Michigan, USA - KBS Corn C5-2 | ecosystem: Host-associated > Plants > Roots > Rhizosphere > Soil ...
CATCGTGACATCGCTCATCAACAAGACGAGCGGCACGGTCGAAGTGTTTGGGCACGACATCGACCGCGAACTCGAAATCGCGAAGGCATGCATCGGCGTCGTGCCCCAGGAACTCAACTTCAACATGTTCGAAACGGTGAGCACCATCCTGGTCAATCAGGCAGGGTTCTATGGCATCCACCGCAAGGTGGCGCGCGACCGTCTAGAAAAATATCTCCATCAATTGCAGCTTTGGGACAAACGCAATGCAATCGCGCGTAGTCTCTCGGGCGGCATGAAGCGCCGTCTTATGATCGCCCGCGCGCTATTGCACGAACCGCGTCTGCTCATCCTCGACGAGCCCACGGCAGGCGTCGATATCGAAGTGCGCCGTTCCATGTGGGAATTTCTGCGCACCATCAACGATCAGGGCACGACTATCATCCTGACCACGCACTATCTCGAAGAAGCGGAGAATCTGTGCCGGCACGTGGCCATCATCAACCAAGGACAGATCATCGAAAACGACTCGATGACACGGGTCTTGCGCAAGTTGCACACTGAAGTGTTCGTGCTGAACTTGCGCAATCCGCTGCCCGCGCCGCCCGAGCTGCCGGGCCATCGAGTCACGTTGGTCGACGATCACACGCTGGAAGTGGAAGTTTCCAAAGAACAAAATCTGAACGATATTTTCGCGCGCCTTTCCGCGGCAGGCATCGAAGTACTCTCGATGCGCAACAAGTCGAACCGCTTGGAGGAGCTCTTCGTGCGCTTGGTCGAGACCAACGATCAGCGCGTCGCGACGGCGTAATCACCATGCAACTCAAGACCAATCTCGTCGGCTTCAACACCATCGTCATTCGCGAATTCGGGCGCATTATCCGCATCTGGGGTCAGACGGTCGTGCCGCCCGCGATCACCGCCACGCTCTATTTTTTGATTTTCGGCAGCTTGATCGGGCGGCGCATCGGTGACATGGGCGGCTATACCTATCTGCAGTACATCGCGCCCGGCCTGATCATGATGACCGTGATCACGAACTCCTACGGCAACGTAGTGTCGTCGTTCTTCGGCGCGAAATTCGGCAAACACATCGAAGAGCTGCTCGTCTCGCCGCTACCCAATTGGCTCATCGTGTCGGGTTATATGATGGGAGGCGTGCTGCGCGGCTTGATCGTGGGCGCAGTGGTGACGATCATCGCGCTCGCGTTCACGCATCTCAACGTAGCGCATCTCGGCATCGTCTTGTCAGCGGTACTGCTGACTTCGATGGTGTTTTCGTTGGCCGGATTGATCAACGCAATCTTCGCCAAGAATTTCGATCAAGTGTCGTTCATTCCGACGTTCGTGCTGACGCCGCTCACCTATCTCGGCGGCGTCTTTTACACGATCAAGCTGTTACCGCCGTTTGCAGAACGTCTCTCACATGCCAATCCCATCCTTTATATGGTGGGTGCGTTTCGCTTTGGATTTCTCGGGGTTTCCGACGTCGATGTCGGTCTCGCTTACGCCATCATGGTGAGTGCAGCGATAACGTTGTTCGCTGTGTGCTTGTGGTTATTGCACAAGGGCATCGGCACGCGCGAGTGATCGCAGTCAACCGCGCAAAGAGCGCAAAAACGCGGCCGGGTCATCGCCGCGTTCCAACACCTCTACCAATGCCGAGCCCACGACGACTCCGTCGACATGCGGACCAAGCAAGCGCACTTGTTCTTGTGTTCGAATGCCGAAGCCCGCGCACACGGGTAGCGGCGAGACTTTCCTGACTCGATCCATGTAATCGAGCACCTCGGGTGGCACTGCCGCGCTTTTGCCCGTTGTACCCGTCATCGTGACCGTATAAACAAAACCGTGGCTCGCTTTGCAAAGCATCGCGAGTCGATCTGCAGGTGTCACGGGCGTTACCAATTGCACCAACGCTAAGCCCTTGTGATCGAGTGCCGCACGAAATGCATCGCTCTCTTCATACGGCAAATCGGGCACGATGAAACCCGCAATGCCGGCGTCCGCCGCGGCACTGGGTAATCGATCGAAGCCGTACGCCAGAAGAGGATTGAGATAACTCATGAACAGCAGCGGTGCTTTGGGTTTCTGCGGCGCCTTCGTGAGTTCATTCAAGATCCACTTGAGCGATACACCTTTGGCAAGCGCGGCGCGGCTCGACCGTTGAATGGTGAGGCCGTCGGCCATGGGATCGGAGAACGGCACGCCGATTTCGATGACGTCGGCGCTTTCTCCAACAGCATTCAACAACTCGATGAAACGACTAGGCTCCGGGAAGCCCGCCGTGAGATAGGCCACGATGGCCGGACTGCCAGAATTACGCGCGGCACGGATGGCTTGGCTGATTCGTTCGCGAGGCGGCATCAAATTTTTCCTTGCAAGACCGTGCGCTGTAGCGTGGGCATGTCTTTGTCGCCCCGCCCCGAGAGACCGATGAGAATGCGTTTGCCCGGATGTTGTGCAGCCCAGCGTTTTGCGCCTGCAAAAGCGTGCGCAGATTCGATCGCGGGCAATATGCCTTCCGCCTCACAACACTCCGCCAGTGCGGCGAGCGCTTCGTCATCGTTCACCGCTTCATATTTGACGCGACCGACGCTCGCGAGCAGCGCGTGCTCGGGTCCAACACCGGGATAGTCGAGACCCGCCGAGACCGAATGAGTTTCTTGGATCTGGCCGTTCTCATCCTGCAGCAATATCGAATAACAACCCTGCAACACGCCGGGCGTGCCGTATGCGAGCGACGCAGCGTTTTGCCCTAGACCCGAGCCAGTGCCACCGGCTTCGATGCCGAGCAATTGCACGCTGTGATCTTTGACGAGCGGATGAAACAAGCCGATGGCGTTCGAACCGCCACCGACGCATGCAATCGCGACATCCGGTAACGCTCCCGTGCGATCGAGCATTTGCTGGCGTGCTTCGCGGCCGATGACGGATTGCAACTCGCGCACGATGTAGGGATACGGATGCGGGCCGATCGCCGAGCCCAAGCAGTAATACGTGCCGTTCGGGTCCGTGACCCAATCTCGTAATGCTTCATCAACTGCGGCGCGCAGTGTTTTATCGCCGCTGGTTACAGGTGTCACTTCTGCGCCCAACAGCTTCATGCGCCCGACGTTAGGCGCTTGTCGTTCCATGTCCACGGCGCCCATGTACACAGTGCAAGGCATGCCAAGTCGTGCGCATGCGGCAGCGGAAGCAACACCGTGTTGGCCTGCGCCTGTTTCGGCGATGACACGTTTCGCGCCGAGTTTCTTAGCGAGCAATACTTGGCCGATGGAGTTATTGATCTTGTGTGCGCCGGTATGCGCTAAATCTTCGCGCTTCAACCAGATCTCTGCGCCCCAGCGTTTCGACAATGTGTGTGCATGCGTAAGGGGTGTTGGCCGGCCGATCCAATCGCGCAACTCCGCATGGAATTCCGCGAGGAACTCGGGCGCGTGCAGGAATTTACGAACGCCTTCTTCCAAGCGATTGAGTGCCGGCACGAGTGTTTCCGGCACATAGCGTCCGCCGAACGGACCAAAGCGTCCGTGTTCGTCGGGATAGGCATCGCGCAGGACATTGGCCAGCAATTGCTGCGCGCTCAATGTCTGCTGTTCGGTTTTCATTGCAACTCTCCACCCATGCTATTGCTCCCGATATTCGCGACCGGCTGCATGTTGGCAGCTGCGGCGCGCGCAGCTGTAACGAAAGCCGCAATCTTCGCCGGATCTTTGCTGCCGGGCTCGCGCTCGACGCCGCTACTCACATCGACTCCAAAGGGCCGCACCAAGGTAATCGCATCGGCGACATTGTTGGCGCTCAACCCGCCCGCCAGAATCAGCTCTGTACGGCGAGCGAGCGTTGCCGCGTCACGCCAATTGGACTGCGTACCCGTACCACTCACCGGCCCTTCGAAGAGCAGACGTGTCGGTGTGTGCGACAGCAAGCTTGCGCCGCGCACGACCGGCAGAATCTTCAACTCAGCCGGCACTTGCAACGTTGCCAAATCCTCGATGTCGGTTTGCAGAATGTCCGGTTGGAAGACACCCCAAACGATATCGAGCTCGCGTTGCGACGGATGCAACATCACGGCGACACGCGCTACGGAGCGCGGCACTTGCTGCGATATGGCTGCTGCGTGCTGAGCGCTCACTTGCCGCTTCGAAGATGCAAACACGAAGCCCACTGCGTTGACCTGGGCCGCAAGCGCTGCGTCCACCGAAGCCTCGGTCGCGAGACCGCAAATTTTGATCCAGAGGCTCACGATTCTTAGACGCGCTTAGGCTTCGCCGCCGATTCCATCGGTCGTAAGTTTCCTGCCGTGGGCGCGTAGTGCCATCGCTCGTTCACGTCCCGTGGCAAGCAGCTCACCCGCCAACTTGCGGGGATCGGCGCTGCCCATCAGCAGAGTGCCGACGAGCGCAAGTTCATATCCAAGCTCGACTACGCGTGCCACGTCTGCAACCGAACCGACGCCGCTTTCGGCCACACTCGGATAATCGGACGGCAGCAGCGGTGCAAGTTCGGTGAGCCGTTCGAAATCTACTTTCAACGTTGCGAGATCGCGGCAATTCACGCCGACCAGAATCGTCTCTTCATGCTTCTGCTTTTTCCTCGTGCTCAGCACTTCGCGGATGGTTTCGAGATCGGCCGCATCGAAGGCTTCGATCAACACGAACAAACACAACATGGCGGCGCAATCGAGCATCGCCGCGAGACGGCTGCGATCCAGCATGCGCGCAATGAGCAGCACTCCGCCGGCACCGGCCGCGCGTGCCTCCATGATTTGATAAGGATCGACCAGAAAGTCCTTCCGCATGACGGGAACGCCGAGGGGAGTGAGCACTTGCGCCGCTTGCTCGAGGTGACTCAACTCGCCGCCGAAACGCGAGGGCTCGGTGAGCACCGACACGATAGCGGCACCGCTTTGACCATACGAAGTGACTCGTGAAGCGACGCCCTGCGTTTGCGCCGATAAATCTCCAGCTGAAGGCGAATGCAATTTGCATTCGGCGATGAGGTCGAAGCCTTCGGGCGATAGCTTGAGCCTAATAGGGGCTGGACTTGCAGTGGCGCGCGACCACAACGCGGATTCGGTTTCGCGAACTCGCGCGGCTTGCACCCGTGCAAGGCTCCCTTGGCACATCTCAGCGAGAAAGCTGCTCATAAACGCCTCATGAAGAAAGACGCGCGCCAAACGCGGCGAGTTTCTGCAGAAAACTACGCGCTTGTCCCGATTCGATGGCGTTGGCGGCAAGTCGTGCCGCTTCCGCCGGTGTGTGGGCGCGACCCGTGAGTTCGAGCACGAGCGCTGCGTTCAACAACAGCGCGTCGCGATGCGGACCCCGATCTTCGCCATCGAAAACGGCGCGCAAACGCTGCGCGTTGTACGCGGCATCGCCGCCTTTGAGATCTTGAGCAGTGCAGGTGTGCAGCCCGAACTCAGCCGCATCGCGCACTCGACTTGTAACCGTTCCGGGCCGCACGTCGAAACACGTAAACGGACCGACCGGCGTCGCTTCATCCCAACCCGGCTCGCCATGAACCACGAACGCGCGTTCCATCGGCATGCCGGAAAGTGTTTCGGCGATGAGTTTCGCAGTGGACAAGTCGTAGGCACCCATCAAATGAAACGGCGGTTCCGCGGGATTCGACAGCGGCCCGAGAATGTTGAAGACCGTGCGCACGCCTAACGCTTGCCGCACGGGCGCAACGGCTTTGGTCGCCGCATGGAAATACGGTGCAAACAAAAAAGTGAAATTGGTTGCGTCGAGACAGGCACCGGCGGAGTGTTCATCCAACGGTAATTTCAGGCCGAGCGCTTCGACGACATCGGCGCTGCCACAGCGACTCGATACTGCGCGATTGCCGTGTTTGACGACGCGCAATCCCATGGCCGCGACGAGAAAGGCGGCACCCGTCGAGATATTCAAACTGCCCGAACCATCGCCACCCGTGCCCACGATATCGACGAGTGGCGCACCGTGACCGATGATGGGCCGAATTGCGAGCTTGCGCATGGCTTTGGCAAAGCCTCGCACTTCGGTCGGTGTCACACCTTTCGAACGCAGGCTCGCCAGCAACGCGCCGGCCATTGCGGGCTGAACATTGGCGTCGGTGAGACTGACCAACAGCTCGGACGCAGTCGCTTCGTCCAAGTCGCGTCCTTGCAGAAGCTGCTCAAGCGTGTCGCGCAACGCTGCCATCGGTCTTACTCTCGGGACTGCGCACTGCAGTGGAAGTTTTCAAGAAATTGCCCATCAACGTCGGTCCTTCCGGCGTCAACACGCTTTCCGGATGGAACTGCACGCCTTCGATGGACAGTGTTTTGTGGCGCACACCCATGATTTCACCTTCGGGTGTACGCGCGGTGACTTCGAGCACATCGGGCAGCGAATCCGGGCGCGCAATCAACGAGTGATAGCGGCCGCCTTGAAACGGCTGTGACATTCCTTGATAGACGGTCTTGCCGTCGTGCGTGACGGGCGAAGTCTTGCCGTGCATCAAGCGTCCAGCGCGCACGACTTTGCCGCCAAACACTTCCACCAGCGATTGATGTCCTAGACACACGCCGAGGATGGGAACCCGTCCCGCGAAAGCTTCGATCATCTGCATGGAAATACCGGCGTCGTAAGGCGTGCCCGGTCCAGGAGAAATACAAAGATGCGTGGGCTCGAGCGCTCGAGCTTGCTCGATCGAAATCTGGTCGTTGCGGTGGACGAGCACTTCGGCGTCGAGCACCAGAAAGGCTTGCACTAAGTTGTAAGTGAACGAGTCGTAGTTATCGACGAGGAGCAACCGCGGTTTCATAGACCTTCCTCCGCCAAGCTCAAGGCGCGCCGCAGAATGGCGCTCTTCGCGAGGACTTCCTGATACTCAGTTTGCGGCACGCTGTCCGCCACGATGCCGGCACCCGCTTGAAAGCTATAGGTATCGCCGCTGAACACTAAGGTGCGGATCGTAATCGCCTGATCCATGGCGCCACCGTGACCGAAGTAGCCCACCGTGCCGCCGTAAAAGCCGCGTCTGACGGGCTCCAGTTCATCGATGATCTGCATTGCTCGCACCTTCGGAGCACCCACCAACGTGCCGGCAGGAAATGCAGCCGCAAAAAGATCGAAGCTGTCCTTACCCGGCGCGAGTTCTCCTTGCACCCCGCTCACGATGTGCATCACGTGACTGTAGCGCTCGATAGCGCGATACGGCTCTACGCGCACCGACCCGGCACGCGCGACGCGCCCTAAGTCGTTACGCGCCAAGTCCACCAACATCACGTGCTCGGCATTCTCCTTGGGATCGGCAAGGAGTTCGCGCTCCAGCGTGAGATCATGTTCCATGTCGCGACCGCGCGGTCGCGTACCTGCGATCGGCCGCAGCTGCGCGCGATTGTTGGAGATGCGCACCAACGCCTCGGGAGACGATCCGACCACCACGTGTTCGCCCAAGTCGCAGTAGTACATGTAAGGCGAGGGATTCAGTAAACGGAGCGCCCGATACGTCTCGAAGGGATCGAGATCGCAGCGCCCGGAAAATCGTGACGACAATACGAGCTGATAAACATCGCCGGCCGCGATGTATTCCTGAGTGCGGCGCACCCCGTTCATGTATTCGGCTTCGCTCAAACTGGCCACGGGCTCTGAATACCGTGCCTTGCGCGGTTCATTCGGAATGGGCCCGCGCAGTGCGCGAATGACTTCCTTGCGGAGCGCTTCGCGTTCGGCGTCGCTGCCTGCGTGTAGTAGAGCAACTCCGCGCGTCAAATGATCGAACACCAGCATCGAGCGGGGTGCTAGGTAATGAGCGGCGGGGACCTCTGGCGCATCTTTGCGCGCAGGTAGACGTTCGAAATAACGCACCAGGTCGTAGCCCGCGACCCCTACCAAACCGCCGATCAACGGCACACCGGCAATTTGCGGTTGGGGCAGGGGCGCCGCCGCCAATCCCTCGCGGAGTGCATTTAACAGTTCGCTTTGCGAACCTGGGACCGGCAGGCGGCGCTCGCCGATCCGCAAGCCTGCGCCGTCCAAGCGCACTTCGAGACACTCCCCGAAGCCGATGAACGAATAACGGGCCAGACGCTCACCGCCTTCCACGCTCTCCAATAAGAAGCGCGGCCGAAAAGGCTTGAGCTTGAGGTAAGCCGATACCGGTGTGTCGAGATCGGCAGCTATGTCAAACGGTGGTTTCAAGATGCTCCTCGCTTAGGGGAGGGGCAACAAAAAACCCATCCCCGAGAGTGAACGGAGATGGGTTCCTGGTTTCGAGAATTCGGTACGACTACACGCGCCCGGTGCCCACTCCTGTTAGTGGTGCCACCACCATCGATGAATCGCAAACGTGGGTAGTGATGCAGTCATGGCGGAGAGTATTACCGGGGAGGGGGGCGGAGCGCAAGGAGTGGTTGCTGTTGATGGTTTACACCCTCCCTAGTCACCTCCGCCTCACTCCTGCCATCATTGCCTGATATGAAACTCCAACAATTGCGATATCTGGCCGCGGTCGCGCAAAACGGGCTCAACATCACGGCGGCAGCGGAGAAGCTGCACACCTCGCAACCCGCAGTGAGCAAACAGCTCAAGCTGCTCGAGGACGAACTGGGCTTCGACATTTTCGTCCGCAGCGGCAGGACGCTCACCAAGATCACGCCGGCAGGCCAACAAGTCATCGACCGGGCGCTGCGAGTTCTGCGCGAAGTGCAAAACATCAAGGGTATTGCCGCCGAGCTCAAGGAAGAGGATCGCGGCACGCTTTCGATCGGCACTACGCATACGCAAGCGCGTTACGTGCTGCCGCCCGTCATCCAACAGTTCCGCGCCAAATATCCGGACGTGCATTTGCATCTGCATCAGGGCACGTCGGAGCAGATCGCCGAAATGGCCGCGCTCGATCGCATCGACTTCGCTATTGCAACAGGCTCGCACGAACTCTTTCCGAGCTATGTGCTGCTGCCGTGCTATCGCTGGCATCGTCAAATCATCGTGCCGAGAGACCACCCTCTTGTGCAAGTGAAAAAGCCGACGCTGAAACAAGTGGCGCAATATCCCATCGTCACTTATGTGTTCAGCTTCACCGGCCCTTCATCCTTACAACAGATTTTTGCGAAGGCGGGAGTCACGCCTAACGTCGCACTCACCGCGCGTGATGCGGATGTGATCAAGACTTACGTGCGCTTGGGGTTCGGCGTAGGCATTCTGGCCGATGTGGCAGTGGACCCGAAGGAAGACCGCGATATTTTCGCCATCGATGCGAGTCATTTGTTCCCGACTCACACGACTTGGCTCGGTCTGTCGCGCGGCGGCGTGTTGCGTCGTTATATGTACGATTTCATCCAGCTCTTCGCTCCGCACTTGAATCGACGCATGATCGATCGCGCGACGGCGACTGAAACGCAAGAGCAGGTGGATGCCTTGTTCGCGGAGACAGAACTACCGCTGCGATAGTTATGGCTCATAGCCAAACGCTTTCACGCATAACCTGTCTATAACCTGACCTCGACTGACTTCGTTACCCCCCGAGCTTGAAACTCTCGCGATATCGGCCGCGTGCCGACGATGAGTCCAAAACAAAGGGGTACCTATGCAGTTACGTAGAACGTGGGGAGTGGCCCTGCTGGCGCTCGCGCCATTGACCGCACCTCACGCGCAGTCCGCCGGCAGTTCCGATACTGCCGCATTACAAAAGAAGCTCGACGAGCAAGAACAGCGCCTCAAAGTGCTCGAGCGCAAACTCGAGCTCAACGACGAAGCGGCTCAGGCCGCAGCGCAGTCCACCGCTGTGGCCAAAGCCGGGCCGAGCGGCTTCTCGATTCAATCGGCGGACGGTGCCAACGTCGTTCGCCTCAAGGGCAACCTGGCAGTCGATGGGCGCTATTTCATCGATAGCACCACGCCGGTGACGGCGGATACCTGGCTGCTACGCAATGTGCGTCCCACGATCGAAGGGACATTGAATGGAATCTACGATTTCCGTTTCACACCGGAATTCGGCGGCGGACGTTCTTACATCCTCGACGCTTATGTGGCCGCTCGTTTCCGGCCATGGTTCGTCGTGCAGGCAGGCAAGTTCAAAGGTCCGGTGGGCCTCGAGCGCTTGCAAGGAGACGGCGACGTTCGTTTCGTCGAGCGCGGCTATCCGAGCAATTTATTACCCAATCGCGATATCGGTCTGCAAGTGTCCGGCGATGTATGGGGCGGGCGTCTCAGCTACGCAGTCGGCTATTTCGACGGCACGTTGGACGGCAAGAACACAGATAACAACACCAATGCCGACGTCGATGTGGACGGCCGACGCGATTGGGCAGGCCGCTTGTTCGCACAGCCATTCCTGCAATCCGATAACTTCTATTTGCGCGGACTGGGTTTCGGCATCGGCGGTTCCTATACGAATAGCAGTAGCACCGCGGACAAGACGGTGCCTGGTCCCACTAATACGTTGCTTACAACGTATGTGACGACCGGCCAGCAATCGGTGTTTGGTTTCCGCAGCAATACCGCGACCGGAACCGCGCCCAACAATGCGACGTATGCGGACGGCAAGCGTTTGCGCTGGTCGCCGCAGGCGTACTACTACGTCGGTAGCTTCGGTGTATTGGGCGAGTACGCAGTGGTATCACAAGATGTGAGCCGCCAAGTGAGCGCAACCGTGACACGCTCGGACACGGTTGATATCAAAGCATGGCAAGTGGCCACCTATTTCTTCCTCACCGGCGAGGAGGAAACGTATCGTGGTACCGTCGTTCCCAATAGCAACTTCGCGATCGGCAAACCCGGTTGGGGCGCCTTCGAACTCGTCGCTCGCTACAACCGCCTCGATATCGACGATGCGGCATTCGCCGGCGGCGCGAATTCCTTTGCCAATGCAACTTCGGCGGTACGCCGCGCGTCTGCATACGACATTGGCGCGACGTGGTATCTCAATCGCAACGTCAAATGGCTGCTCAACTACGAGCTCACGAAGTTCGATGGCGGTGCCGCAAGCGGCGATCGCGGCGACGAGAAAGTTTTACTGACGCGGTTTTATCTGCAGTTCTAGGATCGGCCAACGAGTGGACTGTAACAACTGATTCGGAAGAACCCCCTCCCTGCCCTCCCCCGGAACAGCGGGGGAGGGTTGAGGTGGGGGCAAAGGTGGAGCAAGTTATGAAGATCGAGAAATGGTTGAGGGCATTGGTGTGGTCAGCGGGATTGGGTGTGCTCGTGGCATCGCCGCAGACATTTGCGAAAAACATCGAACTCCTGAATGTGTCCTACGACCCGACGCGCGAGTTGTACGAGGACTATAACAAAGCATTCGCGAAGTACTGGGAAACCAAAACCGGCGACAAGATCACCGTCAAACAATCGCATGGCGGTTCGGGAAAACAAGCCCGTACTGTGATTGATGGCCTGCCTGCCGACGTAGTGACCTTAGCGCTCGCGGCAGACATTGATGCGATCGCCGCGAATGGAAAGTTGCTGCCGGTGAATTGGGCCAGCCGGTTGCCCAACAACAGCTCGCCGTACACATCGACGATCGTGTTCCTGGTACGCAAAGGAAATCCCAAGGGCATCAAAGATTGGGGTGACTTGATCAAGCCCGGTGTCGCGGTCGTCACGCCGAATCCCAAGACGTCCGGCGGCGCGCGTTGGAATTACCTCGCTGCGTGGGCGTGGGCGCTCAAACAACCGGGCGGCAACGACGCGAGTGCGCAGGAGTACATACGCAAGCTCTTCAAGAATGTGCCGGTGCTCGACACGGGTGCGCGCGGTGCGACCACGACATTCGTACAACGGGGTATCGGTGATGTGCTGCTGGCTTGGGAGAACGAAGCATTTCTTTCGATCAAAGAACTTGGACCCGACAAGGTCGAGATCGTCATTCCCACAGTGAGCATTCTCGCCGAGCCGCCCGTCTCCGTGGTCGACAAAGTGGCACTCCGTCATGGCACGCGAGAAACCGCGCAAGCCTATCTGGAATATCTCTATAGCCCGGAAGGACAAGAAATCGCAGCTCGCAATTACTACCGGCCGCGTAGCCCGGAAGTGCTCGCGAAATACGCGAATACGTTTCCGAAGATTCCGACGCTCGTGACCATTGCCGATTTCGGCGGGTGGGGAAAAGCGCAGAGCACGCACTTCGCCGATGGTGGGGTTTTCGACAAGATTTACGGACAGTAGCAACTGTCTTCTCCCACCCAGGGTGGGGGCAAAGACAGTTCGCGGCATAATGTCGGCCCGACGAATCTTGCGGAGGGCCGCCGATGAAAATTGCAGAACTGATCGAGCGTTGGTCGCAAGCCGCCCCGCAGCACAAGACACGCGACTACTACACGGTGCGTTTGCCCATCGAGGACGCCGCGCGCTTGCATGCGCTCGCCGAGCTTTTTCCGAGATACACAGCGGAAGAGTTGATCACTGATTTGCTGGGCGCGGCATTACAAGGAGTGGAGACGGCCATGCCTTACAAACCCGGTCCCCGAGAGATCTCCCGCGACGAACAGGGTGATCCTATCTACGAAGACGTGGGTCTTACGCCGCGGTTCGAGCAGTTGGTGCGGAAGTATGTGGGGAAGTTGGCAGAGAGTTGAGCGCCTTCGGTCTGCGGTCCGCCGTCCGCGGCCAGAATGACAGACCACTTCGTTGCAACGTGCGTTCTTGAATTCTGGCCGCGGACCGCGGACCGAAAGCCACTTCGCCCTACACCCTCTTCGGCTTCTTCTTAGCCCACCATTCATCCTTGGGATCTTTGGTCGCGCCCGGCTTCGCTGCCGCAGGGCGCTCGGATTTATCCGGGCTCGCCGAGCTGTTGTAGGGATTCATCCCGCCGCCCGGCAGCGGCGCATCTTCGAGTTCGAGCTTCTTCGGTTTTTCGACGCTTTGCGTCTCGACCAGGCTCAACTCCTTGGCTTCGAGTTTCTTGAGTCGCTGCGTGCTCACGTCGCGGCCGAATACGCCGGTGGACGTTTGCCATTCCCACGTAGGATTGCCGCGCGAATCGAAAGCGACTCGCCCGGATTGCTTGGACTCGGTGGGGGTGGCTCCTTTATCGGCAGGTTTGTCCTTACTCTTACTCATAAATGCCTCGAGCTTCCGGGGGACCGCGTTCTTACCTCTTACACGGGTGCATGCTCTTTGCACACTAAATATCACGGCCCTTCAATAGTTCACTATGAACTGCGTCTTGAACATATGTGATCCAAGCCGCACATTCCCGTTCTCATGTCTGCACAAACCCGTCCCGCACCGCGCCATCGCACTTTCACTCGCGATTCCGGCACTGAGCTGACTCGTGGCTTTCTCGGAGTCTTCGCGTACACGCACCGCGCCGTAGCGCTCGTCTGGTCCACCAGCCGACCGCTCACGCTCATGCTAGCGGTTCTCACCTTGGCCGCGGGCGCCCTGCCTGCCGGCATTGCGTATGTCGGTGCGCAAATAGTCGATGCCGTCGTCGCTGCTATCAATGCTGGTGCAGCGCGACAGGCAGCAAGCGCTCACGTGCTTTCGCTCGTGGCGTTAGAAGGCGTGCTTGTTGCACTCCTCGCCGGCGCTCAGCGCGGCCTTTCACTTGCTCAGTCCTTGCTGCGAGCGCAGCTCGGACAGCGTGTGAACGTGATGATTCTAGAGAAAGCCCTCACGCTCGATCTCAGTCATTTCGAAGACTCGGAGTTCTACGACAAGCTGACCCGCGCGCGACGCGAGGCGTCGAGCCGACCGCTTTCCTTGGTCATGCGCACATTCGGGTTGATGCAGCACTTGGTATCGCTCGCGAGCTACGGCAGTTTGCTGGTGCACTTTTCTCCGTGGGCCGTGCTGATTCTGGTGCTGGCAGGACTTCCCGCCTTTCTTGCCGAGGCGAAATTCTCGGGCGATGCGTTCCGATTGTTTCGTTGGCGTTCTCCCGAAACTCGCATGCAGCTTTATCTCGAGACCGTGCTGGCGCGTGAAGATCACGCGAAAGAAGTGAAGCTGTTCGATCTCGGGCCGCTGCTGCTCGAGCGCTACCGCGCCATCTTCCAAAAGCTCTATCGCGAGGATCGCGATCTCACCATTCGACGCGACACGTGGGGCTTCGTACTCGGTCTCGTCGGCACGGTCTCGCTCTATGGGGCTTATGCCTGGATTGCGCTCTCGACGATTGCGGGCCGTATCACGCTCGGTGCAATGACCATGTACCTCGCTCTGTTTCGGCAAGGACAAGCAGCCGTTTCCGCAAGCCTTGCCGCAGTGGGTGGCATGTACGAAGACAATCTCTATCTTTCGACGCTGTATGAATATCTGGAAACGCCCGTGGCGCGCACGGCAGGTTCGCAGTTTACGGGCCCCGACCCTGCCGATGGCATCCGTTTCGAACACGTGACGTTTGTCTACCCGGGCGCGGAATCCCCTGCGCTCATCGACATCAATCTGCACATTCGTCCCGGCGAGTCGCTTGCGCTAGTGGGCGAGAACGGTTCCGGCAAAACGACGTTGATCAAACTGCTGACGCGGCTTTACACGCCTACCGAAGGGCGAATTCTGCTCGATGGGTTGGATTTACAACAATGGGACGCCACCGTGTTGCGGCGTCGTATCGGCGTGATCTTTCAAGATTTCGCACGCTATCAACTCATGCTCGGTGAGAACGTGGGCGCGGGCGACGTGCGCCATTTCGCGGACGAGGAAAAGTGGCAAGCCGCCGCAGAGCAAGGCATGGCGATGCCGTTGATCGAATCCTTGCCGCAAGGGTTTCACACGCAACTCGGCAAATGGTTCAACGACGGTCGTGAGTTATCCGGCGGACAGTGGCAAAAGGTTGCGTTATCGCGCGCCTTCATGCGTTCGCAAGCCGACATCCTCGTGCTCGATGAACCGACTGCCGCGATGGATGCAGGTGCGGAAGCGGCCGTGTTCGAGCATTTCCGTGCGCTCACACGCGACCGCATCGCCATCCTCATCTCACACCGCTTTTCCACCGTCCGCATGGCCGATCAGATCGTGGTGATCCAAGACGGACGCGTGGTCGAACACGGCAGCCACGATGAGTTGATGCAGCGAGGCGGTCATTACGCGCATTTGTTTTCGTTGCAAGCGAAAGGATATAGATAAGATCACCCGATCTTCGCCAACGCCCACTCCACTGCAGCACGTGGGCTGCGGCCTTCATCGTAGAGCGGACGCCACGCGTCCCAGTCGATGTCCTCGTTTTCCACGTCGCTCAACACATCTTCATACTCGTGACGGATGATGGCGACGACTTTGTACTGCCAATCGCTCCAATTTTCGGTAAGCACTGCCCCTCCTCGCCACGTCGAACGCTTCGTGCGCCGGACGGTTATCGGACGACTATTGCTGTCGCTGGTCTCAGGATGAGACGAGCCTCTAACGCTTGATTGCGGCGCTAGTTTCCACCGCACTCAAGAAAATTCGATGACACCGCGACGGCACCCAGAACGCCGTGGAAGAAGCGCATATGGACAGGGTGACAGCGCAGTTGGTTCCGCCGAAATTTATGGTTCGACGCTGAGGTGCGCGGCCAAGCGCTCGGCATGCGTCCGCAATTCGCCCACTGCTGTCGCCTCCCAGTGATCTGCGCGCAACATCGGACCGAGATAATAAAGATGCGGACTGGGCCAACCTTCGGCATCGGTCACTGCGCCGTTTGCACCCGTGCGCAATCCTTGCCCAAGTGCATCGGGGACAGCGAGGCCGTTGCGATGCAACGAACGCCACAACGGCTCTGACGAACGTGAGATGTTGTAGTCCGGGCCGGTGCAGTTGATCACATAGTCGACGACGAGTTGGCTCGTGCGAGTTTGCTTGCGCGGCCGCCATGTGACGCGAATGCGCTCGCCCTCGGGCTCGAAGTGCTGAAGTCGACCGGCGTGCACGTGTAAGCGGCCTTGATCGCGCAACAGATCGATACGCTCGATGACTTGCGACGGCAGGCGATGTCGATGCACATCCCAATACGGTTGCACGTGCCGCAAAAAGCGACGCCGATCGCGTTCCGACAAACGTTGCCAAAGCGTCGGCGCCATATGGCGCACGAACGTGATTGCTTCGCGCCAATCGCCGCCGATCTGCTCTGCTTCACGCGCCAGCACGCGTGTGGAATGCAGCAAACGGCGCAACGACGAGGAGGAAGCGAGCAATAGCGCATTGCCGTCACCCTTGAAAGCATCCGGCCGAAACGCCGTTTGACGCGGCGGTACCAAGCCGCGGCGCGATAGTGCATGCAAGTGCGGAGTGTTGGCGAGGTCGTCGCTCGCCGCCATGACCACGTCGGCCATGGTGAGACTCGTGCCGACAATGAGCACCGTGTCTTGTTTCTTGAACGAGCGCGGCGTATTCCAAGGATTTTGGATGTAGCCCGGATGATTCAGAATGAGATCGCTCGCGACCAATTTCGCGGGAGGCGGATTGCCGAGCGCAAGGACGACATCGTCGGCGATATAGCGCGTGCCGTCGCCGAGTTCGACCACGAGCGGCGTGTTGCGATCCAAGCGTCGAATCGATTGCACCTCTCCTTGAACACGTTCCAGCCGCACAGCACGAGCTGCCGATAGCTCAGCCGCCAGCAACGCCTCTCCTAGATATTCGCCATACAGTTCGCGAGGCAGGAAGTCTTCACCGGTGGCGCGAGGATTGCGTCGTTGCACGAAGCGTAGGAACTCGAGCGGTTCGCGCGAATTGGCCGACATGCGGCTCGCGGGAACATTGAGCAAATAAGGAAATGCGCGTGTTGCGTACGCCACGCCGCGTCCAAAAGACGTACCGCGTTCGATGAGCACGATGCGCGTGGGCGAATGCATCGGCCGCCGCAACAAATGTATCGCGAACGCCGTACCGCTGAAGCCTGCACCGACGATGACGATGGTGCGCAAAAGAGGCGGCTTAGAAGATTTCTCTGCTGGCATTCGCGCCAAGCTTAGAGATTTACGCGTGACATATCGGTATCACGCGCGTGACCACAAGGTGAAAAGGTTTAACGAAGCGCGCAGCGCTCCTACAGCACGGGTTTGATTTTCCAAATGCCGTCGGCGTACTCGCGGATGCTGCGATCGCTTGAGAATGGGCCCATGCTGAGCGAATTGATCACCGCTTTGCGGCTCCATGCATCTTGATCGACATACAACTCGTCGACCTTGGATTGCGCGACTAAATAACTCGGTGCGTCTTGCAGCACCAAGAAGTGTTCGCCGTCGCTCAAGAGTCGCGCTGCCACCGATTCCGAATCGGCAAGATTGTTTTGCGTGAAATATCCCGATTCGATCAGATCGATTGCCTGCTTGAGCTCGGGATGCTCGCGCAACACGGCCACGGGTGAATAGCCTTGCGCATGCTTGGCGGCAACTTCGGCGGCGGTCATGCCGAAAATGAAAATATTTTCATCGCCCACGGCATCTTTGATTTCGATGTTCGCTCCATCGAGCGTGCCGATGGTGAGCGCTCCGTTGAGCGAGAGTTTCATGTTGCCGGTCCCGGACGCTTCCATTCCGGCCGTAGAGATCTGCTCGGACAAATCTGCAGCCGGCATGATTTCCTGCGCCAAGGACACATCGTAATCGGGCAGGAAACACAGCTTCAGTTTGTTGCCGACACGTTGATCGGCATTGATGACACGCGCCACATTGTTGATGAGCTTGATGATGCTCTTCGCCATCACATAGCCCGGCGCGGCTTTGCCCGCGATAATGACCGTGCGCGGCACGAAGTTGCGGTTGGGCTCGGCCAGAATGCGTTGATAACGCACGATCACGTGCAACAGATTCAGCAACTGGCGCTTGTATTCGTGGATGCGTTTGACCTGCACGTCGAACATGGAATCGACGGAGATCTCCACACCGATGAGTTCGCGGACGGTGCGCGCCAAGCGTTCTTTGTTGGCGCGCTTGATGTCGCGGAAGCGTTGCCGAAAGCCGGCATCGTCGGCAGCCCACTTGAGGCGTTCGAGTTCCTCGAGATCGTTTTCCCAGGCGTAGCCGAGATTTTCCGTGATGAGTTGCGACAGCCCCGGGTTCGCTTGTTTGAGCCAGCGGCGCACCGTGATGCCGTTGGTCACGTTGGTGAACCGCTCGGGCCACATCGTTGCGAAGTCTGCAAAGATGGTTTCGCGCATGAGCGTCGAGTGCAGCTTGGCGACGCCGTTCACGCGATGGCTGCCGACGACAGAGAGATACGCCATGCGTACGCGCCGGTCGCCTTCCTCCGCGATGAGCGACATGCGCCGCCGACGATCGAGATCTTGCGGATAGCGCGCACTCACGGCTTCGAGAAAATCGCGATTGATCTGATAGACGATCTGCAAGTGTCTGGGCAGGAGCCGCTCGAACAAACCGATCGACCACGTCTCCAAGGCTTCGGGCAACAACGTGTGATTGGTGTAGCTGCAGACGCTGCGCGTGAGTTCCCACGCGGCGCTCCATTCGAGACCGTGTTCGTCGACCAGCAGCCGCATCAACTCGACGACAGTGAGTGCCGGATGGGTGTCGTTCAATTGAATCGCCACCGCGCTCGGCAGTTCCTGCAAGGAACGGCCTTCGGAGAGATGCTGTGCCAACAAATCCTGCAACGAAGCGCTGACGAAAAAGAACTGCTGTTTGAAGCGCAATTCTTTGCCCTGCGGCGTCGTATCGTCCGGATACAACACGCGCGATAGATTCTTAGCTTCGATCTGCTCGGTCACCGCATCCGGATAATTGCCAGCGTTGAAGGCTTCGATCTTGAAGGGTGTAATGCCGCGGCCGGACCACAGCCGCAGATGATTCACGGTGGGACTGCGATTGCCGGGAATGAGAAAGTCGTAGCCCACGGCCCACACGTCGCGTGTATCCACCCACTCGTACAACACGCGGCCATGATCGTCGCGCACCGCCTGGCAGCGTCCGCCGAAACGCACGCGATAACGCACGCCGCCACGCCCGCTTTCCCAGAAGTTCTGATAGCGCAGCCACGAACTCGCGAGTTCACGCTGCGAGCCGTCTTCGGCGATCACTTGTTGGAAGATGCCGTAGTCGTAACGAATGCCGTATCCGGTCGCGGCATACCCGAGCGTTGCCAGCGAATCGAGAAAGCATGCCGCCAGGCGGCCGAGACCGCCGTTGCCGAGGCCGGGGTCTTCTTCTTCCGCCGCGACGTCTTCGAGATTGTGGCCGAGCGAATGCAACGCGTCGCGTACTTCCGCAAGCAGGCCCTCATCGAGCGAGGACAGCGCATTGATGAGATTTCGGCCTAGCAGGAATTCCATCGAGAGATAGCAAACGCGTTTCACGCGTGCCTGTGCCACGCGGCGTCGCGTTGCGAGCCAGCGTTCCGACAGCTCCTCGCGAATCGCGATAGTGAGCGCGTCGTACACGTCGCGGCGCGTAGCCGTAGCGAGATCCTTGCCGAGAGAACACTCCAACCGATCGATGACGGCTTCCCGAATGGCGCCGCGTCTGAGCGGTACGGAGGCGGAGACGATGGGATTACGTGTTGGAGCCTTCATCGATCAACCCGCGTCGAGCACCCGTTCTGCAAGGATTCGCCAGGCGCCGTTCTCGCGCACCAGCGTCAGTTCTTTATGCACGGCGGTGGCGCCGAATTGCTGAGTGAACGTTGCGACGCGGCGATCGGGACCCTGCGGCACGACCTTCAAATTTTCCAACGTCGCCGAGGGCACCGCACCCGCGCTCACTTCTTTGCGACGTTGTTCGATCCAAGCGGCGCTGCCGCCCGCACTGGGACCGACGGCCTCGAAAGACTGAGAGTAGAACGAAGCAACGCCCGCACCATCGCGTTCGCTCCACGCCTTGGCCCATTCCGAGACGGCGTCTTCAGGTGAACCTGCCGCGGTGCCCGCAGCTCCCACATAAGAAGGCGGACTATCGAGACACGCCGTGTGCGACGAGTGATAAACGGGCGCGGACGATTGCTCGGGAATGACGAGCAATGGGCTGCGATCGGGAGCGCTCAACCCGGGAGGTACATCCAAGATGGCTCGCGTTGTCGCGGATGTGTACGGCTGATTGCGCGGCCCGCAGTCGGGACCGGAACTGCAACCCGCAATGAGCCACAACGACGCGGCAGCAACCGTGAACGCACGCATGCCGGTAATACGCAGAGCGTATGCATCTTCGAACGCAATATTCATGAGAAGAGTTTGTGTTGTCCTAGATCTCAAGCGGCGTCCAAGAGCCCTGCCGCCAGGGACGCTAAGGAAAAATCTTGGGTCAGTCCTCGAACGGAATCGAGGTGCGGAGCAGGTCGCTACCGTACCGATGCAAGTGCATGATGTCCAGGCGGCTCAATCGTGTCTGGTATTGCTGAAGGGTGAGCGGTGCTGCGCCTGTGCGGAACTATGCACCAGCAAGGTCTTTTACGCATGTGCGTGCCCCGAGGACGCGCAGTTTTACGAGGAACCATATGCAAATCGGCATGATTGGGCTGGGGCGCATGGGGGCGAACATGGTTCGCCGGTTACTGCACGCCGGGCATACGTGTGCCGTATTCGATACCCGTGCGGATGCGATGAAAGAATTGGCACAAGCGGGCGCAACCCCTTGCGACAGCTTGCAGGCGTTGGTGCAAGCACTCGCTCCGCCCCGTGCACTTTGGCTCATGCTGCCGGCCGCAGTCGTCGACGAAGTGATAGGACGATTAGTGCAACTACTCTCACCTGAGGACACCGTGATCGACGGCGGGAACTCGCACTATCGAGCAGCTTTGCGTCATGCACGTGAGTTGACCCCACGTGGCATTCATTTCATCGATGTCGGCACGAGCGGCGGCGTCTGGGGATTGGAAGAAGGCTATTGCCTGATGATCGGCGGCGAGCCCGCACCGGTGAAGAGACTCACGCCGATATTTCAGGCGCTGGCGCCCGTGAGTGACGCCACGTCGCAAACACCAGCGGTCGACCTTGGGACAGCAGCGCAAGGCTTCCTGCATTGCGGGCCCGTCGGGGCCGGCCACTTCGTCAAAATGGTTCACAACGGCATCGAATATTCGATGATGGCGAGCTTGGCTGAAGGATTGAATCTACTTTCACATGCCAATCGCGGCCGCGCGCAACGCACAGCCGATGCGGAGACGGCACCGCTCGCCGAGCCGGAGGCGTACGCTTACGATTTCGATCTGCCTGCGATTACCGAACTTTGGCGCCGCGGCAGCGTCATTCGTTCGTGGTTGCTCGATCTCACCGCCGACGCATTGCGCGCAGATCCAGAGCTCGACCAATTCGCCGGACGCGTGGCCGATTCCGGCGAAGGCCGCTGGACGCTACAGGCAGCGATCGATTTGAGTATTCCCATGCCGCAGCTTTCCAGTGCATTGTTCGACCGCTTCGCTTCGCAAGACGAACAGCTCTATGCCAACAAATTGCTGTCAGCCATGCGGCGCGAATTCGGCGGTCACGAAGAGAAAGCAGCGCCCGCATCCAAATAGCGTTCTCCTCTAACGTTAGAGATCGGCTCATGACAGAAGTCATTGCAGATGCATTGGTGCTCTTCGGGGCAACGGGTGATCTCGCGCGCAAAAAACTGTTTCCAGCGCTCTTCGCCTTGTTTCGCCGCGGCACGCTCCAGCATCCCATCATCGGCGTCGCCAATTCGCAGTGGAACGACGACGGTTTGCGCGAGCATGCGCGCAAGAGTCTGATCGAGTACGACACGCACTACGACCCAGGCACGTTCGCCGAGTTCGCCAAACGCATGCGCTACGTCCGCGGCGACTATGCCGATCCGAACACGTTCAAAAGCCTGCGCGAAACGTTGGGGTCTGCCGAACATCCGCTGCACTATCTCGCCATCCCGCCCAGTATGTTCGAGACCGTGATCCAGGGATTGGACACTTCAGGAAGCGCGCGCGGCGCGCGTGTCGTAGTCGAAAAGCCCTTCGGACGCGATCTCGCCTCGGCACTCGAGTTGAATGCAGTGCTCGAGCGCGTCTTTCGCGAACAAGATATTTTTCGCATCGATCACTATCTGGGCAAGGAATCGGTGCAGAACCTGTTGTATTTCCGTTTCGCGAATTCCTTTCTCGAACCCATTTGGAATCGCAACTACATCGAGCGCGTGCAGATCACGATGGCGGAAGCCTTCGGTATCGAAGGGCGCGGCCGCTTTTACGAAGAAGTGGGTGCGGTGCGCGACGTCGTACAGAATCATCTGTTTCAAGTCGTGGCGCATCTTGCGATGGAACCGCCGGTAGGCGGCGGCGCGGAACCGCTGCGCGA
>Ga0068855_100002630_pt1 | contig 22130 bp, 18 predicted proteins | sample KBSCornC52_FD_66592 | JGI IMG/M metagenome (GOLD analysis project Ga0068855, IMG submission 66592) | Corn rhizosphere microbial communities from Kellogg Biological Station, Michigan, USA - KBS Corn C5-2 | ecosystem: Host-associated > Plants > Roots > Rhizosphere > Soil ...
ATCGAGCCGCATTTTCTGTTCAACACCCTGGCCAACGCCCAGAGTGTCATCGAGTCGGAGCCGAAGACCGCCAAGCTGATTCTGGAGCACCTGAACCAGTACCTGCGGGTGAGCCTCGGGCGCACGAGGCGCAGTTCCTCGACGCTCGGCGAGGAGCTGGGCCTGATCGATGCCCTGTTGGGCATCGCGGGCCTGCGACTGGGTGTGCGGCTGCGCTATTCGGTCTCGATACCGCAGGAGCTCAGGGACGCACGACTCCCGCCGCTGCTGTTGCAACCCCTGGTGGAGAATGCCCTGAAGCATGGCATCGAGCCGTCCTTGAGCGGGGGCGAGATCCGAGTGGACGCGCGAGAAGCGGAGGGCTTGCTTTGCCTGCGTGTGACGGATACTGGCGTCGGCATGAATACCGGCTCTCCGGAAGGCGTCGGGCTGGAAAACGTCCGAGGGCGACTCGCTCGGCTGTACGGTGAGCGCGGGCGTTTGGCGATCTACCGTCACGAGCCCAGCGGTGTGGTTGCGGAGATCACCATGCCACTGCAGCGAGTCTGAGTATGGCACCGACCGCACTGATCGCCGACGATGAACCCAAGCTCGCGCAGGACCTGGCCGAGCGGCTGAAGCAGCTCTGGAGCGAGCTCGACATCGTCGCGCTCGTGCCCAACGGCATCCAGGCGGTCGCGGAGCTCAATCGCTTGCGGCCGCAGTACGCCTTTCTGGATATCCGCATGCCGGGGCTGAGCGGTCTCGAGGCGGCCAAGGCAGCAACGGGGACGCGCGTCGTGTTCGTGACGGCTTACGACGAGTACGCCGTCGCGGCCTTCGATGCGGCGGCAGCCGACTACCTGTTGAAGCCCGTGAGCGACGCACGGCTCGCTCAGTGCGTCGCGCGTCTACAGCGCGAAGCGGCGCCGCCGATCGACCTGCAGAAGCTGATGTCGAGCCTTGCGGCCCCGGCGCGTGAGTATCTTGCGTGGTTGACGGTGGGACTCGCAAATACCACGAGGCTAGTCGCAGTGAAGTCGGTGCTGTATTTCCAGTCTACCGGCAAGTACACGGAGGTCGTCACTGCGCATGAGAAGCACCTGATCCGCACCTCCCTGAAGGATCTGCTTCAGAGTCTGGATCCACAGGCATTTGTGCAGATCCATCGTGGAACGATCGTCAACGTAGCCGCGATCGAGCGCGTCGAGCGCGATGTGCTGGGGCGGTGCCTGGTGCACCTGAAAGACCACGCCGACGTGCTGCCGGTAAGCCGCACGTTTGCGGGGGTATTCAAGCAGATGTGAAGCGGGCGGTGCGGCTAAGAGATCACACGCAGGGACTTCACGCGCGAGAAGTCGCGATCATGAGTCACGAGCGCCGCGGCGTTGATGGCGAGTGCGCTGGCGGCTTGGACCGCATCCGGCAGCCTCAAGCGCAGCGAAGCGCGAAGTCTGGCGGCACTCTCGGCAATCCCAACATCCAGGTCGATGCACTGCCACGATTCAAGGATCGCGCGGTAGCGGCGTGCAAGTGCATCATCTTGGGCCTGTAGCGGGCCGGTGAGCACTTGCGCTACTGTGACCGTGGTTACCGCAAACCGGATACGTCCCTCGCCGTGCGCCTCAAACACCGGCTTGAAGCGGGCTGCAAATTGAGGGTGGCTTTCCAGGACGTAGATGATCGGCGCCGTGTCCATCAGGAGCAGTGACTGCTCTGGCAGGTCGGAGATATCTACCGGCTCCATTCGTCACGCAGGTCACGGAGCGTGCGGCGGCTGTCCTCGCCCCACAGTCCTCGACCTGAGCCTTCCATTGGCATAAGCGGTTGTTGGCGGGTGCCTGCTGCGTAGGCATCCAGCGGCACAAGGGCGGCTACCGGACGGCCGTGCTTGGTAATAATGGTGGAATGGCCCTTTTCAGCGGCCTCCAGCAGGTCGGGGAGCTGATTGCGGGCCTCTTCGGCACCTTTACGGGCAGTTCTGACCATCGTAGAACCTCTTGCGGGCTACCGTACAGTTCTAGTCAAGTCGCGGATCCATCGCCGTGATGCAAAGTCATGCCGTGCGTGCGGGCTTCGTGCGCCACAGTCCTCACGGCAGATCCGTGCTTCCCATCAAATACCGATCGCACTCCCGCGCCGCTCCGCGCCCCTCATTGATCGCCCACACGACGAGGCTCTGACCGCGACGGCAGTCGCCAGCCGCGAACACCCCGGGGACGTTCGTCGAGAAGCGCCCGTGCTCGGCCACGATATTGGAGCGAGCGTCCGTCTGGACGCCGAGCTCCTTCAGCAGCGGCTGCTCCGGCCCGAGGAATCCCATGGCCAGCAGCACGAGGTCGGCCGGCATCTCCTTCTCCGTCCCCGGCACCTCCGCCGGCGCAAATCGCCCGCTGGAGTCCTTCTGCCAGGCAATCTGCACGGTCGTCAGTGACTTCACACGGCCGGATTCGTCACCGTTGAGCTTCTTGACCGTGGTGACGTAGACACGCGGGTCGGAGCCGAACCTGGCCGCCGCCTCCTCCTGCCCGTAATCGAGTTTGTAGACCTTGGGCCACTCCGGCCACGGATTGTCCTCGGCGCGCTCCATCGGCGGGCGCGGAAGAATCTCGAACTGAGTGAGGCTCTTGCAACCCTGGCGCATCGCCGTACCGACACAGTCGGTGCCGGTATCGCCGCCGCCGATCACCGCGACATGGCAGTCGCGCGCGTGGATGGGGCTGTGGTCCGGGCCGCCGTTGAGAAGTGCCTTCGTGTTCGCGGTGAGGTATTCCATCGCGAAGTGCACGCCCTGCAGCTTCCGGCCGGCAACGGGAAGATCGCGCGCGTTGGTTGCGCCGGTGCAGATCACCGTGGCGTCAAAATCCTTCAGCAACAGCAGCGTCTCGACGTTCTCGCCGACCTGCGCGTTGCAGATGAACTTGATGCCTTCCTTCTCCAGCAGCTCGATGCGGCGCATGACGACGCCCTGTTTGTCGAGCTTCATGTTCGGTATGCCGTACATGAGGAGCCCGCCCGGCCGGTCGTCGCGCTCCAGGACGGTCACCGAGTGACCGGCACGGTTGAGCTGCGCCGCGGCGGCGAGTCCGGCGGGACCGGAGCCGATGACCGCGACCTTCTTCCCCGTGCGCACCGCGGGTGCCTCGGGAGTGATCCAGCCCTGCTCCCAGCCCCGATTCACGATGGCGTTCTCGATCGTCTTGATGGCGACCGGCGGCGCATTGATGCCAAGGACGCAGGATCCCTCGCACGGCGCGGGACACACCCTTCCGGTGAACTCCGGAAAGTTGTTCGTCCGGTGCAGCCGCTCGAGCGCATCGCGCCACAGGCCGCGATAGACCAGATCGTTCCACTCCGGAATGAGGTTGTTGACGGGGCACCCGGAAGCAGCTCCCGAGATCAAAGTGCCGGTGTGACAGAACGGCACTCCGCAATCCATGCAGCGAGCCGCCTGATTGCGCAGCCGCTTGTCGTCCATGTGGTGATGGAACTCGTTCCAGTCGCGCAGCCGCTCGATCGGCGTCCGATCGACCGGAAGCTCCCGCAGATACTCGATGAATCCTGTCGGCTTTCCCATGACGTGCGGTCTTTTAGTTTCCACCGACGCGCGCCAGATCGCGCGCGTTCTCCTCGAAGGCCACCATGATGGCTTCGTCGCCGCTCAACCCCTGCTCATGCGCGCGCTTGAGCGACTCGACCGCGCGCTTGAAGTCTCTCGGAATGATGCGCACGAACCTGGCAACGAGGTCGTCCCAATGCTCGAGCACGTACTGGGCGCGGGCGCTCCCGGTGAGCTCGCGATGGCGCTCGACCATCGTGCGCACCTTCTTCACCTCGTCCGGGTCGGTGAGCGACTCGATGTCCACCATCTGCTTGTTCACGCGGGTGCTGAAGTCGCCCACCTCGTCCAACACGTAGGCGATACCTCCTGACATGCCCGCGCCGAAGTTGCGGCCCGCTGGACCGAGTACGACGACGTTGCCGCCGGTCATGTACTCGCAGCCGTGATCGCCGACAGCCTCGACGACCGCATCGGCGCCGCTGTTGCGCACAGCAAAGCGCTCACCGGCCATCCCTCGAATATAGGCTTCGCCGCTGGTCGCGCCATACAGGCCGACGTTGCCGACGATGATGTTTTTCTCGGGCACGAACGTAGAGCCGCTCGGCGGGAACACCACGATCCGGCCGCCGGAGAGTCCCTTGCCCAGGTGATCGTTGGCATCGCCTTCGAGCACGAAGGTCATGCCGCGCGGCATGAACGCCCCGAAGCTCTGACCGGCCGACCCCTGAAACTGGATGCGGATCGTGTCCTCGGGCAGGCCCTTCGGCCCGTGCTTGCGCGTGACCTCGCTGCCGGTGATCGTTCCGACGACGCGATTGACGTTGCGGATGGGCAGCACCGCGCGCACCGGCGTCCCGTGCTCGATCGCAGGCGTGCACAGCTCCAGGAGCGTAGTCACGTCCAGCGACTTCTCCAGGCCGTGATCCTGATCGATCTGGCGGAAGCGGCCGATTTCCGCGCCCACATCCGGCTGATACAGGATGTTGCTGAAATCGAACCCCTGCGCCTTCCAGTGGTCGATCGCGGCGCGCGGCATCAGCCGGTCGACGCGCCCGATCATCTCTTCCACTGTCCGGAATCCGAGCCGCGCCATGATCTCGCGCATATCCTGCGCGATGAAGCGCATGAAGTTCACGACGTGCTCGGGCTTGCCCGCGAACCTCTCGCGCAGCCGCGGATCCTGCGTGGCCACGCCGGCAGGGCACGTGTTGAGATGACAGACGCGCATCATGATGCAGCCCACTGCGACCAGCGGCGCCGTGGCGAAGCCGAATTCCTCCGCCCCCAGCAGGGCCGCGATCACGACGTCGCGCCCGGTCTTCAATTGCCCGTCGGTCTCGACGGTGATGCGGCTGCGCAGGTTGTTGAGCACCAGAGTCTGGTGCGTCTCGGCGAGCCCAAGCTCCCACGGCAGCCCGGCATGAGCGATCGAAGTCTGCGGTGAAGCGCCAGTCCCCCCATCATGCCCGCTGATGAGCACCACGTCCGCATGCGCCTTGGCAACCCCTGCAGCGATGGTGCCGACGCCCACTTCCGCTACCAGCTTGACGCTGATGCGCGCGCGGCGGTTGGCGTTCTTCAGATCGTGGATCAGCTCCGCGAGATCCTCGATCGAGTAGATGTCATGATGGGGCGGAGGGGAGATGAGCCCAACACCGGCGGTCGTGTGGCGCGTCTTGGCGATCCATGGATAGACCTTGGTGCCGGGCAGCTGGCCGCCCTCGCCGGGCTTGGCGCCCTGCGCCATCTTGATCTGCAGCTCGCGGGCGTTGACCAGGTAGTGGCTGGTGACACCGAAACGACCCGAGGCGACCTGCTTGATGGCGCTGTTCCTGGAGTCGCCGTTGGGCAGCTGCTCGTAGCGATCGGGATCCTCGCCGCCTTCGCCGGTGTTGCTCTTGCCGCCGATGCGGTTCATCGCCACTGCAAGCGTCTCGTGCGCCTCCTTGCTGATCGAGCCGTAGGACATCGCGCCGGTCTTGAAGCGCTTGACGATGCTCTCGACCGACTCCACTTCCTCGACGGGTATGGACTCGGCGGGCTTGAACTCCAGCAGTCCGCGCAGCGTCGCGATCCTCTTGGACTGATCGTCGATGAGTTGGGCGTAGGACTTGTACGTGGCGTAGCTGTTGGTCCGTACCGCCTTCTGCAGACGGTGGATGGATTCGGGGTTGAACAGATGATGCTCGCCGTCCGCGCGCCACTGGTAGAGGCCGCCGGTCTGCAGCGTGTGGCCGTTGGTGTCCCGCGCCGGAAACGCGGCCCGGTGGCGCAGCAGCACTTCCTGTGCAATGACGTCCATCCCGACGCCGCCGATACGCGAGGCGGTCCAGGTGAAGTATTCGTCGATGACGTCCTGGCGCAGCCCCACCGCCTCGAACACCTGGGCCCCGTGATAGCTCTGGATCGCGGAGATGCCCATCTTGGACATCACTTTGACGACGCCCTTGGTGGCGGCCTTCACATAGTTCTTGCAGGCGAGCTTCGAGTCGACGTTCGGGACCATCCCCTCGTGGATCATGCTCTCGATGGTCTCGAATGCGAGGTAGGGATTGACGACCGCGCAGCCGTAGCCGATGAGCAGGGCGAAATGCTGGACCTCGCGCGCTTCGCCAGTCTCCAGTGCGAGGCTGACGCGCATGCGCAGTCCCTCGCGAATCAGGTAGTGGTGCAGGCCACTCACTGCCAGCAGCGCGGGCACTGCAGCGAATTCGCGCTTCACGCCGCGGTCGCTGAGGATGAGGACGTTCACTTCCTCGTCCTCGATCATGCGGCGCGCCGCGAGACACAGCTCTTCCATCGACTTTGTCAGACCCTTCTCGCCGCGCGTGGCGCGGAACAGGATCGACAGCACCCCGACCTTCAGGCCCGGCACGTTCATGCGCCGGACCTTGGCGAATTCCTCGTTGGTCAGGATCGGCCCCTGCAGCTCGAGCCGGCGGCAATCCCCGGGCTGCGGCCGCAGCAGGTTGCCCTCGGAGCCGAGCCACACCTCCGATGCCGTGATCAGCTCCTCGCGGATGCAGTCGATCGGCGGGTTCGTCACCTGCGCGAACAGCTGCTTGAAATAGTCGTACAGCAGCCGCGGCCGGGTCGACAGTGCCGCCAGCGGCGTGTCGTTGCCCATCGAGCCCACAGCCTCGACGCCGTTCTTCGCCATCGGCTCGAGCAGCACACGCTGATCCTCGAACGTATAGCCGAAGGCGATCTGCCGCTGCAGCAGCGAATCCGGATCCGACGCAGGCACTTCGGGTGCGGGCGGCAGGTCCTTCAGGTGCACCAGGTGCTCGTCGAGCCAGCGGCGGTACGGATGCTGCGTGGCCACCGCGCGCTTGATCTCCTCATCGTCGATGATGCGGCCCTGCTCGGTGTCGACGAGGAACATGCGGCCGGGTTGCAGGCGGCCCTTCTGCACGATGTCTTGCGGTGGCAGGTCGAGCACGCCGGCCTCCGAGGCCATGACCACCAGGTCGTCCTTCGTGACGTAGTAACGCGACGGACGCAGGCCGTTGCGGTCCAACACCGCCCCGATCTGCTTGCCGTCGGTGAAGGCGATGGACGCCGGGCCGTCCCATGGCTCCATGAGGCTGGAGTGGTACTGATAGAACGCCCGCTTGTCCTCATCCATGCTCTCGTGATTCGACCAGGGCTCGGGAATCAACATCATCATGGCGTGCGACAGCGAGCGCCCGGCCAGCACCAGCAGCTCCAGCGTGTTGTCCAGCATCGCCGAGTCGCTGCCGTTCGGGTTGATGATCGGGCGGATCTTGGGCGTGTCCGCGCCGAACAGGTCGGAGTCGAACAACGCCTCGCGCGCCTTCATCCAGTTGTAGTTGCCGCGCAGCGTGTTGATCTCGCCATTGTGCGCGAGGTAGCGGTACGGGTGCGCGCGGTCCCAGCTCGGGAACGTGTTGGTGCTGAAGCGCGAATGCACCAGCGCCAGCGCCGTCTCCATCGAGGGCTGCTGCAGGTCGGTGAAATACTGATCCAGCTGCTCGGTGAGCAGCATTCCCTTGTAGACGATCGTCTTGTGGGAAAGGCTCGCCAGGTACCAGTACTCCGCGCCGTCGATGGTGGAGGTGCGGATCTCGCTGTAGGCGCGCTTGCGGATCACATACAGCTTGCGCTCGAACTCCATCTCGTCCTTGATCGCCGCACTGCGTCCGATGAACACCTGGCGGATGAACGGCTCGGAGGATTTGGCCGTCTCGCCCAGGGAGGCGTTGTTCGTGGGCACGGTGCGCCAGCCGAGCAGCGTCTGGCCCTCCGACTGGATGATGTGCTCGAACACCTCCACCAGCCGGCGGCGCTTGGTGGGGTTGCGGGGCAGGAACACCAGGCCGCTGGCGTACTCCCCGGGGCCGGGGAGGCTCAGGCGGTCCTTCTTCGCCACCTGCTGAAAGAAGGCGTGCGGCATCTGCAGGAGCACGCCGGCTCCATCGCCCGTATTGGCCTCGCAGCCGCAGGCGCCGCGGTGGTCGAGGTTACGCAGGACCTGGATGGCCTGCTGCAGGATCCGGTGGGATTTGCGGCCCTTCATGTCCACGACGAAACCGACGCCGCAGGCCTCGTGCTCGTACCAGGGGTCGTACAGGCCCTGCTTGCCGGGCTGCCCACGTTGACGACGATGGGCGCGGCGCGGGAGGCGCTCCTGAACGCTGTGTTTGTGCTGCATAGACGGCCACCATAGGACGCGGAGGCCGGAAATCTCGGGCTCGTACCGAAGGCGGGAGGCCCCGCTTAGGTCCCGCGTCGAAAAAAGCAGCGTGTGGCGGACGCGGACGTAGGCGCCTCCGGACACGGGCTCATGCCCGGGCGCCCCTCAACCGTCTCTACCGCCAGGATAGCCCCGATAATACCGGTGTTGGGGGCAGCGTCAATGGCGCAGACCATCGACGGAAAGCGGAGCGTCGTCAATGGTGCAGACCATCGACGGAAAGCGGAGCGTCGTCAATGGCGCAGACCATCGGCGGGACAGGGACTGTCGTCCATGCGGATTATCGAGCGGCAAGCGTCCGTTTTCGGCCGGGTCGGGCACCGGAGCGCAGGACCCGTACGGGGTCACCCCCAGCCGAGCAACCCGCGCGTCTCGCTCCACAGGCGGCTGACCACAGCCGCCGCCGGCTGGCTCGGGGCGAGCCGGGCCGATTGCCCGGCCCACGCCTGCATGCGGCGAATGTCGCCTTTCTGACTGGCTTCGCGCCGCATGGCCGCACTCAACCCCCGCTGAAGCGGGTATGGCGCTGGAGCCGGTGCGTCCGACGCCTGGGTGGCGCGCACATAATCGTTGAGTATCGAGCGACCGGCGCGGCCACTGAAGGCTCGGGTGAGCACGGTGTCTTCGGGCATCGTTCGCGCCAGCCCGTCCGCCCACGCTGGAGAGATCTGCGCTTCCGGACACCGCAGGAAGCCCGTTCCAATCTGCACCGCGCTCGCGCCGAGCAGGAACGCCGCCGCCACTCCTCTTGAATCTGCGATACCGCCCGTGGCAATCACCGGGATCCGAACGGTGTCGACTATTGCAGGCAGGAGTGCAAACAGCCCGACCTGGTGCGTCTCTGCGTGGGCGCTGTCGAAGGCTCCACGATGTCCTCCCGCTTCCATCCCTTGCGCGACGATGACATCGGCACCGGCTTCTTCAGCCGTTCGCGCTTCTGCGGCCGTCGTGGCCGTGGCGAACCAGGCGATCCCTCGCTTTTTCATCTCCTGTACGAAGGAGGGCGGATAGATTCCCATGATGGAGGAGATGGCGCGCGGTTGCGCGGCCAGCATCGCCTCGCACTGCGATTGGAAATCGGGGAGCTTGCCGCCGTCGGCGGCCTCGGGCGCGACTGCCGGTCCCCAGCGGCCCAGGAACGCGGCGATCCGGGTTTCGTTCTGCCGATCGCGGAGCGGCGGCGGGTCGGGGATCCAGTTGTTCAGCGCGAACGCGTCCGTGCCCGCAGCACGGATCTGCGCGGACCAGCGCGCGATTTCCTCGGGCGTCATGAGCAGCACGCCGCAGGAGCCGAGGCCACCCGCTTGCGCGATGGCGGTGGACAGCGAGGGTGCGAGGATGCCGGCCATCGGCGCCAGCAGAATCGGTACCTCGAGGCGCAAGCGCCTGCAGAACTTCTCGATCCTCTCGTTCATGTCACACCTCGAGTGCACAGCACGGGGGCAAGGATACAAAAAGGCCGGCGGACTCGTATCATCGGCGCGATGAGCGAGCCAGTGCCCCATCGCATCGACCGCACCGAGCTGGTGTGGCCTGGCAAGTACGACGAGCAGGGCGCGCTGCTCGAGCCGCCGCGTCTGAATCTGCCCTTCCAGGTCCTGGAATCCTTCGCCGGCGGCGCGGCTGGCTGGAGGAACCGCCTGATCTGGGGCGAGAACTTGTGCGTTCTGGCCTCGCTGGCGGGCGAGCTGGCCGGCCAGGTCGATCTGATCTACATCGACCCTCCGTTTCTGGCCGGCCGCGACTTCACGCACTCCTCCGGCGAGGGGCTGCGTACCCAGGCCTACTACGACACGTGGGGCGGGGGACGGGACGCCTACCTGACGATGATGTGGCCGCGGTTGCTGCTTGCCCGCGAGCTGCTGTCCGAGCGCGGCTCGCTGTACTTCCACATCGGACCGAACGTCAATCACTACGTGCGTGCGCTGCTGGATGAGATTTTCGGCGCAGAGCGCGGCACCGAGATCATCTGGAAGCGCACGACTGCGCACTCCGACAGCAATGCCTACGGGACGGTGCACGACAAGATCCTCTTCTACACCAGGACCGCGCGCGCCATCTGGAACGAGCAGTTCCTGCCCCACGATCGCAAGTACGTGGACGGCAAGTACACCGGCCGCGATCCGGACGGCCGCCGCTACATGCTGGACAACATCACGAGCCCGAATCCGCGCCCCAACATGACCTACGTGTGGAAGGGGCACGCGCCGCCGGCGATGGGATGGCGGTACTCGCAGCAGAAAATGGCGGAGCTGGATGCCCAGGGGCGTCTGTGGTATCCGGACAGCAAGGCAAAGCGGCCGCGGCTGAAACGCTATCTGGACGAGTCCCGCGGGGTGCCGCTGTCCTCGATCTGGACCGACATCCGTCCGATCAACTCCCAGGCGAAGGAAGATACCGCCTACGACACGCAGAAGCCGGAGGCGTTGCTGGAGCGGATCATCGCTGCCTCCAGTGAGCCGGGGTCGCTGGTGCTCGACTTTTTCTGCGGTGCGGGCACGACCCTCGCGGTGGCCGACCGGCTCGGGCGCCGATGGATCGGCTGCGATCTGGGCCGCCAGGCCGTGCAGACCTCGCGCAAGCGGATGCTGGAGTCAGGAGCACGGCAGTTCGAGATCCTGGGACTCGGCTCGCACGAGCGCAAATACTGGCAGGCGGCTACGTTCGGCGATTGCGCGCCCGACACGGCGTATGTCGGGTTCATTCTCGATCTGTATGGGGCGCAGGCGCAGGAGGGGCGGCACCTCCACGGCCGTAAGGGGCAGGCGCTCGTGCGCGTGGCAGCCATCGATTCTCCAGTGACCAACGCGCAGGTCGAAGCGGCGCTTGCCGAGGCGGCCGAGCGGGGAGTGCAGGAGGTGCACATCCTGGGGTGGGACTGGGATCTGAGCGTGCGCCATCGCGCGGATGTCCGCTTCCTCGTCATCCCGCGCGAGGTCATGCAGAGCCGCGCCGTCGAGCGCGGTGACATTCGATTCTTCGAGCTGGCACACGTGCAGCTGGAAGTGATTGCTTCAGGGACGGGCGTGCGGCTGCACCTGCGTGATTTCGTCCTGCCGTCCGTCGAGCCGGCGACCGGCTGGAAGTGGTCCGACTACATCGACGGCTGGGCGGTGGACTGGGACTTCCGCAGCGACCCGTTCACCAGCCGATGGCAAGCCTATCGGACCAGGCACAACCGGGAGCTGAAGCTGGAGACGCCGGCGTACACGTACGCCGCACCCGCGGTCCACGAGATCCTGGTCAAAGTGACCGACATCTTCGGCAACGACACCCGCCACCTCGTGCGTTGGGAGTCGAAATGACACGCCAATTCCCGAGCGCAGGGCTGCAGTTCACAGAAAATCACATTTTCTGCTGCGGCGCGCAACGCCCTTGCTAGGCTCTGCGGCTGATTGTTGCGAAAGCGATGGCAGTGGCAGGCTCCGGCGACAGAATCAATCACACGACCTTGCGGTTGAAGAAGATCATCGATCTGCAGTCGATGCTGGTGTCACTGCAATTCAATCTGCCGGACTTCATGCAGGCGGTGCTCACCCAGGTGCAGGCGCTCACCGGCTCCGGCGGTGCGGCGGTGGAGCTGCTGGAGGGCGATGAGCTGATCTACGCGGCCGCCAGCGGCTCGATCGCCCCGCACGTCGGGCTGCGATTGCGTGCTATGGGCAGCCTTTCGGGCTTGAGCATTCGCAACGGCGAAGTCCTGGTCTCCACCGATACGGCAACCGATCCGCGCGTCGATCTGGACGCCTGCCGCAAGCTCGGCGCAGGCTCGCTGATCGTAGTGCCGCTGCGGCGCATGGGTACCGTGACCGGAGTGCTCAAGGTCATCTGGGGCGACCGCCGTGCGTTCGAAGAGCACGACATCGACATGCTGCGGATGACCGCCGGCCTGCTCGGCGCGGCTCTCGGTCAGCAGCTGGAGATCGATCGCCGCCGCCAGCTGGAGGAAGAGCTGAGCAACATGGCCGGGCACGACCCGCTGACGGGCTTGCCCAATCGCCGGCTGTTCAAGGATCGACTCGAGCAGGCACTGGCGCGCCATGCCCGCAGCCCCGCCGGCGAGCTGGCACTGATGTACTTCGACATCGATCACTTCAAGAACATCAATGACAGTCTCGGCCACGCTGCCGGCGATACGCTGCTGAAAGGATTCGTGCTGCGGATCAGGGCATTGGTGCGCAGCGTCGACACGTTCGCGCGCCTGGGCGGCGATGAGTTCGCGTTGCTCATCGAGAGCGTTCCGAACACCGCGGCGGCGGAAGCGGTTGCGGAGAAGATTCTGGAAGTGACCCAGACGCACTTCGAGCTCGAAGGGCAGATCGTGCGAGTCAGCACCAGCATCGGGGTGGTTACAGTGGGTCACAACAACAACATCACTGCGGACGACCTGATCCGCAATGCGGACGGCGCGATGTACGAAGCCAGACGAGCCGGCCGCAATGCTTTCCGCACAGTGCGCAAGGACGCTTCCGCCACCTCTTGAGGCACGCTCTTTGCGAGCGGCTTGTCCCCCGGTCAACGGCCCGGTCGCTTTGACGTTTCAATCTCGAGGATGCACGAGCCGTCACGTCCTCCAGCAGCGCTGCAGTGGGGGATTTGCGTGGCGCGGGCGTAATACGAGCTCGAGCGCCTGCAGTCTGCAATGGCAGGTGCGGCGACATTTCAGTGGAGGACCTATGCTGTATTCCAGAAGCGTTTCCGGCGCCGCGACGCCGGAACCCCCGCGACGTGCTGTCCGGATGGCAGTGCTCGCGGCTTGCGTGGCGTGCGTCGCCGGTTGCGGCGGCAGTGACGGTCAGGTCGGCGATGTCTACTGCCCCGGAACCTACTGCGTTCCCTGCACGACCAACTGCGGGCCCTACGAGGTTTCATACGGGCTGGTGGCCGGCAACTTCGCCGGGAACGGGTTCACCTCCGTCGTGCAGACGAGCATGGTCGTCAACGGCTCCGGCCCCTATCCGGGGTCGCTGAAAGCCTCGCTGGGGAGCGGCGTAGGCAGCTTCGCTGCGCCGGTGCTGACCGCCGACGGGTACAGTCCGCTCTATCTGGCCAGCGCCGATCTCAACGGCGATCACCTGCCGGATCTCGTCTCGGCCAGCTATGACGATGGCTCGTTGGCGGTGTTCTTCAACAACGCCTCCAGTCCGGGCAGCTTCAGCGCGCCGCTGGTCCTGCCTTCTCCTGGGGCTTCGCAAGTGGCGATCGCCGACATGAACGGCGACGGGCTGCCCGATCTGATCTCGGCCGACTTCAACGTGTCGCTGTTCCTGCAGAGCGCACCGGGAGCGTTTGCCGCCCCCATTCCTCTCTATCCCGGCGGCGCGAACTGGGTAGCGGCCGGCGATCTCAACAACGACGGGGTTGCGGATGTTGCCGTCGTCGACAACTACGGGGTCTGGATGCTGCTGCATACCGGGGCTCCCACGGCGACTACTTACGCGGCACCGCTTGCGGTGTACACAGAGGCGCCCAACGCGTGGTACGTAGGCGCCAATATCGTCGCTATCGCGGACGTCAACGGCGACGGCTTGAAGGATCTGATAGTCACGGACCCGGGGCCTGTTGGCGGTGGAATGCCGACGGTGGCGGTGCTCATGCAGAACCCGGCGAGCCCGGGTACCTTCCTGGCCCCGGTGAGCTATGCGACTGCCTCCGGCAGCCTGGGTCAGTCCATCGCGGTCGTGGACGTGAACGGAGACGGACATCCTGACATCGTCATCGGGGGCACCAACGCGGTGAGCGTGTTGCTGCAGAACCCTGCCGCGCCCGGCACTTTCATGGCCGCGGTCAGCTATTCCGTCACGGACGCCAATGAGATCGCCGTCGTGGACGTCAACGGAGACGGCTTGCCGGACGTGGTCGTGGCCACCGGACCGATGCAGCAGGCGGCGAACGGCGTGGTACCCAATATCGCCGGCGTGTTGCTGCAATCCTCGACCGCGCCCGGCACGTTCGGCGCTCTGCAAGCCTTGCCCTGATGTAAGCGCTCAGCCCGCGGGCGGCGTGCCTGTGCCCTCCAGGATGGCCAACTCCGCGCCCTCGAGCACGTAGGGGGCGAACAGGAAGTCGCGGATGAAGGCGATCCGGTCGTGCATCCAGTCCACCAGGACAAAATACGCGGGGCGATCCGTCGGTGCGCGCTGGTCGAACACCAGCATGGCGGGCCGGCCCTCGACCAGACCCGCGGCGAACCGCCAATGCTCGACCTGAGAGTAGCGGTGCAGGTACTCCCCGACCTCGCCACGGCCGCTGCGCCGCAGTCTGTTGACCAGATCCAGGCGAACCTCGTCGGCGAGCATGCGGCGCACCGAGTCGAAGTCGCGCTCGTTGAAGCAGTCGACGTATCTGGCGAGACGGAGCTGCTCGGCCTGCCCCAGGGAGGGAAGCCGGATGTCCTCGGGCTCTTGCGCGAGCTCGCGAAGCCGCAGGCGACCGCGTTGCAACGCCGACTTGGTAGCCGCCAGGCTGGTGTCGGTAATGCTGCAGATCTCCTCGTCGAGGGCCGCGAATGATCGAAACGCGGCGCCCCGATTCGACACTTTAGAAATCGTGCATCAGCATCAGCTTCACGACGACTGAGTCGCTCGAGCGGGTGAGCCCGTACCCCACGCCGAACTCGATACCGTTGCTGGCGCCTCCGTAGTCGAACACGGTGAACAGCGTCTGCTGCTGCTCCGAGCCGCCGCTGAAGTGGTCCAGGGGCCCGAAATCGGAGTAGTTCTCCAGCGCCACGGCCACCTTGCTGTTGATGTTGTAGGCGGCGCGTGCCGCTGGGGCGAAGTCCAGCTTGCCGAGGCCGTTGAACTCGCTGTCCAGGATGGGATTGAAGATCAGGTCGAAGCGCCCCAGGTGCACGCCGATGATCGGCCGCATCTCCCCCGAGTAGCGGCTGCTCTCCCAATAGGGCTTGTTGTAGCTGAGCTCGAAGTTCAACCCGTAGAAGACCGTCCGATCGTGTGCGTGCGGTACGACGAATAACGCGCGCAGCTTGAATCCCTCGAACAACAGCCGATCGTCATTGGTATAGCTGTAGACCGGCAGATACATTCCGGCCTCGAACCAGTCCGTGACCCCATAGGCCCATTCGGGCACGCCGTTGAGCGTGTGATCGGGGACGATGCCGCCGGGAAAGTCCGCCTGGCGGCGGCCGGAGAGCGTGAAGTTGTTGTGCCAGGTCAGGTTGAAACGGCCGGGCGCGGTGATCTCCGCGTCATAGACCTGTATTTCATCCGTCTGCGCCAGGGCTGCGGATGCCCAGGCCGCCAAAAGAATCTGCAATGCTGTGCGGCCGACTCGACACACCGGGCGGGAGTCTAGGCGGAGGCAGAGGAGCGCGCCATGCGCTTACAGCAGCGTCACTACCGTGCGGACGCGTCGTTGTGAGATGCGAATGCGTCGCAGTGAGTTCATGTATCGCAGTTAGATCAGCGCTCGTAGTCTGCTCACAGGCGCTGTCGGGGGTTCCGCGAAGTCGCGCGCGGGTCAGGGCCCGAGCTCGTCGTGCACGTACGTCGCAACGTCGGTGACGTTCTGCTCGCTCAGCAGATCCGGATACAGCTTCGGCATCGGCAGCTTGGGGTCCTTGATGAAGCGGATGGTGGCGGCGCGGTCGAGCCGCGCCTTCAGATTGCTGAGCTTGTGATCGGCGATCATGTTGCCGTCGGGGCCGTGACAGGACACGCAAACCTGGTTGTAGAGCTTGCGGCCGTTGGCGATATTGGCCGCGCCCGCCGCGCCCGCCGCGCCCGCCGCGCCCGCCGCGCCCGCCGCGCCCGCCGCGCCCGCCGCGCCCGCCCTCGGTGCGGGCTGCACACCGCCAGCCCCGTGCGAGCCGTTGAGCGCCATCACCACGACGCTAGGCACTCCGAGCGCGCCAAACGCAGTGCGCGACACGTTACCGGAGGCGAACGCAACGTACTGCTTGCCGCCGATGTCATACGTGACGACCCCTCCAGCCAGCGCTCCGCCCGTGGGCGCCTTCTTGAGCAGCGCTCCGCTCTTGCTGTCGAATACCAGTAGGTTGCCTGCCAGATCTCCGGTGAAGGTAACTCCGCCGGCGGTCGGCGCAACGCCGGCGATGACGGGCTTCTCAGCGTGATATCGCCAGCGGATCTTCCCGGTCTCGCTATCGACCGCGGTGACCCAGCCGGTGATGGGTCCAACCGGGGCCACCGTGCCGCCGAAGTTGGCTTCGTCGGCGGAGTACTTCGTCGTGCCCAGCTTGACATCGAAACAGGCATCTACCGAGCCGGTGACGAGAGTTTTGTTGAGACGATCGAGAGTGGGCCCGTTCCACTCGACGCCCCCGGCGTATCCCGGGCACGCCCGGATGCCCTGCGGTGTTGCGCCGTTGGGCAGCGGGACCATCGTCGTCACCGGAGTACGGAACAGCACCTCATGAGAGTCCCGATCCACCGCGGTGACGTATCCATCCTTGCCGCCGAAGGCGACGACATCGCGAATCTGGCTGTCGCGATACAGCACGGGAGCGGCTACGAGGTCCAGGTCCTGCCAGTCCTCGGATGCCGTCTGATGCCACCATTTCAACGCGCCCGTGCGTGCATCGAGCACCACGATCGAGTCGGTGAACAGGTTGGATCCGGGGCGATAGTCCTTGTCGATGTCCGGCCAGGGGTTGCCCACCGGCACGAACAGCTCGCCGGTCGTGACATCCAGCGACATGGACCCCCACACCCCGCCGCCGCCGGTCTTGGCGGTCTTCGCCCGCTTCCAGGTATCGGCCCCGACCTCATTGCCCATGGGAATGGTGTTGAATCGCCACAGCTCGCGCCCGGTCTGCGCGTCATAGGCCATGACGCGGCCACGCGCGCCCAGCTCGCTTCCGGCAATGCCCATGTACACCACGCCGTCCCAGGCAAGCGGCGCCGCCGATGCGGATTCACCCAGTCGTGGAGTGCCGATGACGTCTTTCCACAGCAGCTTGCCGGTAGCCGCATCCAGAGCGATCAGGCGTGCGTCTCCCGTACCTCGGAAGATTCGCCCATCCATCAGCGCCAGACCGCGATTCGAGGGCGAGTAGCGGTCCTCGTCCGGCTCGTAGGTGTACTTCCAGCGCACCGCGCACGTCCTCGCATCGATGGCCACCGTCTCGAGCCCGGTGTCGGTATAGATCACTCCATCAGCGACCACGAGCCCGGCGTGAAACGTCGTCGGGCCGTCGATCTGGACGCGGCAGACCTCACCCAGCTGCGCAGCGTTCGCGGGCGTGATCTGCTTCAGGGGCGAGAATCGCTGGCCGTCGAGCCGATTGTTGACGGTGAGCCATTGGGCGCCCGGTGTCGACTCCTGAGCGGCCGTGGGCGCGGTTGTGGCCAGAACCCCGAGCAGCGTGCCTGACAGGCACACCAGTATTCGTGCTGACAATGGAATGCCCCCGGTCGCCGGATCAGCCAACGCAGTCAGTTGGCGAGGTAATAGTGGAACACGACCTCGCGCTGGTCCGCCGATTCCTGCGCAGTCACGACGAATGTCGTGTTGTTCAGCCAGTCGTAGGCGCCCTTGGTCTCCGCATCCACGTAGGCGATGGCGCGGTAGTAGCCGTCAGGGCGGCGGTACCCCACATGCTCCATGTAGATGAACTCGCCGTTCTCGGCCTTGAGCATGAAGTGGGCGTCGACATCGCGAATCCTATCGGAGCGCACCGTGTCGTACTGGCCGCCGCTGTCGGGGTAGACGGTCGCGTTCAGGTGCGCGCCGCGGACTTCTCCGGAGACGATGTCCTGATAGCGGAAAGCGCCTTTGGGCGTCTGGGATACCTTGGGCGGATCGTAGTGCGCCGTGAGTTGGAAGGCGTACTCGAGGCGTACCTCGCCCATCACTTTGGTATCGGTCCTGGGGACGACGAAATCTCGCATGGGTGGGCGCCTTCAGAGCACTTCGTAGTAGGTGAACACGGTGTGATCGGGGTTGCTCTGCCGTTTGGCATCCGCGACGAATACGGTCCGATTCATCCACTCGTGAGGACCTGTGGGCGCGGTGAACACCGGTGTGGCGCGAAAACGCGTCCAGCCCGCCGATTGCGCATCGGCAGGAGGCAGCAGCGGTCGTCCCGGCTCGGGCCGTGATTGAAAGCGCCGCATGGTGCCGCGATTGTGGATGAAGATCAGCGCGCCGTCGGACGCCTCGAACATGTAATACGTGCTGAAGGTCGTCTTGTAGTAGTCGGCCCCGCTATGAGGCAGCACACGGCCCTGCAGTCGCGGGCCCCAGATCTCACCGCCGCCGACCGAGGTGTACCCGCGGCCGGTGGGTGAGCTGATCGAGTTGATCATCACCCGATCCGCGAAGAACACCGTCGCCGAGAAGGCCCACCGCAGTCCCGCTTTCGGCGCTTTCGGATCCGGGCCCTCGTAGTAGGTGGCCTGAGCACTGGAAGAGCCACCACCCCCCGCGTCGCGTTCAGGGCTCGCCGCGCGCGTGATTCCCGCGCCGAGCGCAGCTCCGGCCCCCGCTGTGGCCGCGGCGCCGAGGAAGTTGCGGCGACTGATGGGCAGCGTGTCCGCCCCGCCCGGGAACTCCGTACTCATAACACCCCCTCGACTTTTCTCTTCTACCAGGTCAAATCATCAGGGACCACGAAGTCCTTGTAGGGATCGTTCGGGTCCGTCGTCCTATCGCCCTTGTCCAGCGCAATCACGGCACGCTCGTCCCGTTCGCGAATGCGCGGCACGGCTTCGGAGGGCACCAGGGCGTAGTGGCCTCTGAAGCGAACGATCGCCAGCTCGCCCGCAGTCAGGCGATTGCGCAGCTCCGCGGTGATCGGGATGCGGCGGATGGTGGTGCCGTCGACGAAACTGTAGGAGTCGTCGCTTTCCACTTTGGGAAGGGCGACCTGCTCGACCATCTGGTTGACCTGCGCCCGGCGTGCCTTCCTCTCGGCCTTCTCCTGCTGGCGTTGCGCGAGCTCCTGGTCGCGCGCGGCCTTGGCCGCCTGCGCGCGCTCGGCGGCGGCCTTTGCCGCATTGTCGGGGAGCTTGCGCTGCTTGAACTGGCGGGCCTGCTCCTGCCTTGCCTGCTTCGCTTGGCGCTCCGTGACCAGGCCGGCTGCGATCAGCTGATCGCGCAATGAAGAGCTCATGGCTCGCTCGCACTCACCGCACTGAGGGGGCCGGTATCATACCGCCTCGCCCGCCGCTGCACTCAGCGCCGCAGCGCCTCCACCATCGGCCGGTCTGCCAGGTTGTCGTTGAACCAGTTCGGATACACGGCAGGCAGCGGCGTGGCGGCCTCCAGATCGGCCAGCTCCGCCGGGGTCAGCGCGATACCGGCCGAGCCGAGATTGTCCTCGAGCTGCTGCAGCTTGCTGGCGCCGAGGATGAGGCTCGTCACGGCCTGGCGCGACAGCAGCCATGCGAGCGCCACCTGGGCCACGCTGGCCTCGTGACTCGCCGCGATGACTCGCATGCACTCGACCAGGCGAAAGCCGTGCTCTTTGTCGAACGGCAGGAGGTCGAAGCCCGAGTAGCGATTGCCGGGATCGGCAAGGTTCTCGCGCGTGTATTTGCCGGAGAGGAATCCCGAGGACAAGGGGCTCCATACGGTCAACCCAAGCCCGTACCGGCGCATCATCGGAATGACGTCGCGCTCGACATCACGGCCGAGCAGCGAGTAATGCATCTGTCCGTGCGTGAAGGGTGCGAGGCCGTTGGCTTTCTGGATCTCCAGCGCCGCCGCCACCTTCCATGCCGACCAGTTGGAGAATCCGAGGTAGCGGACCTTGCCGCTGCGCACGACCGCATCCAGCGCCGCGAGTGTCTCCTCCAGAGGCGTGTAGGGATCCTCGCGGTGGACGATGTAGAGATCGACCCAGTCGGTGCCGAGGCGGCTCAAGCTCTGCTCGATCGACCAGAGGATGTGACGCCGGCTCAATCCCGCCTGCGTCAGGGGCTTGCCGGTACGAAAGCCGACCTTGGTGGCGATCACGACCTCGCCGCGCCTCGCCTTCAAAGCCTGTCCGAGGAGGGTCTCGGATTCCCCACCGGCATACCCGTCGGCCGTGTCGAAGAAATTGACCCCCGCCTCCAGGGCCCGCCCCACGAGTGTGGCCGCGGCCTGCGCGCCAACCTTGTAAATGGCCTGCATGTCCTTGTTGCCCGCGGTGAAGGTCATCGCACCGAAGGCGAGCCGCGAGACCGGCAGACCGGTAGAGCCGAGGGTGGTGTACTGCATGAGATCAGCCCGCGCGGCTGGAAGCCGCCCAAATGTTGAGATCGCCTTCGAGTGCGTGATGATCGATCCGCTGCAGCTCCTCGAAGCTGAACTGCACGTTACGCAGTGCGCCCAGGCATTCCTCGATCTGCTCCCAGCGGCTGGCACCGATCAGCGCGCTGGTGACGGCCGGCTTGCGCAGCACCCAGGCGATTGCCATCTGCGCCAGGCCTTGCCCACGCTCGCGCGCACTCTCATCGAGCGCACGCACGTTGGCGAGATTGCGCTCCTCGCGCAGCTCGCCAATCTGCCGGTAGCGATCATCTGCGGCCTGGTGCATCGGGAGCCTCGTAGCAATTTCAGAGTTTGACGGCGCGCCCGGTCCGGGCGGACTCGTAGATCGCCATCATGATACGCACGTCCCGCAGGCCCTCCTCGCCGGACACCTTGCTCTGGCGGTCCTCGAGGATGCAGCGTGCGAAATCGTCCATCTCGGCTGCGAACTGGTCGCCGCCGGGCAGCGCGATCGGCTTGCCGTCGCTGCGGCGGCCGTGGTTGCCATCGTAATAGAACCCGGGGTCCAGCTCGAACCAGCCGCGCTCGGTCGTTCCCCTGAAGCGCGCGGAGACCGGCAGGTTATAGCTGGCCGTGCACACCGCGACGGCACCGCTGGGGAATTTCGCCTGCCAGGTCATCGTCTCATCGACTTCCGCGAACTTGACCGGGTCGGTCTTGGTCTCGACGCCGGAGACCAGGATGGGCTCCTCGCCGGTGAGATACCGTGAGGCCTGCAGGGCGTAGATCCCGACGTCCATCAACGCTCCGCCGCCGGAAAGGGCGTGCTGGAGGCGCCATTGACCGGGCTCGCCGACGGAGATGTTGAACTGCGCTTCGACGAGCCGCAGTGCGCCGAGCTCGCGCTCGCGCGCGATGCGTACACACTCGAGGTTGTTGACGTCGAACTGACAGCGGTACGCCACGGCGAGCTTCACTTTCGCGGCCTTGCAGGCGTCGATCATCTGCTGGCACTTCTCCACCGACACCTCCATCGGCTTCTCGCAGATGACGTGCTTGCCGGCGGCGGCCGCCTTGAGAGTCTGGTCGGCGTGCTGCGCGTTCGGCGTGACGATGTAGATGACGTCGATATCCCGGTTGTGGGCGAGCCGCTCCATCGTCTCGTAGTTGTAAACATTGGCGGCGGGAATACCGTACTTGGCTTGCCACTGACGGGCCTTGTCCGGACTGTCCGTGATGAGTCCGCTCAGGCGGCAATGCTCGCTCTTCAGCAGTGCCGGGGCGATCTGGTGCTCGCTCAGGTTGCCGAGCCCGCAGATGGCGAAGCCGAGCTTGCGTGCCGGCGCTTTGCCGCGCGCAGCGGCTGCCGCGTTTCCGACGAGCGGCGCGGCCGCCGCGGCCGTGGCTCCTAGAACGAACTGCCGGCGCGAGGGTTTATCCACCTTGCGAAACTCCTTGCAGCGCTGGACTGCAAAAAAAAGGCCCGGACATCTGCCGGGCCTTTTCTTGCGCGCGTGACGCTCGTGCGCCCGTGACGCTCGTACAACCTTACCAGCGGTCGCGACCGCCGCCACCTCCGCCGCCACCACCACCACGGTAGCCGCCACCACCGCCACCCGGACGGCCACCGCCGCCGGTGCGCGGCTTGTCCTGCGCCTCATTCACGCGCAGTTGCCGACCACCCATGTC
>Ga0068855_100002632_pt1 | contig 22129 bp, 41 predicted proteins | sample KBSCornC52_FD_66592 | JGI IMG/M metagenome (GOLD analysis project Ga0068855, IMG submission 66592) | Corn rhizosphere microbial communities from Kellogg Biological Station, Michigan, USA - KBS Corn C5-2 | ecosystem: Host-associated > Plants > Roots > Rhizosphere > Soil ...
AATCTGAGGACGCCCCCGCAACTGGCAGGGGGTCCTACTCTAACGGTCACTTCAAAGCGATCAGCTCATCTGTGGTTCGCCAGAGCCTCCGTGGAAGCGCCGGTAGCTTCGACCTTCCTCGCCGCCGCATTTGGCTTGGAGGGTGATCGAGCGCGGCGTGATGACCTTGCGCGGCGCGTCATTGACCGAGTAGGTCAGAGTACGCGTGCGGCCGTCTTCGCCCACGATGGTAATGACATTCTGCCCGTCGTCCGTCGAAACGGACGATTGGGAGGCGTTGCTCGAGAGCACGCCACGCAGATCGTCAAGGATGCGCTGACCCGTTTCGGAGCCACGCTTGCGTCGGAAAGAAAGTCCGAGTGCCATTTTCATGCTTTCGACGTTAACGCTAACGATTTTTCCTGGGGAGGGTGGATGTTAGGTCGTCGACGTTAACGAATGAGGTGATTGCTGGACTTCACCAGTGTCTCTTTGGATAAACGCCCGCGCGCCGGGAGCAAAACGCCTGAATCAATGCCTTCTGGTGACCCTCAGCAACCTATGTTGGCCGCCTCTTTCTCTAACACCAGAGCTTATCGAATCGTGCCAGCTCCAAAAAGCAGCATCGCCTATTGACGTCCAAGACAATGGTCGTCCTAGATGCAATCTCGTAGTTGGATCACATTCGGCTATAACTAGACTGGATACCCTACCTCCGTCTTTGTATCTCCTTATCGCCGGACAAACCGGCATATATGCGCTTGACAGGCCCAGTAAACAGCCGAGGTGTACTGTCGAGTCTTGCGGCACAGTAGTTCTCACCTGGGACTATCGAGGGGGGTGATCTCGATAGCCCAGGCGAGAGCCGTTCCGGTTGCAGATCGTTTAAACAACAACGACGTTTACCGGTGCGGGAAGAGGGCGTGATCCCTTCCTACAGCATAGTAGAGGGGTCGTATATATTTCCCAAAGTAGAGCTACTCGAGCATAAATTGGCAGGGGTCTACCCTGCCATCTACCCTGCCAATATGCCGTAAAACGCAATCTCAAGTCGTCGTCTGTACATGGATATCCCAAGGAATTACGGCATTCCAGCCATCCCCCAGGATTACGAAGGCCTTCAACGCCTCGCCAAGGTGGTTGAGCACGGTCAAACAGGATGCACCTAGTCGCCCTCGGTTTCCCGTTGGTGGCTTAGACACAGTCTGCATTTCGACGAACATCTGACGACAAGAGGCTACGCTCTTAGTTTTGGCAGAAGCTAGGTATATCGGAGGATTGCTCCTCTATCAATACAACGGATCCGCGTATCTCCAGCCTCTCGGCCTTGACGATACTCCCCGCCTTCTGTTGATCCATCCTCAAGCTCATAACTTGCCACTTCCTGGGTACCAGCCAGGTTGCGACCGTAATGCCAACTATCTCGCGCGGGGTGGTAGCCCACGTAGCGCCGGCCCCACATGAGGGCGGGCGTGAGATTCTACGAGAGTGTGACGGCTTCAAGCGCACGCTGCGCCTATCTTCCGACTTGACTACAGCGGCAGATCCACGGCAGACACGAAGCCAAGCGAGCTGCTCGGCAACCGACCGGTAGGACCGCGAAGGCGCCCTCTCGAGATCCTGGGGTGCATTACTACCCAGGAAGTTGTCCTTTTGGCATCACCTCGTGGGTGACACGTTCTGTCTTGCATGGCAGGGTCACTCCGACCTTGTCCCCGTTGCGGCGGTAGGTGAAGATCGCACCACAGACGTACAGGCTCACCGTGTGAACCGGCACGCCAGCCTGCCAGCTGGTGCGCATGCCCATGGACGCCACGCCGCGATCGGAGCGATTGCTGATCGACGACAGGTAGCGGGCGTTGATCTCGCCGTCGGGCTGAAAGAACAGCGCCTCGAACGCCCGGGCGTAGACCTGGAATGCTTGATCGAGCTCGTCGGTCATCCCGAGATTTTCGGTGAACACGACATTGACGGGCATGCGATTGCCAGCCACGCGCACTCGGGCCAGCTCGATGACTCGCGTTGCCGCGGTCGTCAATGCACGGACCAGGTCGTCAGGCATTCCAAGGTAATGGACATTTGACATGAGGTTTCCTCAGGGTTTGATCAGGGATTCTTTCTTACCGGGCAGACCAATGACGGTCAGTACGGGAAGGTAGTCCAAGTTGGTAATATGTATCTGACAATTATTGAATTCAAAGCCAAACGAAAAGTCACGCTGCCGCAGCGGCAGGTCCGTTCCGTTGTTGTTAAATTCGGTTCTCTTGTACTTGCCAACGTTCTTTTTGGCAAGCCCCTCGAACACGAGGATGTTCTCGACGTTGAGGTGACGCAATTCCGTGAAACAGCCTTCGAAACGCTTCAGGGTATCCAAAGCCTGAATGTGGGCGATTGAGAATTCGCCCTTGGCTGCTGTGACGTCCGAATCCCATCGGACTCTGAGTTCGTCGACCACCCCCTTTTCCTTCACACGTGCCCAGTACAGCTGCGTCATGCGTTGAAGGGTGAGGACGAAATTCCACATGGGAAGATCCACTACGGAGTGGGTCATGGTCTACTACCTTGGATAAAGGTTACCTCGCAGACCCTCGGAGTTTCTCAAATAGTTCTTGCTTGCGAGGAAGTTCTTACCGACTGTCTTCGTAGGTCTGCACGGCTGGCTCAAAGCCAAGCTCGAAATGCTGACCCACGATGGCGACCTGCTCGTCTTGTTCGCGGATGGTAAAGCCGCTGCCTTCAAAGAGCAGCCGCAGGCTCTGCAGGCCGGTCACGCCGTCGCGCAGCTGCTGGCCTGCATAGTGGCGCGCCAGGCCGACTGAGACGCGTAAGTTGTCGCTTGCTTGGAACTCGAGCGACGGGGTAAAGTGGGCTCGCTCCTTGTCTCCTTGGTACGACGATCGTCGTTCCGGATAGGCGAGCACCGTGTCGATGTGCTTGAGGACTTGGCTCAGGAGGGAACGCTGGCGTTCAGCTTCATTGGGCATAGCTCGGCTCCAGAATCCACACAAAGGATCCGGCTTCGAGGACGTACTTGCGCGGACCCCCACTGTAGAGGGACTGCAAGCGCAAGGCGAAGCCGTGCTCAGCGAGTCGGGTCTTGAGCTCCACGACCGACTCGAGTTCAGGGTCGTTGTTCTTTTTGGGGAGTTTGATCAGGTCACGCACGGTGGTCCTGGCCAACTCGATGCACAGCCGAGCCGGGGTGAACTCCCGGCTGAGCTTGGTGTATGTCCTGTCCACGACGCAGCCGTTGAACAGGTACTTTCTCTTGTTGCTGTTGTCGTTGAGAAAGCCTTGCAAGTAACGCAACGATTTGATCAGCAACTCCAGGTCGTGGACTTGGCGCTGACTCAATACACCGTCGATGAGTTCCATGATGCTACTACCCGTTTGGAGTTGTTATCGGTGCTAGTAGTTGACCCCCACGGTTGACAGTAACGACGTGTTGGTGATGGAGATCATGATGGTTATCCTCTTTGGATTTGAAGGAACCGGGCCGGCAAGGTCGCTGCGCTGCGACTCTCTCCACCCTGACTTCTTAACCGAAGTACAGGCTAAAGTTGCGACCGGTCAACTGAGCCAGTGACCAAGAATTGAGGGGTCCGCCCACGATCCTGGACACACAGTATCCTTCATCTTTCAACGCCTCGACGGTAATCGGGTTGAAATGGCCCTTGACGTCCATCAAAAGCACGTCGGCGGTGGTCAGAATCTTCGTCAAGCACTCGTTGACGGCCGGATCCCGATAGAACCGCAAGTGGTAATAACACTCCACTTGCAGGTCCCAGGGCCGATCCTCGGTTCCATCGGCCCCGTACTTGGGTACGAGGTAGTGAAACCGCAGATCGTTGTCCATCATCGATGCATCGAAAGACTTCAGTAGCGCCACGAACTCTGGAAAGCTACAGAGGTCTTTCATGATCACTGCGGCATGTCAAAGATGATGCGAAAGTTGCGTCCCACGATCACCGAGCTGGCGCGGGTCTCGCCGGGCGTGACACGGTAGCCGAAGGTGTGCAGGGCGTTGCCGATGGCGCGGTGATGACCGCGGCCGATCTGCTCGGCGTTGTGCACGATGTCTTCGTGCAGCTCGAAGCACTCCTTGATCCGGCCGTCGGCCTCGCCGGGCGTGTAGCCGGCCTTGAAGTACTTGAAGGTGTGGCGCGTGTTGGCCAGCAGCACCTTGTCGGCCAGCGCCTGGTCCGACAGCATCGCGTCGAGCTGGTCGAGCTTGGTCATCAGCACGACCAACATGGTGCGCGCCGGCGCGCTCAGCTCGCGGCTGTGCTTGCGCATCACGTCGTCGCAGCGAGTGTCAAAGCTCTCGACGACCTGGTTAGAGCCGGCGAGCATGTTGGGGGCGAAGTCGATCTTGAAGTTCATGATGGTCTCACGAAGAGGTTGGGTGGACTAACCAAGATACCATTTTCAGGGCTTGATAGAGTCCGACGATGGTGACGGCACAAAGGCAAAAGACTGGAACGAATGTCAGCGACAGAGCGTAACCCGATGTCGTGTGTTTTCTCATTTTCTGTCTCCAGTTATTCCGAGTCGTGATATGTGTCCAAAAACAAATAGGAATCAAAGGGATCCCCAGCCGAAGCCAGGGATCCCTTGATCGTTTATGGCGTCTTGGTGACGGCTTCCAGTTCTTCGATGTGGCCTGCAGCCACTTCCAAGGCATCGGCTGCCTTGAGCAAGGTGGCTTTGTCAGAAGGCACGGACAGCAGCTTGGACAACTGCCGGATGTTGCCCGCATGAGTCTTCCACAAGCTGTCCCAGCGCCGCAGTTCGGGCTTGGCCAACCCGGATTGACTGACGGGTTCGGACTTGCCCATGCGGCTATTCATGTTCTTGTCCTTCATCAGCTCGGTGTACAGCTTCAAGCTCAAGCCAAAGACTGCCAGGTTGGCCAGAAGGATCATGACGTTGGCGACGGTGATGAGTTCGTTCATTTGGAGTCCGGGTATTTGGCAAGGATCTTGTCAACCGCGTCAATGGCCACGGAGATCCCGTATCCGGAGCCATTGCCTTGGATGGTCTTTTGTCCGAGGAAGTGGTCTTTCAGACCCTTCCACGACTTGAGCTCTTCCAAGATCGCCTCCAAGCGCAACTGGTCGGTTGACTTGAGGTTGGCGCCCGTGACCATGTCTTGTTCGGGGATCGCGGGTCCATGCAAGACGGTGATCGCATCGGTTGGGATGCCGAAGGGTCGGGTGAACGAGACTTCCATGCCGATCTTGCCACCGATGCCTTGGATGTCCTTCCAGGCATAAGCGATCAAGGTCGGACGGATCATGTCCACTCCAGCCATGGCTTCCATCTCGAGGGCGCAGCCTTCTAAGACGTTGGCTGCCGCATGCTCTTCGCCAAAGCGATAAGCATCCGCACGCAGCCGCCACGCATTGGACAGGTCCCGGAACGTGGCGTAAGTCGTCGTGGGACGCTCACGCTTGGGTTTCTTGATCTTGCTCATGGCTCGATATCCGGTCCGTGATCTTGGGGGTTGGCAGGGTCGACCAAGCTCAGGTACGGCTTGGGCTTGGTTACCGGACCATCATGATCTTCAGGCAGGCCTTCGATGTGCTCAGCAATGGGGACATCACGCCACTGGGTTTTAGCCGTGCCGTTCATGATGTCCTCGAGCTTGGCAAATCGATCGACGTGGAGCTCTTGCAGTACGAGATCCACGACGATCGGGCGCTTACCCGAAGGATGGGGTATGTCCCTGGGCCACTGGCGATCTTCGGACGCGTAGCGCCTGACCAACTGGAACCTGCTGGGACCCAGCTGGACGTATTGGGTCGGTTGTTTGTCAGCCACCGGTGATACTCGTGCCGCTGCTGTACTCGAAACCCTCGCGCTGGAGGAGGTGGCGACGCGAACGCTCCAGTTCCTTGAGGAACAGATGGACCGTGCGCGGCGTCAGCACGACGTCCTTGAGTTCGTGCGTGCTGTAGGCCACGTGCAGCGTGGCCGTCTCGGCCTTGTCGTCGACCACGATGATGCAGTCGTAGCAGCTGTAGCGGCCACCGATCTGGGGCGCTGCGAACTCGACGACCGTGCCGTAGGACGGCAGATCGCCCTTCGGGTGGATGCGACTCCATTCGTCGGTGCCTTCGGTGGCGCTGCGCGGGACCAGGTGCATGTCGCGGCAATACCAGTCGCCGTAGCCGCGATCGAGGAACTTGCTCAGACCGAATGCCCGGGTCGTGCAGTCGTCAGCCACGTTCTCGTCGATCTTCATCGGGTAGTACGCGATCAGTTCCTTGACCGTCTTGTAGACGAACTTGGCGTCAGCGTACGGATGATCGATGTGGACCTTGTCGAAGTTGACGTTCATGCCCTGGAACAGTTTCTTGAACAACTCACGCACCAGGCGGTGGTTGACGAAGTCGGCGTTGACCGGGTAGCTGATGTCTTCGAAGCTGTTGTACATGACACCCATGAAAAACGTGGTGTCGGCCAACATCGGCGGGACTTGTTCGGTGTAGCCGAGGAACTTGGCACGAACGTCCTTGGCCAAGTTGCGCCAACGCGGCTCTGGGATCTTCCAGTCCGTGGGGCCGGACCAGTTGATCGAAACCTGGGCGTCCGTGTCGATGCCGCTGCGGTCGCGCATGCGGTAGTACAACGACAACTGGCAGGTGAGCTCGCAACCGTTGTTGTACTTGATGCTCAGGGTCAGCGGCAGGTTCCCGGAGCCCGACATCGGAACATAGGCACCCGGGATCAGCTTGGCTGTCATCGTGCCCTTCCAATCGCCGAAGTACAGCGGATCCATCTGGGAGCTGCACGCAATCGTGGGAACCGGGGCCGTGCTCCAGTATTCCTGGGACATGCACAGGTCGATCTCTTCGAGCCGTTCACCCAGATCCAGGATCGTGGCGCCCGATTCAGGCTCGAGGTAGCCGGTGGAGTCCGTGCGCGAGATCAGGCCATCGAACAGCCGGCGATAGTTCACCGATGTTTCGGAGGTGAACCGCGGCGGACTGCTGACCTTGATCAAGTTTTCCGTCCGCTCATGCTCGGTCATGTGGTGCCGTCTGAGCCTGCGCAAGAATGTGGCCTCCGGACCCTTGTTGTCGTACAGGTCTTGCAGGTCAGCGTAGATCTTGTCGACCATCTCGCCAGCGTGCATGAGTTCGCGGTCGAACAACGCGAACTGCAGCGACGACAGAGCGGGGATGGCGGCGGCTGCCTGGCTGACTTGCGACAGCTGCTGGCCAAAGCTGTCGATCAAGGTCAACTCGGCGGCCAGCCTTTCGAAACGTTTCTTCATGGATTGTCCCTTCAAAAGGGTTCAGTATTATCCCCTGCATCAATAAGCCGACGGAATTGGTCTGGCTGCATGGGGATGCGCGAAAGTCCGTGCGCTTGCACGTACTTGAATTTGAGCTTGATCACGCCAAACGGAATCGAGATGACGTCGACCGTTCCGGGTTCACCAGGCTTGGGCATCTGGTCATTGAAGACCGTTTCTTGATCATCCACACGCCACGTGCCATGTGTGGTGTAGATCATCCATCCGGCGTTATCCGGAGTGCGTTCTTTGTGGTAGGCCTCGACGTGGTTGACGTAGAGGAACACCGCATGCTGAATGAGGTTTTTGGTATTGAACAAGAGCTTCATGACCAACACCTTTAGAGGATGTCGGCCAGTCCATTTTTGATGAAGCCGTGGTAGCCACAGCCTCCAGTCAACCACACCGAGCTGGATTTGCCGTTCTCTCCGGAGAGCGTCAGGTCTTCCAGGCCGGTCCCTTCCATCTTCCACCGCCCCGGTCCGGGAGTGGCGTCGGCCGGAGTCCCGCGTTCAGCACTCCAGCAAATGACCTGATGTGTTCCCACATTGCCGCCGTTGTCCCGGAAACACTTGGGACAGAGAAAACGTACGCCCTGGGCTTCAGCCAAGGTATCCACCGGAATTTGGCGGATATGGCCATCGGTGACCTCGCGGCGCAGGAACTGCCCTTCGAGTTGGGTGGCCAGTGAGAACTTTTCGGTCGACATGAGGAGCTCCTAGTGCTGTCGTCTTTCCTGATCCGGACTGTCACGAGGGTCGACAGGTCGGGCGTCAAAGAAATCAGACACCGACTCCGAGCCGAAGATCGCCGAAGACGGTGACGTCTCCTTGAGTTCGGGCCAGCGATGCGCCATGACCTCCTTGAGGTACTCGCCAGCAGCCCGGTAGCCAGGGTTGTTGGGTTCCCGGGCGTAGCCGTAGCCGTCGTTGACGCCGTTGCGGTAGGCGCTGTTCTGCAAGTACAGCACGAGAATGATGACGGCGATCACCACCACTGAGATGATGTACTCCATGTAGGGGCTCCAGGAGTTCACAGCCCACCCCCGAGCGGGTATTTGAGAAGAACGATCTTGAATGCGCTCATTTCTTTTCTCCCTTGAAACGACGAATCCAGGGCCGAAACAGCAGCGTGATGCCTGCGGCAATCACGATCAGCATCCAGACCCAGATGTGGGCGCCACGGTTGCCTGCCGTGACGACGATACCGATCAGCCCTGCGACCATGATGGGCACCATGGTAAAGACCCATTTGGCGTCAGACGGCAGGTTCTTCCACCGCAGGTTATCCCACAGCAGCTGGCGCCGGTGGTTGCGCGCCTCGTAAGGCGCCGAGCTCAGGATCGTGTTGACCCGGGCGATCTGGACAGGGTCCAGGTTGACGCGACGAGCCACTGCTTCGGGGTCGTAGTGCGGCCCCGGCTGGTGGATCATCTCGCACATTTGGCGCATGTTTTCCGTCGTCGTGACAAACGACGGGATGTTGACGATGGTGCCGCAGCCCGGGCACTTCAGGTTACGCATGAGCGTCCCCCGAGGCCCGCCTTCGACTTCCTTTTCGCCACAACACGGCCAGATACCGAGGCGGATCAACGCAATCTCGGTATCAGTGAGTTTTCTGTACATCGGGAACTCCCTAATGAGTCCAGTGGTAGTATTGAACCAGTTTCTCGATGTCGAGATACCAGGCGTAGAACGGAATAATGCAAAACAGGGTCGACCAGAACCCTTTGGCGAACGTGAACCCCAGCAGCCAGGTAAGGCTGAGAAACAGCAGCATCCAGGCGGCAAAGAAGTCGTCGAGGAACTTGAAGAAAGCATCCATTTATTGGTTCCCCCTAGTCTATCTGAGGACTTCAATCATGACCAAAATCATTGGCATCATCATATTGCGCGTGTTGGTGTTTTTCAAACACCTGGCGCTCGTGCCCCAGCACATCGGTTCGTGGCTGGGCGACCATTTCCAGTGGTACCGCAAGTGGAAGGGCGGCACCTGGCTGCAATGGACTGGTTTCTGGGAAAAGGTCCAGCAAGACGGTTCGGTCTACTACAAGCGCGGCCTGCAGGGCTTTGACATGGCCGAGGGTCTGGTCGCTTCATGGGATTACCACCAGATCTTGCACCTGGGCGACTCGGTCATCCAGAAGGTCGAGGACTACACCGGCAAAGAAAAGAAGGCGACATAAAGCGGGAGGGGGTGAACCCCTCCCGTTATGCCGTCTCGTCTTCAGGCGGCGTCCAACCGATCGGAAACGGTGGCCAGATCTTGATGTCCAGCATGGAGGAATAACCCTGCTGCTGTTCTTGTTCCGTCCTGGGGCGAACCAATACTTCGATCTGTCCGAGCGGATGTCTTGCTTCCAGTACTTGATCAACGTGCGTCATGACTTTCTTTTTGAGGTCATGGTGGAATTGCTGTTGTCTTGCATCGATGAAATACCGGAGCATGGCTTGTTCGTAAGACTCATACCCAAGCCGCCAGCAAAAGTTGCCGAACGACTTCGGTTGCTTGTCATACATCAAGAATCCAGGAGCTGGCTCGCTGAACTCGCGGCGCTGTCGCTCCATCTCACGATAGTCGTTGATGTCAAGTGGCATCTTCGGGTTCCGTCGTCAGGCTGAGAAACGAGATGTTGCGCAGCTCACACTCAGCCCTCAAAAGCGCTTCGACCGCATCGTTGGCGATGCGAGAGCGGGTGGCCATGACCAGCAGGTCCAGCTCCGTGTAAAGCGGAGGACCGGACATGCGCATCATGGGACCCCAGATACGTTCACCGGGAGTCACGATGTTATTTCCGGGAAGAGAACGTCGACCAGGCTTGGGCTGTCGGCCCGAGCCATATGCAGATCGTACGCAGTGTTCATCGGATGATCGAAACGGATCTGGTGATTTGGGTAGGCACCACGCAGTTTCACTTGGTAGCGAACATTGCGATTAGCTTTGGCCACACGAGTGCGCTTGATGCGTTGGCGAATTTTCGTCAGCGTCATGGCTTTCCGTCCGGAGCTTTGAAGAACTCCTTGCCGGCTTCGGTCGGGACCAAGCGTTTCTGCTCTTCATCCCACGTCGCCAAAGGAGTATGTTCACCGAGAGTGCCGTCGTCCTTGACTTGAGACAACCCGAAGTAGGGCGCTGCGTTGACGATCTGGGGCTTGGGCCTGGGGCCGACTTCGGACGCTGCTCGGATCCGCTCGCTATTCTGCTCACGCCACTCACGCGGCGTCATGAAGATGTAACGCTCGGGCGTTCGACAATCGAGGATGGACTGGATCGGGATGCGCAGCGTCCACTGATCGGTCTTGTGATCGTGGATGGCCATGATCCACTGCTCACCGTTGCGTTTGAGCGAGATGGAGTTCTCGTAGGGTGACATGCTCACGACGTCGCCCTTTCTCTTGCCGTACTCGACAAAGCGTTGAAGCTCGTTGAGTAGCGCGCTCACGCTGGCGGCAGTCATGCGCAGGACATCGTCCTTGACGTCGATCGAAGTAAACAGCACCGGGCCGTTTTCACCCACAGACAGTTGTGTGGGATTCATGACTTCTTCCTGACTTGCAGCGACAGCTCGGGCGACAGGTTCATCGGCACGTTGTAGAGGATGATCGGCGGCATGAGCTCGTCCCAGCGACCATTCTCGGCCTGGACGAACGTGCTGCCCGGCGGAAAGGGGTTCGGGGTGGGTTTGACCTGCGTGCCGCGGTTGGCACGAAACATCATGAACTCCTTGACTTCCGGGGAGTTCACGTCGAAGTAGTCGTTCAACGCAGCCTGACTGGCGCTGGTTGCGACTCCTCGACTGAGGTTCAGATTGCGAAATTGTTCGATGAGGTTCATGAGGGTTTCCTAATTGACCGAGGCAGCAAAGAACACGGGTGTCTTCATGCCTTCGGGAAGGTGCTTGAACCGTGGATGCTTTTCTTCTCGGCGTTTCATGCGGCGGAAGAAGCCAGCCATGGCCTTCTTACTGTACGATCGCTCCCGTTTCTCGCGATCGTTACTCGGAAAGCACGGCAGGCAGCGGTTGCGACGTACGAGCTGAATGCACTTGGGCTGCAGCGTGTAGTCCACCACTCGCGGGTGTTTGCGCATGTCGTGAGTCGGGATCGGACCCAGCATGTCATCGATCCACCCTTTCAGGAACCCACGCCAGGCATCGACGTACGCTTTCGGGTAGGTCTCCCGCCAGGTGTAGGTGTACTTCCGGTGCTTGCGCTTGGCAGCGCGCATGCGCTTCAAGACGCCGTGGGCACGGTCACGTTGCTTCATGATCGGTATCCGTCTTGGGATCAGGCACCCGGATGCCACCGGGGACCTTCGGACGCCACTCGACCGGAGCCATGAACGCGTAGCGCTCAGGCGTCAAGTTGTCCTTGATCGATTGCAGGGGAACCCGCAAGGTCCAAAAGTTGTTGTCCTTGGGATCCTTGATGGCCAAGAGCCACTCCTCGCGATTACGGCGCATGCGAATGGCCGTGTCGTAAGGCATCAGTTGGGTCTGACCTTCCAGACGTTTGCCGGTGTGCAGGAAACGGGCCAGCTCGTACAGCAAGGTCGAATCGTCCATGGTAACGTACAGGTCGTCACCTTTGACTTCTTGCTTGGTGATGTTGAGCGTGGCCAGCATCGGCGAGAGCTTGGGCGTCATGGCGTGATCACCACCGTCGGGTAGAAGATTTCGACAAAGCCATCCTTGCGGAGGGATTCGCAGCGCTCGTACCACAGTCTGTTGAGCTTGTACCAGATCTTGAAGACGTGACGGTGGCGCAACTTGCGTTGGCTTACCATCACACGTCCCCCAGACCGACTTGCGGCTGGGTCACGCGGTGCGGATTGCCTTTGCAGGCGTAGTCCGCCAACGCGCAGCTGCGTTCGACGTCGGTGGCGCTGGCTGGCAGACGGATGACTTCTTCGGGCTTGCCATCGACGAGGGCAAACAAGGCAGGCTCGCCCTTGTAACCCCAACCCACGTGAGCGCCCGGCAACGTGGCATCTTCGACACCATCCAGGAAGGCGTGTTGGACACCGTCTTCATGGCGAACCGTGATGTAGTCGTGCCAGTAGCCATCCGAATACCAGATCTCGGCCGTGAAGTCCTTGCCGTGACCCAGGTCGAGTTCGACGACCGCAGGTTGGTACAGCGGCTCGTGCGAGACCTTGATGTCGCTGATGTCACCTTGGGGTCTGTTCGTACCACTGGCCAGTTCGGGCTTGTACCAGCCGGCCTTGACCGCCACAGCGGTGAACGCCGAAGCCAGGCCGCAACCCAGCAAACGGCGACGATGAAGTCGCATCATGGCTACACCAGCTTGACCATGACGGTCTCACCGCCGGAGATCGTGGCCACTTCCTTGATCTCCCGGATCTCCGGTTCCGGGTTGATGAACCCGGCCTCGTCGATGTGGAAGATCGTCGTGGTCCTGCCGCGGCCGGTCTCGTTGGGGATCGTGGCCAGCGACATGCCGTGGATCACGCGGAACTCGTCGTCTTCGTCGCGCATGTAGACGACGTCGCCAGGGCGGCCGATGTCCATCATGCGAACGCCGTCGATGTAGTGACGCGTGGCGCCGCCGCGCAGCACATCACGGGTGTGGGTGTGCCAGCTGCCGTCCGGGTATTCCAGCCGCACCTCGTGACGGTAGCTGCGCACGCCGCCGAACGCGGTCTCGTGGTCGATGAACGTCGGGAACGTGTAGATCAGGCCCTCGAGGTCTTCACCGGCTTCCTGCTCGATCCAGGCGCTCTGGGTGACCAGGCGAGCGAACCAGACGCCCGTGGCCAGCGGCTTGGGTTGGGCCACTTCCGGTTCGACCACTGCAGCGGCGACAGCCGGCAGCGCGGGCGCCAGGCCGATCAGGGACAGCAGTTGCAGGAAACTGCGGCGTTTCTTTTCCATGCTTCTTCTCCTAGTGCAGGGGTTTCTTGGGACGATTGAAAAAGGCTTCGATCACCGTCCGCTGGTACTCGGTGGGTTGCTCCGATCCACCCAGACGAGCGTTGACAGCGCCAATCTGTTCGATGATCTGATTCGTCGACAAGGACTTGCCGACGTTACCGGCCTTTGTCATGATCACGCCCTTGGCGAACTCGGCGCTCGCAGCAGCGTAATTGTCGTTGTTGTCCAGACCGAACGCCCTGGCAAGAGCCACTTCGCCCGGCTTACGACCGAAGATCCACGTGGGTGGCGGCACCACACGGACGAGGTACGGGTAAGAAGGGCTGGGGACGTGCTTGTTGATCCGGCAGATGGCTTGCATGACCTGGGTCAGGTCTTCTTCATCATCTCGGCGGAACTCGAACATGCTGACCTGGCCGTTGAACTGGCTGACATACCGCGAGTCGCTCGTCACGTGACGGATCGTTCGGTGGTCATGCCACGAATCCTTGCTTGCGGTTTCCTGGACCAGCGTGAGGTTCTTGCCGGACATGTGGTATCCGGGCTTGAACCTGCCAAAGCCGATGAAATCAGCTGCCAGGGGCTTCTGTTGTCGGAACATTGGTATTCTCCTTGTTGGCAGTATCCCATTTCATTAGGTCTGCCTGGCTAATTACTTCTCCGAAATCGTTGATCTCACCGGCGGTGAATCGACGACCTTCGCGATTGAGCTCAACCCGCACTTGGTTTTGCTCATGATCGACAAAGACTCGGTAGTTGAAACGACTGCGGTTTTTCAGCCAAGCCCAGCAACGATCGGGAGGGTTGCTGACCCAGCGTTCGTACATGAGTTCAACAGCACGCTCGATCTGATCGACATCGCGCGGGTTGTTCAAGTCCGTCTGACCGCTTTCGAGGACGGCACGAAAGAACTCGGTCAACATGATCTCGAGGACCGTGCCGTATTGGACAGCTCGCATGTTGCGTGCAGTCAGATGGCGCTTAAAACGCACGCCATGCTGCCGCGCTTTGATACGGTCAGAGGGTTTACGAAAGTTCTTCAGCGGCATGGATGAGCTGCCGCAGCGCGGCCTCCGTGTTGGGGACCAAAGTGGTCTTTGGCATGGTATTCGCAGAACGGCATCTTGCAGTCCAGACAGCGAATGACCGTGTCAAAGGTCAGCTTGGTATTGCAGGTCATGCAGTGGCCATTGACCTGGTGTTCGATGACGTAATCACGCACGACCCCAGCGATGTTCCAGTGCAAGGGGTCGAACGTGTAGCCAGAGCCTTCAGGCGGCTTGGGAATCTGGAGCAACGCGTAAGCGTGTTCCAGCGCGTCCCGCACCGCCGTCCAGGGATGGAATTGGAGCTTAGACGTTGACACTGTTGTACCAGGCGATGTAATCGCGCAGACGAGCTAAGTCAACCTGCAGGAAGACCGAGAGGCGGTTGTCGGATTTGAGCTGGTCACGAGTGACAATTTGCGGGATCACGAACTTGACAAGACCGACGAAGGCCTCTTGATCGCGCATCAGGATTCCGGTGACCACCAGCGGTACGTGCCAACCTTCGACGATCATGTTCTCATCGATCCCCAGGTGCTTGTAGACAATCGTGCCAATCTGGTTAGCATGAGTGTCATCCTTGGCCAGGAAATGCTGGACGATCGCGTTGCGGTCGCCTCCGTCGTCGTAGTCGTGGGTAAACAAGGTGTACTCTTTCACTTGTTCACCTCGTTGTACCACGCGATGTACTCGTTGATGAACGCCACGGCTTCGTCGTAGTTCAGAGCGTAGCTGAACGGCTTCATCTTTTCCAGATGGGCCGGGCAACGGATGTTGGCCACGTGAGAGGGACCTTCGATACCCACTTCACCACGCATCGGGTCAGTCCAGTCACGCAGGATCAGAAATTCACCCTCGATATCACCGTAGATGTACCTGCACAGCTGGTCAGCGTGCTTTCCATCTTTGGCTGCAATCTGGGCCACCAAAAATCCCTTGAACCGCCGATCGATGACCACCGTGAACTTCTGGAACGGCAGGTCGGTCGTACGGGGACCTTCCTTGGTACCGGGAATGTCCACCGGCTGGCCCGTGCTGTCAAAGCGCACGATCTCGGTAACGGGCTGACCTTGTTGCCACTCGATCGCCGACTTGGGCAGCTCCTGGATCTCGACATGCATGCCTCGAATGATCGAGAACTTGAAAGCCTGATCGTGCTGGCTGCGATGAAAGACCGTCGAGAACGAAAGGTTCTCGTAGAAGATCTTGAGCATGCCCAATTGCTGCGGATCTGCCTCGAGGGTGATACAGCCGTTCATCAGCGCTCCCGCCTCAAGCATGCCCTTGAGACGACTCATGTCCAACTCGGTGAGCCAACCGTGAACCGGACCGTAGTTGCCGGCCAGAAGCTGTGCGATCACGCTCGAAGGACCCGACGCACCGAAGTCGTGGGCTTCGAACACGATCCGCGGCTCACGCACGTTGGCCGTGATCGGCTGCAATGCGTAGTAGATCATCCCAGTGTCCCCACGGTGTGGATTTTCTGGTCAGGCAGGACGTCGATCTCCTGCGCATCCGGACTGGCATGGCCGATCTTGATGCCGGGCGGATCGAACGTGATCGACTTGATCGTGATGTCGCCGATCTTGTTGAATCGCGTACGGTCCGGGCCGTTGTAGTAGATGTCGACCTTGTCACCCACGTTGAACGCTTGGCTCCCCTGCAGGAACAGACACTCGTGCTTGGTCCGGACGATCACCCCGTTGCAGAACTTGACGGACTTGTTGGGTCGCCAGTTCTCGGCCAGCTGTCCGATCTTGTTGCCCGTCAGGTTCACGAAAGCCGTGAATTGCTGATAGGCGATCGTCGAGCGAGCGAACAGGACGAGCTCGTCGTTCGAACGCACCGTGGGACGGCCGGCGATGTGGACCGTGACCTCTTGTTCGCCTTCCGTGTGGAACTCGAACCAGACGAACATGTCGTTGTCGCCGAAGATCATCAGCGGCACGTTCGGATGTTCCAGGAAATGCGCGGCCAGGCAGTGACCGATGCTGTCGTAGCGGTTGGTCGTACGCGTCTCGTCGACGTAAGTCTGGACGCCGAAAGCGATACCGCCACGGTGCATGATCGCCGCGGTGCGAATGGCTGGCGGCTCGGCCATGATCTGGACATCCGGGCCGAGGCTGATCGGCTTGTCAGCGCTGGACATCTCCGGCTTGGGTTCGACGCGGCGGACTACCATGGTACCGACCACGACGTGAGCTTCGTACCAGTCCAGCCATTCGGCCATCACGGCGATGTTGTCACGCGTTTCCGCGATGGTGCGTTCCGGAGAGCGCTCCATGAACGCCTTGTTGTCCAAGCGGGAATTGCGTTCACGGATCTCGCCGCCCACCCGGCGATAGAACTCGTCGGGGGTATCGGGTTTCCATTGCTTGTTGTCCAGGTCTTCCAGATGACCCGCAAAGACGCTGCAGATGCCGTAGAACGCTGCCTTGTTCAGCTTGACGGCTTGTTCCCGGTCATGCGCGACGACGTAAGCGTGGATGTAATCGTCCTGGCTGCTACCGATGAACGTGTAGTTCTTCATCTCAGGGTCTCCTTGAATTCCTTGATCATCTTGGCGTAGAGTTGGTAGACCTCCAGCCCCTTGACGAACTCGGTGATTTGTTCATGGGTGAGCGGCGAGTCACGGAAGGTCGCGGCGTTGATCGTGAAGGTCGGATAGGCCGGATCATTGGCGAACCAGACCACCAGCTCCTTTTGGCTGTGGACCAACAGCACGTTTTCCGGATATTGTTCGAAGAACTTGGCCAAGCAGCGGTCGAACTTGTCAGCAAGGATCGTGCTCTTCCAGCTGTCCATCCAACACTCGAGGCTGTAGTCTCCGCTGGGCTGTTTGATGGCCTTGTAGAGAGACAGCAGCTCCGGCACTTCGGTGGCCACATGCACCACCGGGTCTTCGACGACCTTCTTGATGGACAGCTCGCGCAGCGGATAGATGCCGGGCGACGTCGACGACAACACCGACTGGGCAGCTGGATAGCGAGGGTCAGGCTTGACCGTTGTCATCGACAGGTTGCGGAAACCACTTTCCTTGGCGATCGTGTCGCGCAGGCGCTCCCAGTCGTCGCCGGACGGCTTGGCGTCGTACTCGTTGGTCTCGACAGGCAGGTCAGGCACGACCGGATGATGGAAACCCATCGAGCCCGGTTTCATCCGCGGCGAGCCTTCGGACCAGTCGTGTTCCTGACGGATGGCCAGCGCCGCTTCCAGTTCCCGGATCCGGTTGCGTGCTTGCATCAGATCCATCTCCACCGGCGTGACTTCCTGGACGAAACCAGAAACCAACCCGTTGATGATCTCGAGGTTCTCACCGTACCAGCGCACGTAGTTGTTGCGCATGACGCGACCAGCGACCATGTGCGGGTACTTGTCGGGCTTGTTCAGCGACTTCTTGACGAGTTCGAGGAACTGGTGCGGTCTGGAGATGACGGCGCTTTCGTCGCAGTCGATGATCCAGCCGGGAAACATATCCCAGCCGCAATCGGTACCGCAATAGACCTGGTTGGCCACATTGTAGGCCTTGGTCTGGTCTTCGGCGACGATGTGGGCGAGGATGTTGCCGAAATCCTCACCCGAGCCGTGTATCGTGAACTTCTTCATGGTTTACTCCGCGACGTATTTGTTGTACCAGTCGAGATAGGCCATCAGGACGCGTATCTTGGCTTCGTTGGCCTTTCCGTCACCGACGGTCAGGATGTACGGGGTGCTGCCGGTTGCGATGGCAGTTCGCTTCTTCAGCTCTTCCAAAACGCAGGCCCGGAAACTTTCTGGCGTGCCAAACTCGTCCAAGGACGTGTCATTGATGGCGCTGGGCAAGTGACCCTCGTAGACGCGACCCATGCCGAACTTGCAGAGGATCTTCACGACCTCGATCAGCTGTTCGCTGTCGCGCGCCAGCGCGTGTTCGTACCAGTGGCTTTCGTCACCGGAGCCGATGATCGTGAACTTCTGGGGAGCCGGGAACTGAAACGTCTTGATCTTGCGGTAGTCCGCTTTCGTGGCGTAAAAGCCCTTGGACCACTCCTCGGGCGTCAGCCAGTTCTTGATCCACTCGTTCTGCGGATACTCGAGGTCCGCAGGGTTGGGCGTACCGACGACGAAGAACTTGGCGCCGATGTTGTCGTTCATGGCCTCGTCAAAACCGTACGAGACCGAACCGACCTTGACGTACTTGGTCGGGAAGATCGAGAAGAACTTGACGAACGCCTCGCGCAGGGTATTGAAACCCGTGAACTCTGGGTACACGCGTTCCTTGTCGTCATCGTCGGTGCCGCACTTGACGATGCGCAGGGTCTTGGAGCCGGTCTGGTGGATGTGCCAGTAGTAGGCCTCGTCCCATGTGTTGGTCTGGACGTTGTTGGCCGGCAGTCGAATTTCGGTCATGTTCTTCTCGCTGTGGATGTTTCAGGGGGATGATTCTCACTCCAGCGTGGTGGATTCCCACCACGCCAGGTATTCGTCCAGGGCGACCTTGCGATCGGTGTGCCACTTGAAAGAGTGAGCATTGGCCGGGTCGTCACCTTCGGCGATCTGCTTGACGTCTTCATTGATCGCTGAGCGGATACGCATGAGCGTGCCTTCGGGCGGATACACGAGGACGCTGTCGTCGACCGGTTGAGCGTGGTTCAGGACCACGCAGCCGACAGCGTCACCGCCTTCAGTCGTGATCAGGTAGTCGCCCACCTTCTTGGCCATCTCGCCGTCTCTGGCGTCGAAGTGCATGATGAACATGTCACCGGTGCGTTCGGCGTCTTCACAGCCGATGAGGGAATAAGGGATACGCATGACTACCTCGGGATTATGAACTGGTTTATGGGATGATCAGGTGGCCGTCTTCGCCGGTGGGGACGTTCTCGATGCCGTCACGCGGACCGTCGTAGAGTCCGAGGTGGTCGAAAGGAACGTCCTTGTAACGCTCACGACCTTCGTCGTGTTCGACGTGGTGCTTGTTGAGCTTTTGCTGCTTGCGCCGCCAAGCTCGGGCTTCGTAGCCCATCAGGAACATGCGTGCGAAATACAGCATGTCGCCGTTCTCGATGGAGCGGACGTGATCGTCTTTGTGCTTGAGCCGGTCGATGAGTACCCGCAGGAATTCCTGACTGATGGAGCCAGGATGGTTCTCCTCCGGAGACCCATCGGTACGAATGAACGTGACGATCTGCCCACCTGCTGCACCGTCGTTGTACGGGATGAAGTAGATGTGGCCAGGTTCGATGACCTTCACTTTTCTTCTCCCGCGTACTGCTTGGATGCTTTCAAGCCGGCATCGGTGACCGCCATCCCAACCAACCCCACCGGTATGATCAATCCTTCGGCTTCCATGGCGCTCAGGATTGGCATGAGGTCAAGGTAACCAACCTCGACCTTGTGGGCGTTCAAGTAACGGTAGAGACCGCACAAGCTGTCGCTGCCGAAACTCAAACGGATCAGGACACCACAGACCACCGGATTACGGAAGTCGATGTCCATGATCACTCCGGCAGGATCGACGGATTGGACCGCAGCAGCTCGTGACCTTGGACCGTGATGCGACGCTCGAACGGCGTCTGACCGTCCGCGATCAGCCGACTGTTCTTGAGCTGGGTCATGCCGTCGACCACCGTGGTCGGCGTCAGACCGGTGCGCTCGGCGATCTGGTTGGGGGTACCTTGGCCCTTGGCCAGAGCCATCAGCGTGCGGATCGCCCCTTCGGTGAACGTCTTGCCGTCGTACAGGTAGTGATGGTCTCGGCGCGAACGTTCCAGCTTGGGTTCTGCCTTGACCTCGGGTTTGCCGGGCAGCAACTCCGGCTTGGAAGCCAGGAGCATGACCGCCTTGGGTGTGACCTTGAAGTCCTGGAGGTCCTGGATCATGTCGGCACGATGCAGTTCCTTGGTGTAGAGGTCTACTGCTCTGACGTCGACACCCATCCCGGTAGCGATGTCAGCCAGCGAACTCGCGCCGCCATGGATCATGAGGTGTTTCAGCACCGCGATCGCACCTTCGGTGTAAGTACGGCCGGCGTAGTGAAACCACGATCCGTCTTTGCCGAGAACGTCACCAGCAGCAACACCCTCCATGGTGACCGTGCCATCGCTGGCCAGCAGCATGTCCATGAGTTCCTTGGGCACCACCACGACCGGGTTGTACTTGTCGTTGGTGTGGAACAGGTAGTCACCCGGCCCGGCCCAGTGCTCGTTCATCGAGGCGTTCTCGTCCTTGACACAGAACCAGGCGTAGTCCGTGCCGCCACGGGCCTGGGCCATGATCTTGGACGACATGGCCCACGACAGGTCTTCGGCCGTGCCCTTGCCGTTGAGCGGCTCGAGCGGAGCGCCGTCCCAGTCCTTGCCGTTGAAGTCGGCGGCCGTCACCCTGACGAAACGGTGTTCGGCGATCAATTGTTGAAGCGTTGTCATTTATGCGTTCTCCATGTACTGTTTGATATTCCAGACGAAAGCACCGATGATGTTCTTGGCAGGCCAGAACGCAATGGTGACGACAAGGACGACGTAGCACAGCACCGGGATGGTGTTCACGCAGTCGTCGATGGTACGAACGAAACGACGGTCTTTCCGGATCAGGACTAGGCCGATGGTGATGTATGCCGTCACCAAAAAGACCATCGTGATCACGTAAGCGAGGTGGGGACTAATCATCTTGGCTCCCTGTACCAGGCCAGGTAGGCCTTGATTTGTTGATCACGCATGTACCACGACATCCGATCCTCTTCCCGCTTGTAAGGCGGCATGGGGAGTCGGGTCGTGGCTTGTGCCGCATCGAAAAAGACAGCCGGCGTCTTGGGAAAGACATCTTCCAGGATCTGAAGATGTCCAGGCAGTATGACGCAGTGGAGACCGCCAGCGCGAACAGTTGCGTTGACGATCTCCACGACTTGCACGTCATCCCGGGCCACCAGGTGAGCCGCGTACGGCTCACCCGAATCCCAGGTCCCCACCACAGTGAACTGTCTCATCAGGCGAAGCCGCGTCCCGGACGACCCAGCACCAGCGTTTCCACGCCAGTGGCGAACAACTTGACCGCGTCCTGGAAGTCACCGGCCTTGACGTCATCCTTACACATCCAGAACAGCGCCATGCTTCCTTGGTAGGTCGCATTCCTGAGCTCTTCCATCGAGTACGCCGGCAACGCGCCACCGTAACCGCTGGTGGCACGCGCCGTGGCCGTCAGTTCGGCATGAGTTGATGCACGATCGACCTTGTAGGGGCCGCCGTGCATGCGCACGTCCGTTTCGAACAGCGGTTCGGTCGGCATGCTGCTAGCAGGCATGCCACGACCCGAGAACTCGCTGCTGCGACCCGCTCGCGCCGCTGCACCCCAACCCTTGCGCAGACCCCAGTCAGGAGTCGGCGCCGACGACAGGTTGATCTCGCCGTCTTCCACGCGAATCGGACCACGACCGAACGGACGATCCACCCAGGTGCCCGGAGCAGCCCTCATCGGACCGGTACGGAAGGCCGGGCGACCATGCAGGAAGTTCGAGGACTTTTCCTTGCTCAGGAACTGCTTGACGATGTTCTCGCGACGAGCGTCCGTGGTGCGAATGCGCGCATTGCGCATCAACTTCATCGGACGAGCGTCCTCGCCAGCATCGAGTTCGACCTTGAACTCCCCCGAACCGTCTTCCGGCAGCCGGATGTCGACGATCTGGCGGAACTCCCAGATGCAGGTGACCGGATTGAGCCACTCCACCCATTCGGTGCGGTGGTGCGGGATCCCGAACAGGTCGAGCGCGAGAAGCTCTTGCGGATCGAGCGCCTTGGCATCCGGATTACGGGTCCAGTTGACCGGGATCTGGTTGAGCGGTTGACCGTCGCAGACGATCTCGCGCATCTCCGTCTCGCCGATCTGCGTGTAGCCGATAGTCTGGTTGATCAGGCTGGCGTCCATCAGGCACAGCAG
>Ga0068855_100002634_pt1 | contig 22122 bp, 19 predicted proteins | sample KBSCornC52_FD_66592 | JGI IMG/M metagenome (GOLD analysis project Ga0068855, IMG submission 66592) | Corn rhizosphere microbial communities from Kellogg Biological Station, Michigan, USA - KBS Corn C5-2 | ecosystem: Host-associated > Plants > Roots > Rhizosphere > Soil ...
GGGTCGGCGCTCGACCAGGCTGTCTTGCAGAGTGGAGAGTGCGCGATCGCCTTGGCTACCTGCTTTGCATCTGCTTCGGTGCGTGCTCCGGCGACGTGCAGTGTGACGACATGGGTTACACCTTCACCGTCATCGACAATCTGGTGAGCGAGGGAGGCGCAGACGAGATTCAGCGCATTGGCGAAAGGTTCGGTCGTCCGTTCTGTGAGTTCTACTCTGCTGGCACCACTGGCCAGTAGAAGGACGGTGTCGTTGGTGGAGGTATCGCCATCGATGGAGATGCAGTTGAAACTTCGCTCAACGGCCGGCGCAAGAAGCTTGTTCAATTCTTCGCTCTCGGCTGCGAGATCGGTGAAGAGGTAGACCAGCATGGTGGCGTGAGGAGGGCCCACTGGGGCTCCCAATTGAGGATGAATCATGCCCGCGCCCTTTGCCGCGCCAAAAATGTTTACCCTGGCCCCGTCAATGTCGACGACTGCGCGGGCGGTCTTCATGCGCGTGTCCGTGGTCATAATGGCCTGGGCAAACAGCTCCGCATGTTCTGGAGTACTTCCCAATGCCACCTGTACCGCTGGCAACGCTGCGACCACTTTTTCAAATGGGAAGGGAACGCCAATGATGCCGGTCGAGGAAGGGAAGACCTCGTCGAAGATGCAGTGAAATGTCTCTGCCGCGGCCACACACGTCTTCACGCAGGCCTCGATTCCAGCCTGTCCAGTGGCGCAATTCGCATTGCCGGCGTTTACCAGTACCACTCCTACTCGCCCGCCCGTGGCCTGGAGATGACGGCGTCCGACGGTTACGGGGGCTGCCACGACTTGATTTTTGGTGAACATTACCGCTGCATTCGCAGTGTTTGGGGCGATGGCGACTGCGACGTCCAGCTTGCCGCTGGCCTTGATACCAGCCTTGACTGCGCCCCATTGAAAGCCGAGGGGGAGTGACTGGAGGGTTGATTCCTGCTCGTTGTTCATGCCCTTACTTTATCAAGGGAAAGCATTCGCAAAGATGTTTCGGATATTCTGAAGGTCTTGCATGAGAGGTTGCGGATCTGCTGAGAGGAAATGCTGTTTATGCTGCTTGAAGAATTGCGGAAGTCGGTGCTTGAGGCCAATCTTGAACTGGTTCGACGGGGGCTCGTCCTCTACACGTTTGGCAATGCCAGCGGGGTAGACCGCGAGCAAGGACTGGTAGTGATAAAGCCCTCTGGTGTTGATTATGACGACCTTCGTCCGGAGCATATGGTGGTGACCGATCTGGAGGGAAAGATCGTTGAAGGGACGCTGCGGCCTTCTTCCGATCTGGACACGCACACTCTGCTTTACAGGGAATTCGCCGAGATTGGTGCGGTGGTGCATACGCACTCGGAGTATGCGACCAGCTTTGCGCAGGCGGGAATGGCGATTCCGGCGCTTGGGACCACTCATGCCGACTATTTTTACGGCCCGGTCCCAGTCACGGAAGAGCTGACGAATGAGGCCATCGGCGGACGCTATGTGCACGAGACGGGATTGGCAATCGTCGAGCGTTTCAAAGGAATCGATCCGCTGGCCGTGCCTGCCTGTTTGGTGGCCGGCCATGCTCCCTTTGTATGGGGCAGAACGCCTCATGACGCGGCGCATAATGCCGTGGTGCTCGAAGCGGTGGCGCGGATGGCTTATCGCACGCTGACGCTACAGGCGGAGTGCAAGGGCGTTTCGCAGTCGCTGCTCGATCGGCACTACTTCCGCAAGCACGGTGCTTCAGCCACCTATGGGCAATCGTCCTGAGTTCCTATTGGGAGCATTTGTAGAAAGGGCACGGCTTCGGCCGTGCCCTTTGTTTGGAAGCATCGTTTTTATCGTTAGAAGGTTACGGGCAGGGTGCGGGCTTCGCTGGAGCTTTCGCGGGCCATTTCGAGCAGACGGATGACCCGGTAGGCATCTTCCGGCTGAACTGCTAGTGGCGCTTTGCCGTTGATGGCGTCGCGGACGTTTGCATAGTAGTTGCGATAGTCGCCCAGTTCGGTCTTGACAGGAGTGCGGGTTAGAGTTCCGGGTTCGGCTGGGTTCGGGGCTACAGTCAGTGTTCCCCACTCGGATTCAGGCTCCGCGAGCCACTGCTTTGGATCACCGACCGGCGGGACCGTGGCCCCGGCGAGGAGGGCTGGCTCCTGTGGATCGAGGCCGTACTTCTTGAAGCTGCCGTGGGTCCCATGGAGCAGGAAGCGGGGTGCGGCATCGCAGGCCAGCATGGTGGCGCGGCAGTGGGCAAGCAGGCGGGGGTAGTGCAGAGTAATGTCGAAGGCGTCTTCGATATCGGTGGCGTCGCGATCTTTGCGGACGCTGGCAGTGATGCCCTGGGGCGAACCAAAGAGGACAAGCACTTGATCGACGAGATGGGGGCCCAGATCGAAGAGCATTCCATTCGCCGGGTTGCCGGATTCCTTCCATGTGGCTTCGCGGGGCAGTGGGCGGAACCGGTCAAAATGGCTTTCAAAGGTTACAAGCCGGCCTACGGCCTTCTGGTCCACGAGCTTGCGGACGGTGAGAAAGTCTCCGTCCCAGCGGCGGTTGTGAAAGGGTGCAAGTACGAGATTGCGAGATTTGGCCAGATCGATCAGTTCGCGGGCCTGGACGCTGGTGGCGGCGAAGGGCTTGTCGATGACGACGTGCTTGCCTGCTTCGAGGGCCTGTTTGGCAAGAGGGAAGTGGGTCTCATTGGGGGTGCCGACGACGATGAGTTGGATGGCGGGATCGGCGAGGGCCTCTTCGACCGAACGTAGGATGCGGGCGCTGGGATAGGCTTTGGCTGCTTCGTCGCCGCGGCGCTGCACGATGGCTTCGAGCTTAAGACCGGGCACGGCATGGACGAAGGGGGCGTGGAAGACGCGTCCGGCGAGGCCGAATCCAATGACTGCAACTCCGATGTCTGACATTTGCTGCTCTCCTTGATTCGTTGTGCCAACAGTGTTTCATAGACGGCGCGAGGCGAAGAAGGCGAAAAGCTTAGCACCGATGACACCGATTCGGAACGTGACCAAGCTGCATCTGGAACGCTAGCTGGCTGTGGTGGCGATCGAGCGCAGGGCCGGGTAGATCTTGCGGTACTGGCGGTAAGCCTCTCCCATCGCTGCGGCGTTCTGTGGAGCGATCGTCTGAGCAACGCGAATGGTGGCAGCGCAGGCGGCTTCGACGCTGGGCCACGCGTTGACTCCGGTTCCGGCGAGGAGAGCGGCTCCGAAGGCTCCGCCCTCTTCAGCTTCCAATAATTCGACGGGCTGGCCGTAGACGTCGGCCTGAATTTGACGCCAGAGGGGGCCACGGGCTCCGCCGCCGCCGAGGCGGATGCTGTCGACGGGGATATGCAACTCGTGGAAGAGGGTGAAAGTGTCGCGGAGGCTCATGGCTACGCCTTCGAGGACGGCGCGGACGAAATGTGCCTGGGTATGGCTGGCAGTGATGCCGACGAAAGCGGCGCGAGCTTCAGGGTCGAGATGCGGTGTGCGCTCGCCGAAGAGGTAGGGCGCCCAGAGCAGACCATCGCTGGCGGCGGGGACCTCGGCGGCGAGAGCGCTGAGGGCGTCGTAGCTGCTCGCAGCGGCGAAGGTGTCGCGGAAGTAGCGAAGGCTAAGGCCCGCACCGTTGGTGACTCCCATGACGTGCCAGCGGCCGGGCGCGGCGTGGCAGAAGGTGTGGAGACGGCCGAGGCGGTCTTTGGTGGGGGCGTCGGTGGAGGCAAAGACGACTCCGCTGGTGCCGATGGTGGCAGAGACGGAGCCGGGAGCGAGGATGCCCATGCCGACGGCTCCGGCACCCTGATCTCCGGCTCCGGCTGCTACGGGTGTGCCTGCGGCGAGTCCGGTGGCTCCCGCTCCGACATCGGAGATGCGGGCGCAGATCTCGGGGCCTTCGAAGAGGCGGGGAAGCCATTGCAGCGGGATTCCGGCGGCTTCCGCTACCTCGGTAGACCAGCGGCGGTGAGCTACGTCGAGCAGAAGAGTTCCGCTGGCCTCCTGCATGTCCATGGCGAACTCGCCGGTGAGGCGGTAGCGGACGTAATCTTTGGGGCAGAGGACGTGGGCGATGCGGGCGAAGATCTCCGGCTGATGCTCGCGGACCCAGAGAAGCTTGGTCAAGGTGAAATTCGGCAGAGCGGGGTTGCAGGTCAGCTCGATGAGGCGCTCGAATCCGATCTTTTCCGTCAGCCAGTCACATTGAGGTTGGGTGCGCTGATCGCACCAGATGAGAGCGGGGCGGAGCACTTTGCCGTTAGCGTCGAGCATGACGCAGCCGTGCATCTGGCCGGTGAGGCCGATGGCTTCGATCACGGAGCCGGCGAGTTCACTCTGAGCGATGGCTCCGGCGATGGCCTCGCGGGCGGCGCGCCACCAGTCCTCGGGGTCCTGCTCCGCCCATCCGATGTGCTCGGAGTGGACGGGCGCGTGTTCAGCACTGCTTGAGGCGACGACTTTGCCGTCGCGGTCGATGAGAATTGCTCTGGTGCCGCCGGTGCCGACGTCTACTCCGAGAAACATGCTGGCTTCCTTTTAGGTGATAAGTGCTTTGAACAGCCGAACAGTCCAAGTTCTTTTACGGATCTTTCCGCATTGCAGCCCGGAATGCTCAATTGTCCATAATCTAAAACGTTTGAGTTCAAAATACCATCAAGGGCCATCTCCGCGATGGGCTTAGTCCAAAAAGCGCTTGGCGATGCCTTCGTAGGCGTCGATGCGGCGGTCGCGGAGGAAGGGCCAGTGCTGGCGGGTGACTTCGACCAACTTGGAGTCGAGGTCGGCGATGAGGATCTCTTCCTGATCGTAGCTAGCCTGGGCGAGAATGCGGCCGAAGGGGTCGGCGATGAAGCTGCCGCCCCAGAACTCGATGCCGGAGTGGGAGGTGTGGTCGCCGGGGCCGTGCAGTTCGAGGGTGGCGGGGTTGCCGTCGGCGGCGGTGACCTTGAATTTGACGTCGCCGTGCTCGTGGCCGACGCGGTTGACGGCGCAGACGAAGACTCCGTTAGCGATGGCGTGGGCGCGCTGGACGGTCTGCCAGGCTTCATACTGCGCGGTGCCGAACTCTTCCTTCTCGGAGGGGTGCCAGCCGATGGCGGTGGGGAAGAAGAGGGTCTCGGCTCCGCGGAGGGCGGTGAGGCGGGCGCCTTCGGGGTACCACTGGTCCCAGCATACGAGGGTGCCGATCTTTCCGGCAGAGGTGTCGGTGGCCTTGAAGCCGAGGTCGCCGGGGGTGAAGTAGAACTTCTCGTAGTAGAGCGGGTCGTCGGGGATGTGCATCTTGCGGTAGGTGTCGGCGATGCGGCCGTCGCGCTCGATGGTGACGGCGGTGTTGTGGTACAAGCCCGGCGCTCGACGTTCGAAGAGACTGGCGACGAGGACGACGTTGGCCTCGCGGCAGACGCGGGTGAGGACGTCGGTGGAGGGGCCGGGGATGGACTCGGCGAGGCCGAAGAGGGCGTGGTCTTCGCGCTGGCAGAAGTACTGGGCGCGGAAGAGCTCGGGCAGGCAGACGAGGGTGGCTCCCTGGGCCGCGGCCTCGTAGACGCGGGCTGCAGCTTTGTCTAAGTTGAGCTGGGTGTCGGGGGAGCAGGACATCTGGATGAGGGCGACACGAATGTTAGCGGAAGCTGCCATATTTTGCCTTTTTAGATGGTTATGTCTGCAACAAATTTGCTTGTCAACTTTAAGCATAACTTTGTTGCATGAATATGGCACGGTGGAGGCGCTTTCGAGGACAAAGAGCCCCCAAAGCCAGCGAAAGGCCTGATTCGGTCTTTTTTCAGCAGGGAATATCTGATACGTTGGAAGTGCCGAAGAATCCACGACGCTTCTGCGGCTCATCCATCACACAGCGTTTGTATTCATCACCGCCGAGTGCGGCAGCCGTGTATTTCATGGCAGAAGGAGTGGTTACTTTGAGCGAATTACGTGATTTTCTGGAACTTCCGTATGGTGAACTTGAAGACTTGAACCTGCAGGCGAAGGAGCAGCGCAAGAAGCGCGTTGCCGCCGATGTGATTCAGGAAGAGCGGTTGAAGTATCTGACCGACGAGAAGCGGATCAAGGCCGTCACCGTGCTGTTCAGCGACCTCGAAGGCCGTCTGCACATGCTGGACTATGACAAGAAGTTTCTGATCAAGAGCTATGACAACCTGACGTTCGATGGCTCGTCCATCCGCGGTTTTACAGCGCAGCGCGAGAGCGATCTTCGCCTCGGCATCGACTGGAGCGCGTTCTACTGGGCGCCCGCCGATGTCTTCGGCGGCGGCAAGGTGCTGGTCTTCGGCGAGGTGATCGACAAGAACGGCGGCATCTACAGCGGCGACATTCGCAGCGTGCTCAAGCAGTTCTCGCAGGAGCAGTTCGACAAGCAGGGCTACACGCTGAATGCAGCCAACGAGATCGAAGGATTCCTCTTCGAGGGCATTGATGCCGAGCGCAGCTATCACGAGACCGGCCGGTTCGATTATGTCAACAAGGGCGGCTACTATCACTCGCTGCCGGGCGATCCACTGCGTGAATTTATCGACACCACCGCTGAAGTGCAGCGCGCGATGGGCTTTGAAAACGAGAAGGATCATCCCGAGGTTGCGCCTTCGCAGTTCGAGATCAACTACACCTACGGCGAGGTCGTTGCCGCGGCTGACCAGATTCAGCTTTACAAGCTGATCTGCCGCCAGGTAGCGACACAGATGGGCATGACGGCTAGCTTCCTGCCGAAGCCGGTGGTCGGCGTCAACGGAAGCGGCATGCACACCAACGTTTCAGTCACCAAGGGCGGCAAGAACCTCTTCTGGGACCCGAAGGGCGAGGAGAAGATCTCCAAGCTGGCGTGGCAGTTTACCGACCGCATCCTGACGCACGGCAACGATCTTTGCCTGCTGCTGAATGCCAGCGTGAATGCTTATCGCCGCCTCGATCCTCACTTTGAGGCGCCGAACCAGATCAAGGCTTCGGCTGTGGATCGCGGCTCGATGATTCGTATTCCTATCGGCAACGAGAAGTCGTCGCGCGTCGAGGTCCGTTCGGTTGGACCGGATGCGAACCCCTACCTTGTGCTGTACTCGATCTTCAAGACCGGCCTGCATGGCCAGACCTCGAAGATCAAGAACCTGCGCCAGGCGGAGCGTTATCTGCCGGACAACATCTACACCGCTCTTGAGAACTTCCGCGGTGCCGAATGGACGGGAGAGCTGCTGGGCGAGGATGTGAAGGCGCGCTATGCCGACCTTAAACAGGCTTCGGCAGATCGCTGCGCACGGCTGCTGGGAACGATCGTCAAGGCTCCCGAGGTGCAGTTCCATCACGATGTTTACAACCAGTTGCTCTGGAATATCTTCTAGACAGTTCGAAGAAGGAAGTGAAGGCCCCCTGAAGCAGGGGGCCTTTGTTTTTTGTAAATGACGGGATTCTTAAATCCGTCGATGGTCCCAAACTACGGGCCACTATCTATCCGCCGAGGTCGAGGAGGTGGACTTCGCTGAGAGGGTGGCCGAGGAAGCTGGAGCCGAGGCGCTGGAATTTTTCGATGGAGTCGGTGGCATAGAAGCGGCTGGTAGCGGGCTCGCCTTTGGGATTTTGGGGGAAGTATGCGGCTACGCTGGCGGCTGTGGCGGCGGCGGAGTCGATGATGGTCATAGGTTGGTTGAGTTCGGTGAGGGTCCGCTCGATGAGTGGCTGGAGCAGAGGGTAGTGGGTGCAGCCCAGTAGTAGTGTCTGTGCGTTGGGGGCCTCAGCAAAGGCTTCATTGAGGTAGATGCGGAGGACCTCGGCAGTGACATGGTGGTCGATCCAGCCTTCTTCGACCAGGGGGACAAGCAGGGGACAGGCCTTTTCGGTGGCGGCGAGGCCGAGGGCGTTGAGGGCTTGGGCGTAGGCGTGCGATTGGGTGGTGGCGGTGGTGGCGAGGACGAGGACTGAGGTTTGTGGCACTTCTCCCGCGCCCTCGAATGCCCGACGGGGAACGCCCAGCGTGATCTCGGGATTGATGGTGGCGAGGGCGGCTTTGGCTCCGGGCTCGATGACGCCGATGACAGGAATGGGGAGGGCCTGCTCGATGTCTTCAAGAGCGAGGGCGCTGGCGGTATTGCACGCGATACAAAGGAGGTCGGCGCCTTGTTCTTCGAGGAATCTGGCGCTGGAGACGGCATAGCGGGCGATAGTTTCGCGCGATTTGGAGCCGTAGGGGAGGCGAGCGGTATCGCCCAGGTAGATGTAACGCGCGCCGGGGATGAGGGGAAGCAGTGCGCGGAGGACGGTAAGGCCGCCGAAGCCGGAGTCGAAGACCCCGATCGTGGGATTCGGCGGAAGAAGCTTAGCGGGGTTGGCAGTCATGGCTGAGTCGTCTCCTGCGGGGTGGGTTGCGATTCGGCCTGGGGCGGCGTCGGCGTAGTGGTGGTGTCGATGGCGGGGTAGGCATGCTTCAGGTCGGCGTGGCCGCTAAGGGTGTCGTGGGCCTGGCCGTCGACGAGGAAGCGGACCTCGGTGAGTTGGGGGAAGGCGGCGTGGAGGGTGCCGATGATGGAGAGCAGGGTGAGGTCTTCGACCTGAATGCCGGAGGGATGGTTGTCGACGAAGGAGCCGTGAAGATTGACGACGGCCAGTTCGCCGGTGGATTTTGTGACGCTGGCGGGAGCAGTCTTTTCCATTTGGGGCAGCCCCGTGGTTCCGCTGAGAGTATTGCCGGGTGCAGGCGTGGTGACGGGGAGTGGGAGGAAGAAGACATCATCGACCGCAGGGCCGCTTTTGAGAACATGCGTTGAGGCAGGCCCGGCATATTCTGCGAGAAGATGTTCGAGCAGGGCGCGGGCGCGGAGGGTGGGGTCCTGGGGCAAGGCCAACTCCTCCTGCGTGGGCGCGATGGAGCCGTCGGCGTCGTTGGCGAGGTAGAGGGTGACATCCTGGGTGCTGGTGGTGGTGGGAGCGGCGATGGGGGTGGCGTCGTTGAGCGCGGTGAGGCGTTTGTGGGCCTGGCGGCAGCCGTGGATGAGGAAGGCGCCCATCAGGAAGATTCCGCCGACGAGGCTCCAGAAGAGGATGCGCTGGTAGCGAGGGATCATTGGGCGGCCCCTTCCGCTGCATTCTCAGCCCGCCAGTTGGTAAGCGCGGTGACGATGGCCTGGGCGGCGCGCTGTTGGTAGTTGGCGTCGGTGACCGGAGTGGTGCTTGCCAGTGGCGCGAGCTCGATGGCGATGGCGGGGCACGTCAGGTTATCGAGTGGAGGCACGGTGGCCTGGCCGAGGATGACGGGAAGTTTGGCATCGAGCAGGGCGAGGCCGATCTGATTGGCGAGGCTACGGCTGGCAGGAGTGAAGGCGGCTTGCGCGGTGTTCCATTGGAGGATGTGGGTGGGATGCTCGGGTGGAGTGAGCCTGGAGGTGAAGAGATGGATGCCGGAACCGCTGCTGGTGGCGTGGAGGACGAGGCAGACGGCGGGGTGGTCGTGGTTGGCGATCTCGGCGCGCTGGTCGGTGGTGAAGGCGGCAGCGGGGTCGGAGGTGCGGGTGGAGATGACGGCGAAGTTAGCGGCGGAGAGCAGGGCGCGGAGACGGTTGTTGAAGGCGAGGGTGATGTCTTTTTCGAGGACGTTGTTGGGCAGGTGTGCTCCGCTGTCGGGGCCTCCGTGGGCTGGGTCGAGCAGGATGAGGGTGCGAACGGGGCGGGAGGCGATGGGGGCGGGCTGCGATATTGGGGCTTGCGGCTGGGGTGGCGGAGGAGTTTGGGCGAGGGACGCAATACTGCTAAGGGCGAGTAGGGCGACGGCGACGAATTGCTTCCGGGGGGGAGTCAATGAGTTGATTGTAATTGGTTGGGATGGAGGGCGTGGTTGAGGGTGTTGATTCCCAGTAAATGTGGGAAGTAAGGCTTGACGAGGCTGTTACGAAACTCGCACTCCATCAATTCAACTATTAGAACCAGATCGGAGATGAGAAGCCGACTTATCGTTACTAATCGGCCTCGGTTGCCGAAATACCATTTCATTTAGCGATGTGTTGCGGCTAGTCGGGCGGGGTTGATGTTATTCCCAGAACGCAGTTCTTGTACTAACGACGGCTGATTGCGAAGCAGCACCTGCTCTTCCATAAAGAACAGACCCAAGATATTTCCATCGATCAGCTCAGCGCAAAGAAGTCCGAGCAGCCCATAAAACTGATCACGAACTTCTCCTTCAGGTATCCCTCCGGGACATGCGTATGTGACGGTGAAATGCGCTCGGTGAATTGCCCACTGTGGAAGCTCTTGTTCACCGAGCGAGGATGTATCTAGTCGACGATCAAAGAATTGCATCGTGATAAACATGCCGTTGAGTTTGATAACTGCACCTTCACCATTACCGACCGAAGTAGCAAAGAATGTCACTGGATCAGGATCGCGCCTCCATCCTTTCTTCAGCACCTCTATGAGTTGTTCCGTCGTAAAACTCTCAAATTGTTTTTGAAGAAAAATGATGCTGACGCCGCTCACTTGGCTTTCTGCGGACTTGGGAGAAATGGGTTTTCGAGACAGAGACTTCCACATTCTCGCCATTTTAGATGGCGATCATTCCTGCAAAGTCGTCTTTCCGGGAATTGATCGGATTGATCCTCATAAATGCTGTTATCGTCATCTGGAGCCCAACGCGATGGAAAAAGCTTTTCCTCCTGATAAGGGCACCGATTTAAGAACAAGCAACGGCAAAAGCAAATGCGGGGATTCTTCGCTGCGCTCAGAATGACGGTGGGGAACTTATGGGTGGGGGCGCGGTCATCTTTTGGATGGCCGCGCCTTTGTTGGTTTTAGTCGAGGGCGTAGATGGCGAGGCCGCTGAGCAGCTTGGGGTAGAAGTCGGTGGACTTCTGTGGCATGACGTCCATGGAGAGCGAGACGTCCTTGAGCTGGTCGAGCGTGATGGGCTTGATGAGAAAGGCCACGTCGGCTTCGCCGCTGGTGACCAGGCCTACCGCCTCGTCGACTTCGCGGATGAAGCGGACGTTGCCCAGCTTGGTGATGGTGTCGGAGCTGAGGCCGAGGATACGATCGAGGATGATGGAATGGAGCTGGACGACGTCGAGCTGGGCTTGACGGGCGGGAATGTTCGCCAACTCCTTGGCGATGACTTCTTTTTTGGCCTTGAGCAGATAGTTGCCGTCTCCGGTGGCGGCTACGATGGCCACGCCGGGGGTCTTGGCGAGAATGCTGACATCAGGGGAGTCGAGCTGCTCGATGTCGAAGAAGGCGCTGGCCTTGGTGATGAAGTCGGGCGAGCTGAACTCGGGGATGTCGTAGACCACGCGATGGGTCGGCAGGATGGTGATGCCGGGAGCCTCCATGTTGACGAAGGTCATCATCATGGCCGCTTCGGGGAAGGCCGGAACGGGAAGGTGGCCGGTGCCGAGCTTCGAGTCATTGCCCATGTAGGGTTGGTCGAGGGGGAGCTGGAGTTGCGCCGAGCGCTCCTTGGCGTAGGCGACGGAGGTCTCGTAGCGGTGGTGGCCGTCGGCGATGATGAGCTTCTTGTCGGCCATGGCGGTGACGATGAGGTTGATGAGCTGGGGGTCGGTGAGCTTCCAGACCTTATGGATGACGCCGTACTCGTCGGTGATGGCGAGGTCGGGAGCGTTGTCATCGAAGCCGTTGGGGGACGTAGTCCCGAAGATGAGCTTTTCGGCGGTGAAGGCCGGGTCGGAGTAGAGCATGTAGATCTGCTCGCAGTAGGCGCGGGTGGCCTTGAAGAGGCTCATGCGGTCGGACTTGTGCTTGGGAAAGGTCTGCTCGTGGCGGAAGATGACCTTATCGGCGTAGTCGTAGAGGTGGCCGAGGGCGATGAAGCCGCGACGCTCGCGCACCTCGCTGGTGTGGGGAACAGTGTAGGTCTGGGAGTAGCCGTAGAGAGCTGGTTCAGCCTCTTCGCGGAGGATTTTATCCTTGCGCCAGTCGTGAAGGGTCTCGGCGGCGCGGGTGTAGCAGTTCTCCTCGTCGGTGTCGGTGGGGAACTGCTTGCCCAGAATGACGCGGATGAGGTTGTAGGGGCTGGTTTCGTAGTAGCGCTCCTGCATGGCCGGGGTGATCTTGTCATAGGGCTGGGTGACGACGTCCTCCATTTTGACGCGGGAGGTGTCGTAACGAAGGGCGCGGAAGGGGTAGATGCGGGCCATGCTTTTGGTTTTCTCCAGAGATGAGTATGAGTTATTGTACGGGACTGGAATGAGGGGAACAGGGAGACAGGGAAGAGCGCGACCGCTCCGGCGCGGAGGGGAAAATAGAGTCAATGAGATAACGAATGATTTTGAAGTGGCGTCTATTCTTTTGGGGCCGGAAGATACAGTTGGCTTGAATTGACTGAAGGCGTATGGTGGGGTTCTTTCAGGTCGTAGACAGGATGGCGGTCTTATGCGGGGCACGCTCCAGAGAGCAAGATGGCGGTCGATGCGCCGGTTTGGGTTGGGGTTGATTCTGATGGCGTTGTGCGCCGTAGTTTGGGGCGGAGCCGGCTGGGCGCAGGAGAATCCGCTAGATGAAGTGCAGACGCAGGCGCCCCCCCCACCGAAGAAGACACCGGAGGACGCGAAGCCGGTGCTTGAAGGAGCCCAGAAAGTGGCGGGTCATGCTACTTCAAGCCGGAATGCGCGGATCCGCGTGGATGTGAACCTGGTGCTGGTTCCGGCGACGGTGACCGACCCAAGGAACCGACTGGTAACCGGGCTTGAGAAGGAGAACTTTCAGGTCTTCGACGACAACGTGGGGCAGGTGATCAAGAGCTTTTCGACAGATGACGCGCCGGTGTCGATTGGGGTGGTCTTCGATCTGAGTGGGAGTATGTCGTCGAAGTTCATGCGGTCGCAGAAGGCGTTGACGGAGTTTTTGCGGACCTCGAACCCGAAGGACGAGTTTTTTGTGGTGGGATTCAACGACCGTCCGGCGGTGATTGTGGACTACACATCGGAGGTAGACGATGTTGAGGCGAGGATGGTGATGTTGAAGCCGGAGAAGCGGACGGCGTTGATCGATGCGGTTTACCTGGCGGTGGACAAGTTGAAGGAGGCCAAGTACGAACGCAAGGCGCTGCTGGTCATCTCTGACGGCGGTGACAACCGGAGCCGGTACACCGAGGGCGAGCTGCGGCGGGCGGTGCGGGAGAGCGATGTGCAGATCTATTCGATCGGAATCTTCGATATGTATGCGCCGACTCCCGAGGAGCAGATCGGACCCTTGTTGCTGGCGGATATGTGTGACGCAACCGGGGGCCGTATGTTTCGGGTCACCAATGTTGAGGACCTGGGCGATATTGCCACGCGGATCAGTGCGGAGCTGAGGAACGAATATGTCATCGGATATACGCCTTCGGGGCTGAAGGCGAACGGGAACTGGCGTAAATTGAAGATACGATTGGTTCCACCGCCGGGGCTTCCCCCGCTGACGGTGCACAATCGCCAGGGGTACTATGCACCTTCGGAGTAACGGTTTTTGGCCGCTGGCGTTGGCGGCGGGGATGTTCATGGTGGGAGTTTGCCCAGCGGGTGCGTGGGCACAACAGGCGGGGACCTTGCAGCAACCGTCTCTGACTGTGGACCGCGATCCGGTGCCCTCTCCCGATCCCGACACGCAGGCTGCGCCGGAGACGGGGGAGGCGCAGGGGCTTGCCCAGCATAGGATTGAAAAGGGCGCGGGGGGACGGTATACGCTGCGCGAAAACGCCTATGAGGTGCGGCTGAACGCTACCGTGGTGGATGGCAGCGGGCGTTCGATCCAGACGCTCAACAAAGATGCGTTTCATGTGTATGAGGACGGAGTTCCGCAGACGATCTCGTCGTTCCGGCATGAGGACCTGCCAGTCTCGTTGGGCATATTGATCGACAGCTCTGGGTCGATGTATGACAAGCGGACGGCGGTGGAAGAGGCCTCCCTGGATTTGGTCAAGTTGTCGAACCCGGAAGATGAGGCCTTCGTGGTGGACTTCTCGTGGGAGGCGTTCATCGATCAGGACTTTACCAGCGACATCAATAAGCTGCAGAAGGGGCTGGACTATATCAAGTCCAGCGGCGGAACAGCGCTCTACGATGCGCTGGTGGCGTCGGCGGACTATACGGCGAAGAACGCCAAGCATCCCAAGCAGGTGCTGCTGGTGATTACCGACGGCGAGGACAATGCTTCGACGGCGACGCTGGAACAGACGATCCGCAGGATTCAGGATATCGATGGGCCGGTGATCTACAGCATCGGTCTGCTGTTTGGGCAGGATACGGATAAGCGCGAGGCGCGCCATGCGCGCAGGGTGTTGGAGTCGCTGTCGGAGGAGACGGGCGGCGTGGCGTATTTTCCCAAATCGGTGCAGGACGTAGACGAGATAGCGGCGGAGGTGGCAAAGGACATCCGCACGCAGTACACGATCGCCTATCACTCGACCAAGTCGCCGACGCTGGGAGGATACCGGCAGGTGCATGTTGAGGCGAAGGAGAAGGGGACGGGCAAGCTGTCGGTGCGGACGCGGGCCGGGTACTTCCCCAAGATAGCCGACGTGGGCGCGGCGACGGAGAAGGGGTTGACTGATCCCGGAAAGCGTCAGCAGTGATGCGTGTTGCAGAGAATATTACGGAGTTGGTAGGGCAGACGCCGATGGTCCGGCTTGGCCGGTTGAGCCCTGCGGGCGGAGCGGAGATCTGGGCCAAGCTGGAGTTTCTGAATCCCGGTGGCAGCATCAAGGACAGGGCTGCGCTGGGGATTGTTCTCGATGCCGAGCGGCGCGGTCTGCTGCGGGCCGGCTCGACGATTGTGGAGGCGACCGCAGGGAATACCGGCGTGGGGCTGGCGCTGATCGGTGTCAATCGCGGCTACAAGGTGATGCTCTACGTGCCGGAGGGATTTGCGGAAGAGAAGTGCATCCTGATGCGCGGGCTGGGGGCGACGGTGGTGCGGACTCCCGAGGCAGAGGGGATGGCAGGCGCGATTCGGCGGGCGCTGGAGTTTGAGGCCGAAACAGAGGGCGCGTTCGCGGCGTTGCAGTTTGAGAATCCGGCGAACCCGGACTTTCATGAGCAGACGACGGCGGTCGAGATATGGGAGCAGATGGAGGGCCACGTCGATGCGTGGGTTTCGGGGGTTGGGTCGGCAGGGACGTTTACCGGGGTGGCGCGGTTTCTGAAGGCGCGTCGGCCTTCGGTGATCAATGTTGCGGTGGAGACGCAGGGCAGCGTATTGCAGGGTGGTTTACCGGGGCCGCACAAAGTCGAAGGGATTGGCGTGGCATTTGTGCCGGTTACGTTTGACCGAAGTGTGTGCGACCGGATCATCAAGGTGGCCGATGATCATGCGTTTGCGATGGTGAAGCGTTTGGCCGCGGAAGAAGGCGTCTTAGCCGGATCGAGCGCCGGGGCGATGTTGCATGCCGCGGTAGAGGTGGCCCGGGAGCTGGGCTCCGGGAAACGGGTGGTGACGGTGATTCCGGATTCGGCGGAGAGGTATTTGTCGAAGGGGATTTTGGGGTAAGGGTTAGGGGAGCAGATGGCAACGACGAAGAAGCTGGGATTTGCGACACGCGCAATTCACGATGGGCAGGAGCCGGATGAGCTGACGGGTGCGGTCAATGTGCCGATCTATCTCACCTCGACCTATCAGCAGGAAGAGATCGGCAAGAATAAGGGGTATGAGTATGCCCGGTTGACGAATCCGACCCGGGATGCGCTGGAGGAGAGCCTGCGCTCGCTTGAAGGAGGGACGAGTGCCCATGCGTTTGCCAGCGGCATGGCTGCGATTACGGCGCTATGCACCATGATGAAGGCGGGCGACCATGTGGTGTGCTCGGATAACGTCTATGGCGGTACGGCACGATTGTTCGACAAGGTGATGGCGAACTACGGCCTCACCTTTACCTATGTAGACAGCAGTATGGCGGAGAACGTAGCGGTGGCGATTACACCCGCGACGAAGCTGGTGCATATCGAGACGCCGACGAACCCGATGATGGCGATTACCGATATTCGGGCGGTGGCCGATATCTGCCATGCGCGCGGAGTGGAGTTGAGTGTCGATAACACTTTTCTATCGCCCTATTTGCAGCAGCCTATCGCGCTGGGTGCGGACATCGTGATGCATTCGACGACGAAGTTTTTGAATGGACATTCGGATGGACTTGGCGGCGTCCTGGTCTGCACCAGGCCTGAACAGGCCGAGCGCTTCCGGTTTGTGCAGAAGTGTACGGGCGGGATTTTGTCGCCGTTCGAGAGCTATCTGCTGCTGCGCGGGGTAAAGACGCTGGCGGTGCGGATGAAGCAGCACGATGCCAATGGTCGCGCGGTCGCCGATTTTTTGCGGGAACACAAGGCGGTCAAGCAGGTGTTTTATCCGGGGCTGAAGGAGCATCCGCAGCATGAGCTGGCGAAACGGCAGCAGAGCGGGTTCGGGTCGATGATCTCGATTGAACTGGGTTCATTGGATCGAGCGAATGCTTTTGCGAAGGCGTTGAGGCTGGGTTATCTGGCTGAAAGCCTGGGCGGAGTAGAGACGCTGATCTGCCATCCGGTCAGCATGACTCACGCGGCTGTGGGTGCCGAAGGTCGCGCACGACTGGGGATTACCGATGGACTGATGCGGATCAGCGTGGGGATCGAAGACATGGAGGATATTGTGGCGGATCTCGGACAGGCTTTGGACGGGTTGGCGTAGAGGGCATCATTTTGACGCCGTTTCTAAAATTTCGGCGGCGCGGTTGAGAGATTCGGTGAGCGCAGTGAGTTGCAATTGGGCGCGGGTGGCATCATTAGCTTCTATGGCCTCGTTGACGCCGGGGATGACCACGGCCTCGTAGCCGGTGTACTCGCCGGGGGCGTAGATGAGGTGTTTGTACCAGGGGCGGTGGGGCAGGCCTGCTTGATTCAGAAAAGCATCCTCGGTGGCGCGCAGGGCTTGATTGAGTGAGGCGTCGTTCGCGGGTGGATTGGCTTGAGCAGTGTGAATGGCGGCACCGGCGGCTGCAAAGCGTTGCGCGGCGGTAAGTGTGGCGGTGAAGTCGAGCTTCAGATTTGACTTGGTGGCGCGTCGCTGGGCGGCTTCGATATAGCTGAGGATCGCTTTGCCGTAGGTCTGGTAGTCGTAGGGCAGCACATCGGCGTCAGCCATGTGCAGGACTTCGAGCCCGAAGACGCGGGCCATCTCCTGCTCGTAGACGAAGGTGGGATCGGCGAATTTGATAAACCAGTTGTAGTCGTCGAAGGTGGAGTGATAGACGCCGTAGCGGCCCTCGGAGCCGATGTCGGTCGAGGGAACGCCGAGGTGCTGGATGAATGGGGTGTAGTCGGAGCCCGAGCCGAGATTGTCGATGGGGACGACGGTCTCGTTCGAAGATTTGTCGCTTTGACCTGCGGCTTCGGTACTGACTTCTTCGTGCTTCTTCCACTGGTCGTACACCGTGCCGCCCTTGGGGCTGGGGACCTGGGTGGCGATTTCGTGGATAAATTGCTTGAGCGAAGGGACCGCCGCGGCGCTGAAGTTGGGGCCCGAGACGCCGACGTCGGTGTTGAAGTAGGCCACGGCGTGATTGAGTTCGCCGGCGTGCTGCTCAACCCATTCGGTGGAGCCGACCAGGCCTTCTTCCTCTGCGTCCCAACTGGCGAAGAGGATGGTGCGGCGCGGCCGCCAGCCCTGCTTGAGCAGATCACCGATGCCGTGGACGGTTTCGAGCATGGCCGCGGTGCCGCTACTTGGGTCGACGGCCCCGTAGACCCAGGCATCGCGATGATTGCCAGCGACCACCCAGTCGTCTTTTTGCACCGGGTCAGTGCCCTCGATCCTGCCGATGACGTTCCAGATGGTGCGGCGGGCGTAGTCCTGCTGAAGACGCATGTGGACGGTGACCTTGCCGGTGCCGCCGAGATGATAGGTGAAAGGCAGCGCGCCCTGCCAGCCGTGCGGGATGTCGGGCCCGTCCAGTGCTTTGAGGATTGGCGCCGCATCCTTATAGGAGATCGGGTTCGATGGAATGGTGGACAGGTCGACTGGATCTTTGACCCGCTGGGAGTCGGGGAGGTTGGGAGTGGAGGCGATGCCCGGAGTCTCGGGGTCGCCGGGGTAGATAGGCAGGAACTGCACGGATCCGCGCTGGACAGCGGAGGCGGGGCGATAGGGGCCTTTGGGGTAGGGGTCGCCGCGGAAGTAGCCGTCGTCGGCAGGGTCTGAGTAGATGAGAACTCCTTTGGCTCCGTACTGCTCGGCAATGTAGACCTTGACGCCGCGAAAGTTCTCGCCGTAGCGGACGAGGACGATCTTGCCTTTGACGCTGACGCCGAGGCTGGCGAGTTTCTTGAAGTCGGCAAGGGTGCCGTAGTTGCCGTAAACGACCGGGGCGGTGACGTCGCCGGAGGGAGAGAATCCATTGAAAGCGGGCAGAATGCGGGGATCGTTCTGACCGGGGTCACCGCCGTATTTGTTGGGATCGACGTGCTCGCGCGTAGGGCCGGACATCAGCTTCCTGCCGTCGCGGTCGAAGGCTTCGACAAGGATGCTCGTGGGCTTGTTGAGCAGAACTTTGTAGGGGACGATGCTGGTTTCAAGACCGGCAGCTTTGAATTTCGCGGCAACATAGAGAGCGGTCTTGTAGTCTTCGGGGGAACTGGCCCAGTGGGGCTCCGCAGTGAGGATCTTGAGATGCTCTCCGGCGAGCTTCGCATCGGGGATGGTCATGAAGGCGGCGTCCCATTTTGCTTGCTGGATGAAGTCGCGATAACCGAAGACTTGTCGCGGACCGGAAGATTGTCCCAGCATCGGCGGTGGGGCGGCGAGGACGGCAAGGAGAGGCAGGCAGATAAAGATGCGGGAAGGAGTCAATACATTCGCCTTGAGGGACTGGCTGGTTGGGGAGATGGAGATATGGATGTGGCGATGCCCACGGAGAGACTGTGGGCATCGCGGCTTCGGCGCGAACTTCGTGACTTTAGGCTACAGGCTGACCGCAGAACTTGCAGCGGTGCGCGGCGAGAGGAATCTCCGAGAGGCACTCTCCGCAGGTCTTGATGGTAGCGGCTTCAGGGCCTTTCATCTTGGCCAGCAGGTGGTTAGTGGGAAGCACAAGGAAGAAGTAGATGACAAAGGCCAGGAGTAGAAATGCGATGACTGCGTTGATGAAGTTGCCGTAGGTCACAACGCCGCCGTTGACATGCAGGACGAGGGCGGAGAAGTCGGGCTTACCGACGATGGCGGCAATCAACGGATTGATGATGTCCTTGGTGAGCGAGGCGACGATGCTGGTGAACGCAGCGCCAATGATGACCGCGACGGCCAGATCGATAACATTGCCGCGGAGGACGAAGTCACGAAAGCCTTTTAGCATCGATAAATCTCCTTGAAACGAAGTTGTAGTTCAGAAGCACGCCGAGTATACGCCCGCCAGGTTCCGATGGAGCGGCGGATTAGTGCGTTGTCGGAATGGTTATTCGCTTAGTATCTGAGGACGGGTCTCAAAATCATGGCCGAAGACGAAGCGCTCGACGATCATGCAGAAGATGTGTTCGAGCGCGAGATGAGACTCCTGGATGTTCATGGTGACGGCCGAGGGGATGACGATGCTGTAGTTGCAAAGGCAGCGCATCTCGCCGCCGTCGTTGCCGGTCAGGCCGAAAGTGGTGATGCCCATCTTCTGGGCTTGGTGCAGGGCTTTGATGATGTTGGACGAGTTGCCGGAGGTGGAGATACCGAGGAAGACGTCGCCGGGCTGACCGAGAGCTTCGACCTGGCGCTCGAAGAGACGGTCAAAGCCGAAGTCGTTGCCAGCGGCCGTCAGGATGGAGGAGTCGGTGGTGAGAGCGATGGCGCGCAGGGCCGGCCGATTGACGGTCAGGCGAACGACGAACTCGGCCACGAGGTGCTGAGCGTCCGCAGCCGAGCCTCCGTTTCCGGCGACGAGCAGTTTATTCCCCGACTTCATGGCCTTCGCCGTAAGTTCGCCGACGCTGACGAGGGTCTCGGAGATGTGCTCGTCGGCGAGGACAGCCTGCATCGTGGCGATGGACTGTGCCAGCTGCTTTTTAACGAGTTCCTTCATGGGCCTCCGTGGTGATGTCTGATCTGTGATTTTATCGCGGCGAATGCTGCTGCCCGGTAAATGAAGGCAAATGTATCTGGCGTGCGAAAGGCGCGACCCATGAGCGGGATACAATCTCTTCGTTGTGCAATAGGATGCTTTGCGGTGCGATAGGAGATGTAGACCGAATGATGATGAAGTTGCTTCGTGCAGGTGGAAGTGTGCTGACGGTGGTATTGGGCGTTGGGATGGCGCAAGGCCAGCCGGTGCCGGATGTGGCGGCAGGAAAGACGCTGCTGCTTTGGCCCGCGGGTGCTCCGGGAGCGCAGGGAACGGCGGATGTTGATAAACCGACGCTGACGGTTTTTCTTCCGTCCGGCCCGAATGCGACGAAGACCGGAGTGGTGATCGCTCCGGGAGGCGGCTATCAACATTTGGCAATGGGGTACGAAGGCATGGATGTGGCTCGCTGGCTCAACCAGCGCGGGGTCGCGGCATTTGTGCTGAAGTACCGGCTGGGGCCAACATATCACCATCCCATCGAGCTTGGCGATGCACAACGGGCGATACGGATGGTTCGAGCCAATGCGGCGGAGTATGGCATCGCGCCAGACCACCTAGGCATGTGGGGCTTCTCGGCAGGCGGCCACCTGACGGCTACAGCAGGAACGCATTTCGACGCGGGCGATCCCGGTGCGGCTGATCCTATCGACCGTCAGAGCAGCCGACCTGATTTTCTGATCCTGGCCTATCCGGTAATTACGCTTGAAGCGCCTTATGCGCATGTCGGCTCGCGGAAGTATCTGTTGGGAGATAATCCTGATCCAGCGGTAGTGCAGTCCTTGTCGGCGGAGTTGCAGGTAACGAAGGACACGCCGCCGACGTTTCTGTTCTCGACGACGGACGACGGCACCGTTCCGGTGATGAATAGCGTGATGTTCTATTCGGCGCTGATAAAGGCCGGGGTCCCGGCGGAGATGCACCTGTTTCAGCATGGGAGGCACGGATCGGGCCTGGGGACGGGGAACCCTGAGTTGAGCGTGTGGCCTGATCTTCTGATTAAGTGGATGCGCGAGCGCGGCTATGCGGCGCCTGCTGCCGCGACTGGGCCGGTGGTTCCGGCAGGGAACTGACCACAGAGGACTGGATGATGACGGTTGCTGAGTTTGCCGCGGCAGACGGCGTAGAGTTCACGGGCGCTTTGCTTGCTCTCTGGTGGGACGGGCACGGGGACTGGGAGAAGGCGCATGAGATTGCCCAGGATGTGCCGGGTGCGGATGGGGCATGGGTTCATGCCTATCTGCACCGCAAGGAGGGCGATGCGGGCAATGCCGCTTACTGGTATCGCCGGGCAGGCCGGGTGGTTGCGCAAGGTGACCTGCGCCGGGAGTGGGAAGCAATCGTTGCAGAGATGCTGACGCAAGAATGAATTTATTGAATGCAGATGAATTTACGGCTTTATGTTATCGGTCATCTTGTGTAAGTTAAATGAATAGTGCAAAATGTGCCTTCGCTACCACGATGTGGTGAAGCTGCTGTTTTTGTTCACACCGCCATGCCGCGGGTTTGCCGAAGTATCTCTTTCATCGTTCCTCAAAATTCTGAAAAGAGTGGTAGACACATGCGTCTTCGAGCGGCCAAGGTATTCCTTTCATTTTTATTTGTCCTGATCTTCGGCGGATCGGTCCTGTGCGGATCGGTTGCGATGGCGCAGACGCCTGCCACGGCACAGACCGACCGGATCGCCGCGCTCGAGAAGCGTGCGGACGAGAATGCGGCTGCAATTGCGGCGGCGCAGACGGCGGGGGACAACGGCTGGATGCTGGTCTCGGCGGCGCTGGTGCTGATGATGAGCGGACCGGGGCTGGCGCTGTTCTACGGCGGCCTGGTGCGCAAGAAGAACATCCTGGGAACGATGATGCAGACCTTCGCCATGATGGCCGTGATTACAGTGCTGTGGGGGCTGCTGACCTATTCGCTTGCTTTCAGCAGCGGCAATGCATTTATCGGCGGCCTGCACAATATGTTTCTGCACGGCGTGGGGCTGATGCCGGACAAGGCGTATGCGGCTACGATTCCGCTGCAGACCTTCATGATCTACCAGATGATGTTCGCCATCATCACTCCGGCGCTGATTACC
>Ga0068855_100002639_pt1 | contig 22113 bp, 23 predicted proteins | sample KBSCornC52_FD_66592 | JGI IMG/M metagenome (GOLD analysis project Ga0068855, IMG submission 66592) | Corn rhizosphere microbial communities from Kellogg Biological Station, Michigan, USA - KBS Corn C5-2 | ecosystem: Host-associated > Plants > Roots > Rhizosphere > Soil ...
ATGCTGAATCCCTACGGGACACTGGTACTCGCAGCTTCCGCAGGTGGTGCACTCGAAGGCTGCTTCCATGCTCATGTATTTTGCGGCGGAATTGTCGGGAGACTCTACCCGTGCGTCTGTCAACAACGGTGTCTCGGAGGCTGGGCCGAACTCGTTCAGGTAGGAGCGGGTGCCGAGGATAATCTCCTTCGGGTTCAGCACCTTTCCTGTGTTGGAGGCGGGACAGTGCTCGGTGCAGCGACCGCACTCGACGCAGCTATAGACCTGGAGCGAGATCAACTGGGTCACATCTTTGCCTGCGACCAGACCGAAGTCTTCATCGCCGCTGAGGGGAGGGATCTTCGAAAAGCCGTCGCGTTTCAGAAAGACGGTAAATGGGCTGATGACGAGATGCAGATGCTTGGTGTGGGGAATCAGGGGCAGGAAGACGAGCAGCGTCAGGGTGTGCGTCCACCAGAGGACTTTTACTGCGGTGCCGCCGTCGCCTACAAAAAATGCGCCGAGATAGCTGACCATCAGAAGGAAGATCAGGAAGGCAATCACGCCCGATTCGTAGGAGAGTTTTTTGCCCAGCCAGATGGGCCGCACGAAAAATCGGCGCACAAACAGAGCGGTAATCGAGACCGCGACCAGCAGCGCCCAGATGGCGGCAAAGATGAAGTAGAAGCCGCCGATGTAGCTGGCGGGGCTCAGGAAGCCCAGGCCGACGGCGTTGGCGATATGGTTGAGGCTTACCAGCGCAAATGCCAGAAACCCCCAGAAGACGAAGGCGTGGGCCAGTCCGGGAAGGGGTCGCTGGCGAATGACCTTACCCTGGCAGAGCACCTCCCAGACGAAGTCGCCTATCCTTCGCCCGATGGGGTGCAGAGAGAAGTCGGCGTCTTTTTTTGAGTGGAAGATCGTCCGTAGTATCGGGCCGAAGCGCCAGAAGAACAGGGCGAAGGAGATCGCGGCGCCGATGAGCAGAAGCGCTATTTCAAGGCGAGAGAAGTAAGTTGGCTCGGCCAGTGTTGCGGAGAGATGAATGCCGGATAGCAAAGCTGCGCCCATTGTGCGGACACCCATCGTCGCTACCGACGCTCCAGCAACCATCCGAACCCATCCACAGGCCTGCGCCTCATTTAGCGTGGCCTGCATCCGTTACAGCGCTCATAGCTGCTATGGCAGACCTGGAGGTCCCTCAAGAAGGCTTGCTTGCCTAATAGCTGATGAACTCCGTGCTGCCGCGGCGCAGGCGAATACCGGCGACGCCAAAGAAGATCGTCGCCGCGAACATGATCGCATCCCAGTAGACCATGGGGTGCATCCAGCCGGGGGAGAGCGTCCAGTCCTGTCCGGCCCATAGGGTGACCAGCGCCGCTACGATAAAGCATTGCAGGCAGAGCGTCAGAAAAAGCTGGCCGCGACGGCGGCGACGGTCCAGATGTTCGACCTGGTCGGGGGTCAGGTTCCGTTCGTCCATGGGTAGCAAGGTGTTGGCCATCGGTGTACTCGTCTCCTGCGTGTGGTTCCGGTTCGAAGATCGCGTTACCCCGCCGGGTAACACCGCTCCATTAAATCACAGCAGCCCGGGAATGGTCGCGTGAGCGAAAAAAAACCTGAATCAGGGGGCTCAGAGATTCCCTAAATAAAGGCCACCGACTGGATTCCGGCCACGTCAAACCGTTTTCGGCAGCGGACGTTCTTACAGCCAACCATGTCGTCGCGGCGCACCATGTAGCTCTGCGCCTTGGCGAAGCGGGCACGGTCGCGGTCGTCAGCCCCGCGGGGCAACTGTGTCCTTTTGCGACGTACCAGCCAGCTCAGCTGATATTCGTCCTGCTGTCCGCAGTGGGGACAGGTCATCACATGCGTCCGCTGTTCCGGCCGCTCATCGAAAAAATCTCGCTCTTCCATTGCGGGCACCTCATTGGGGGTCTGGGACGGTTGGTTCGCTGCGTCGTCCGGTATGCTGCCCTTGCGATGAGAGTATTGCATAATCGGTGTGGGCCTTGCAGCCCGCATCTGTCCAGCCTGAGCAGGGGATGAGCAGGATGAGCAAGCCGAAGAAGCAGGTTTTCTCGAAGATCAAAGCCGTGAAGGCGAATGCACGGGCCCGAGTCGGCACGCCGCCGCCGGAGCGCGTCCTCCCCGATCCTAAACAGAAGCTCGCAGCCAAGCCGAAATATAAGCCCAGCCTGGCCGATCTGATCGGCCAGACTGGAACCGGAAATACAGGAGAAGAAGAATGAAGATGCTCCGCGTTACCGCTATCGCACTTTCGAGCGTTGCTGTCGCCGCCTCCGCCTCCGCTTTTGCCCAGACGATTCAGGTCAGCAGGGAAAACCGCACCATCTCCGTGACCGCGACCGATAAGGTCACGGCCATGGCCGACATCGCTACGGTGCATGTCGGATTCATCGCCTATGGCTCAAGCAGCGATGCGGCCTACGCTACCGGATCGCGCACTTCGAATGCCATCGTCAAGGCGCTGACAGGGGCAGGTGTTCCATCCGACTCCATCGAGAGCGAGAACCAGGCGGTTGCGCCGGTGCAGAACTATCAGGTGGAAAAGCTGACCGACGCCGAGAAGGCGCAGCGCAAGTTTCAGGTGACCCAGAGCTGGACCGTCCGCACCAATGCCGATAACGCGGCGAAGGTGCTCGATCTTGCAGTGAAGGCGGGTGCGAACCAGAGCGGGCAGATTGATTGGAGCTTCAAGGACGAGAACGCTCCCGCAGCCGAGGCAGCCGGCAAGGCCTTGAAGAGCGCGCGGGCACAGGCCGAACAGATGGCGCAGAGTCTCAACGCCAAGCTGGGAGCACTGCTTTATGCCAGCAACGAGGTGCAGGCCAGCCCCATCCGTCCCATGATGATGCGTGCCATGGCGGCCCCGGCGCCGATGGATAAGGTCCAACCGCTGGCCATCAATCCCCGGCAGATTGAAAAGTCAGCCACCGTGACTGCTATCTTCGCCATCGAATAGGTGTATGAAGGGAAGCGACTATGACGATCCACGCATACCGCGAGCTCAAACCTTCTCCTGAAGCGGAGGCCACTTACATCAAGTGGCTTGCGCAGCTCAACGATGAGTTCACCCGCTGCCAGTCGGTCGATCGCCGATCCGAGATCGTCCGCGACGAGCTTCACCAGATCTATCTGGGGCGAACTTACGGCGGCCGCAAGCAGACCACCCTGACCATCGAGCTTGCATCGAGCGTGCTGACCGAGTCCTTCGACCCGCGCAACGCCACGCTGGAGCCGGAGTATTACGGCGATGTCGATCCCGCGCAGTATGCTCCGCGTAAACCTCTGATCTGGTTCTGGCAGATGTTCGACCGATCGCCGCTGGGCCTGAATCACTGGCTGGGATTTCGTTTTCGCTGCATGTTGGGGCGGCATATCTTCAGGCATCTCGGCAAGCATGTGAAGATCTTTCACAACGTCGAGTTCACCTTTGGCTACAACCTGACGATTGAAGATCACTGCACGATCCACAAGAACGTGATGCTCGATGACCGGGGCGGCATCGTTCTGCATGAAGGCACCAGCATTGCGGATTATGCCAATATCTACAGCCATACCCACGACATCAACACCCAGGCGGATGTAACCAACAAGCCGACTGAGCTTGGCCCGCGGGCGCGTGTGACCTACCACGGGACGGTGCTGGCGGGGTCGAACGTTGGCGAGGACGCCATGCTGGGCGCGATGGCGGTGGCTACGCGGGATATGCCGGCGGCAAGCGTCTCGGTGGGGATTCCTGCCCATGTGAAGCGCCAGAAGGGCACTGCCTCCGATAAGCTAGAGGGATGAATCAGGAAGTTGTGCTGGTGCTCTTTCAGGTGGTTGTCCTTGTGCTTGCCTTCAGCGTGCACGAGTGTGCGCATGGCTGGGTTGCGTGGAAGCTGGGCGACCCTACGGCCCGGATGCTGGGGCGCGTCACGCTGAACCCGCTGAAACACCTTGATCCGCTGGGTTCGGTGTTTATGCCGCTGCTGGCGTTGGTCTACCATTGGCCGCTGATCGGATGGGCCAAGCCGACCCCGGTGACGGCACGGAACTTCAAAAATTACAGGAGAGACGACATCCTGGTGACGCTCGCCGGCCCGGCCAGCAACCTGGCGATGGCTACGGTGGCGCTGGTGCTGCTCATTATCCTCAAGCATGTGATTGCAGGGGGTCTGGCGGCGGTGGCGACTGCGGTGGCGCTGGCGTCGAATATCAAGGGAGTTTCGACGGCGAACCTGCCTCCGCTGTTTCCGGTGGCGTTGTTTCTTTATTTTGTGATCCTTATCAATCTCCTGCTGTTTATCTTCAACCTGATCCCGATTCCTCCTTTGGATGGGAGTCATATCCTGCGGCACTTTCTGCCCTACAAGGCCCTGCAGTTGTATGACCGGATGGGCATGATTGGGCTGATCGTGCTGTTTCTGATCGGTGGCAGCTTTATCTTTACCTTGTTCTTCAACCCTCTGCTGGGGACCTTCAACCGCCTTCTTTTTACGCTTTGAGCGAGATTGTGGCAGTGCGGGATTCAAGCCTTGAACACGGTTTCATCATGTAACCTTAGGTTTTGATTGCAATGACTGAAAATACATCGACTCCTCTGCGCCGCCGCGTTTTGAGCGGTATGCGTCCCACGGGCCGGCTGCATCTCGGCAACTATATGGGCGCGCTTTATAACTGGGTGAAGCTGCAGCACGAGTATGAGTGCTATTTCTTTATCGCGGACTGGCATGCGCTGACGACGGATTACGCCGACCCCAGCCTTCTCAAGCAGAACATCTTCGAGATTACCCTCGACTTTCTCTCCGCCGGACTTGACCCGGCGCTATGTACGATCTTTGTCCAGTCACACGTTCCGCAGCACGCGGAGCTTCATCTGCTGCTCAGCATGATCACCCCTGTGAGTTGGCTCGAACGCGTTCCGACCTACAAAGATCAACAGGAGCAACTCCGCGAGAAAGACCTGGCCACCTACGGATTTCTTGGCTACCCACTCCTTCAGTCGGCGGACATCCTCGTTTATCAGCCGCAATTCGTGCCTGTCGGTCAAGACCAGGTGGCGCATGTCGAACTGACCCGGGAGGTCGCCCGCCGGTTTAATCACTTCTACAGCCCGAAACGGGTGGTGATGGGGGCTGGGGGTTCCTCTACGACTACGGAACCTGATCCCAATCGTCTGCTTCTGCCTGAACCGGAGGTCCTGCTGACCCCTTCGCCGAAGGTGCCGGGCACGGATGGGCGCAAGATGTCCAAGAGCTATGGCAACAGCATCCTGATGTCTGAACTGGATGGCGATGTTCATGTCAAGATGCAGGGCATGAGCAATGGCGGCCAGCGTCCCACGCAACATGACCCGGGCGATCCTGATATCTGTCCGGTCGGCGATATGCACCGCCTGTTCAGCCAGCCCATGGTTTTGGAACAGATCACTACCGGCTGCCGCGCCGCGACAATCCGTTGCGATGAGTGCAAGTTTATGGCGGCGAACTCAATCAACCGGCACCTTCATCCCATACGGCAACGCCGGCGGGAACTTGAAGAGAGTCCGGACAGAGTCTGGGAGGTTCTCGATCAGGGAGCAATCCGCGCCGCAGCCCGCGCTGAGCAAACGATGATCGCTCTCCGCGCTGCTACGGGGCTCTCCCGCGATCGCTCCGGTGTCCGCGTCGATCAATTCGCCGTAAGGCCCGAGGACAAGAAAGATGTTCGCGACCTTTCTATCTTCAAAGACTGGTGGGGCATTGCTCCCGCGCTCTTTGCACGGAATCTGCGGGGAGTGTGGCGGAAGGATATCGTTCCGGTCGGAACGGCGCTCAAGCAGGACACGGAAGGGGTCTGGCTTACGCGCAACAATCGGCGTGTCTTTGTGGCTGCTGCGCCCGAGAACGAAGTGGAAGGGACATGGACGTTTTCAGTTAAGCCGAAGTCGTATGAGATTCTCGTTCTCCTCTGCTGGAGTAAGAATTTACGGATGCACGATTTTGTTATCCCTCAGAAGCTCTATGTCGGCCCCTGGACCGCTGCAAAGAAAGCGGCGGGGAAAGAGAACCTCGTCTTTTCTATCGTACGAACGGGCGACAGGTTTTTCCTCCAGCTTCCATTCGCCGACCGTATCGACATTACAGATACCGAGGCAGAGTATGGCATCATTGGCAACTGAAGACCTTCCCATGTCAGATGAGATTCAAACTCCGAAGGTAACTGAAACTCCCGAGCCGAATGAGCCGACCGGGGTTGCAGATACTGCTGCTACCGAGATCCTTAATCCTGCGCAGGCGCATGAGCCGTTTGAGTTGCAGCCCAGGCCGGTTCCGCCTGCGCCGCCGGAGCCGAAACGGCCTTCCGCGTCAAAAGAAGAGGCTTCGCAGTCGCCGTTTTCGGTTACGGTGGGGCAGGTCTACGATGGTCCGCTCGATCTGTTGCTGGATCTGATTCGCAAGCAGAATATCGATATCTACGACATTCCGATTGCGCGGATCACGAGCCAGTTTCTGGACTATACGCACCAGTTGAAGCAGACCGATGTGGACGCGGCGGGCGAGTTCATCTACATGGCTTCGCTGCTGATCCATATCAAGTCGAAGACGCTGTTGCCGCGCGATCCCAGCGATGTGCTGGGCGGCGACCCTGAAGACCCGCGCCGCGAGCTGGTGGAGCGGCTTCTTGAGCATGAGCGCTTCAAATCGGCGGCGCAGATGCTGATGCAGAAGCAGCAGATCGAAGAGGCCACCTGGACGAATCCGGGCATGCGCGAGTTCAAGGAAGCAGCCGGGGCCGAACGCGAGATTGCCGCCGATACGGTCGATCTGGTACGGGTCTTTCAGGAGGTCCTGGATCGTCTGCGGGAGCGGCCGATCCTGAATGTCGATGAGGAGTCGGTGACTGTCGCGCAGATGATCGACTATGTGAAGCGGCGGCTGATGATGGAGGACAAGCCGATGAGCCTGCGGCGTTTGCTCCACAATACTCATACCGAGCGCGCCTTGATCTGCATGTTTCTGGCGATGCTGGAGCTTGTCCGTTTACAGGCAGTGCTGCTGCATCAGCCGATGCAGCAGGGAGACATTCTTATCAAGAAGACGGACAACTTCGATGCTGTCTTTGCCGACCAGGCGCAGGCGCGGGACGACTGGCGGTAGTTGGTGTACTCCGTCGAGTGCAGGGCTATGGATTCGGCGCGTTGGCGGGCAGCACGGCGAGGGCGAAGGCGAAGACGGTGCCCGCGGAGACGTGCACGTTGTGGCGCTGGGCACTGAACGAACCGGACTCCGGTTTGCTGATGTCGCTGGCGAAGTCGATGCCGGGGAGTGCGTCGGTCTGCGAGAAGACGCCAGGGGGGTTGGGGGCTGCCTTGTCTTGATTGCGTTTCGGCCGCCCGGCTATCTCGGAGCCCTGATAGCCCTGCTCGGGCGGTGTCCCGCTCATTCCGGCGCCGACGCCTACACCGGGGGTTGTCCTGTCGGCTGCGGCGGAGACGATGGTTGGGTTGAGGCGACTGGGAGGCTGGCCGATCCAGAGAATCGTTGCCTTGATCGGGATCTCACGGCCGTCCTTCAACTGTGCCCGGTCGAAGGTCACGGTGATCGTGGAGTCGCTCTTGTTGACTGAGGGCTGGACCGAATCGACGCGCCCGAGCAGCTTGGTATTGGTTTCGAGATCGACGCCGTCGGCGATGTGGATCTTGACCTCGGGCTTGGCGACGACGGGATCGCCCTGCTTTACCTTTCGGGCGTCGATCGTCTTATCGAGCACGGCGCGGACCCCGACCAGTTGAATGGGCGACTGGGATGGCGGCGCTGTCTGCGCGACTGCGAAGGGCATCGGTGCGAGAGAGAAGGCGAGGCAGAGAGTGAGAGACTTCCAGAGGATCGATCTACGTGTAGGGATTACTGACGGCATTTCCGGCTGCTCCGCTTTGATTTTTGTGTGGCCCCATCATACTTCAGTGCGCGCATATCCCAACCGGCGAAGGAGCGGAACCATGGTGAGGCCCTGCGCGAGGACGGAGAAGACGACGACGGTATAGGTGATCGACAGCAGCTCGTTTGCCCCGGCGCGATGCGTCAGCGCAAGCACGAGCGCTACGGAGAGCGCGCCGCGAAGTCCTCCCCAGGTAAGCACGGCGCACAGGGAGCCGAAGCGGTCGACATAGCGGCGAAGCGGGAACAGGACGGCCGCGACCGACGCCCCGCGCGCCAGCAGAACGGCAGGAATGGTCAGCAAGCCGGCCACGAAAAGGCGCGTCGAGAAGGGCACAAGAATCATGGCGAAGCCGAGCAGAAGGAAGAGGACGACGTTGAGCATGTCATCGAAGAGGGCCCAGAAATCGGCAACGCGCTGTCTCGCGGGGCTGAAGACGGAGCGTGCGCGGTAGCTGACCATCAGGCCCGCGGCAACGGCTTCGAGTGGGGCGGAAAGATGGAGCGCGTCCGCAAGCGCATATCCCCCCATGGCCAATGCGAGGGTAAGCAGGGTGCGAAGCGTGTAGTCGTCGCTGAGCCGGATCAGGCGCGAGACGGCGTATCCGGCGGCGAGGCCAAGCGCGAGGCCGCCGCCGGCTTCGAGCAGGAAGAGGATCGAAAAGCGTGAGAGAGAGGGCATTCCGTGGGGACCGGATGCATCGAGCAGGGCGAGGAAGAGGACTGCCCCGACGCCGTCGTTGAAGAGCGATTCGCCGCCGAGCAGGGTCTGCACCTCGGCGGGGGCTTTGACGCGGCGCAGCATCTCGAGCACTGCGACGGGATCGGTCGGCGAGATGAGCGCTCCAAAGAGGAGGCAGGTGGGGATGTTGGCGGGGATGTGGCAGAGACGCAGGATCAACCACAGCAAGCCCGCGACAAGCAGGGTAGCGAGGATGGTGCCGGCCACCGAAAGCGCGGCCACCGGGACGGCCTGCTTTTTCAGGCGACCGAGGTCGAGGTGCAGCGCTCCGGCGAAGAGCAGGAAGGCCAGCATTCCGTGCAGAACGACGGCGTTGAAATCAATGGACTGGACGAGCTGCGTGGCGAAGTGTTGGATGCCGGGAAGGTGTTTGCCGAGGATGGTGAGGGCAGAGACCGCGACGACCGACAGCGCGAGCGTGCCGATGGTGGGAGGCAGGCGCAGGAAACGGTGGCTCACCAATCCGAAGAGTGCGGCGAGGCAGACGATCACGCTGAGCAGGGCAAAGAGGGTCAAGCTGCCAGCCTATCGCATGTTCAGCGCCATCAAGAAGTAGAGCGCAAACAAAAAGCCCCGGCTTATGGGCCGGGGCTTTTTATGCTTTTGCTTCTTACTAGCTTAGTCTGCGGCGAAGCGCGGCGGCTAAGCCGAGCATCCCCGTACCCATCAGCATCAGCGAGACTGGTTCCGGCGTTGCTGCCCTTGATCCCTTGGGCAGCGTGCCGGTGAATTCAATGTCATGGACTTCGTCGGTGTGGACGAACATGCAAGGGTAGATGCACGTCATAGGCCAAACCGAAATGGCCGGTACACGGCATATTTTCCATGCGGAGCAGAGATAAGGCTCTTTGTGTGGGCAATATTTTTCCATTGATGCAAAATATTGCCACTTCGGCACGCTCGTCAGTCACCCAGGAAGAGAATCCTCTCGTAGATCTCAGCCGTCGGATCATCGAAGCAGCAGAAGAGGACCCGGTCTACGCCGCTGGCTTCGAGATGCTCGCGGACAGTGCGGACGGCGATCTCCGCTGCCTGTTGGCGGGGGAAGCGATAGATTCCGGTGGAGATTGCCGGAAAAGCGATTGACTTTACCCTGTACTCGCGAGCGAGCTCCATGCAGCGGCGGTAACAGCCGGTGAGGAGGCCGGCTTCGCCATGGGAGCCGCCGCTCCAGCCTGGCCCGACGGCGTGGAAGACCCACCTTGCGGGGAGATGGAAGCCGGGTGTGGCCTTGGCGGAGCCGGTTGGGCAGCCATGCAGCTTTTCGCAGACGCGGAGCAATTCCTTGCCCGCTGCCCGGTGGATGGCGCCATCGACGCCGCCTCCGCCGAGCAGGGAGGTGTTGGCGGCGTTGACCATTGCGTCGACGGTCAGGCGGGTAATGTCTCCACGAACGACTTCCATCTGGGCCATTTTGACTCCTCCATGGTGATCATCGGTGAAACATACAATTCAGATCGCGGCAAACGGGTGCGGCGTTGGTATGCTTAGGGGATAAATTATGAGTCTCAAAGCCAAGATCGAAGCCGTCATCTATGCCTCGGAAGAGCCAGTCACCCTGGCCCAACTCGTCGGCCTGCTGGGACAAGAAGCCCAGGCCGAACTCGACCGGATCGAGGCCGCGCAGCAATCGTTCGATATGGAGGCGGATGCGGCGGATGCGGACATCCTCAACAACGAGGTTCTTGACCAGGAAGAGGCCGCGGAGGAAGAGGCCGCTGAATCGTCGCCGGTGAGCGAAGCAGTCCCTGCCGAGCCCGCTGCCGCTGAGGACTCCCCTGCCGGAAAGTCCGGCGATGGGGTACCCAGTGAGGTGCCGGTTGAAACCGGACCGGACGACAAGAAGCTCGCCCGCGAGGCGAAAGAGAAGGAGCGCCGCCTGCGCGATTACTTCCGCGACATGCTCGACCAGCTTATTAAGGATTACGCAACCGGCGACCGTGGGCTGGAGATTCGTGAGGTTGCCAGCGGCTATCGTCTGGCCACCAAGCCCGAGTATCACGACGCGGTTCGCGGCTTCGTCAAGTCGCTGAAGCCGCCCCTGAAACTGTCGTTGCAGGCGCTGGAGACGCTGGCCGTCGTCGCATACAAGCAGCCGGTGACGGCACCAGAGATCTCGGAGATTCGCGGCGTGGACTCGGGCGGCGTGCTGGGCAGCCTGATGGCGCGCAAGCTGGTCACAACCGCGGGGCGCAAGCAGGTGATTGGGCGGCCAATCCTCTATAAGACGACGCGAGATTTCCTGCTGCGCTTTGGGCTGAAGGACATCAACGAGTTGCCCAGCATCGAGGAGTTCGAGAAGATGGCGGGCGAGCTGGCGGAGCAGGAAGAGATTCCCATGGAGCATCATGCTCCAGAGACTGCCGAGGAGCTTGAGCCCGAGAAGCATACTCATATCGCCCAGGCCGATGGAAGCCCGGATGCCGAAGACGACCCGCTCGATGACGAGTTGAGCGATGAAGCGGATGACGATCAGACGGGGGCTGTGGAAGGCGAGAAGGAAGCCGCCGTCGAAGAAGTTAATGTATCCGAGAAGACAGCGGATCAAGGCAGCAATTAGAGTTGCAAAAGCTGTGACCCTTGCATGGGCCCTGTTTTACCTATAAGTTCTGGAGCCAACAATGAAGCCGGTTAAGACTTTGAAGGTGCTCGGTGAGCGGATCGATATCATCACGAACGGAGCGATGACCAACCGTGCGTCCACCTTCGTCATCCAGACTACAGCTCCCGGCGGTGGTCCTCCTCCCCACAAACACAGCCGAGAGGACGAAACCTTTACTGTCCTCGAAGGCGATTTCGAGGTACTCTCTGACGGCCAGTGGCGCAGCGCCCCAAAGGGCGAGGTGATCTTCGCTCCGCGCGGTTCGGTCCATACCTTTCGCAACTCCGGCACGACCGTCGGCAGGATGGCTGTCTTTATCGCTCCGGCGGGCTTTGAGGGCTTCTTCGAGCAGATCGATGGGCTCACGCCTGACGACATGGCCAAGATCCTCGGGATTGCCGGTAAATTCGGCCTCAGCTTCCATCCTTAGGCGTTGGCCCGCTGAGCAGATACAATCGAGAGAGCAGCACCAGCGACCGCGATGAGCAGCCCCGCAGTCAGAAGGACAGGAATATGACAACGAAATCCACGAACCAGCCAGAGGAAGCTCCTCAGGGCGACCGCCTCCAGAAGATTCTCGCGCAGGCCGGCATCGCTAGCCGCCGCAAGGCCGAACAGATCATCCTCGATGGACGGGTGCAGGTCAACGGCAACGTCATCAAAGAGCTGGGTACCCGCCACGACATCGCAAAAGACCATATCCGTGTCGATGGAAAGCTGCTGCATGGGCGCGAGCAGCAGCGCTACTACATGCTCAACAAGCCGCGCGGCTACGTCACCACGCTGGACGATCCAGAGAAGCGCCCGACGGTCATGGAGCTGATGACAAAGCAGAAGGGACCGCACGGCGACCATGTGCGACTCTACCCTGTGGGGCGGCTGGATTGCCTTTCCGAAGGGCTGCTGTTGATGACCAACGATGGAGAGTTGGCGAACTCGCTCTCGAAGGCCGCCGCAGGGGTAGAGAAGACGTATCTCGTCAAGGTCAGTGGGCAGCCTCCCGCCAGCGGGCTCGACCAGATTCGCCGCGGCATCATGATCGACCGTGGCCGCCTCAACGAAGTCCGCAGCGGACGGCGCGACCGTATCATTACCGCTCCGGCCAAGCTCGAACTGGTGCGCGGCGGGGACAATCCGTGGTATGAGCTGACGTTGACCGAGGGCCGCAACCGCCAGTTGCGCAAGATGTTCGAGGAGATTGGCCACCACGTCGAGAAGATTCGCCGCATCGGCTATGGGGCGTTGCGGCTCGATGTGCCTCCGGGCGAGTTCCGTGAGCTGACGCCGGGTGAAGTGACCGCCCTTGGGCGCGCAGCCAAGGGCCAGAAGGTCGTACCCAAGAAGAAGACGCCGGAGTTTGCGCAGCTGAAGACGCCTGCGAAGCCGAAGTCGAACAGACCCCGGCGCACATTCGCTGCGAAATCCACAGCCTCGCGACGTCGGCCGGCTTAGAGCAGAGTCTAACTAAGTGGTATGGAGTTTCGTCTCTCCTTTTTGTGATTTCCACAGCGAAGCGGAGGAATCTGCTGTTTGCGCGGTGTACAGACATCATCAGAGACGCCGCTCGCCATCTTTTTTACCGCTTTGATCGGGTAATCTCACTTGCCTTCGTGGTTACGGAATATATCGCAAGGTAAAACCTCGTAAACACAGGCAAAGAAGGCGGAATGATTCCGTCGCAGGGTGCCCGCGCCTGTCAATCGTTGCGCCCTTCGGAGCACTTGACGCGAGTATCTCTCAAGGCACAAAATACTCGAGCTATTCACAGGGGATGACGATGACAAAACTCGTGCGGCGCGCATCCAATGAATCAGCAAAGGAGCATTACGTGGCAATTGAAAAGGCAACATTTGGAGCAGGATGTTTTTGGGGTGTAGAAACCCGTTTCAGCGAACTCACAGGAGTTATTGACACTGCAGTAGGATACGAAGGCGGAGACCTCGAACACCCAACCTATCAGGAAGTCTGTACGGACCGCACCGGCCACGCGGAAGTTGTTCAAGTCACGTTCGACCCTTCTCGCCTCTCCTACGAGGCGCTCCTCGATGCATTCTTCGCGCTTCACGATCCCACCCAGGTCAATCGACAGGGGCCGGACTGGGGAACGCAATATCGCAGCGTCATCTTCACCCATAGCGACCAGCAGGCAGCTGAGGCAGGATCAAAGATCGCCGAACTAAACGCCTCCGGCACCTACCGCCAACCGATAGCCACGAAAATCGAGCCCTCAAGGACCTTCTGGAAGGCAGAGGAGTACCACCAGCGATATCTTGAGAAACGCGGCATGGTGAGCTGCCACATCTAATGGACCACCCCGGAGGATCCCTTACCGGGAAAGTGCGCGAGGCGGGATCCTCTGCGAGGTTCAGGCCATATCGGGAACAAGTACGGAGGCATCGCTGCATCAGCCAGCGGTGGTCTGTAGAATGCGCGGCCCTTTGATAAAGCCGTAGATCGATACGTAGCCATGAGCGATCAGGTAGCAGAAGCTCATGGCGAAGGTAAGGAATACGGCTTCCCGTGTCGTTCTGATTCCGATGCAAATGGCGTATGCCGTCTGCAGCACAAGCAGAAGCACGACTTCAAGAATGGTCCCGCTCCAGAAGATCCACTTTCTTGCGCGGTTCATGACCCACATCAATCCGGCGAGATAGTTGAGGCAACTGGCCAGCACCACCCACCCCAGGAGCCCGCGAAGTATCTCATATTTGGACCCGAGAAGCCAGAGGAATGCCTGCGGCCAGAGAAATGCGGCCAGCACAACGGGAGTGCATGCCGCTGCTGCCAGCAATAAGAATTTGAAGTACATCGAAAGCAGCCGTTTTCGGTTCAGCCGCGCGATGTATGGCTCAACGACGATCATGTTGAAGGTCATCAGTACTGTGAACAACTGACCGATTCTGCCCAGTGCCGCTACCTGGGCGATATCGACGGTACCGCCGAAGATGCTGATCAGGAAGAGCGTGATCTGCGATTGAAATGCCGCGAAGATCATTGCCGGGGCAGCAGGCAGGATGTAGTGAAACAGCTCCCGGTCGGTGGCTGGGTCCTCTTTCTCGGGCCATTCCAGAAATGGGCGACTCTTCTTGTGGAGCCAGCTCCCATTAGCGGTGACGTTCAATGCGCTCAGACCCGCAGCAGTCCATGCATTCAGGCCTCCGGCAAATTCAAGACCGATATAGGCGGCGAGGCGGCCAGCGCCCGTGGCGATTTGGGGAACATAGTATTCCCGCAGCCGTCCAAAGATAAACAGAGGCGCCGAGTAATAGGAGACCTTCCCCCCGGAATAAAGAGCGAGCAGGACGGATGCAAGCAGCAGGAGCTGCACCGTAAGGCTCCAGTGCTGCTTATGCATGATCGCGAGAAAAACGACGATGGTAAATGGCGCAATAATCCAGAAGGCCCAGTCCCTGAGATGTTTTGCGGAACGCACATATCTGCCCACCAGCGCGCGGTTCTCTCTCTGTTCGCCGACCATGGGAATGATCGTGCTGGCGAATCCAAAGTCCATGAGGATCGAAAAGAGAGACTGGAAGCCGGATGCCAATCCGAATTGAGCGTATGCCTCGACGCTCAGTTGGTGGACCAGGAAAAGCCCCGCGAGAACACTGATGCCCTGTGCCGCTCCCTGTCCCAAAAAAAAGCCGGTAAGCACCCGCAGTATGCGCCGCCCACGCTTCAGCCGCGCCGAACCCTCCGGGGGAAGGCCTATAGGCGGCGAAAGTTCACCACTGAACTCCCCGAGATCGGTTGGAACCATGGGCATTTTTCGATTCTAAGGTATGGAGGAAGAAGAAACGGCCCTGCAAGGAAGGGGAGGCCTAAAAAGGACATTCAGGCCAGTATCGTGTCCGGGGTATCGGCGAGCATCCAGGTGGGCGGCAACAGGTCTGGATAGTGGCTATCCCGCTTGAGGAGCCAGTATTTCGGCGCGAAGACCATCTTGCCGGGGCGCGAATTCAGCCACGCTCCCCACCAGGAAAACGTGCTGTTCGCAATAATGTGATGGTGGCAGCAAGACATCAGCCGCAGGTCCTCATGGGAAGAAGATGCGTCGTTATGGTCTACGAACGTCGCACGAATGCCTCTTGGCAGATGTTCCCTGGTAAAGGGAATGTCGTCGGAAAATATAAAAAAATCCGGATCGTCGAGCCGCTTCCTGAAAGCGGAGATGGCATGGGAGTAATAGTCGATCGGCAGGGCAATGTTGCCTTCCGCGGCGAGCGTGTAATCTCCCCGCCGGACATGGAGCGAGACGGGGGTCCTGCTTTGCCCGATCTGCTCCAGGACTTCAAGGTTTTTTCCTTGTGCAGGTTGTTTGAAACGGAATTCAGAACGCAGCTCATCGGCAATGTCATCTGCGAAACGATGTGCCTGCCAGTAACCGGCCAGATACAACGTCCGGACATTTTTCTGGAGCGGCAAGTCCGGCATAAAGGTGTAGCGCTGTTCGAATGCCTCAGTGAACATCTGAATCCCCAGGGATTCTCTGAATGCGGCCGATATGGGCCTGATCCCTCGTCTCTGGTTGAGGACAAATCGATCGGTCACCGAAAGTTCATTTGCAGGCGATTTAATCTCAAAATTGGAGAGCAGAAAAGGCCTTGGGTGTCCGTGCGATATGGCGTTGCGTGCGGGATCGACCGCCATTCTCATCTGTGCGCCGTAGCGCCTGGCGTAATAGCGGCCCGCCGCGTATTGAAACATCTGGTTTCCCAGGCCACTGATTTGTCGAACAACAATCTGCATTCAAATCCTCGTTGACGATAGTTCAATCATGGCGATTCAAGCTTGTGAGCTGGTTTGTGCCTTGGTGAATTCAAATAGACCGCAAGCCATCTCACTCTGAGGCAAATTCACCGGGTCCGTATCCTCGTAAAGATTGCCGTCATCTCCGACAAATGAGAATGAAACAAGCTGAAGTCCTGAGAAGGAACTAAGGATCGTTTGCGGCGAAAAGACCCGATGCGCGTTGAATTCAACGCGTTCACGGCCAATGGGGACGGAGAAATAGAGTCTGCCGCCTGGAGCGAGGACCCTTTGCAACGACGCCATAAACCTGAAACAGGCCTGCGGATCAATTGGATCGGTATACCGTCCCAGTCCAAAATGTTCCGCAACATGTAAGGTAGACAACGAATGGACGCTGTCATCCGGCAGATGGGCGAGTTCCGCTGCATCGTCTTGTAAGAATGTGAGACCCCGGATGGTGCTTTTCATAGGGCGAATGTCAATGGCTGTGACCGGCATAAAGGCGAGAAGATGTGCCACGAATCCATCCACTCTCGACCCAATGTCGAAGTGCTGCACCGGACGTTGTCCAAAGATCTTTCTTGCTGCCCACAAGTCCTGATGAAAGTAGTGTCCGCCCGCGATCCCCGCCCCGGCATCCATGTCGGTCAGAATGGGAAAGGCATCCCTTACTCCAAACTTGAACGACGGCAGGTCGTTCATTTTCTGGTAACGCCGCACGTCCTTAAAATAGGTGGGGAGGTTCTTGAGGCTCTTGGCCAGAGTGTGAGGATAAAATCCTGTAAAGTAGGCTTGTTTTTGAAGAAGAGACTTAATCACGGTTTGATCCTGCCATTCTAATACGAGGTATGCCATTTTACGGTTTCGAGCCGGCATTACTCGCCAAGCATTAACCCGCTCCAGCGACTATACCGAATTCATGGCAGATCAGCCCCGGCAGTAGAGAGTTACGTCCCGGAAAGGAAACTTGTTAAGTTGAGCAGTAAACAAACTTATGGAGAAGAGCTTCTGCCGCAAGGAACTGGCGTAAGCCCAATCTGCATTGTTGTTCCAACCTATAATCGCGCGCATGCTCTGGGGATATGCCTTGAACATCTGGAAAGACAAACCTGGAGTGATTTTGAAGTAATCGTGGTCGATGACGGCTCGACGGATTCAACATCGGAGCAGGTGGAGCAATATCTCAGTAAAGGCGCTCTTCGTCTTCGCTACTTTCGTCAGGAGAATAGTGGACCCGCACGGGCCCGTAATTTTGCAATCTCCATGACGCAATCTCCGTTATGCCTCATCATTGGAGACGACATCTTCGCTTCGCCGGATTTCGTGAAAACACACCTCCTGCTTCATCAGGAGAACCCGGATCTCTACGTGGCAGGTCTTGGCCTGACGCGGTGGAGCGAATCCAGTCAGACGGTGACGCCATTCATGCGCTGGCTCGACGAAGGTGGAACCCAGTTTTCCTATCACGATCTGTTCGCCGGTGTCGTCCCGGACTGGAAGCATTTTTATACGAGCAACATCTCTCTGAAGACGACGGTCCTGCGCGAGAATCCTTTCCACGAAGGCTTTTCAAAAGCAGCAGTGGAAGATCTGGAACTAGGCTATCGCCTTGAAGTGCAACATGGCTTGAAGATTGTTTTCCTGCCTCAGGCACTTGCTGACCATCTTCACCCTACGACTTTTCGGCAAGCCTGCAAGCGCATGTACAGCGTAGGTGCTTCCATGCGGATATTTCATCAACTGTGGCCCGAGCATCAGCCAGCATCCTATCGCTCTTTTCGTCGAGCAGTCCGGGATATGCTTTGCCGGAATCGGTGGATGCTGTCGCCGGTCACTTTGCTTGCCGATCTTCTCACCCGCCTATGGTGTCCGAACCCTCTAATGCGGAGGGTCCTCGATTATCATTTTGCCATCGGCTATCACAGCCGTGTGTGAGATGAATTTGAAACACCGGATGTCTTCCTGATAAGTGGATGCCTTTAGAGGGATGGCTGCCCCGTCTTTGCTCTCCAAAGATCGACGAGAGTGGCTGCGTTACGAGAGAAGCCGGGGCGAAAGAAGCGATAGCGGAGCATGGTTGCGACGCGCACGATGCGGCTGTCACTTCTACCGCAGCGCAGGTAGGCTTCGAGCAGTTTGCGATGTTTGGGCGATAGCTCTTCCTTGTGAATGCGGAGCAACGCCTCCACCTTTCTCTCGTTGGCTTTCCATTGCAGAACGCGTCCTTCTCTCTGGAAAAATCCCGCTATCTGTTCTCGCCACGATTTTTTGTGTGCATCGATACCGATGACGTTCCGGTCGTGCTGCCGGTAGAGCACGGTCTTTGCCGCGACGGCCTCGGAGGCGCCGAAGGCGGATGCCAGCAATGCAATCCATGAATCGTGCATTGCAGCCTCTCCGGGCATCTTGACGGCTATATCGAGCAGTCGCCGATTGATCAGCATCGTACATCCGGTTACCGGATTATGCACCAGCACGGTGGCGAGACGGTGGATCTGGTCTGGATCAACCCCTGCCAGTCTCCAGAGAGATTCGTGAAGCGTCTTCAAACTGTCGTCGACGACTTGCAGATCGGTGAAGACCAGCAATGGCGAGTTTGTACCATGCTGTAATTCGAGCGTGGACATCGCCTGCATCGTCCTGCTCACCTTGCCGGGCAGCCAGATATCGTCCTGATCGGAAAAGCAGACATAATCCGAGGTCGCGGCCTTCATCAGCAGTAGAAAATTATCCTTTGCGTTCCCGGTGGGCGCACCCGGCGGCATGGTGCGGAAACGATCCGGGAACCGGTGTTCATATTCCTTCAAGATCGCTGTTGTGCTGTCGTTCGAACCGTCGTCCCTGGCGAGCACCCGCAGATTCTTGTAGTCCTGCAACAGGATGGAGTCAATCTGCTCGCGTAAAAAACGTTCTCCGTTGTAGGTGGCCAGCAGGACTTCGACCGGGGGAGAGTGGACCATCGTCGAGCCTGCGCCCTTTTGGCCATCGCCTGCCATGGATTGGCCGGAGGATTCGTGCGATTTCATAGGTCTCTCAAATGTTTACCGTGGGCCGCTGTTTCTCTGACTTAGATTCGTTGCAAAGTTAACGCAGCGCCGCCTTCATCATACGAAACGACCAGCCGACCGCGCCATGACGGACCAAAACGCCAATCGCCCCGCGGAGAAGCCGGAGCCGACGGTAGATGCGATCCTGTGCGGAGCCGTTGCGCTTGTAGAATCTGCGTTCGGCGGCGAGCGTACTCTGATGCCGCGCAACCGCAGCTGCGTCGGTCCGCCGCACGTTGTTGGACGAGAGATCATGGTCCAGCGACGATTGCAGAACAAAGAGCTTACCGCCCCGGGATTGCAATTGAGCGAACGTCGCATGGTCCAGGTAGTCCAAAGGAAAGTCTTCGGGAAATCCTCCGGCGTCGTTCAAAGCAGAGACGCGAAGGACCGAGCCGGAGTTGAAGACATGGAGCCGCGATGGGGCCACTCCGGAGAAGTTCTGATCGAAGGGAAGGGGATGGCGGTAAGTCGGCGGCGTCAAAGGGGAGCAGACGATGCCATTCTGCACGAGCTTTGGAACGATGGCTGCGATCTGGTGGTTATTTTTGATCGCCTCGGTTTGCGCGATCACCTCCGCGATGTATTCAGTCGTCGCCTCGGTGTCCTGATCGAGCAGAAGAATCCAGGAGATGCCGCTCTCTTTGGCGTCTCTCAGCGCCAGGTTGTACCAGTGCGCCAGACCGGGGTTGGTCACGTCTCGATAAAAACGACCGCTGAAGTCGGCTGGGGGCGCCTGCTCATAAGGCGTGTTGTCGCATACCATCAGCTCGATCGTCTTTGCGGCTGCTTCGTCTTCTGAGAGCGCCTTCAGCAGCGACTTTACGCCACGGCTTTGGTCGAATGTCATCTTGTAAAGGACGACTACGGCGAGTATCCGCCTCGCGCTTTGCATGGACCAAAATCCTCTCCCGTAGTCTATCCCGGTCTTTTGCCGGATTGATCCGGGAAACCGTGCTATGATGAAAGCACGCGTAAGCGTGGGAGCTGCGGGCAAGGCTCTGAAGCGATTCAGAACCCGGCCAGAGACCGCAGTAATATTACATCCCTTTCCACCGCATCTGTCTTCCTGTGAGCTGATCCACTGGAAACGACTGAGGAAGATGACGCGCTGGTTGCTCTGGCTGGAAGGCCCGTCACAGGACAGGTCTCGCCGTGCAGCAGCAGCGCTTCGATAACCGACAGCAATGCTGAGTTCAGAATCCATGGCGCCTAGGCGCCCCTGCATTCCTTCGCCAATCTCTTCAACTCCCCAAAGGACATCGCTTGACTACCGCAACTCTTGAACCACAGACACTTACGCCGACTGAACTTCGCGTCGTCGCCAACTCCGGCCCAATCCCTTCCGATTCGAACAACATCCGCTTCACCGACTTCGACATCTCCGACTCCCTCAAAAATCGCCTGAGCAATGCCGGTTTCAGCATTCCCACCCCGGTCCAGGCCAAGGCCATTCCGCCGGCGCTCGAGGGCGCAGACATTCTTGCCACCGCCTCCACCGGCACCGGCAAGACGCTCAGCTTTCTTATCCCGATGATCGAGCGCATGGACGCGAACTCCGTGCCCAGCACGCGTGGCAAACGCGGCCCGATTCGCTCCCTGATTCTGCTGCCCACCCGTGAACTGGCGATGCAGGTTCTCGAAGCCTACTGGAAGCTCGTTCCCGGATCGAAGAATGACGCCGTTCTGGTCTGCGGCGGCCTGTCGGAGAACAACCAGCTCGACCAACTCGACCGCGGCCCTCGTCTGGTCGTGGCCACTCCCGGACGGCTCGAAGACTTCCTCCGCCGCCGCGAGATCAACATCAATGCGGTCGAGATGCTTGTGCTCGACGAAGTGGACCGCATGTTGGACATGGGCTTTCTGCCCGCCATCCGTCGCATTGTCGGCGCGGTGCCGAAGACTCGGCAGACGATGTGCTACTCGGCGACGCTCGATGCCAACATCCGCGAGATCGTCCGCGACTACGTCAACAAGCCGGTCCGCATCGAGATCGGACAGACCTCGAAGCCCTCTGACCGCGTCGAGCTTCGCGTCTACACGGTCATGCAGGACCAGAAGCTCGGCCTGCTCGACCAGATGCTCCGCGAAGAGGAGGGGACGTTCCTCGTCTTCTCGCGCACCAAGCATGGCGCCGACCGCATCTCAAAGAAGCTAGAACGGCTGGGCCACGACGCCGATGTGATTCATGGCGACCGCAGCCAGTCGCAGCGTACGGCAGCTCTCAAAGGCTTCCAGAACGGGAAGCATCGCGTTCTGGTTGCGACGGACGTGGCGGCGCGCGGCATCGACGTCAACGACATTGCGCACGTCGTCAACTACGACCTGCCCAATGCCTCCGAGGACTTCGTGCACCGCATCGGCCGCACTGGCCGTGCCGGCAAGAAGGGCGTGGCGACCACCTTCGTCATGCCGCAGGAAAAGCACGACGCCCGCAAGCTCGAGCGCGAACTGAAGATAAAGTTCGAGTGGCGCGAGGCCGATAAGAATCTTGAGAAGGAACTGCGCAATCAGCCCTTGGACACAACAGCTCAGGGACAGAATCTTATGCAGCTCGAGACTCGCGCCTGGCGTGGCAACGATCCTGTTGCCCCTATGGCCGCGAACCCCAGCCCCTACAAGGCGGCGAAGGGAAGCGGCGGCGGCTTCCGCAGCCGCGGCAAGAGCGGTGGCGGTGGATTCTCCGGTGGACGCAGTGCGGGTGGACGTGGACCCGCTGCAAATGGCCGCTCCAGCAACCGCCCCGGCAGCAGCCGCTCCGGCCCCGCTCGCCGCGGCCAATAACGAAACCCATCGCGCCCCGCTCTGCCTGCCAACCAGCCGCAGAGCGGGGCCGCGTCTTGTTAGTGTTCGCGATAGCCGTTACTTGCTGCATGTTTCGTTGCCATTTTTTATGTCCGAAAATATCCCCAACCTGAGCGAACTCTCGGAGATCGTCGAAAACGATAAGAGTTTCGTCCTGCGCATCGTCCAGCCCGGCCTTGCCGGTCTCATGGACGGCTCCGTCTCGACGCTTGCGCCGATCTTCGCGACCGCCTTCGCCACGCATAACTCGCGCACCGT
>Ga0068855_100002642_pt1 | contig 22100 bp, 15 predicted proteins | sample KBSCornC52_FD_66592 | JGI IMG/M metagenome (GOLD analysis project Ga0068855, IMG submission 66592) | Corn rhizosphere microbial communities from Kellogg Biological Station, Michigan, USA - KBS Corn C5-2 | ecosystem: Host-associated > Plants > Roots > Rhizosphere > Soil ...
GAAACCAAAAATTCTCGCCTCGCGGACCTCCCGTCCTCCCATCCTCCCTGTGAAAAAATCTCGAGCCGTCCCCGGTGACTTATGGAGGCTGGTCCCCGCTATAATGTCGGGCTGTCCATGAGGCGGTTGGTCACGACATGAGCACCGGCAATACGCGACTGTTGGAACGGTTGTTTGCGGATGGGCTCATTACCGCCGAGGCGCAAGAAGCGGCCCTCAACTTGGTGGCTCGGACCGGCGAGCGCGTCGAGGAGGTCATCCTCGAGCTCAAGGCGCTGGACGAGGCGGCGCTGCTCAAATACTTGGCCGCGCTGCACAAGACGCGCTTCGTCTCGACCGAGAAGCTGGCCAAGGCCGACATCGATCGCATCACCCTCGACAAGGTGCCGAAGAAGCTGGCCGAGCGCGATACGGTGTTTCCGGTCTTGTACGACGCGCAGACCGCTACGCTCAGCGTGGTCACGCCCGATCCGGACAACGCGCCCGCGCTGCACGACGTGCAGCTGGCGTCGGGAGTGAAGGAAGTGCGCGCCTTCGTCGGTCGCCCGCGCGCGGTCAAGGCCGCCATCAGCAAGGCGTACAACGGCGACATCCACGCTTTCGCGATTTTGGATCGCGACGCCCACACCCAGTTCTCGAACATGCTCAACGTGTTCGAACGCAACTTGGTGAGCGACGAGAGCATGGTGCTGTCGATGGCCAAGGAGGCCACGCAAGGCGAGCGTGTCCTCAGCGACAAGGACTTCAAAGCCAGAAAAACCGGCTCGGGCGCCACCGGCAGCGGCGTCAACGACGAGTCGTTCCAAGAGGCGCTCAACGTCCTCATCACGTTGATCGAGAACGCGCGCCCGGATCTGCGCGGGCACTCCGCGCAGGTGGCGCGTTTGACCAAGAAGATCGCCGAGCGCATCGGCTTGCCGGAGAGCACCAAGAGCGCGTACGTCTGCGCCGCCTATCTCCACGACCTGGGCAAGATGGGCGCCTACCACCTGACCACGCTCAACGTCGCCGAATACGAAGGCCACCGCACCCAGGCCGAAAAGCAATACAAGAGCCCGGTGCGTTTGCTGGAGGCGGTGCAGCTCCCGCTCGAGGTCACCCAGACCATGGAGAGCATGTACGAGCGCTACGACGGCAAAGGCTTTCCCGACGGCTCTTCGGCAAAAGAGATCTCGCTCGGGGCACGCATCTTGGCCATCGCCGACACGTACGCGGACCTCACGCAGAACCCGCGCAATCCGTTCCGTAAGACCTTGCGCCCAGTGCAGGCGTGCGAGGTCTTGGCGCGCTACCGCGGCACCGTGTTCGACCCCAACTTGGTCGATTTGTTCAAGCACACGGTCACGGGCGAAGACGTGAAGGCGCGGCTGCTGGCCAACCGGCACCGCGCGCTGATCATCGATCCTGACCCCGAAGAAACGACGGTGCTGGAGCTGCGTTTGCTCGAGCAGGGCTTCGAGGTGTCGCAGGCGCACACCGTCGAGCAAGCGCTCAAGCACCTGGAAAAAGGCGAGACCGAGCTGGTGATCGCCGAGCTGGATCTGGGCAAGGACGACGGCCTGGCGTTGCTGGGGGAGGTGCGCAAGCGCCCGTGGGGTCAGAAGCTGCCGTGGGTGGTGGTCACGGGCCGCTCCAGCCGCAACGACGCGCAGAAGGCCTTCGATCTCGGCGCCGCCGACTTCTTGTCCAAGCCGGTGACGGCAGATTTGCTGGTGGCCAAGCTCAAGCAAATCATCGAACGCGAAGCGCACCGCTCGGGGAGCGCGCGCGGCGTCTCCGGCTCGCTCGTCGAAATGGGCTTGCCCGACATGGTGCAAGTGCTGTGGCACGGCCGTAAGAGCGGCTCGCTCAAGATCCGCTCCGGCACCACCTCGGGCGAAATCCATTTCGTCGGCGGGCAAATCTACAACGCGCTCTGGGCCACCCTGCGCGGCGAAGAAGCCTTCTTCGCCATGCTCAAGCTGACGGACGGCGACTTCGCCCTCGACCCGAACTTCGTCGCGCCCCAACAAGTCATCATGGACTCGCCCGAAGCGCTCCTCCTCGAAGGCATGCGCCGCATGGACGAAGGCGCGAGGTAACTCACGTCTCCCTGATTTTTTCACAGGGAGGACGGGACGACGGGAGGTTTTGTTGTTCGAGCCGCACTATTCCGTGCCGAGACTGCGCAGTCGCCTTACGGAATCGTGCGGCTCGAAACCCAAAAATTCTCGCCTCGCGGACCTCCCGTCCTCCCGTCCTCCCTGTGAAAAAATCTCGAGTGCGCCGGTTTGCCTACATATATATGACGCTGGTTTAGGGATTTTTGCGGAGGATCGGTGACGGACAGTTGGAAGAAGGCGGGGGAGGGGCGGGCGTGGTAACGTTCGGGGTTCGGTAACCCTCACGGATTTGCACGGGCGCAGCGTGTCCAAGGCAGCACCCCCGCCGTTACTCGGCTTCAACAACAACGTCCGCCATCGCGGTCGGATCTTCCATATCCAAACGGAAGACTCGGGCGTGAAGTTTCCGCGGATCGTGACGCACTTGTTTGCCGACGGCGGGCGCATCGTCAAGACCACCCGTACCGACTACAGCGAGCACCTCGACAAGACCGACATGGCCACCGTGGTGCGGGGCATGATGAAGGAGCAGCACAAGGCCATGTTCGCCGCGCTGCGTGCGGGCGACATGGACCCGCTGCTCGAAAATGTGTGCGGCCCGCTCGAGCCCGCCAAGTCGACCAAGCCCGCGGAGCCTGTGCCCGATCCGACGTCGCGCAACGATCTCGAGACGGCCAGGGTGATCGTGGGCTCGGGGCTGAGCGCGGCGCCGCAGTCGGCGGCGGAGCCGTCCAACTTGCCGCTGCCGGTCGCGTCGGCCGCCGCTACGGCTCCGGCGCCCGTGGCCGACGCCCAAGCCGTCATCGACAGCATGAAGTCGCTGCGCGACGCCGAAGAATCGGCGCGCTCGCGGCGACCCATCTCCAATCCCAACCTACGCCGTCCGACGCCGTCGGTGACGCCGCCGGCCGCGGAAGCCTTCGATCTCGACGTCGCCTCGCTGGACAAGAACCCACCCAAGACCTCACACACGCCCCCTGCTCCGCCCGTCCGGGCGCCGCGCAAGAGCAACCCGGCCCCGCGCAAGTCGCGCCCGCCCATCCCGCCCCGCCCGGGCGCCGCCGCGCCGGTTGCGGCGGCTGCCGGCGCCGACTTGGGGCCGTCGTCGCTGGGGCGGCCGCAAACCCGGCTGGCGGCCGCACCTCAGACCAACGCTCGCTCCATCTTCGGCGACGGCGCCATCAGCGAGCAGTCGTTGGACGAAGTCATCCTCAGCTACTTGGCCGAAGATCTCGAAGAGACCAAGTAGCTTTCGGCGCGCTCACTCACACTGCGCGAGCACCAGCGTCTCGGTCGAAGTGGACGACGAATCGAGACAGTCGTTCACGGAGCCGATGCTGCAGTCGTAGTTGTACGTCTTGCACTTTTTGAAGCCGTAGTCTTTGCAGTCGACGGTGACGGGTGAGCCGCCGTAGCAAAACGTGAGCTTCGTGCCGGAGCAAGTCTCCTGACAGCTGGTGACGTCCTCCGAGGTGCAGCCGGGGGCGTAGCACTGGCGCTCGCCGTCGTCGGTGTAGTCGCCGGTGGTTTGGCAGCTCAAGCCCACCGAGCCGCAGTCGAACGTCACCTTCGAGTCACCGTCACACCAGGTGGCGCGATTGTTCGAGCAGGTGACGCCCTCGGTCGTGCAGGCGTTGAGCGGGTAGTAACAACCGATGTCGCCGGCAACTTCACGGCAACCTGCCGCGAAGTTGGTGCACTTGGAGCCATACGGGATCTTGCCGTAGCACTGGTACTTGTAGTCGGTGCCCGAGCACGCTTCGACGTCGGTCGTGGCGGCGCAGGTGTTGGCGGGCAACGGAAGCTGGCAATCGACGGTCGTACCGTCGCCGAGGTCGGCCCCGAAGTCTTTGCAGGTTCCGCCCTCTTTGGTGCAATCGTGGGCGTTGGGGACGAAGCCGTCGCAGTCGACGACCTCGTTACCGTTGCAGTACATGCCCGTCTTCGCCGTCGCGCCGCTGCCGCAGAACGTCGGCTCGATGTGCTTGCCTTCACAGGCCGTGATGTCGTCGCAGGTGGTGGCGTCGAGCGTACACTTGGTGCCCTCGTACACATTTTGGGCGTTCTGGCTGACGCAGCGCGAGATGGTCTCGGTCGGCCACAGCCACTGCAAGCACCCGACACGCAAGATGCACGAGCGCACGATGGCCTCGTTGCCCACGAACGGCGTGCCATCGCAGCCTTTGAATTTGGGCTCGGGTGCGGCGCCGCCGGCGCCGGCTTCGCCGGCTTCGCCACCGGCGTTTGCGCCCGCGGGGGCTCCGCCGTTGCCGGCCACGGGCTGGCCGCCAGCGCCGCCGTCGCCGGGGGGCTGACCGCCGCTGGAGTCACCGGCGGTGGGAGTGGTAGTGGTGCCGGCGTGGCTGGTCGTGCCGGCGGTGTCGTTGCCGCTGCCGCCGCCCCCTTCGCCCCCGGCGCCAGTGCCGAGCTTGGGGTCCACCTCGTAGTCGCTGATGCCCAAGATTTGGCCGCAGCCGCCGGCCGCTGCCAGCACCGACCACAGCGCGAGAAAGCGATGCGAGACTTTGCTTGCCATAGCCAGCCCTAAAAGGTTCCGCTGATGCCCGCGCTCTGCGCGCCGATCCAGGGCTCCACGTGCACGTGGCCGAGCGGCTCGCGCTTGGCGAGCTTGGGCGCGCTCAGGCTGGCGCTATTGTTGTTGCCGGTGACGAGCAGCACCACACCGAGGCCGACGCCCACGATGCCGACGGTGAAGCCCACGGTCGAAATCGTGGCCATGCTCTTGGCGCTGTCCAGGGTGTCTTGTTGGCTCGACGGGCACTTCGAGCCCACGCAGCCTTCGAGATCGCCCTTCTTGCCCAGCGCCAGGAGGCCGGTGATGCCTCCGACCAGCAGCCCCGCGCCGCCGACGCCGAGCGAGACGTAGGCAAGGGTGTTGTTCTTCTTCGGCGCCGTGTCCGCCGGTGGAGAGGTCGGCGCCGTGGTCACGACGGGCACGCTGCTTGGCGGGGGCGGGGGCGGCGTTGCCGCGGCCGCGTTCGGATCCTTCTCGAGCTTGACCGAGATTTCTTGCGCGCCGCCTTCGGCGAGCGTGACCGTCGTCCTTTGTTCGAGGTAGCCGGGGGCGGTGACGACGACCTCGTGCGTGCCCGGATCGGTGGGGCGCTCGACGCCGATGAGCGCGGCGGGAACGAGCGCGCCGGCGACGGTAATTTGTGGATTGACGTTGGCGGGGTCGACCTTGACGGTCAGGTGCGCAATCTTCGGCAGCGCCGCCGCCAGCACGCCCTTGGCGCGCTCTTGTGCGTCGCGGAAGGCTTTGGGTGCGTTGGGCTCGAGCTGCTCGCGCACCACGCGGTTCAGGTTTTCGGTGCCGAGCACGATTTGCCCGACTTTGACCTGGCACTCGCCCAGACGGCTGAGGATGGACGGCGCGTGATACAGCGACTCGGCGCGTGAAAGCTTTTCGATCGCGCCCTTGCAATCGCCCGCGTCGGCCAGCTTGATGCCCTGCATGCCGAGCGAGCGCGCCGCCGCGATGCTTTCGGCTTGAGGTTGGTCCTGCGCCAGGGCGGCGGGAGCGACGAGCGAAGTCGTCAGTGTCGATACCAAACCGAGCGCGACCCAGCGGCGTCGCAAGCTGACACGTCGAGCGGATGAGCCAATAGTCATAAGCACCCGCCTGCCGTTTTACCGCACCTTGTGGCGGGCGCGCTCAGAAACCGAGATCGGAACCGGGCGTCTTGCCGGGCGTCGCTTTGGCTGCCGGCGCCGGAGCGACGATTGAGCTCGGTTTCCGCGGCGCTGCCGGCTTGGCGCGCGGTTTCTCGCCCTCGGTAGTGATTTCGGCAGCGACACTGGAAACCGGGCTCGGCGCGAGCGCGGGCTCGGGGGCGAGCGGCGGCGACTCCGGCTGTGCGGCCTCGAGCTGGCTTGCAACGCTGGTGGCCGGGGATGCAAGTTGAGGGGTTGCTGACGCTACGGAGGCACGGGCGCTCGGCGTTGCGGCGCTGGGGCCTGACGTGCCACCGAAAAGCACGAGCAATACCCCGAGCGCCAGGACCACGACCACGCCCAGCCCCACGCCGAGCGCCAGCGGCGGCAGGCCTTTGCGAGGCGGTTGCCAGCCCGCCGAGGTGTCACTGTTGCCGGTGATGCCGACGACGATGGGCACCGCCACGGGCGGGCTCGGCGTGGCGGCGTGCGCACCGATCAGCTGTTGAGTGCGTGCCAGGCTCGCCGGACCCGCATCGAGCAACGTCGCCAGGGCGGGCGCGGCGTAGCCCACCAATGTTTCGGGCGCGATACGACCTTCGGGAGACGACTGATGTCTCGACGGCGCGATGCCCCCGCTGGCGGCCTGCAAGGCTTCGCTCATCTCGTCGGCGCTTTGAAAGCGCTCCAGCGGTTCCTTGGCGCAGGCGCGCTGAAACCACTGCTCCACCGTATCGGGCACCCACGGCGCTCTTTCGCGCAAGAGCGGCAAGGGCAGGGTGCAAATGCCGATCAAGATATCGCTGTAATTGGCCGAGTAATAGGCATAGTCGCCAGTCAGCATGTGAAACAGGCACATGCCGAGCGAGTACAAGTCGGCGCGGTGGTCGACGCTGCTGGCGCCGCGAACCTGCTCGGGGCTCATGAACAACGGCGTGCCCAGCACGGTGCCGGCTTGCGTCGTGCCGATTTCGCCCTGGCTATCCAGCTTGGCGATGCCGAAGTCGAGCACCTTGGCGATCCAGCCGACCTCGTCGTCCTCGCTCTTGACCAAGAAGATGTTGGCGGGCTTTAGATCGCGATGCACGATGCCCTGGGCGTGCGCTCGGGCCAGCGCGCGCGACACGTGAGCCACGATGCGTACCGCGTCGGCCAGCGGTACGTCGTGCTCGCGCTCCAGCCGCTGCTCCAGCGTCTCGCCCTCCAGATACTCGAGCACGATGTAAGGGTTGCCCTCGGGCGTCTCCCCGTCGTCGTAGACCTGCACCACGTGACGCGAGCGCAGCTTGGCGGCGGCCTTGGCTTCCACGCTGAAGCGCTTGCGCGCTTCGGTCGACTGCAGGTGCTCGCCCGAGATGAGCTTGATGGCCACGCGCTGCCCGAGAGTGACGTGCACGGCGCGGTACACCGTGCCCATCGACCCCCGGCCAATTTCTTGCTCCAGCCGGTAGCGGCCGGCGATCACGAACCCCGGCCGGATGTGGCTGGGGACACCCTCCGTCAGTATCGCCGTGTCGCTCATCGGTAAGCCCGCTCTCGCTACCTACGGACGGAGCTCAGCCGTCCTGAAGCCCACGAGCTTACGACCCCCGTGTCCGGGCGTCGAGGGCGGACAGGACCCGCAAGCTTTCGTCCTCGGTACCGCCGTAGGGCTCGCCGAGCCAGGCGAGCAGGATTTCTTTGGCCACCGCCGCGGACGTCAACCGCAGGGATAGCGCGAGCACGTTGGCGTCGTTCCACTTGCGGGCGCCTCGCGCCGTCTCCGCGTCGACGCACAGCGCGGCGCGCACGCCGGGCACCTTGTTCGCGGCCATGCTGACGCCCGTGCCGGTCCAGCAGCAGACGACGCCCTGATCGTGCTCGCCGGCCGCGACGGCTTCGGCCACCCGTTGCCCGGTCGTGCCCCAGCTTTCGTCACGGCCTGCCGCTTTGCCGTAGCGCGTGACGACGTGCCCTTCGGCACGCAGCAGCTCGTCGATGACGTCGACCTCGTGACTTGCTTCGTCGGCGCCCAGTGCGATGCGCATGCGCTGAGCGTAGCAAGCGAGCGACGGGAGCGAAATCGACGGCGTTCGGAAACGTGGGGGTGACGGTTTGCCGGTCTCCCGCCGTCAAGACTCGTCGAGCAGCCCCTGCAGGCGCGCGGGCGGGATGCGGAACTCGCGCTTGCAGTACTCGCAGGCGATTTCCAGCACTTCCCCGCCGGAGAGCAGGTGCTCGATGTCGTGCTTGGGCAGGGTCGAGATGGCCGACACGACGCGCAACTCGTTGCACCAGCACTCGAAGCCGACCTTGCTCTCCTCCATGCGCGTGAAGGGCATGCCGTACAGCAGCTCTTCCAACAGCGCGGTGGGGGTGAAGCCCGGCTCGCGCAGCTGCGCGTCGATGCTCTCGAAGTCTTTGAGCCGCTCGGTCATCACCATCAGCGGGCCGCGCCCGACCTCGGGCAAGAGCTGCACCAGGTAGCCGCCGGCGGCGACGACGCGCCCTTCGTCGAGCAGGGTGCCCATGGCCAACATGGACACGACCTGCTCGGAGGTTTGCATGTACTCCATCAACGCGCGCGAGATGCCGCCGGCGTCGGGCACCTGAACGAAGCCTTGGTTGATCTTGCCATCCGGCAGGGTGCGCATCATCTGCATGATGGCGCCCGGCCCGATCGCAATCTCGCTCGTGCCCTCGGTAAGCTGCACGAGGCCGCGGGTTTTGCCCGACGGGTGCGAGTCTGCCACCAAGCTACCCGAGCCCCCGGAGCCCTTGAGGATGCCCTGCACGCGCAGGTTGGGCGCCATGGTCTCGCGGAACAAGACCGAGCCCGTGACCAGATCGCCCAGGTGCCGGCCGGTGTGGCCGAGCGCGCCCTGCGCCGTCAGCACCTGCTGCACGGTGTCGGTCGTGCGCGCCACGATCACGCGGAAGGCGCCGTCGTCGGTGATGGCGCGGAGGACGGAGTCGTTACTTTCCATGGTTCACGAGAGCGTGTGGTCGTCGCCTTCGGGCGCGCCTTCTTCGCGGGACGACACCGGGATGCGGTACGCCTCGCTCAGCCAGTTTCCGAGATCGATCATCTTGCAGCGCGTCGAGCAGAAGGGACGCGGACCGTGGTTCTCGGGCGCGTCGGTCAGCACCCGCTTGCAGATCGGACAGTCGATGCGCATTGCGCTCCGAGCCTAGCACCAGTCTCGAGTTGGGCGATCTTGGAAGACCAGATCACGACCGTCATTGAGGCAATGAGCCACGAGAACGACCGGCGAGACCGGCGCCCGCTGCGTGTGGGGTTGGCATGAGTCGCGGGAGTTTTTCAGCCGACCGCTCGCGCCGGCGACCCCGTATCGACCCGCCCAAGCGCCAGAAACGCCGCGCGAAAACCGACGAAGCCTAGACTAGCTGCGTCACCCTCGGGGGGCGCCGCGGCCCGGCCCCAGGTGGCTCGCGTAGAAACGCAGGGCCTTGGCGTGGGAAGGAAACGCCAGGTCCTCGTCGCGCAACGAGCTGGGCGGGAGCCAGACCACTTCGATCACGTCGTCGAGCGGGCTGGCCTCGCGGGCCCGCACCTTGGCCGTGAAGAACAGGTCGACGATGGGGTACTCGACCGAGCGGTAGGTGTAGAGGTTGGGAAAACTGGCTAGAAATTCGACCCCGTCGAGCTTCACGCCCGCTTCTTCGCGCACTTCGCGCACCGCGGCGGCCTCCGCCGTCTCACCGCGATCGATGAAGCCGCCCGGCATCGCCAGCTTGCCCCGACCCGGGTCGCGCGCGCGGCGGATGAACAGGGCGTGGCCTTCGGTGTCGAGGATCAGCACCGCCGAGGAGACGGCCACGTTGTAGTAGTAGACGAAGCCGCACGTGTCGCAGACGAAGCGCACCGCGTCGGCCTCGCTCGTGCGCCGAGCCGCGCAGCGAGGGCAGTGCTTGAACAGCACGCCGGGCGGTCCGCTGGGGTGAAGGTCGTCCACGGTTCACTCTCGCAGCGCGGCGCGCGCTGCCTCCACGGTGCGATCGATGTCGTCGTCGCTGTGCGCGGCCGACACGAACGCGGCCTCGAACTGCGAGGGCGGAAAGTACACGCCGCGCGCCAGAAGCCCGCGATGAAAGCGCCCGAAGCGCTCGCGATCGGACTCCGCGGCGTCGGTCCACGAGCGCACCGGCCCGCGGTGGAAGAACAAGGTCAGCATCGAGCCCGTGCGTTGCACGACGCCATCGACCAGCGCGTCGCGCAAAGCCCGCTCCAGGCCGACCTGTAGCTTGCTGGTCAATGCTTCCAGGCGCTCGTAGACGTCGGGGGTCAGCGCGGCCAGCGTGGCCAGGCCGGCCGAGATCGCCAGCGGGCTGCCGCTCAGCGTGCCGGCTTGGTACACCGGCCCGAGCGGGGCGATGCAACGCATGATCTCGCGTTTGCCGCCGTACACGGCCAGCGGCAGGCCGCCGCCCACCACCTTGCCCAAGCAGGTCATGTCGGGGTTCATACCGAACAGACGCTGAGCACCCCCCGCCGACAGGCGCGAGCCGGTCATGACCTCGTCGAAGATCGAGACCGAGCCATGCTCGCGGCACAACTCCAAGATCCGCTCCAAAAAGCCCGGCTGAGGCGGCACCAAGCCCATGTTGCCAACGACGGGCTCGACGATCACGGCGGCGATGCGCCCGCGCTCGCGCTCGAACAAATCGCGTAGCGCATTCTCGTCGTTGAACGGCAGGCTGGCCGTGTTGGCCACGACCCCCGCCGGAACGCCCGCTGAATCGGCGTTGCCGAACGTGGCCAAGCCGCTGCCGGCCTTGACCAGCAGGCCGTCGGAATGGCCGTGGTAACAACCGTCGAACTTGACGATCACGTCGCGCCCCGTGAAGCCGCGCGCGACGCGCAGCGCGCTCATGGTCGCTTCGGTGCCGCTCGAGACACAGCGCAGCATCTCGATGCTGGGATAGCGCTGCACGATGGCTTCAGCGAACTCGACCTCGAGCGCCGTGGGCGCGCCGAAGCCCAGCCCTTGCTCGGCTCGCGCTTGCACGGCCTTCACCACGTCAGGGTGGGCGTGACCCAAAATGGCGGGCCCCCAGCTGCCGATGTAATCGATGTACTCGCGACCGTCGGCGCCGAACAGCTTGGAGCCTTTCGCGCCGTTGATGAAGATGGGGGCGCCGCCGACGGCGCGAAAGGCGCGCACCGGCGAATTGACGCCGCCCGGTAGCAGCAGTTCGGCGCGCTCGAGGAGGCGCGCGGAGGTCTCGTCGCTCATGCGCCGGTTGTACCGCACTGCGGCGCGCGCGCGGCCATCAGAAGCCGCCCCCCTACATTGGCGGCGGCGCCCCTACGTGGAATGCCCTTCATTTCCGGGTTGCGCTTGCTGGGTATGCGTTGGATTCGGCGGCCGCCGGTTGCAGGTCGCATTTCGAAGTGTGGCGAGCCCACTCCGGACACGACGCTTAGCTTGCGGCGAGGTTGCCGCTGTCTGCCGTAACTGCCGGATTTCATTCACTACCCGATGAGACACCCCATCCTGAGCCGAAATGCAGGGCGCGTTTGGTGGGCGTCGGCGTTGGCCTCGTGGCCGTTCATCGCGTCATCGGCGTGCAGCATCTACGACAACTCGATGCTGGGCGATGCCTCGGCGCCGCCGGGTGGCTCGGGGGCCGACGCCGGGACCGGCGCCGTGGCAACCGCCGGCAGTGCCGCACACGGTGGCGGTGCCCGCGGCGGCACGTCGAGCGCGGGCTCGGGCGGCGTGGCCACGGCCGGCAAAGCGGGTGAAGCATCGCAAGGCGGCAGCAGCGCAGGCGCCCCGACCACGGGTGGTGGCGGCGCGGCCGGCAACGCTGCGGCAGGCGGCGCTGGTGACGCTTCGGGCAACGCCAAGACCATCGACGACATGGAAGACGGCGACGCCCAGATCGAGATCAGCGATCGACGCAACGGCTACTGGTACGTGGGGGGAGACCTCACCGCGGGGGCTACGCTCGAGCCGCCCGCGAGCAAGTTTGCGATGACCGAGCTCACGGGCGATCGGAGCACCACTGTTGCCCACGTCAAGGCCGCCGGTTTCGAGGATTGGGGCTCGGTGATTGGCTTCAACTTCATCGAGCTCTTGACCAAAGTGCAGCCGTACGACGCCTCGGCGTTCTGCGGCATCGAGTTTTGGGCCAAAGCCGCCGCGACTACGGCGGTGCGTTTCCGCGTGCCGGACATCGACACGCACCAAAGCGGCATGGTCTGCACGGATCCGGGTACCACCGGCACCGCCTGCTACGACCACTTTGGCACCTCGCTCTCGGTGGTCGCGGCCTGGCAACAATACAGCCTCAAATTCAGCGATTTGACGCAGGCCGGCTCCGGCTACCACCCGCCCGACGGCAAGCTGAAGGTAGACCAGCTGATGGCCGCCGAATGGGCGCTGCCCGGCGGCACCTCCAAAACTTACGAGCTCTGGATCGACGACGTACAATTCACGAAGTGTCCGTGAATCGTTCGGTCGTAACGGATCTGTGTGGACCGAGATTTTTTCACAGGGAGGACGGGAGGTACGGGAGGTTTTTGGGGCGCCGCGTCGTGGCGTCGTTCGCGTCGCGCTTTACGAATTCGTTGAGGAACGACGCGAGAGCCGGCTCGGATTGGCGCCCCAATCTCGCCTCTGTCTCGCCTCTGTCTCGCCCTCCCGCCCTCCCTGTGAAAAAATCTCGAGACTTACAGGGCGGTGCTTTCGCCGGTTTGTAGACGCCACAGGGCGGCGTATTGGCCGCCGCGCGACAGTAGTTCGTCGTGCCTGCCCGATTCGACGATGCGGCCGGCATCCATGACGTGGATCACGTCGGCGCGGCGCACCGTGGACAGGCGATGCGCGATGATCAGGCTGGTGCGGCCGACGACCAGGCGATCGAGCGAGCGCTGGATGGCGGCTTCGGTCTCGTTGTCCACGGCGCTGGTGGCCTCGTCCAGCACCAAAATGCGGGGATTTCTGACGATAGCGCGCGCGAGCGCGATGCGTTGGCGCTGGCCGCCGCTGAGCTTTTGTCCGCGCTCGCCGACCTCGGTGTCGTAGCCGTTCGGTAGCTCCGAAATGAACTCGTGAGCTTCGGCCGCGACCGCCGCCGCGACGACGGCGTCACGCGAGACGTCGGCCAAGCCGTAGCTGATGTTCTGCGCGGCGGTGGCGTCGGCCAGGAAGCTGTCCTGCGCCACGTAGCCGATGCAGCGCCGCAGATCTTGCAGCTCGAGCTTGCTGATGGGCTGGCCGTCGAGCAAGATCCGGCCGCGGGTGGGCTCGTAGAAGCGGAGCAGCAGCTTGACCAACGTGCTCTTGCCGCCACCGGTGCCGCCCACGAAGGCGACCGTTTGTCCGGGCGTGATGCGGAGCGAGATGCCTTGCAGAGTGGGGGTGTCGCCGTAAGCGAAGTCGACGTCGTCGAAGGTGAGCTCACCCTTCACGCTCTTGGCTGCGAGCGGCGCGCCCGCGTAGCCGATCTTCACGGGCGTCTCGACCAAGTTGATGACGCGCTCCACCGACGCCATCGAGCGCTGGTACAAATCCGACATGTCGGCGAGACGCGTCATCGGCCACAGCAAGCGTTGGGTCAGGTACACCAGCACCGAGTAGCTGCCGACGCCGATTTCGCCTCTCAGGGCCAAAAAACCGCCATAAAGCAGGGTTACGGTGAAGCCGGCCAAGATGGCCATGCGAATCACCGGGGTGATGGCGGCCGAGAAGCGGATGGCGAAGGCGTTGGCGCTGCGGTAGCGGTGCGAGCTCTCTTGGATGCGTGACGTCTCGTAGTCTTCGGCCGCGTAGGCCTTGATGGTGGCGATGCCGAGCAGGTTGTTGTTGAGGCGAGCGTTCAAGGTGCCGGCCGCTTCACGTACCTCGGCGTAGCGCGACGCCAGGCGCGCCTGGAACCAGAACGCGCCGTAGATGATGAGCGGGATCGGGATCAGCGCCAAGAAGGCGATCTTGGTCGTGAGCGTGAAGAACACCGCGCCGACCAGCAGCGTGCCGGTGAGCACCTGTATCAAGTCGTTGGCGCCGCCGTTCAGGAAGCGCTCCATCTGGTTGATGTCGTCGTTCAAGATGCTCATCAACGTGCCGGTGCGCGTTCGCTCGAACCACGACAGCTCCAGCCTTTGCACGTGTGCGTAGCTCTGCATGCGCAAATCGTGCTGCAGGTTCTGCGCGAGGTTGCGCCAGCGCACGGCGTACAGGTATTCGAAGGTGGATTCGAACACCCACACGAACACGGTGATGACAGAAAGCGCGATCAGCTGCTCGTGCGGCTCGCTCACGCCAAATCGCGACAAAAACGAGGCTTTCCGGCTGACCACCACGTCCACCGCGACCCCGATCAACACCTCCGGCAACACGTCGAACAACTTGTTCAACACCGAAAAAATGCTGGCCAGCACCACCTCGCGCCGATACTGCCGCGCATGCAAAAACAGACGGCGTAACGGATGCATCAGTCCCCAGATTTTTTCACAGGGAGGACGGGAGGACGGGAGGTTCTTGTTGTTCGAGCCGTGCGTCGCAGCTCGTCGGCTGCGCTGTCGCGCAGCGATGCTTTGTGGCTCGAAACCCAAAAATTCTCGCCTCTGTCTCGCTCTCCCGTCCTCCCGTCCTCCCTGTGGAAGAATCTCGAGCGCACAGGGAGGCCTAGAGACGGCACGGAAGTTTCTGCGAGTTGGGCTGCGATTTGGCAGCCCTCAGACGGGGATGCCGGGGGCGGGGAAGCCTTTGCACATTTCGGCGACTTCGGCGGCGACGCGGTCGATCAGCTTGTCGTCGCTGGTATTGGTGACGACTTGGTCCATCCAGTTGGCCAAGCGCACCATCTCTTCTTTGCCCATGCCGCGCGAGGTGATGGAGGGCGTGCCGATGCGGAAACCGGACGGATCGAAGGGCTTGCGCGGGTCGAAGGGGATCGAGTTGTAGTTGCCGACGATGCCGGCGCGATCGAGCGCTTTGGCAGCGACTTTGCCGGTGACGTTCTTGCTACGCAGGTCGAGCAAGATCAGGTGGTTGTCGGTGCCGCCGGTCACGAGCGTGAAGCCCTTGGACAGCAGCGACTCGGCCAGCACCTTGGCGTTCGAGACCACGTTCTGCGCGTACTGCTTGAACTCGGGCGTGCTCGCTTCTTTGGCTGCCACCGCGATGCCGGCGGTGGTGTGGTTGTGGGGACCGCCTTGCAGACCGGGGAACACGGCGCGATCGATGTCTTTGGCGTGCTCGGTCTTGCACATCACGATGCCGCCGCGCGGACCGCGCAAGGTCTTGTGTGTCGTGCTGGTTACGACGTCGGCGATGCCGACGGGCGACGGGTGAGCTCCACCGGCGACCAAGCCCGCGATGTGCGCGATGTCGGCACACAGCTTGGCCCCGACTTCGTCGGCAATTTCGCGGAATTTCGCGAAATCCAGCTGACGCGGGTAGGCGGTGGTGCCGCACCACAAAATCTTCGGCTTGTGCTCTTTAGCCAGCGCGCGCACCTCGGCAAAATCGATGCGCTGATCCGTCTGCGTGACGTTGTAGCCCACGGCTTTGAAGTAACGGCCGGTGATGCTGACGTGCGAGCCGTGCGTCAGGTGACCGCCGCTGGGCAAGCCAAGGCCCATGATGGTGTCGCCCGGCTGACAGAACGCCAAGTAGACGGCCAGATTGGCGGGGCTGCCGCTGTACGGTTGCACGTTGACGTGCTCGGCGCCGAACAGCGCCTTCAAGCGCGACACCGCCAGCTCCTCCACCTGATCGATGATCTGCTGCCCCTCGTAGTAGCGTTTGCCGGCGTAGCCCTCCGAGTATTTGTTGGTCAGGATCGAGCCCGTGGCCTCCAAGACGGCGCGCGACGCGTAGTTTTCACTCGGGATGAGGCGGAGCTTGACCGTCTCGCGAACCTCCTCTTCTTTGATGAGGCGGGCGATCTCGGGGTCACGTTCGGCGAGGGAAGGGTCAAGGAGCTTGGTAGACGGCATGGGGTCGCGGAGAGTACCGCCCGTTATTGAACCGCGCCACATGAAGATAACTCAAGGTAACTGCAAGGGAATTCAAGATCCGCCCCGGGCAGACGCCGAGCTGGCCAGGCGATGGCGCCGCCTTTCGGGCCGGCTAGCTGTATGGGGTCTTTCTCTGTCCGCCAGGGATCTCGCGGCTCTCGACGTGGGGTGAGGGGTGGCTAAACTCACGCCGGTGCGATGGCGAGACCTAGTCAAGCGAAGAATCCCGAGAAGCCCGAGGAAGCTTCTGGGGCTTCGGACCGTCGCACGCGGGCTGACGTTCCGGGAAACGTAGGCGACGAACCAAGCGGTACGCCGCAGCACACGAACGCGACCGAAGCCGAACGCGAGAAGCCCGCACTGAAGACGGATCCCAAAGCAGTGGCCGACGAAGAAATCCTGGACGCTCCGCGTGAGCCGCAGGAGGCCGATAGCGCGCCTCCGAGCATCCCTTCGGCGGCTGCCGTGTTTTCGGAAGATTCGACTCGCGCTGCGACCAGCACGCCGGTGCTGCCGGGTCACGTCATCGCCAATCGCTACGAAGTGCTGAGCGTGCTCGGCGAAGGCGGGATGGGTATCGTCTATCGCTGCCGCGATCAGGCGAACGGTGAGCAGGTCGCGGTCAAGCGCGTCATTCCGCCGCCCGGCAATCTCGCTCACGACTACGTGATGTGGTTTTACAAAGAGGCGCGCGCGCTGGCCGCCTTGGACCACCCCAACATCGTGAAAGCCCAGGATTTCGGGCAGTTGCGCGATGGCTCGCCCTACCTGGCGATGGAGCTGGTGAGCGGCGCGTCTTTGCACGAGCTCGCGCACGCGCGCATCAAGTTTCCGCTGATCTGGGTGACGGTCGATCAGATCTTGTCGGGGCTGGCCCACGCGCATGCGCGCGGCATCGTCCACGGAGACTTGAAGCCGTCCAACGTTCTCGTCGAGCGCATCGACGGCGAGACGCCGCGCGTGCACATCTTGGATTTCGGGTTGGCCTGGCTGCGCCAGGACGCGCACGACGAGCGGCTCGACGGTAGCAAGGCGATGGAGTTTGCTCCCCACGCCGGCGCCGGCACGCCCGGCTACATGGCGCCGGAGCAGATTCAGCACGAGATGCACCACGTGTGTGGCGCTACCGATCTGTATTCGCTCGGTTGCATCATGTACCGGCTGCTGGCCGGGCATGCTCCGTTCACGGGTGAGTCGAAAGAGCTATTGCGCGTGCATGCCTTCGACCGCGTGCCCAAGCTGAAGCTATCCATCGAAGCGCCGGAAGAAGCAGCCGCGTTCGTCACCCAGCTGCTCGCAAAAAAGCCTTGGGACCGCTACGAGTTCGCAGCCGCGGCGCGGCGTGAGTGGCAGAAGCTCAAGCCGGAAACCCTGCCCAAGACCTGGGAGTTTCCGTCGATGGCGCGGGCCTCCGACGTGCAGGCGGCCGCTCCCACGCGTCGCACCGGTACGCGCGGCCCCAACCCCGACTTGGCGCCGGCCCCCGAGCATGCCCCCGGCCTGCTGAGCATCCGGCCCAGCCCGCTCGTCGGTCGCGACGAAGAGCGCAAGAAGCTGGAGGCCATTTGCCAAGAGATGGTGAACGGCGTCGGCCCGCCGCACCGACTGGTGATTTTGGTCGGCCCCGCCGGTTGCGGCAAGAGCCGCCTGGCGGAGTGGCTGTGCGAGACGATGCACGAGCAAGGCACGATGGTGCCGCTGCGCGCGCGCTACCGAAAGCTGCGTAGCTCCGTCGACGGTATGCTCGGGGCCGCCGCGCACTACTACAACTTCGAGCGCACCGACCGCGACACCATCGAGCGTTCGCTGCTCGAGCGCTGGCGGGTCAAGCGCGACGACAAGAACGGTCGCGCTTGGGTGGCGGGTGCGGCCGAGTGGATGAAGCCGGTCGGCGGCTCGTCCAGCGATCAGCCGATCGGCCCGTCCGGCATCCGCTTCACGCTGGATACGCTGGAAACGCGGCGCATGGTGATCCGCTACACCTTGCGCAAGATCTCGGCGGGGCGCCCGCTTTTGTTCTGGCTCGACGACCTGCACAACGGCGGTCCGGCCACGTTCGAAGGCTTCATCCGCATCCATCAAGAAGAAACCGACGTCAAAATCGTGATGGTGGCGACCGCCCGCCACGAAGACGTGGCGTTGGGCACACCCGCCGCCGAGCGCTTGCGCCAGCTGCGCGACGTGATGGATGGCACCGTGATCGAGGTGCAGCCGCTGCAACCCGAGACCACGAAAGAGATGTTGCGCGCGTCTCTGCCGCTGGACGACGCGGCCGTCGAAGAAGCCGCGCGCCGGAGCCGCGGCAATCCGCTGTTTGCGCTGCAGCAGCTGCACGCCTGGGCCCTCGGCGGCAACATGGAGTTCTTGAACGGCACGTACCGCGTGCCGCCGGAGGTGCTGGCGACGCGCCCGCAGACCACGGCCGAGCTGTGGGACAGCCGCGTCAACTCGGTGCCCGAGCAGTACCGCGCGGCGGCGATCGCGGCCGCCACGCTGGGCGGCGAAATTCGGCGCAACGTGCTGCGCGAGCTGGTGGCGTCCCTCGGCATGCCGCCCGAGCCGGCGATCGTGGCGCTGCAAAATGCCGAGGTGTTGATCCCGCGCTCGTCGGGTCGCTATTCGTGGCCGCACGAGCTCTTGCAGGAGCACTTGTCGGCGCAGCTGTCCGAGCGGCCCGACAAAGAGCGGTTTTACCGGGCGGCGGCGGCGGCGCTGCTCACTCATCCGCAAGCCAACACGCGGCGCATCGTGCGCCAGCGCGTGGTGAACCTGATCCAGGCCGGCGATCACGACCCCGCGGCCCTGTTGCTGTTCGACTTCTTGCAACGCGGTTGGAACGGCGCGCGCGAGCCGTTAGCGACGTTGTCGGACTTGGACTTGCTCAAGGGCAAGCTGACCGGCCGCATGCTGGCGCTCAAGAACCGCTGGCAGGCCGAAGCCATGCGCCACGTGGGACGCCTCGCCGAGGCCAGCACGCTGGCGGAGCTGGCGCGCACCCGCTTCGAGGAAGCGGGTGACGAAGAGAACGTCGCCCACTGCCTGCGCTTGCAGGGGCATTTGATGAGCGAGCAGGGCAGCTCCGCCGAGGGGCTGGAGCTCGTCAAAAAGGCCCTGCTGGTGTTCGAAGAGCGCAGCCACGTGCTCGGGCAGGCGCTGTGCGAGGCGGTGGCGGGCGAAATCGAGTTTCAACTGGGCGACTACGAGAGCGCGCGGCTCACGATTCAGAGCGGTGAGCGCAACTTCGCGGCCCTGGATCAGCCGGTCGGGCGCGGGCAATGCTTGCTGCTGCTCAGCTGGATCGAGCATTCGGAAGGCACGACCGACCGCTCGCGGCGCTTGGCCCAGGAGGCGCGCAACGAGTTCGAACGCGCCGGTTATCGCTTGGGCACGGCTCAGGCCGACGTGTCGATTGCGCACGTCGAGCACCGGTTGATGAATTTCCACAGCTCGGAGGCGGGCGCCTTCGAGGCGCTGCAGACGTTCGACGTGCTGCGCACGCCGCGGGGGCAAGCCGCCTGCGACCGGTTGCTGGCGATGATCGGCATCGACACCGACGATCTGGACATGGCCGAGCTGCACACCGATCGCGCGCACAAGCAGTTCGTGAAGATGGGCGATCCGTGGGGCGTGATGGAGTCGAAGTTGCTGTTTTGCCAGCTGGCTCTGGTTCGACATCAACCCGAGCGGGCCCGGGCGTTGATCGAAGAGTGCTCGCGCATCGTGGTGGAAGAGGCGGAAGCGAAGCAGCACTACCTTTTGACCTGCGCCTGGTACGAACACTCGCGCTCCCGGCCCGATCGAGCATTCGAGTACATCGAGGCGGCCGCGGACGTGTTCGGCCCGCGCATCCGCGCCGGGGACCACACCCCCCACCTGTTGGCGAGACTGTCACGCTTCGCCTGGCCCGAGCACGCCTTGAACCGGATTGAAGCGTGGCGGGCCCTACTGAACGACCGGGCGAGACGTAAAGTCTCTTAGGGGGACCCGGATTCTTTTGCAGGAAGATCGGAAGGGCGGCAGGTCTTCTCGGGGAATGCCGCGCGGTTTCTGAGGGATACGTTTACGTAGCCTTACGTCTGCCTACGTTTCGATACCCAAAATTCACGGCTTCCGATCTTCCGATCTTCCTGTCAAAAAATCTGGGTCCGTTCACCACCCCTACGGTTGATGAAGAGCGACTAACCGCGCGTGCGCGTAGGCGAAGGAACTACATCGACGGGCGACACGGACCTGATACGTTTTAAGGTTAGTGCAGCCGCGTTCGTCTCACTCACTCGTCCAGCTCGGTGAATACGAGCTGGTTCGTCGCATAGCTACGGGAGGCATGGCCGAGGTGTACGAGGCGCGCCGACCCGGGCCGCGCGGCTTCGCCAAGCGCGTCGCCATCAAGCGCATCTTGCCGCAGCTGGCCATGGATCAACGCCTGGTGCGCATGTTCTGCGCCGAAGCGCGCGTGCACGCCGCGCTCGCGCATCCGAACCTGGTCAGCGTCCTGGATTTCGGCGAAAGCGCGGGTGAGCTGTACCTGGTCTTGGAGTACGTGGACGGCGTGGCGCTTTCGGAAGTGCTGCGCGCCGTCATCGCTCGCAAGCGCGCCATCGAGCTCGGCCCCGCGCTGCACGTGGCCCGCGAGGTCGCGGCCGGCTTGGCCTACGCGCACCAGTATCGAGACGAGGACGACGCACCGCTCGGGGTGGTGCACCGCGACGTCGCGCCGAACAACATCTTGCTCGGACGGGCGGGCGAGGTGAAGCTCACCGACTTCGGCATCGTGCACTCTGCCTGGTCCGAGGTGCGCACGGCGCCCGGCGAGCTGCGCGGCAAGGTCGGGTACGTGTCGCCCGAGCAAGCCAGCGGGCACGCCGTGGAGGCGCGCAGCGACTTGTTCTCGCTCGGGGTGGTGCTGGCGGAGATGCTGTTGGGCGCGCCGCTCATCCCCGGCAACAGCGAGCTCGAAATTCTGCGGAACCTCCAAGAACGCAACTGGGAGGATCTGTCGGCGTTGGTGCCCAGGGTGCCTCCGGCGGTGATTCAGCTGCTCCGGCGCCTGCTGGCCAAATCTCCGCGCAACCGGCCCGCCAGCGCCGCTTTGGTCGTCGAGGAGCTGGACAAGCTGGCCAGCGCTTGCGGGGTCCGCACCTCCGCGCACTCGCTCAGCTTGTGGCTGGCCGATTTGGGGATCATTCGCATCGACAGCAACGTGCGCGTCACCCCCAGCCGCGACGATTCTCCGTACCGAGCTCCGCCCGAGCCGGAGTCGCGCGAGCAGCTGCCCACCATCGTCGACGCCGATGCGCTCAAGCCAATCGTGGTGGCGCTGCCTGCGCCGAACCTCGCCGAAGAGCTCCCCACCGTGAACCGGCCCGCGGCGAGCGGCACGCCGACCTTGCGCTATCGCCTGCGGCGGCCGGGAGGCGAGGTCATCGGTCCGTTGTCGCTGGCCAGCATGCTCTCGATGTTGGCGACGGCGCGCGCAGGCTTGGACTCCGAGCTGGCGCGCGAGGACGCGCCGTTCCTCAAATTGTCGCGAGCGTTCGAGCTCACGCGGCTGGCGGCCCGTCCGCTTTACCGCTTCTTCGAGCCGATCGCGCTCTTGGCCAGCGAGCGTCATCCTGTCGAGCGCGGTAGCCTGGGCGCGCACCTGCTGCGCTTGGCCACGCTGCGTCGCACGGGCCTTTTGGTGTATCGCTCGGGCGCCGAGCAAAGACGCGTTTACTTCGAAGACGGGGTTCCCACCGCCATGGCTTCGACCGAGCAAAGCGAGCTGCTGGGCGCGCAATTGGTGCAGGCGGGAGTCGTGAGCGAGGCCAACCTCGAGCGCGTGCTCGAAAGCGGCTACCGTTCGGGCTGTCCGCTCGGCGAGAGCTTGGTGCGGGCGGGGCTGATCTCCAACGAGCGCCTGAGTCAGAGCTTGACCGAGCAGCGGGTGCGTCGGCTCACCGCCGTTTGCCGCGCGCGGGCCGGCGAGTTGTTCTTCGTCGACGGCGCCCGCTCGGGCGAGCCGGCGGCCGCGGTGTCCCAGAGACCGCTCGGCTTGCTGGTGGAAGCGCTGCGTGCCGCTTACCCGGAAGAGGAGCTGGCGGGCCTGCTGGGTGGCTTGGAGCGCACGGCCTTGAGCCCGTCGGCGGGCTGCGCCGCGCTGCGCGGCTCGCTGTGTCTGTCGAGTGACGAAGCCTACGCGTTCGACCTGTGTCTACGCGGCGTGAAGCTCGGTCTCGTACTGCGCGAGGCGCGCGCGCGCGGACAAGGCGCCCTTCGCGCGGCCCTGTTCGCCGTCTTCGTCGGGCTGTCTGCCGGTGCTTTCGTGGCGCGCGGAGAGTGAGGGCGAGTCCGCGCGAGTAGCGCGCTGC
>Ga0068855_100002643_pt1 | contig 22096 bp, 21 predicted proteins | sample KBSCornC52_FD_66592 | JGI IMG/M metagenome (GOLD analysis project Ga0068855, IMG submission 66592) | Corn rhizosphere microbial communities from Kellogg Biological Station, Michigan, USA - KBS Corn C5-2 | ecosystem: Host-associated > Plants > Roots > Rhizosphere > Soil ...
ACACGATTGCGAAGGCGAGCACGGTCGCGCTGCCTGGGCCGCTCATGACATGGGTCAGCCAGTCGGCGACCGGCGCGAAAAATAATCTGAGCGCGATCACCGCCGCCACCCAGGCGAACAGCGACAGCACCTCGCCGACAAAGCCGCGCATCCCGCCCAGCACCGCGGCGCCGCCGACCAGCAGCAGCGTGACGATGTCGAGAGCGGTCAAAGCCATGTGGCGGGTGGCTAACCGCGCCCCAGCAGATGGTCAACGAGATTGCCGAGCGCGGCGAAGCTGGTCAGGCCGATACCTTCCGCCCTGGCGGTGCCGGCCGGCACCAGCGCCGTCCCAAAGCCGAGCTTGGCCGCTTCCTTCAGCCTGAGGCCGGCATGGGCGACCTGGCGCAGCTCGCCGGAAAGCGCGACCTCGCCGAAGGCGATCGCCTCGGCCGGGATCGGCCGCTCGGCAAGCGAGGAGACCAGCGCCGCAGCGACCGCCAGATCGGCCGCGGGATCGGTGATGCGATAGCCGCCGGCGACGTTGAGATAGACCTCGGCGGTCGAGAAGCTGAGCCCGCAGCGCGCCTCCAGCACGGCGAGGATCATCGCCAGCCGGCCGCTGTCCCAGCCGACCACCGCGCGGCGCGGCGTCGCCCCGCTCGCCAGCCGCACGGTCAGCGCCTGGATCTCGACCAGCACCGGCCGCGTCCCCTCCAGCGCGGGGAAGACGATCGCTCCCGCGACATTCTCCGACCGCTGGGTGAGGAACAGCCGGCTGGGATTGGCGACCTCGACCAGCCCTTCCTTGTCCATCACGAAGACCCCGATCTCATCGGTCCCACCGAAGCGGTTCTTGACCGCGCGCAGGATGCGGTACTGATGACTCCGCTCGCCCTCCAGGCCGAGCACGGTATCGACCATATGCTCGAGCACGCGCGGCCCGGCGAGCGTGCCGTCCTTGGTGACATGGCCGACGAGAACCAGCGCGCAGCCGCTGTCCTTGGCGAAGCGGATCAGCTCCTGCGCCGAGGCGCGCACCTGGCCGACCGTGCCGGGCGCGCCCTCGATCACGTCCGAATGCATCGTCTGGATCGAATCGACGATCAGCAGCGCCGGCGTCGGCCCGGCCGAGAAGGTCGCCAGGATATCGCGCACCGAGGTCGCCGCCGCGAGCTGCACCGGCGCATTGCCGAGGCCGAGCCGACGCGCGCGCAGCCGCACCTGGTCGGTCGCCTCCTCGCCCGAGACATAGGCGACGGCGAGACCGCGCAGCGCCAGCTTGGCCGCGACCTGCAACAGCAGCGTCGACTTGCCGATGCCGGGATCGCCGCCAATGAGCGTCGCCGAGCCGGCGACCAGCCCGCCGCCGAGCGCACGATCGAATTCGGCAATGTCGGTGGCGATCCGCGGCGGCAGCTCGACCGCTTCGTCGAGCCCGGCCAGCGTCACCGGCCGGCCACCGCTGCGCAGGTCATGACGCGCGGAAAAGGCGGTGACGACGGCGCCCAGCTCCTCGACGATCGCGTTCCATTCTCCGCAATCGACGCATTGGCCGGCCCATTTGCTGGTGACCGAGCCGCAGGCCTGGCAGACATAGCGCTTGGCCGCTTTCGCCATTACCCCTCCGAGAACGTAAAGCGAACATAGACGGCCGATTAGCGCGCCGCAAGCGCGGTGCTTTGCCATTTTCCGCGCTTGCGTCTAGCGTCGCCAGCCTGAAGGAGCCGGAGCGATGAACTTCCTCAAGACCCTCTTCTGGGTCGTGGTGACGGCGGTCGCCGTGGTCTTCTCGGTCAACAACTGGTCGCCGATCTTTCCGGTCCAGCTATGGGGCGGCTTCGTTGCCGACACCCATGTGCCGGTGCTGATGATCGGCTCTTTCCTGCTGGGTCTCCTGCCGATGCTGGTGATCCATCGCGCGCGGCTTTGGAGCCTGCGCCGCCGCTTGGCGACGCTCGAAGGCACGGCTCCGGGCGCGCCCGCGGTCGCGGAGCCGGCCAATGAACCCGTGGTGCTGCGCCGGTGAGCAGCCCGATCTATGTCGCCATCGACACCCCCGATCTCGACCGCGCCCAATCGATCGCCGAGCGCGTCCGCCATCATGTCGGCGGGATAAAGCTTGGTCTCGAGTTCTTCGCCGCCAACGGCCGCGCCGGGGTGCGGACGATGGCCAAGCTCGGCCTGCCGATCTTCCTCGACCTCAAGCTGCACGACATCCCCAACACCGTCGCCAAGGCGATCCAGGCGCTGCGCCCGCTCGAGCCGGCGATCCTGACGATCCATGCCGCGGGCGGGCGCGCGATGATGGAGGATGCCAAGGCCGCCGCGCCGACCGGCACCAAGGTGGTCGCGGTGACCGTGCTGACCAGCCTCGACGGCAACGACCTCAGATCGGTCGGCCTCGACGGCGACCCGCACAGCCAGGTCGAGCGGTTGACCGATCTCGCCCGCACCGCCGGTCTCGACGGGGTGGTCTGCTCGGGCAATGAGGTCGCCGCCGGCCGCGCTGCCTGGCCGGACGGCTTTTTCGTCGTGCCCGGCGTCCGCCTCGCCGGCGGCAAGACCGCCGACCAGAAACGGATCATCACGCCGCAGGCGGCGATCGATGCCGGCGCCTCGATCATCATCGTCGGCCGGCCGATCACCGAGGCGACCGACCCCGACGGCGCCGCCCGCGCCATCGCCGCGACGCTGTGACGCGATGGCGGCCAGGGTCAAAATCTGCGGGGTGACCACCGCCGCGGCGATCGGCGCCGCGGTGGCTGGCGGCGCGTCGCATCTCGGCTTCAACTTCTTCCCGCCGAGCCCGCGCGGCCTGAGCTTCGATCAGGCCGCCGCCCTTGCCGCCACCGTGCCCGACCATGTCGCCCGCGTCGGCGTCTTCGTCGATCCGGACGAGGATCTGCTGGCGGGCGCGATCGCGGCGGGCCGGTTGACCGCGATCCAGCTCCACGGCTCGGAGAGCCCTGCCGAAGCCGCTGCGCATCGCCGTCGCCATGGGCTTGAGCTGTGGAAGGTGATTGCGGTCCGCACCCGCACCGATCTGGAAGCCGCCCGCGCCTATAAGGGCATTGCCGATCGCATCCTCTACGACGCGAAGACGCCCAAGGGCTCAGCCCTACCCGGCGGCATGGGCCTGCGCTTCGACTGGAAGCTGCTGGAAGGCTTCGACCATCCGCTGCCCTGGGCGCTTTCCGGAGGGCTCGACGCGGAGAATGTCGGCGATGCGATCGGGATCACCGGGGCGCGGCTAGTCGACGTCTCCTCTGGCGTGGAATCGGCCCCGGGCGTCAAGGATGTGGACAAGATCGCCGCCTTCATGCAGGCGGTCGCGCGATCATGACCAGCGTCAACTCGTTCCGCGCCCAGCCCGACGACCGCGGGCATTTCGGCGAATTCGGCGGCCGCTACGTCGCCGAGACGCTGATGCCGCTGATCCTCGATCTGGAGAAGGCCTATCGCGCGGCCAAGGAGGATCCCGCCTTCACCCGCGAGTTCGAGCATCTGCTGGCGCATTATGTCGGACGTCCCAGCCCGCTCTATCTCGCCGAGCGGCTGACCGAGGCGCTGGGCGGGGCCAAGGTCTATCTCAAGCGCGACGAGCTCAATCACACCGGCGCGCACAAGATCAACAATTGCATCGGCCAGATCCTGCTCGCGATCCGCATGGGCAAGACCCGGATCATCGCCGAGACCGGCGCCGGCCAGCATGGCGTCGCCACCGCCACCGTCGCCGCCCGCTTCGGCCTGCCCTGCACGATCTACATGGGCGCCCGCGACATCGAGCGGCAGCAGCCCAATGTCTTCCGCATGAAGCTGCTCGGCGCAACCGTCGTCGCGGTGGAATCCGGCTCGAAGACGCTCAAGGATGCGATGAACGAGGCGCTGCGCGACTGGGTCGCCAACGTCCATGACACTTTCTACATCATCGGCACCGCCGCCGGGCCGCATCCCTATCCCGAGCTGGTGCGCGATTTTCAGTCGGTCATCGGCCGCGAGGCGAAGGAGCAGATCCTCCAGGCCGAGGGGCGGTTGCCCGACCTGCTGGTCGCCGCGATCGGCGGCGGCTCCAATGCGATCGGCCTGTTCCACCCGTTCCTCGATGACGAGGGCGTCGCGATGCTCGGCATCGAGGCGGCGGGCCGTGGCCTCGACAGCGGCGCCCATGCCGCCAGCCTCGCCGGCGGCTCGCCCGGCATCCTCCACGGCAATCGCACCTTCCTGCTGCAGGACGCGGACGGCCAGATCACCGAGGCGCATTCGATCTCGGCCGGGCTCGACTATCCCGGCATCGGCCCGGAGCACAGCTGGCTGCACAGCATCGGCCGGGTGAAATACGAAAGCGCGACCGATGTCGAGGCGCTCGATGCCTTCCAGCTGCTGTGCCACACCGAGGGCATCATCCCGGCGCTGGAGCCGAGCCATGCGCTCGCCGCGGTCAAGCGCCATGCCGCGGCGATGGGGCCCGACAAGATCATCATCTGCAATCTCTGCGGCCGCGGCGACAAGGACATCTTCACCGTCGCTGCCGCGCTCGGGGTCGAGATATGAGCGACCGCATCGCCGCGACCTTTGCGCAGACCCGCGCCGAGGGCCGCGCCGCGCTGGTCGCCTTCGTCACCGGCGGTGATCCCTCGCCGGCGGCGAGCCCGGCGGTGCTCGATGCGGTGGTCGCCGCCGGGGCCGACATCATCGAGCTCGGCTTTCCCTTCACCGATCCGATGGCCGACGGCCCGGCGATTCAGCGGGCGAATCTGCGTGCGCTGGGCGCCGGCACGCGCACCGTCGACCTGCTCGCGATCGCGCGTGACTTCCGCAACCGCCATTCCCATGTTCCGCTGGTCGCGATGGGCTATGCCAACACCTTGCTGCGCGCCGGCGCCGAGCGGCTGGCGCAGGCCGGCATCGACGGGGTGATCTGCGTCGACGTGCCGCCCGAAGAGGATGACGTCTTCGGCGCCGAGCTGCGCGACCAGGGCCTGCACCTCGTCCGGCTGGCAACGCCGACCACCGATGCGGCGCGGCTGCCGGCGGTGCTGAACGGCGCGAGCGGCTTTCTCTATTACGTCTCCGTCGCCGGCATCACCGGCATGCAGCAGGCGGCGCAGGCGAGCATCGAGCAGGCGGTGGCGCGGCTCAAGGCGGCAACGACGTTGCCGGTCGCGGTCGGCTTCGGCATTCGCAGCCCGGAGCAGGCGGCTGCGGTCGCCCGCGTCGCCGATGGCGTCGTCGTCGGCTCGGCGATCGTCGATGCGGTTGGCAAGGCGGCAACGGAAGGACGCGATCCGGGCGAGGCGGTCCATGCGCTGGTCGCGCCGCTCGCACAGGCGGTTCGTTCGGCGATCAGGGAGCGTGCAGCATGAGCTGGTTGACCCGCGTCCGTCAGTCGATCCCCTTTCTGCCCAAGCGCGAGACGCCGGAGAATCTCTGGCACAAATGCCGCGGCTGCGGGCAGATGGTCTTCACCAAGGAATTCGAGGACAATCTCCACGTCTGCCCGAAGTGCGAATTCCATGAGCGGATCGGCGCCAAGATTCGCTTCCGCCAGATTCTCGACCTCGGCACCTGCGCGATCATCCCGTCGCAAAGGGCGACCGAAGATCCGCTCAAATTCCGCGACACCAAGAAATATGTCGATCGCTTGAAGACCGCCCGCGCCGATACCGGCGAGGTCGATGCGCTGGTCAACGCGCGCGGCAAGATCGACGGCCAGAGAGTGGTCGTCGGCGTCCAGGACTTCGCCTTCATGGGCGGCTCGATGGGGCTCGGCGTCGGCACTGCCTTCCTCGCCGGAGTACGCGCCGCGATCGCCGATAAATGCCCCTATATCATCTTCACCGCCGCCGGCGGCGCACGGATGCAGGAAGGCATTTTGTCGCTGATGCAAATGCCCAAGACGACGGTGGCGATCGCCGAGCTGCACGAAGCCGGCCTGCCCTATGTCGTCGTGCTGACCGATCCGACGACCGGCGGCGTCACCGCCTCCTACGCGATGCTCGGCGACGTCCAGATCGCCGAGCCCGGCGCGCTGATCGGCTTCGCCGGCCAGCGGGTGATCGAGCAGACGATTCGCGAGAAGCTGCCCGAGGGATTCCAGCGCGCCGAATATCTGCTCGCGCATGGCATGCTCGACATGGTCGTGCCGCGGCAGGATCTGAAAGCGATGCTCGGCCGTTTGATCGGCTATCTATGCCGCGAGCCCGCCTAGCCTTCCCCACCTCACAGCCTCGCTCGCCTCATGGCTGACTTCGCGCGATCCAGCGATCCGGCGGTGCAGCATCAGCTCGACCGCCTCGCCAGCCTCACCCCGGGCACGGATCAGCTCGGGCTGGAGCGGATCACGATTCTGCTCGACCGGCTCGACCGGCCGCAGGATGCGATGCCGCCGGTGTTCCATGTCGCCGGCACCAACGGCAAGGGATCGACCTGCGCTTTCCTGCGCGCCGCGATCGAGGCAGCCGGCCGTCCCGTCCATGTCTACACCAGCCCGCATCTGGTGCGGTTCAACGAGCGGATCCGCATCGCCGGGAGGCTGATCGAGGACGAGGTCCTCGCCCCGCTGCTCGCCGAAGTGCTCGATGCCGCCGGCGATCTGCCGATCAGCTTTTTCGAGGCGACCACTGCCGCGGCCTTCCTTGCTTTTGCCCGCACGCCGGCCGCCGCCTGCGTCGTCGAGGTCGGGCTCGGCGGCCGGCTCGATGCGACCAATGTCCTCGCCGCACCCGCGGTCTGCGGCATTACCCAGCTCGGCATCGATCACCAGTCCTTCCTCGGCGACACGCTCGGCGCGATCGCGGTCGAGAAGGCGGGCATCGCCAAGCATGGCGTTCCCCTCGTCACCCAGCATTACCCCGCTGCGGTCGGCGACCGCATCGGCGAGATCGCCCGCGAGGTCGGCGCCGCTTGGCTGCCGCGCGGCGCGGCGTGGGACGCGATCGCCTATCGCGGACAGCTGCACTATCGCGATAATGCCGGCCGGCTCGAGCTGCCGATGCCGCGTCTCGCCGGCGCGCATCAGGCGGACAACGCCGCGCTCGCTGTCGCCATGCTGCGGCAACAGACGCAGCTTACCCTGCCGCCATCGGCCTATCGCGCGGCGATGGGCTGGGCGGACTGGCCCGGGCGGCTGCAGCAGCTGACCGCCGGCCCACTCGTCGATGGCCTGCCGAAAGGTGCCGAACTGTGGATCGACGGCGGCCATAATCCGTCGGGCGCGCGCTGCGTCGCCGATTTCTTCCGCGGCCACCTCGGCTCGGGCCGGCCGTTCCACCTGATCGCCGGCATCCTCGCCAACAAGGACGCCGGCGGCATCCTCAAGCCCTTCAGCGGACGCCAAACCACGGTCCACGCCGTGCCGGTGCCGGACCATGCCCATCACGATCCCGCAGCACTTGCCGCGATCGCCGAGGCGGAGGGACTGAACGGTCTCGCCGCCGGATCGATCGACGAGGCGCTCGGCTGGATCGCGCGCCATGCCGATCGCACCAACCCGCCAGTCGTGCTGATCCTCGGCTCGCTCTATCTCGCCGGCGCCGTGCTGGCCGAAAACGGCCCGCTCCCCGACTAGTCGGGTAAAGTCCGGTCCGACCCATCGCCGTGGCGCGAGCGACGGTCACCAGCGCACGGTGATGCCAGCGCAGCGACCTTGATGCGGCCCATGGTTTTCCTCATCCCCGAAATCAGAATTTCGCGCGCGCGGCGATGGCGAGACCGGTATCGGAGTAGCCCTGATAATCCTCATGGCTGGCATTCACCGAGAAGCGCCAATCGGCGTCCTTGGGTTGATAAGCGACGCTAAGCCCCTCCCGGATTTCATGACTCGGCAACCGATTGGTCTCGAGGGTGAAGGGCGTGTCTTCGTTCGCATATCGCACGACCAGCCCCGGCAGGTTCCGGTCGAGCTGGCTGAGATAGCTGCCGCGCAGCTCGAAGCTGATGGCGCCGTCGGCGGCGGGAACGGCATAGCCGGCCGCCAGCTTGGCGGCATTGGTATCGCCGTTGATCTTCTCCGATGAGACGGCCAAATCGAGTACTTCGCCGTTCTGCTCGGTGTAGCCATTCTGGTGGATGCGCAGCCAGGAGAAGGTATCGGACGGCTCGATCCACGCCCGGCCGAGGCGGAAGTGACCGCCAATGGTCGCCTGAGCGGCGAGCTGGTTGCCATTCCACGTCGCGTCCTTGGTCGCGGTGAAGCCGGCGATGTCGATGTCGCGATCGCTGTGATAGCGATCATGCCCGGCGGTCAGCGCAAATTGAGCGAAGAACGGCCCGGCATGGCCGCCCCCGTAAGCTGTCAGCTTCTCTCCGCTCTGACGTAGCGCCTTGGATTTGCTGGTCTCGACGCCATCGAAATCGGCATCCGCCCAGTCGAAGGACATCGACAGCCCGGCGAAAAGATTCTTGCCGATGCGGTGATCGATGCCGAACGACAAACCCCAGAGCGTTCCACGATAGCCGGGATCAGTCTGGCTGTCCGCCTTGTGGTAGTCCTGAAAGTCTTCGGCTGCCCAGACGCCGAAGCTCGCGCTTTTGGTTGGCGGCGCCCAGAGCAAGGCATCGGTGCGTGCTTGCATCCGCTCCGAGGCAGCGGACTCCAGGCTCTGTGCGATTCGCAACGTCGCGCTGCCGTAATTGCCGGGTGCGATCTGGCGATACGCGGCAAGCACGCTCTTCTGGTCGGGAAGATTGGCAATCGCCTGGAACGCCGTGCCGTTGCCGAGGGCGGCGAAGGACTGATCGTAGAGCGGCGCCAGCCCCGGCGCGAAGCCGGCTTCGAGGCCGGTCTTCCGCGCGAGCGAGATTTGGATGCTGTTGGCCGTGACGGTCTGGTTCGTCACGGTGTAGAGATAGGGTAGCAGGCTCGGATCGAGCAGCGTGTTGGGATGATCCGTGGTGAGGCCGCCGTTGGCGGTCAGCAGGGTGATCGTCGAGGCAGTGTTCGGCGCCTCGATACGAATGCCGATCACGCTCTGGCCGGTGAAGGACGCGGCGCCGCTGACCGTCTCCACCGTACCCGTCGACAGGATCGGCAGGATCAGCTTGGACTGGCCCGACGCCGAAATACTGCTGAGCGGCAGCGCTTCCTGCAGGTCCAGCGTGCTGCTGTCGGCCAGCGTCACCCCGAGCGAACCGGCGCTGACGATGATCGGCCCGGTGAATAACGACGTGCCGGCGAGCTGGACGGCGCTCGCGCCGCCGCCGAATGAGAGCAATCCGCTCAATGTACCGGAATTTGCGCTGTAGGTGCCGCCGCCCGTGCCGAAAATGATGTCGCCGCTGATCGTGCCGGCGTTGCTGACAGTCTGCGGTGTGGTACCGGCTGCCAGATCGATGGCGACGCCCGTCGCGCCGTTGCTCGTGTCGGCGGTGATCGTCCCGCTGTTGGCGATGCTGGTGAGCGTGCCCGAAGCATCGACGATTCCAAAGCTGAGCTGGCCGGCGCCAAAACCGGCTGCCTTGATCGTGCCGCTGTTCGTCAGCGACTGAACATTGCCGCCGGTGGCGATGAGGACGCCGTAGGCCGTGCCGTTCGAGGAACTGACCGACGAGGTGATCGAACCCTGGTTGATGATCGTCGGCACGGTTGCGCCGGCGCCGACATGGATGCCGGTGGCGGTGGCGCCGGCCGCTGACGCAGAGATCGAGGCATTGGCCTGCGAGACCAGACCATTGTCGATCTTCACCGTATAGGGCGTGCCGCTGATCGTCGTTCCCGAGATGTCGACCGCGGTTGCCGGTGCCCCGGACAGGGACGATGAGCTGATCACCCCGCGATTGACGATGCCGAAATTGTCGTTCCCCGAGCCGACCGGCGACAGCTCGATATTCTGGGGCGCCGTGTTGACCGGCTGGACCAGCAGCCCGGTGGTGCCGGCAACGCCCGCCACCGTGCCGGTATTGACGAACCCGCCGGTGACGTTGGCGCCGATCCACATCGTGGCCTTGCCGGCGGCCGCGGGGGCGATGGTGCCGTCGCTGTTCGTTGTTTGCTCGACACCGGCGTTGACCGTGCCGTTGTTGGCAAGGGCGCCTGTGATCGGCGCGGTCGAGATGAAGCCGGTGCCCATCCCGATGCTTGCGCTGCTCGTTCCGGTCAGGGTGACAGCGCCGACGACCGGGGCGGTGATCGAGATTGCCGTCGAGCCGGTGCCGCTGACGACCACGCTGTTGAGCGTGATCGCCCCGGTGAAAGGGCTTTCGATCGACACGCCGAATGAATTGGCGCCGGCAACGGTGACGTTGCTGGCGGTACCGAGATTGATCGTTCCCTGCACCGGACCGCCCATCAGGCGCACGCCGTAGTTGCCCGGCCCCGTGCTGTTGGTCGAGCTGATCGTCCCGACGTTGTTCAGCGTCATGTTGATCGGGGTCGAGCCGTCGATCAGCACCGCGGTCGAGCCTGCGCCGCCGGTCGTGATCGTCCCGTTGTTGGTAACGGTATTGCTGGAGTTGATCGTGACCGCCGTGCCGCTGTCGAGCGTGACCGAGCCGCCGGAATCGATCGTGATGTCGCCCGGCGTGTTGTTGCTCGCCGTCGCGGTCGCGACCGGGTCCTTGACGGTATCCGAGATCTCGCGCGGATCGGCGAGCGCCGGCGCGGCCGTTGCGATCAGCGCGTTGGCGGTTCCGGCGAGTAGCGCCAGGCGCACGAGCATCGGGGCCACGGCGCTCTAACCGCGCTGAGCCATAAAGCCGCCACCCGGCCGGCGGTGCTCTTTGTGCGACGCCCGCCGCAGTCTCATCAGCGCGTCGAACAGCTGTCGTTGATGCGGATCGAGCGCCGCATAGAATGTGCGGGTCGCCTCGATCCGCGCCTCCATCCGTGCGGTCCGGCGTTGCGCCATCGCGCTCATGCGGTCGAGCCGCTCGGGCTCGGTCTCGGCCGCGTCTGCCTTCGCACGCGGATCGGGCCGCTCCGGCACCTTGGCGGCGAGGAACGCGTCGAGCGCGGTCTGCTGGCCCGGCTTGATCTCGAGCAGGATCGCGAGGTCACGCGAAACTTCGGCGCGGCGCTCGGTGATCCTTTGCTGCGCCCAAGCCTGGCGATCCTGACCCTGTGACGGCGCCGGCTGGGCAGCGGCGAGAGAGGAAACCGACAGCGCGGCCGCGGCCCATGACAACCTGATCGACACGACAAACCCCTTTATGGTTATTTGCCGCCGGCCTTCGGGCAGAAATCTTTCTGCCGGATGTCTGGATCTTGGCTGTTTGCGACCGAAATGCGCCTGCCGGAACATCCTGCGGCGCCCGCAGAAATCTCCGGTACATAATCGCAGGACGATAGGTGCCGACGATGTCGGCTCTCGAACCGCCTCGTGCGACGCGTATCCTGATCGTCGACGACGATCCGGGGTTGCGCAGCCTGATCTCCGACAGCCTCTCCGGCCATGGCTTTGCTACGTCAGTCGCCGCCAATGCCGCGGAGATGGACCAGGCCCTGGCGCGCGAGCCAGCCGACCTCGTCATCCTCGATGTGATGATGCCCGGCGAGGATGGACTATCGGCCTGTCGCCGGCTCGCCGCGACCGACGGGCCACCGGTCATCATGCTGAGCGCGGCCGGCGCCGAGACCGATCGCATCGTCGGGCTGGAGGTGGGCGCCGACCATTATCTGACAAAACCCTGCAGCCCGCGCGAACTTCTGGCCCATGTCCGCGCGGTGCTGCGGCGAGCGCAACGGCCGGCGGAGGCCGTTAGCGACAGCGCGTTCAGCTTTCTGGGTTGGCGGATCGATCTGATGACCCGTGAGCTGATCGATCCAGACGGCACGCTGGTCGATCTGACCGACGGCGAATTCGCCGTGCTGCGCGTCTTCGTCAATCGGCCGAGGCGGGTCCTGACCCGCGAACAATTGCTCGATGCCGCACGTGGGCCGAACAGCGATACCTACGACCGCGCGATCGACGTCCAGGTCAGCCGGTTGCGCCGCAAGATGAAGCGGGACGACATCATCCGCACCGTCAGGAGCGAAGGCTATATGTTCGTGCCGCGGGTGGAACGCGGCTGATGGAGGCTGTGGCCAGGCCGCGCGGCGGTCCGACGCTGTTCCTTCGCATCTTCCTTCTCTTGTTGTTGAGCACATTGGCGGCGCTCGTCCTCAATCTGATCTTTCTCCTCATATCGCCGCCGCCATCCCCGCCGATTCACCCACTCAGCGAGATTCGGGCCGCATTGGCGAACGGCCGCGATCCGAGCGGCCAACTCGTCGTCGCCATCGGCGAGCCTCCGGCCGAGGCGGTCGACGAGCCCTGGATCGACGTTCAGCGACGGCGGCTTGCCGCCACATTGGGCGACCCTCCCGAGCTGGTCCGCCTGGCGGTGTTGCACCAAGGGTGGCTGCGTCGAGGCGTCATGCCAGGGGCGTGGTTGTCCTTTCGCCATCATCGACACCCTTTGGCCGGCGATCCCCGCGCCGATCTGGTCGTCGGCCGCTTCACGGCGGCCGCCCGCCTGCCTGACGGGCAATGGCGGATCGTCACTTCGGCCGACCGCGGCTTCGTCATGTGGCTGCGGCAGATGGGCCTATCGCTGCTGGCGATCGCCATTGCCATGACGCCGGCCGCCTGGTGGCTGGCGCACCGGCTGACCGCGCCGCTGCGCATCTTTGCGGCCGCGGCGGAGCGGCTGGGTCGCGATCCCCGTGCGCCCCCGCTCGCCGTGCAAGGGCCGCCCGAGGTCGTCGTGGCGACCGAGGCGTTGAATGAAATGCAGCGACGGCTGCACGATTACGTCGACGATCGCACGACGATGATCGCAGCGATCGCTCATGATCTGCGCACCCCCTTGATGCGGCTGGCCTTTCACCTCGAAGCCTTGCCGGCGGACGCGCGCGCGCCGTTCGAATCGGACGTCGCCGAGATGAAGGCAATGATCAGCTCGGCCCTCACCTATGCGCGTGAAACCAGCGCCCATGGCGAGCGCCAGCGGCTTGACGTGCGGTCTCTGATCGAGAGCCTGGCGGACGGCATGACGGATCAAGGCCGCGACATCGCCGTGCTCACGGGCGCTGATCCCGTTGTCGACGGCGATCCGCTGGCGCTGCGTGCGCTCTTTGCCAATCTGCTGGAGAACGCGGTCCGTTACGGTACGCGGGCACGTGTCGCCCTGTTGGCGGAAGGCGGTTCTGCGCAAGTGACGATCGACGATGACGGGCCGGGGCTGGACGAGAGCGAGTTGGAACGCGTGTTCCAGCCCTTCTATCGCGCCGAGCGGTCGCGGAGTCGCGATACCGGCGGAACCGGCCTCGGCCTGGCCATCGTCCGCGCGATCGCCAAGGCGCATGCCGGCCAGGTCTTCGTCGCGAATCGGCCGGGCGGTGGGCTACGGGCGACTGTTCACCTGCCTCTCAGCGCCTAAGGGCGTTCCGCGCCGTCCTCAGTACCGGCTGAGCCGATCGAGCTGTCGACCAAGCCGGTCCGCAGCATCCACCAGTACAAGAGGATCCCGGGCAGCGCGATGACGGTGGTCAGCAGGTAGAATTCGACATAGCCGAACGCCTCGATGAGCCGGCCCGCGCTCGAGCCGGTAACGAGACGGCCGAAGATGCTCGCCGCCGCGGAGATCAGCGCATATTGCGCCGCCGTGTAGCGAAGGTCACACAGCGCCGAAAGATAGGCGACAACCACCACCCCGCCGACGCCGCTGGCGAAATTCTCGAAGCCGACCGCGCCCGCCATGATCGCGTTGGAATGACCGGCGAGCGCGAGCCCGGCAAAGCTGAGATTCGATACCGCCATCAGCACCAGGCTGAGCAGCACCGAGCGTTTCATGCCCAGCCGCGTGTAGAGCACGCCGCCGACGAAAATCCCGGCGAGCAGGGCCCAGAAACCGACGCCGACGTCGTAGATCGCGATCTCGGCGTTCGTGTAGCCGAGATCGTTGAACAACAGGCGGAAGGTCAGATTGGCGAGCGTATCGCCGACCTTGTGCAACAGGATGAACAGCAGCACGACGAAGGCGCCTTGACGGCGGAAGAACTCGGCGAAGGGACCGATCACCGCGGCGGCGACCTCGCTCAGCCCGCGGCGTCCCGCCGCCGGGCGGTGGCGCTTCGGCTCGCCCATGACCAATGCGGTCAGCATCGCCGGCAAGGCGAAGATCGAGCAGGCGATATACGCCGCGGTCCAGCCGGCCTGCGCCGCGACCACCAGCGCGAGCGCGCCGGCCGCGGTCGCGCCGATCCGCCAGCCATATTGCGACATGCCGGCGCCGACGCCGAGCTGCTCGGGCTCAAGCAGCTCGATGCGATAGGCGTCGATGACGATGTCGTAGGTCGCCCCGGCAATGCCGAGGAAGATAGCCGCCCTGACGGTGCCCATCAGCCCGGCGTGCGGATCAGTCAGCCCGAGATAGATCACCGCGATGGCGACCAGCTGGCCGGCGAGCAGCATCCACGAGACGCGCTGGCCGAGCCGTCCGAGCAGCGGCAGGCGCACCCCCTCGATGACCCAGGCCCAGAGCCATTTGAAATTATAGGCGAGGATGACCAGCGCGAAGGCGGTCACCGCCTTCTTGTCGATGCCATTCTGCGCCAGCCGGGTGGAAAGCGTCGCGCCGATCATGGCGAAGGGAAAGCCGGAGGATATGCCAAGAAACAGCGCGGCGAGCGGCGCCGCCTCGAAATAGGGCTGCACGCCGGCGGGCAGCTTCGCCCGCCAGCCGGCGGGTGCACGGCCCGCAGTGGTTGCGAGATCCTCGTTCAGCGGCCCGGCCCGATGTAGAGGCTGAGGCTGCCGGGCAGCCGCCGCGACTTCTTGCCGGCCAGCGCCGCCTCGACCGCGTCGAGCGCATCGGTGAGGTCGCGCGGGCCATAGGGCTTGGCGAGGCAGCCGACGGCGAGCGCCTGCGCCTCAAGCGGGCAATTCCCCGTGACGAACAGCACCTTGATCCCCTTCGCCTGGGCGGCGCGGGCGACATCCATGCCGGTGCCCTCGCCGGCGATCTTGAGGTCGCACAGGACGATGTCCGGCGCGCCCTCCTCGATCAGCTCGAGCGCCGCCTCGACATTGTCGACGGTGCCGACCACCTCATAATCGGCGTCGACCAGCGCATGCTCATTGTCGAAGGCGACCAGTGGCTCGTCCTCGACCACCAGCACCCGGCGCAGCTTGCGATCCTTTTTCGCGAACAGCATTTTACCGCCACACCAGACCGACCCGCCCGAGCGATACGCAACACATCGGTCGAACGCCAGCCCATTGCCGGGAATCGGTACAGCCCCTAGTCACCCCCGATGCCGCCGCCGCCCACAGCCGAATCTCGTCAGGGCGAGCGCATCGCCAAGCTGCTGGCCCGTGCCGGAATCGCCTCGCGCCGCGAGATCGAGCGGATGATCGCAGAACGGCGGGTGAAGATCGACGGCGTCGCGGTCGAAACCCCGGCGACGTTGCTGACCGGGCTGAAGGGCGTGACGGTCGACGACAAGCCGGTCAAGGCGCCCGCGCCGGCGCGGCTGTTCCGTTTCCACAAGCCGATCGGCCTCCTGACCACCGCCCATGATCCCAAGGGCCGGCCGACGATCTACGACCGGCTGCCGCCGGACCTGCCAAGGGTGATGCCGGTCGGCAGGCTCGACCGCAACACCGAGGGGCTACTGCTCCTGACCACCGACGGCGGGCTCAAGCGGTCGATGGAGCTGCCGTCGAGCGGCGTGCCGCGGACCTATCGCGCCCGCGCCTACGGCGAGGTCAGCCAGGCGGCGCTGGAGGATCTGATCGAGGGAATCGAGATCGACGGCATCCGCTATGGCCCGATCAACGCCAATATGGAGCGGCGCACCGGCCGTAACGTCTGGATCGAGCTCAGCCTCGCCGAGGGCAAGAACCGCGAGGTGCGCCGCGTGCTGGAGCATCTCGGCGTCCAGGTCTCGCGGCTGATCCGCATCGCCTATGGGCCGTTCAGGCTCGGCGATCTGCCCGCCGGCGCGGTCGACGAGGTTCGCCAGCATGAGATCGTCGCCTTCCGCAAGGCGCTCGCCAGATGAGGATCATCGCCGGGCGCTGGCGCGGCCGGACGCTGGCGGCTCCTTCCGGCGCGGCGACCCGGCCGACCGCCGATCGCACCCGCGAGGGGCTGTTCTCGATGCTGGTGAGCCGGCTGGGCGATTTCGAGGGGCTGGCCGTCGCCGATCTCTTCGCTGGCTCGGGCGCGCTGGGCCTCGAAGCGCTGTCGCGCGGCGCCGCCTCCTGCCTCTTCGTCGAGAATGAGCGAGCCGCCATCGCCGCGATCCGCGCCAACATCGCCCGGCTCGGCGCCGAAGCGCAGAGCGAGCTGATGCCGGTCGCGGTCGAGACGCTGGGCCCGGCACGGCGTCCGTGCGACCTGCTGCTGCTCGACCCACCCTATGAGTCCAGCTTCGCCGTGCCGGTGCTCGAGCGGCTGCGCCGCCTCGGCTGGCTTGCGCCGGGCGGCTGGGCGACTGTCGAGACGACGCGCGCCACGCCGGTCGCGCCCGATGGCTTTTCGGTCGAGGCCGAGCGGACCTATGGCAAGGCAAAGGTCACCCTGCTGCGCAGCGCCTAAGCGACGCCCAACGGGACGCCGGTGGTTGCCCTTGCCGCCCATGTTCCCTAACTGTTCGAGGTGACCGTCCCCGCCCCATCCGCGCCCGAACCGGGCTATCTCGCCGGGCTCAACCCGCCGCAGCGCGAGGCGGTGCTGACCACCGAAGGCCCGGTGCTGATGCTCGCCGGCGCCGGCACCGGCAAGACCGCGGCGCTGACCGCGCGGCTCGCTCATCTCATCGCCACGCGGCGCGCCTGGCCGTCCGAGATTCTGGCGGTGACCTTCACCAACAAGGCGGCGCGCGAGATGAAGGAGCGGGTCGCCCGCATCGTCGGCGATGCCGCCGAGGGCGTGCCGTGGCTCGGCACCTTCCATTCGACCGCGGCACGCATGCTGCGCCGCCATGCCGAGCTGGTCGGCCTGCACTCGAACTACACCATCCTCGATACCGACGATCAGCTGCGCGTGCTGAAGCAGCTGATCCAGGCCGCCGGGCTCGACGAGAAGCGCTGGCCGGCGCGGCTGCTCGCCGGGCTGATCGATCGCTGGAAGAACCGCGGCCTCACCCCGGATCAGGTCGACGCGGGCGAGAGCGAGGCCTTCGCCCATGGTAAGGGCAAGGCGCTCTACGCCGATTACCAGGCGCGGCTGCGCACGCTCAACGCCTGCGATTTCGGCGATCTGCTGCTGCACATGCTGACCATCTTCACGCAGCATCGCGACGTGCTGGAGGGCTATCAGCAGCGCTTCCACTATATCCTGGTCGACGAGTACCAGGACACCAACACCGCCCAATACCTCTGGCTGCGGCTGCTCGCCCAGCAGCGCAAGAACATCTGCTGCGTCGGCGACGACGATCAGTCGATCTATTCCTGGCGTGGCGCCGAAGTCGCCAACATCCTGCGCTTCGAGAAGGACTTTCCGGGCGCCGTGATCATCCGGCTGGAGCAGAATTATCGCTCGACCCCCGAAATCCTCGCCGCTGCTTCCGGGCTGATCGCCAAGAACGGCGGCCGACTCGGCAAGACCTTGTGGACCGAGGCCAATGGCGGCGAGAAGGTCGAGGTCGTCGGCATCTGGGACGGCCCCGAGGAAGCGCGCCGGGTCGGCGACGAGATCGAGGCGCATATCGCCCGCGGCGGCCGCGCCGATCATTGCGCGATCCTCGTCCGCGCGCAGTTCCAGACGCGCGAGTTCGAGGACCGCTTCATCGCCATCGGCCTGCCCTATCGCATCGTCGGCGGCTTCCGCTTCTACGAGCGCGCCGAGATCCGCGATGCGCTCGCCTATCTCCGCGTCGTCGCCCAGCCGGCCGACGACCTTGCCTTCGAGCGGATCATCAACACGCCCAAGCGCGGGCTCGGCGACAAGGCGCTGCAGCGGATCCACGCGCTCGCCGCCGCGCGAGGCGTGCCGCTGACCACCGCGGCGGCGCTGATCCTCGACACCGACGAGGTGACACCGCAGGCACGCCGCGCGATCGGCAATTTCATCGCCGACCTCGCCCGCTGGCGGATCCAGCGCGACCAGGTCCCGCACACCGATCTCGCCCGGATGGTGCTCGAGGAATCGGGCTACACCGCGATGTGGCAGGCCGACCGCACCGCCGAAGCCGCCGGCCGGCTGGAAAATCTCGCCGAGCTGGTGCGGGCGATGGAAGAGTTCGAGAATCTCGGCGGCTTTCTCGAGCATGTCGCGCTGGTGATGGACAATGACGCCGACCAGGAGAGCCCCAAGACCCCGATCATGACGATCCACGCCGCCAAGGGCCTCGAGTTCGACACGGTGTTCCTCGCCGGCTGGGAGGAAGGCGTCTTCCCGTCGCAGCGCGCGCTCGACGAAGGCGGCGCCGCCGCGCTCGAGGAGGAGCGCCGGCTCGCCTATGTCGCGATCACCCGCGCCAGGCGGCGCTGCGTCATCCTCCACGCCGCCAATCGCCGAATCTATGGGCAATGGACCTCATCGATCCCGTCGCGCTTCATCGCCGAGCTGCCCGAGGACCAGATCGACAGGGAGACGACGATGACCGGCGGCGAAAGCCTGTGGCGCGCCGCCTGGTCTGAGCGCGCCGATCCCTTCGCCGACGTCGCCCGCGGCACCGGCCGCGGACCGGGCTGGCAGCGTGCCGCCGCCGGCGGCCCGCTGACCCGCCCGGCGCAGGTCAAGGAGGCGCGGGTCAGCGCCGCCAGCTTCGCCGCCCAGCCGCGCGCCGATCTGGCGACCGGCCTCAGGGTCTTCCATCAGAAGTTCGGCTATGGGACGATTGCCGCTATCGACGGCAACAAGCTCGAGATCGACTTTGAGTTGGCCGGGCGCAAACGGGTGATCGACAGCTTCGTCACCGCTGGCTGATCATCGACAAGAGGAGAGCTGCAATGTCGATCGAAGTCACCATCCTGAACAACGGCCCCTATATGGTCGCCGGCGACCTCGCCGGGCTCACGCTGAAGGACGGCGGCGGCAACGTCCATGACCTCAGCGGCAAGAAGCAGGTCTATCTCTGCCGCTGCGGCGCCTCGACCAACAAGCCGTTCTGCGACGGCCAGCACAGCAAGATCGGCTTCCAGGCCGCCGAGGCTGCGGTCAAGGCCGAGGGCTAACCAACAATACGGCGGCTACCCTCTTCCTCCCCTCCCTTTGGTAGGGTTGGGAGTGGGTAGGCGCGACAGCGCAATGCTGACGACGCTGCGCGCAATCGAGGGGCAAGAGCCGACGGCTGCGCCGTCGATACCCACCCCTAGCCCTTCCTAGTAAAGGGAGGGGAAGGATTGTGCGTTGCTTTACACGCGTAAAGCGCAGTTGCGGTTGATCGCTGCGGCTAACCTCGCCTAGGCGGGGAGTCATGCCACGTTCGCCTTTCGCGATCCGCGACTTCCGCCTGTTCTGGATCTCCCGCCTAGCGGCGACGCTCGCGCAGATCGCGATCGTCGTCGTCATCGGCTGGCAGGTCTATGACATCGCCCGCACCGAGGGGCTGTCGGAGAAGGCGGCCGCGCTTCAGCTCGGCTTTGTCGGCCTCGCGCAGTTTCTGCCGCTGTTCGCCCTGACCCTGCCGGCCGGGCTGACCGCGGACCGGCTGGACCGGCGCTACATCATCTGGACGTCGACACTGCTCCAGATGATCTGCACCGCGGTGCTGGCGCTGCTCGCCGAACGCCATTTGTCGTCGCTCCCAGCGATTTTCAGCATCGCCGCGGTGCTGGGCGTCGCGCGCGCCTTCCAGATGCCCGCAATGTCGGCGATTTCGCCGAACCTCGTTCCCAAGGAAATCCTGCCTCGTGCGATCGCGATGAGTTCCTTTGCCTGGCAAGGTGCAGCGATCGCGGGGCCGGCGCTGGGTGGATATCTCTACGCCATCGGCGCGTCCGTGCCCTATTGGGTCGGGACCGGTCTCTTGCTCCTTTCGCTGCTTTGCTTGCTGGGCCTGCGTCCGCTCCCCGCGCGCGAGCAGCTGGCCAAAGCCAGCCCCTGGCGGCAGATGGTCGACGGGCTGCATTACGTCCGCAAGAACCGGCTCGTCCTCGGCGCGATCTCGCTCGACCTGTTCGCCGTTCTGCTCGGTGGGGCGACGGCGATGCTGCCGGTCTATGCGCGCGACATCCTGCACGTCGGCCCGGAAGGCCTCGGCCATCTCCGGGCCGCGCCGGCGATCGGCGCGACGCTGGTCGCGCTGTGGTTCTCCTGGCGGCCGCTCAAGCATGGCGTCGGCATCAAGCTGTTCCTGGCGGTCGGCCTGTTCGGCGTCGCGACGGTCGGCTTCGGCCTGTCGACGTCGATGGTCTTGTCGCTGTTCTGCCTGCTGCTGCTCGGCGCGGCCGACATGTTCTCGGTCTTCGTCCGCCAGTCGCTGATGCTGCTCTACACCCCCGATGAGATGCGCGGCCGGGTCGGCGCTGTCTCGGGATTGTTCATTTCCGCGTCCAATGAGCTGGGCGAAGCCGAATCGGGCCTGCTCGCCTCGCTGGTCGGCCCGGTCGCCGCCGTCGTCGTCGGAGGAGTCGGCGCGATCGGCGTGACTTTGTTATGGATGCGTTTCTTCCCCGAACTGCGTCGCGCGCGTAGCTTCGATCCACCCGATGCGCTTGCTCCAGGAGGCACGCCATGAAGGCCGATAACGTCCTCGCCACGATCGGCAACACCCCCCACATCCGGCTCTCGCGGCTGTTCCCCGACGCCGAGGTCTGGTCGAAATCCGAGCGCGCCAACCCCGGCGGGTCGATCAAGGACCGCATCGCCCTGGCGATGATCGAGGACGCCGAGAAGAGCGGCAAGCTCAAGCCCGGCGGCACGATCATCGAGCCGACCAGCGGCAATACCGGCATCGGCCTCGCCATGGTCGCCGCGGTCAAGGGCTACCGGCTGATTCTGGTCATGCCGGAATCGATGTCGCTCGAGCGGCGGCGGCTGATGCTCGCCTATGGCGCGAGCTTTGACCTCACTCCGCGCGAGAAGGGCATGAAGGGCTCGATCGCCCGCGCGCTCGAGCTGGTCGACCAGACGCCCGGCGCCTGGATGCCGCAGCAGTTCGAGAATCCGGCCAACATCGAGGTCCACGCCCGGACCACCGCCCAGGAAATCCTCGCCGATTTCGCCGACACGCCGATCGACGTGCTGATCACCGGGGTCGGCACCGGCGGGCATATCACCGCCTGCGCCGAGGTGCTGAAGAAGAGCTGGCCGAAGCTCAAGGCCTATGCGGTCGAACCGACCGCCTCGCCGGTGATCTCCGGCGGCGCGCCCGGTCCCCACCCGATCCAGGGCATCGGTGCCGGCTTCCTCCCCGAAAACCTCCACACCGCCGTGCTCGACGGCACCATCCAGGTCGAGGCCGACGCCGCCAAGGACTGGGCGCGGCGCGCGGCGCGCGAGGAAGGGCTGCTGGTCGGCATCTCCTCCGGCGCAACGCTGGCGGCGATCAGCCAGAAGCTCGCCGAGCTGCCGGCTGGCACGCGTGTGCTCGGCTTCAACTACGACACCGGCGAACGCTATCTCTCGGTGCCGGACTTCCTGCCCGAGGGCTGAAGACTCTTATTTTTCGTCATCCCCGCGTAGGCGGGGATCCAGCAGCCTTCGTGTCGCTACTGATTCCCTATGGATTCCCGCCTTCGCGGGAATGACGAAGAAAAATGGTCAGATCTCGTCGCGCACCAGCTTGCCGCCCTCGATTCGCCGGTAAAAGCAGCTGCGTTCGCCGGTGTGGCAGGCAGGGCCGGCAGCTTCTGCGGTCAGCCAGATCGCATCCTGGTCGCAGTCGATCCGCAGGCCGGTCACGCGCAGCACATGCCCCGAGCTTTCGCCCTTCTTCCACAGCCGGCCGCGGCTGCGGGACCAGAAATGGGCCTCGCCGGTCGCGATCGTCGCCTCGAGCGCCTCCGCGTTCATATGGGCGAGCATCAGCACCGTGCCGTCCCTGGCATCGGTAACGACGGCCGTGATCAGTCCCGCCGCATCCCATTTCGGGGCGAGCTCGGTCCCCTGCTCTCGCTGATCCTCGTTCATGATGTTTTGGTTACTCCGCGGGGGCGACAAATCGAAGTTTGATCCCTATATGGCCGTCGCAACCGCGACTCCATGGCAACGGATCCTGGATGCTGACGACGAACCCGTTCGA
>Ga0068855_100002644_pt1 | contig 22095 bp, 22 predicted proteins | sample KBSCornC52_FD_66592 | JGI IMG/M metagenome (GOLD analysis project Ga0068855, IMG submission 66592) | Corn rhizosphere microbial communities from Kellogg Biological Station, Michigan, USA - KBS Corn C5-2 | ecosystem: Host-associated > Plants > Roots > Rhizosphere > Soil ...
GCCCGGCCGGTTGTTGATTCCCCATCCGAATCCGTAGCTCGACGCCGTCCCGTTGTTCAGCTTGAACGGCGTCCACATCTGCCGGAGGCTCGCCTTCTTCAGCAGACGGTCGCCATAGAGCGCGGCGTCCCACTTCGCCATGTCCTGCACGGTCGAGACCAGCACGCCCGCGCCGCCCGGCTGCGTCATGCTGATGTACTCGGCGTTCTTGTAGCCGGCGCCGGTCCACTCGTAGCCGCTCGCCCGGTTCGGAATCACATCTCGCAGGCTGTTCACGCGTGTTGAAGTCATGCCGAGCGGGCTGAAAATCCGGTCCCTTAGCAGATCGCTGTAGGATTTGCCGGAAACCTTCTCCAGAATCATGCCGAGGAGGAAGTACCCGGTGTTGTTGTACGCGAACTTCTCGCCCGGCTTGAACTCCAGCGGAATCGCGTAGGAGAGACGTGGAATCTCCTCTTCCTTGTAGTCCTTTCGCAGGTTTGCGAGGAAGGAGGGCAGGTTCGTGTAGCTCTTGATTCCCGACGTGTGCGTCAGCAGGTGGCGCACCGTTACTTCGCTCCACGCCTCCGGCAGCCCCTCCAGATACTTCATGATCGGGTCGTCGAGCCCGATCTTCCCCTCGTCAATAAGCATCATGACGACCGTCGCGGTGAACTGCTTCGTAATCGACCCGATCTCGTAGACGGTGGAGGACGTGGCCGGCACGTTCAGCTCGATGTTGGCGAACCCGTAGCCCTTCATCAGGAGCGGCCTGCCCTCTTTCATCACCGCGACCGATGCGCCCGGAATGTGCCGCTTCGCCATCGCCTCTTTCACGATGGCGTCTACCTTGTCCGCCGTCACATCGGCCCGCGCCACACCGCAAACCATGGCAAGAATTAGCGCTATGAAACTCTTCGTCATCTCACTCCTCTACGGCCGTACAACCAAGTCACGGACAAACGCGTTCGACTTCACATCGCTCGCGCGCAGTGGCCGCCCCTCCATCCGCACGTTATCGAACGTCACGCCCTCGACCGCGTGCGCATCGTCGTATCCGGCCAGCTCAATGGGCGGATGGCCCTTCGCCAGATCGATGTTCCTGAAGAGGACATTGCGGATATGGCCGCGCTCCTCGTCCCGCGACCAGACCGCCTTCCCGATCCAGACCGAGATGAACCGGGGCGATTCCTCCAGTCGGATGTTCTCGAATCGCACGTTCGTCACAGTCGCCGCGTCGCTGTGGTAAACTCGAAGCGACCACTCGCGCCCCATGTCGTGAATCACGTCGCAGCTCTCGAATCGGACGCCGTCCACATCCTCCCGCAGCTCCGCCCCGACGCTCAACGCGTGCGCGACCTCGTTCCAGAGGACGCAGTTCCTCGCCACGACCCGCTTCACCGGACCCTGCCCCTTGTCCGACTTCACGACGATCAGGTCGTCCAGCGTGCGGATGAAGCACCCCTCCACGGTCACGTCGCGGCTGTTGCAGATGTCGATTCCATCGGAGTTGGCGCGGCGACCGATCAGCTTCACGTTCGATACGGTGACGCGGTCGGACTGGCGGATGGGAATTGTCCAGATGGGCGAGTCGCGGATGATGACGCCTTCGATTCGGATGTCGCTGCCCTGCACCCAAATCGGATGGCGCGAGTGTGTCGTGCAGGCCTCGCAGTCGAGGATTCCGCGCCCGCGAAACGTGATATTCCGGCCGCGCAGCTCGAACGTGGGCGAATAGTTCCTCAGCCCGCTGAAGCTGCTGATCTCGTACTTCTCATCCGGCCGGATGACCGCCCGCACGACCGCGCCGCCCGCAATGTAGACCGTCTTTCCGTCGCCCACGACGACGTGGCTCACCTCGTGGATTCCCGGCCCGTAGTAGATGACGTTCGGGTCGTCCGGCTTCGGAACGTCGATTTCCGGCGGGTTGGCGAAGAGGTGGAGCGCTCCCACCCACGTTCCGTTCACTTCGACGGTTACCGCCGTCGGCTTCGCCAGCGTGAACGAGATGGTGTTGCCGCGAACCGTGGCCTTGATTCCGAGCGACGATGGCAGCACCCGCACCGCGGTGACGGCCGCCGGACAGGTCACCGTAACGCGAGCCCGGCCGGTCATGTCGAACGTGGCGAACGACGCCAGGCCGAAGTAATCGGCCGAGTTCTTCCGATCGTCCATTGCCGCCCACCGCTTCGCAGGCTCTGCCGACGCGACCTTCGCCGCATAGACTGGACAGCTCACCCCATCCACCGAGACGACGTAGTCCTTCGACAGCGACTCGCCCGCCGGCGCAGGCCACACCTTCACCTCCGCCCCCGCCATCTGCCCCGCGATCATCCCCGCCAGCAGAATCACAACCACCCGCATCATCCGCTCCTCGCTGCCCACCGACCCAACGACCCGACGACCTAACGACCCTGCATGGCCCACTTCCCGTCCTTATGAATAACCTCGCCGTCCGCGTAGATGGCGCCGCCGCGCCGGAGGTCGCAGACCATATCCCAGTGGACCGACGAATCGTTTTTGCCGCCGGTTTCGAGGTACGAGGAGCCTACCGCGAGGTGGCACGTCCCGCCGATCTTCTCGTCGAAGAGCGTGTTCTTCGTGAATCGCTGGATTCCGTAGTTGTTGCCGATGGCCACCTCGCCGAGGAATCGCGCGCCCGCGTCCGTTTCGAGGACGGTGTTCAGGTATTCCTCTCCGCGCGCCGCCGTGGCCCTGACCACTTTACCGTTCTCGAAAGTGAGCCGGACATCCTCCACCTCCTGCCCGCCCCGCACGGCCGGGAACGTAAATCGGATGGTCCCGTTCGCGCTCTCCTCGACCGGGCCGGTGAATACCTCGCCGGACGGGAAGTTCCGGTGCCCGTCGCTGTTCATCCACTTGCGGCCCGCCACGCTCAGGGTCAGATCGGTGTCCTCCGCGACGATTCGCAGGGTCGAGACGCGGTCCAGCAGGTCCACCTTCGCCTGCTGCTCCACCGAGAACGCGCGCCACTCCGCAATCGGGTCCTCCCGATCCAGGAACATGGCGCGGTAGACGAACTCCTCATACTCTCGCAGAGACATGCCGGCCTCCTGCGCCAGCGCGTGCGTCGGGTAGAGCGTGCCGGTCCACTTCAGGCTGCCCTCCGCCGACCGCTGCCGGAACCGCTGGGTCAGCTCGCCCTGTCCGCGCAGCCACTGGCCCTGACGCTTCGGGTCACCGCCGCCCCGCGTGTTATATGGCGCTGAGATGGTCAGGCGCGCCGTGATCGCCTCCATCTCCACCCGCTCGACCGGCGACACCCACGCAAGCTGCTCGTCCGAAGCCGCGCTCAGGAATGTCTCCTCCTGCCCATCGAACGTAAGCCGCGGAATCACGTTGGCTCCCGCCTCCAGCGCCTCGCGCCAGACCTCCTTCAGCAGCGGGATGCCCAACGTCGTAGTTCGCGCGAGCAGCACGTCTCCCGGCGTGATATCGAGGGAATAGCGCACCAGCGCGCGTGCAAACTTCCGGATCATCAATTCGGCCACATCCTGCCTCCCTTGTCCTGGATATCCCATTATGACGCACCGACTCGCAACAGAGGAGTTCGACCTTCACAGTCGAATCGCAATTGAAATCGGTTTGCTTTCGTGAATCCGAATCTTGCCGATAACTCCAGTTCGCCATCCGGTCGGAAAAGGTATTATTGAAGAAGTCGTGTTCCTCTTTGCCTGTCCGGTCTCGGATCACATGCCAAACGCAATCGTTCCCGGAAGCTTCGACCCCATTACGAACGGCCATCTCGACATCATCGAGCGGGCCGCGCATCTGTTCGACCACGTGACGGTGGCGGTCGCGATCAACAGCACCAAGGCGCCGCTCTTTGCCCTCGAAGAACGAGTCGAGATGACGCGGGAAGTTTGCTGCAATCTGTCGAACGTTACCGTCGAGACGTTCGAGGGTCTTCTGGTAGAATATGCTGTTCGCCGCGGCGCCACGGCCATTGTAAAGGGGCTGCGCGCGGTGTCGGATTTCGAATATGAGCTGCAGATGGCGCTGATGAACCGGCGCCTGTATCCCGACGTCGAGACCGTGTTCATGATGACGGGCGCGGAATACTCTTATCTTAGCTCCAGTATCGTCAAGGAGATCGCCCGGCTGGGCGGTTCCGTGGAAGGATTGGTGCCTGACAGTGTTAGACAACGCCTACGACAGAAAGTCGGCCGCGAGCAGGGGTAAGAACGGCACAGCCACCGCCGTCGAAACCGAAGGGCACGGCAACGGTCACGGCGGTGGAAAAACGCTCCCCCTGAAGGGCAACTACGGGCCTCCCGAAATGGAGGCCGTGGACATCTTCCGCCTGCTGGACCAGCTCGAGGAGCTCCCCGAGAAGGCGACGCACCTCCCGCTGAACACGCTGGTCGGTTTCGACCACGAGCAATTCTACTATCTGGTACTGAAGATACGCGCCAACCTTCCGGACGACATGAAGAAGGCGCAGCGAGTCGCGCGCGATTCGGACCGAATCGTCGAGGAAGCGCGCGACGCGGCCGTGCAGCAGCTCGACGCCGGCCGGGCCGAGGCGAACAAGGTTCTTGACGACGCGCGGGCAGAGGCGGCGCGAATGATCGAGCAGGCGCGTCAGCAGGCGATGTACATGGTCGATCACACAGAAGTCGCCAAGATGGCCACGTCGCAGGCCCACGAGATTCTGCGGCGCGCCGAGACCGAATCGTCCGAGATTCGCAAGGGCGCTGACGATTATGCCCGCGACGTGCTGACGAATCTGGAGGGCGTGATGTCCAGGGCCATCGTTCAGGTGCAGCGCGGCCGCGAGGCGCTGGAAAAAGCCAGAGGATAGGTATTCAGGTGTTAGGTGCTGGGTGTTTGGTCCTAACACCTAACACCCGGCACCTAACACCTGGAGTGTAGCCATGAAGCTGGATCTGTCGGAGATCCTCGCCCACGTAGGGATGCGCTACCCGTATGCGGTAGACGAAAAGCCCATCGTGGACGAGGATTTAGAGTGTTCGGCCCCCATCACCGGAGAGATAGTCTTCTCCAACACGGGAAGCGTCCTCCTCGTGGAAGGGGCCGTGGAGACGAAAGTCACCCTGCCGTGCAGCCGCTGCCTCGCCTATTACGAGGAGCCGGTGCGCGTGCCGATCAGCGAGCAGTTCCAGATTGAATCCAGGCCGGCCGGACCGAGAGGCCGTCCGACGAACGTGATCATCGAGGAAGACGAGAACCCTGACGCGGGCCGTCTGTTCGATGGCCCGCTTTTCGATCTCACGGAACTGCTTCGTCAGGGTATAATGCTTGCGCTCCCGTCGCAGCCGCTTCACGACGAGGCCTGCAAGGGGCTTTGCGCGATCTGCGGAAAGAACCTGAACGACGGAAGCTGCCAGTGCAAGCCGGCCAATGGACATCCCGCGCTCGCCCAACTGGGCGCGCTATTAGAGAATAAGGATAATGGATGAGGGCGGAAGGCGGAGGGTGTGGCATTAGGCTTCATCCTTTATCCTTCATCCTTCATGCCTTTCAGGAGCCCTTATGCCACTACCGAAGAGACGCCATTCGAACCAGCGGACGCGACTGCGCCGCACGCACTACAAGCTGACCGTCCCCGAAGTGGGCGAATGTCCGCGCTGCCATGCGCCGCGCCAGCCCTACCACGTCTGCACCGCCTGTGGATTCTATAACGGGCGCCTCGTCATCGACGTGAAGCAGAAGCCCGCCGGAGCCTAAAGCAGTTCCATGTTCCAGGTTCCAGGTTCCAAGTTCAAAGCATGGAATTTCGAACTCGGAACATTGAACCTGGAACATTGAATCCGGAACTGGCCAGGCCCGCCTGGCCTCCCCCACCAGGATAATGATGCAGGCACCGTGCCCCATGCGAATCGCCGTGGACGCCATGGGAGGCGACCTGGGGCCGGAAGAGGTGGTTCGCGGCGCTGTAGAGGCCGCGCGCCAGCGAATCGGCGCCATCGCCTTCCTGATAGTCGGCGACGAAAAGACCCTCAAGGCGGAGCTGGCCCGAACGCGGGCGGTTCCGCCAAATGTGTGCGTCGTCCACGCGTCCCAGGTGATGGGGATGGAGGACAAGCCGCGCGAGGTGCTCCGAAAGAAGTCGGACTCCTCGGTGGCGGTTTCGGCGCGTCTGGTGAAAGAGGGCGATGCCGACGCCTTCATCTCCATCGGCAACACGGGCGCGGCAATGGCGGCATCGCTTTTCATGCTGCGCACCATACCAGGCATCGACCGCCCCGCCATCGCCACCCCGCTCCCCTCCCTCGCCGGCAAGGTCGCGCTGCTCGATGCCGGAGCAAATGTGGACTGCGCCCCGCACCAGCTTCTGGAGTTCGCCGTGATGGGCTCCTGCTATTCCAGCCAGGTCCTCGGCGTTACGCAGCCGACCGTGGGGCTCCTCTCCAATGGCGAGGAGCCGACCAAGGGCAATGACCTGACGAAGCAGACGCACCAGATCCTCCGGGAGAAGCTGCCACAGTTCAAGGGCAACGTGGAGGGGCGCGACGTCTTTCGAGGCGTTGTGAACGTAGTCGTTTGCGACGGATTCAGCGGCAACATCGTGCTGAAGACGGGCGAGGGCGTCGCCGAAATGGTGCTGGACCTGCTGAAGCAGGAGCTGAACCGCAACCAGTGGATGAAACCGCTCCTCATCCCGTTTCGTAAGGGGTTCCGCCGCATGCGCGACCGGATCGACTACCGGGAGTTCGGCGGCGCGCCGCTGCTCGGGGTGAACGGCGTCTGCATCATCGGGCACGGCCGCTCCGATTCGCGCGCAATCGTCAACGCGGTGAAAGTGGCGGAAGCCTCGGTAAAGAACAACCTCGTGAAGGAGATCGAGCGGACCATCGCGGCGATCAAGCATCCCGCTGGCGAAGCTCCTCCAGGAGTGGAAGGGACAGGGCAATGAATCTCGGCCGGAACGCCGGAATCCTCGGCGTCGGCATGGCGGTTCCCGACAAGGTCGTGACCAACGCCGAAATCGAGAAGCTGGTAGACACGAACAACGACTGGATCGTGTCGCGGACCGGAATCGAGGAGCGCCGCGTCACCGTCGACGAGGAAGGCAGCTCCAGCCTCGGCCTCACAGCTTCGCAGCGCGCGCTCGCGGACGCCGGCGTCTCGCCGGACGAGATCGACCTCATTATCTGCGCGACCGCCACGGGCGACTACCCCTGGCCGGCGACCGCCTGCATCATTCAGGACAAGCTTGGGGCGAAGCGCGCCGCCGCGTTCGACCTGAGCGCGGCCTGCTCCGGCTTCACCTATGCGCTTGCGACGGCTTCGGGATTCATCCAGAACGGGACGATGCGCCGTATTCTCGTCATCGGAGTGGACACGCTCAGCAAGCAGGTGGACTGGACGGATCGCGGCACCTGCATCCTCTTCGGCGACGGCGCGGGCGCGGTCGTGTTGGGCCCCTGCGGCCCAGACGAGGGGATACTGGCATCGGCGCTGGGCGCGGACGGAAGCGGACTGGACCAGATATGGCTCGAAGGCGGCGGCAACCGGCTGCCCGTCACCCTGGAGGTGATGGAGGAGCGCCGCAACTACATTCGGATGAAGGGCGCGGAGGTTTACAAGTTCGCCATCAAGATAATGGGCGAGGCTAGTCTCGAGGCTCTCTGCCGCGCGAACCTCAAGTCCGACGACGTGGACCTCTTTATCCCCCACCAGGCGAACATCCGCATTATCAATGCGTCCGCTGAACGGATGGGCCTGACGCCCGACCGTGTGTTCATCAATGTCCAGAAGTACGGCAATACGTCGGCGGGGTCCATCCCGATCGCGCTGGCGGAGGCGGTCCAGCAGGGCCGCGTAAAACGCGGCGATGTACTGGTCTTCGTAGGTTTCGGCGCGGGCCTCACATGGGGCGCGAACGTCGTGCGGTGGAACAGGGAGTAGTCGACTGGTCAATTGGTCAACTGGTCGTTCATTGACTAATTGACCAATTGACCATTTGACTGACTGGTTATGAAAGTCGCATTTCTCTTTCCGGGACAGGGCTCGCAGAAGGTGGGCATGGGGGCGGACCTCTACGAGAACATGGAGGCGGCCCGCGCCATGTTCGACCGCGCCGACGCGGTGCTCGGATTCGAGCTGTCCACCCTCTGCTTTCACGGCCCGGAGGAGGACCTGCGGCAGACGATCAACACGCAGCCAGCGCTCTACGTGACGAGCTGTGCGGCGCTGGAGGCGCTCCGCTCGCGCTTTGACGAGGATTTCGACGTCGAGCCGTTTGCCGTGGCCGGACACAGCGTGGGCGAATATGCGGCGCTGTATGCCGCGGGCGTGGTGGATTTCGAGAAAGGCCTTGCGCTGGTGCGGCGGCGCGCGGAGCTGATGCACGCGGCGGCTCTGGCGAAGCCCGGCGCAATGACCGCGATTCTGGGACTGGATGCGGAGCCGGTGCGCGAGGCTTGCGAGCAGGCGCGCTCCGAGACGAAGGCCGTCGTCGCCGTCGCGAACTACAACAGCCCCGGCCAGATTGTCATCAGCGGGGAGGCGGCCGGCGTGGAGCGTGCGGGCGAGATTGCGAAGCAGAAGGGCGCGAAGCGGCTGATTCCGCTTGCCGTCTCCGGGGCGTTCCACTCGCCACTCATGGTCTCCGCTGGAGACGCGCTCTACAATGACCTGCGGGAAGCCGGATTCCGCCAGGCGACGGTACCGGTCGTTGTGAACGTGACCGCCGAATACAACCGCGCGGCCGCCGACTTCGCGCCCTTTCTCACGATGCAGGTGAGCGGGTCCGTCCGCTGGGAGGAGTCGATGCGCCGCCTGCTGGACGACGGCGTGGATACGTTCGTGGAAATCGGCTCCGGCGAGGTGCTGGCGGGCCTGCTGAAGCGAATCGACAAGTCGGCGCGCGCGCTCAACGTGCAGGACTCGGCCTCGCTGGACGCGACCGTCGCGCTGCTGCGCGAGTGGATGGAGCCGGAGCCCGATTCAGCGGCCCCTTCGCCATCCGTCATCTATCACATCACGCGGCGTGACGCCTGGGAGCAGGCGGCGCCGTCCGGGAGCTACGCGGCGGACAGCCTCGATGCGGAGGGGTTTATCCACTGCTCGACGCATGAGCAGGTGGCCGCCTCCGCCAACAACCACTTCCGCGCGCGCCACGGGCTCGTGCTGCTTACCATCGATCCGGCGCGGGTGCAGCCGGAGATCCGGTACGAGGCCGCCTCGAACGGCCAGCTCTATCCGCACATCCACGGCCCGCTGAACGTGGACGCCGTGACCGCCGTAACAGACTTCGAGCCCGGCCCCGATGGACGATTCACGCCGCCAACTGAAGCCGCAAGGGAATGAGGAGCCAGGCGATCTCGCTGGAGCTCGTGCTGTCCGACAAACATGTCGTTGAATCGTTGGCGATGGCGTGGAGGGATTCAAAACCGGGACCCCACGGTGGTCACGAAGAGGGTGGATTTGTCGTACGCAAACCAGGTAGCCCATTCGAGGTCATCATGTGGCCGCCATCCAGCGATTCCGACGTCCCCGGCGAATTCGCGTGCATACGGTGGCCGACGGGACGAAGCAACCAAATCATCGTTTCGTCGCACGCTGATTGCCAGCTTGGCGGGTGTGACATTGTGATTTCGTTCCATACACATCCGAATACCGGCACCGATTACCAACAAGAGCCGAGCGACACTGATATCAAAGCGGTTCGAGATGATCCGCACCTTAAGGGGCCGGAATACCTGGGCGAGCTGGTGATCTCACGCGAATCCGTTTATCACATTAAGCCAGACGGCTCTACGCGGGTCCTGAGCCGCACCTCGGAGTTGTTGGCCTGGCTCAAGTCAGGTGTTTATCATGGCAAGTCTGCTGGATTCAGAGGTATTGAACGACGATCTTGCGGTTTCACTGGCAAGATCGCTCGCGGCCGCTAATCGGCGTGCGCATGAATGTGGGGTGGAGGCTGACGACAGTCTCATCACCATCTCGCAGATTGCGGGCGATGCCGGAGCGCTGTGGCGCGTCAACTATGGGCCGCGGGATTATATCAACCAGCGTGGAGGTGACCTGATTGTCGAGGTGAACCCGGCGGACGCATCGATCCTGCGCGTGATTCGGGGCCAATGAGCATGAAACTGGAAGGCAAGACTGCCATCGTTACGGGCGCGGGGAAGGGCGGGCGCGGAATCGGCCGGTCGGTGGCGCTCGCGCTGGCGGGCGAGGGCGCGGATGTCGTCATCACCAGCTTCACCGAGGCGAACGCGGAGATGGTAGCCCGCGAAGTGCGCGAGACGACCGGCCGGCGCGCCCTCGTGATTCAGGGCGACGTCTCGAAGCCGGAGGATGTCGAACGGCTCTTCTCCGAGACGCTGAAGGAGCTGGGGCGGGTCGATATTCTCGTGAACAACGCGGGAATCACCCGGGATGGGCTCATTCTGCGCATGTCGGAGCAGGACTGGGACGCGGTACTGGACAGCAACCTCAAAGGCGCGTTTCTCTGCTGCAAGGCGGCGGCCAGAGTCATGCTGAAGCAGAAGTCGGGTAAAATGGTCAACGTTTCGTCGGTCGTCGGAATCGCGGGCAATGCGGGCCAGGCAAACTACTCGGCCTCCAAGGGCGGCATGAACGCCCTCACCAAGACGCTCGCGAAGGAGCTGGGCTCCCGCGGCATTACCGTGAACGCCGTTGCGCCCGGATTCATCGAGACCGTGATGACCGACGCGCTCCCGGAGGAGAACCGGGAGCAGATGAAGAAGCAGGTTCCGCTGGGACGGCTGGGCTCGCCGGACGACGTGGCCCGGGCCGTCCTGTTCCTCTGCACAGACGATTCAGCCTACATCACCGGCCAGATTCTGACGGTCGACGGCGGGCTGTTCATGTAAGCGTTGAGTGTTGAGTATTAAGGCTCAGCACTTAACACTCAATACTCAACACTCAATACTCAACACTTAACCCAGGGGGAGAAGACGATGTCGACGTTTGAGCGTGTCAAGGCCGTGATCGCGGACGAGCTGGAAGTGAGCGAGGACGAAGTGACGGAGGATGCCTCCTTCACCGAAGACCTCGGCGCCGATTCGCTGGACCTGGTGGAATTGGTCATGCGGCTGGAAGAGGAGTTCGAGGTCGAGATCCCGGATGAGGACGCCGAGAAGATCCGCACCGTCCGCGACGCTCTGACATACATCGAGGAGAAGCAGAAGGGCTGAGGCGGAAAGTCAAAATTCAAAATGTTCAATGCAAAATGCAAAATGAGGGGCGCTACGGCTCCACTTTGCATTGGATATGGGTCATTTTGCATTTTGACTTCGCTTTCCAAAGGTTTGTAGATGACTGATTTAGCAGAAGATCCCGACGCGCGGCGCGTGGTTATAACCGGTCTCGGGGTAGTTACGTCCCTTGGATTCGGGAAAGAGCCGTTCTGGCGAAACATCCGCTCGGGCAAATCCGGCGTCAGCCGGATCGAAATGTGGGATGCCAGCGAGTTCACCACGCGAATCGCGGCCGAGATCAAGGACTTCGTTCCCGAAGAGCATATGGAGCGCAAAGAGGCGAAGAAGATGGACCGCTTCGTCCAGTTTGCGGTCGCCGCCGCGCGCTATGCCCTCCAGGATTCGGGGCTGGAGATCACTGACGAGAACGCCTGCCGGGTTGGCGTCTACATCGGCTCGGGGATCGGCGGCCTCAAGACCATCGAGGACCAGTACAAGGTCCTTCTCGAGAAGGGGCCGAGCCGAATCAGCCCGTTCCTGATTCCAATGCTCATCTCGGACATGGGCTCGGGACAGGTCTCGATCATCTTCGGGGCGAAGGGGCCGAATAGCACGGTGGTCACAGCGTGCGCCACCGGCACCCATGCCATCGGAGACGCCTACCAGATCATCAAGCGTGGTGATGCGGATGCCATGATTGCGGGAGGCGCGGAGGCGGCGCTCTCTCCACTGGGTCTGAGCGGATTCTGCGCCGCGCGGGCGCTCTCGACCCGCAACGACGACCCGGAGGGTGCGAGCCGGCCATTCGACGCGACGCGTGACGGCTTTGTGATGGGCGAGGGGGCGGGTGTCGTGACGCTCGAATCGCTCGCATTCGCAAAGGCGCGCGGCGCGCACGTCTACGCCGAGGTGATCGGCTACGGGATGAGCGGGGACGCCTACCACATTACCTCTCCGGCGCCGGGAGGCGAGGGGGCGGCCCGCGCGATCAGAATGGCGCTTCGCATGGCGAACATCGAGCCGGAGGAGGTCGACTACGTCAACGCGCATGGCACCTCCACCATTCCCAACGACAAGCTCGAGACGGCCGCGCTAAAGGCGGCGTTCGGGGACCATGCGTACAAGCTCGCCGTCAGCTCCACGAAGTCGATGACGGGGCATTTGCTGGGCGCGGCCGGCGCGGTCGAGGCCGTGGTTGGAGCGATGGCCATCGAGGATCAGATCGCCCCGCCGACCATCAACTACTCCACCCCGGACCCGGAGTGCGATCTCGACTACGTACCCAACGAGGCTCGGCCCATACCGATCCGCACCGTCCTCTCCAACTCGTTTGGCTTCGGCGGCCACAACGCCACGATTCTCCTCCGCAAGGTCGATTAGCCGCCAGTATTGAGTGTTAAGTGTTGGGCGTTAAGGCTCAGCACTCAATACTCAACACTTAACACTCAACACCCCTCATGTCCGTCCGCCCCGTCCTGCCTGGCGTCACGCTCATCGATCTGCCGCGGGAGAACGTCTGGCTGCTGCAGGGCGGCGGCGAGGCAGCGCTCATCGACACGGGCCTTCGCTGGTCTCGATCGCGGCTCCTGCGGGCCCTGGACCAGGCGCTTGAACCCGGTACGCGAATCGCCTCCATCTTCCTCACCCACGGCCACTGCGACCACGCGGGCAACGCGGCGTTCCTCGCGAACAAGTTTGGCGCGAAGATCCACTGCCACCGAATCGAGGTTCCGTATGTCTCGACCCGAAAGCTCTATGGAAGGCCGGGCTCCCACAAGCTGTTGTTTATGGCGGGTGAAGCGATTTTCCCGGTGCGGCGATTCAAAGTCGATGTTGTGCTGGAGGACGGCGATGCTGTGGCGAGCCCTATCGGACCGTTGAGAGTGGTCCACTCGCCCGGCCATACGCGAGGTCATGCCAGCTACTTCCACGAGGAGCATGGCTGGCTCTTCTCCGGCGACGCCATTCTGAACGTAATACCCTTCGCGCGGAAGACCGCGCTCTGCCTCTCGCCGCCCATTTTCACCGAGGATATCGGAATTGCAGCTCGCTCCGCCCGCCGCCTGGCCGAGCTGCGACCCTCGGCGCTTCTGTCGGGCCATGGCTGGCCGCACCTCGACAACACCGCCGAAGCATTGCAGGTATTCGGCGAAGGTTTGCCGGATCGACTGTAGTAGCAGGATTCCGAGCGGGCTGAATCGAAAGTTGCGGACGGTCGGGAAGAGTGTGCGCGCGAATCGATGCCAATAGATCGCAGAACCGTAGACGTAAGCAGGTTTAATCCGAACGCCAATCTCCCTTACGAGCTGCGGGCGCTGGACTTTCAGACCGCCATGCAGGACGTCTACGACTTCTTCTTCGACGTAAACACCCTCTTCGCCCAAAGGGCCTCCAGCGCCTCGACGATCTCTTGCGGCCCGCGATTATGTCCGGGCTATTGTCGGACATGCTCTCCGCATCCATCGCAAGACACTCGCGTGTGCTTTGCGATAATAACTACTTTAACGGCCACCCGGATCTCGTTGTGCAGGGGATATATCCGCAAAATGCCGTGAAGGCGGGAACCGAAGGGGTCGGGATCAAGACGACGAGAAGGTCGGGCGGAGCGGTCGATACGCACGGCGCGCGCGAGCAGTGGATGTGTGTATTCGTCTACGACACCGACAACACGACCGAGCCGGCGGTCGACAGAAGGCCGATGGAGTTCACCGAGATTTACCTCGGCCACGTCACAGTAAGCGACTTTCGTCGGAACGCGCGCGAAGAGCTTGGTACTCGGACGGCAACTCTTCATCGCGAGGGGATTCGCAAGCTGCGGGAGAATTGGGTGTATCGGGCGTAGCCATCGTACGCGGAGTGTAGGCAGCCAGGCGAGGAATCGATTCGCAGGCCAACTCGAAGAACGATTCTTCCTTCTCAACTCCCACGCTCTCATATCCCACCGCATCGGCGGCAGCCAGAGTCGAGCCAGACCCGGCGAAGGGATCCAGTATTACGCCTTCGCCGAGTGGAAGAACGGCCCGAACCACCTGACGCAGAAAAGCCTGAGGTTTCAGGCTGGGGTGCGGAGCCAGCTTGCGCTCGTCCGGTCGGGTTGGCGCCGAAGCAATCACGTCTCCAAACGGCTTATCCACGTTCGGCCGACGAAACCCTCCGGTTTTCCACTTCCTCAGATTATCCTGTACCCGCCCTTCGACCGGCCGCCTGTATACCAGCCAGGGCTCCCACATCGATCGCGGCATCACGCTCACTTCAGAAAACTCGTCGTGAGCCGCCTTTGGACGGTCCCCGCCCCGCATGGTCATCGTCAGGCGCACCAGCTCGCCCCGGCGCTCGAGACCCGCGTTCGCAAGGGCGGAGGAGACGATATAGGAAACCAGCGGATTGGACGCCATGACGACGTTCGCCCCCGGCACAAGCTTCGGCAGAATGAGGCGCGCCCAGACGAAGAAGAATGTGTGCAGCTCCCGAAGCTGTTCCGCGCTGAGCGTGGTGAATCGGGGCAACGGTGACCGGGTATGGCCATCGAAAGAGGGTGGGATGCGCCATACTCCGCCCTTTCCGGCTCGGAGCTTCGCCTGCTGCTCGGGGCTGTACTCGTGAAGTCCGTACGGAGGGTCTGTCACGACCGCATGGATGCTGCAATCGGCGCGTTGATCCGTCCAGTCAAAGCAATCGGCATGGTACAGTCGCGCCCTTCCGAACGAACGCGGCTCACGCCAGCACCGCTCGATCGGCAGCTCCTTCTGCAATGCGCCGCCTGCGTTGGATCGCACCGAGTAGTACCCGCGGGTCTCGCGCACGAACAGCTCGGGTGTCTTCAGGCCAAGATAGGAACGGACGGAGGATTCCGGGGTCGGTCCCACAATCCTTTGAACCCGGTTCTCGATCTCTTTGACGGAGAGAGGTCTGGATGTCAGGGACATTACCTGAAGGATGGCATCCCTGACGGAGCCGGGAGGGAATCTCGTCTCGGAGTTTGACATGCCTCATCATAGACGTCTGGACGTCCAATTGTCAATATCCTTGCCGCAATCGAGGCGTGCTTCTTCCGCGAATTGCCGGATTGACCGATGCAGCAGGATTCCGAGCGGGCTGAATCGAAAGTTGCGGACGATTCGTCGAGGAGGGTTGATGCGAGATTCCGGGGAGGCAGACACGCTCCAGGCGCTTCAGGAGCGGCTGGGCGTGCGATTCAGGGATGAGGCCCACCTGCTCCGCGCTCTCCGCCACCGCTCCGCAGCCCTCGCTGTCGAGGAGCCGCGCGAGAGCAACGAGCGGATGGAATTCCTCGGCGATTCGATTGTTGGAGTGGTCGTCTGCGATTTTCTGTACACCCGCTTTCCCGAAGCGAGCGAGGGGGACCTCGCGAAGGCCAAGGCGTACCTCGTCAGCGAGCCGACGCTGGCGGAAGCTGGAAGGGAGTTGCGGCTGGACGAAGCGGTCGAGCTGAGCGCGTCGGAGGCGCTGTCGGGCGGGCGGATGCGGCGCTCGATTCTGGCGGACACCTTCGAGGCGATTGTCGCCGCGGTCTACCTCGACCAGGGGATTCGGCAGGCGCGCAGACTGGTCCGCGCCGCCCTCCGCGAGCCGATGCGGCGGGCAATGCAGGGAAACGCCCTGCGCGATTTCAAGTCCGCGCTGCAGGAGCGGACGCAGGCGCAGCGCCGCAAGACGCCTCACTACAAGATCGCGGACACGAGCGGCGCGGAGCACGACAAGACCTTCCTCGCGCAGGCGATGCTCGGCACGAAGGTGCTCGGCGAGGGCAGGGGCAAGAGCAAGAAGGAAGCCGAGCAGGCCGCCGCACGCGACGCGCTTGAGAAGATGAAGTGACTCGTGATGCTTGAAGCGTGATGCGTGATGCGTGAACGGCGCAGTCACGATCACCGGGTCCAAAAACGTCGGTTGAACCGCACGACTTCTTATGTACCGTTCACGCATCACGAGTCACGCATCACGAGTCACGCATCGGTTTGAGGGAACAGCATTTGCCGGAATCGAATGATGTCGCACAGATTGGGGTGATTGGCGGGAGCGGGTTCTACAGCCTGCTCGACAATGTGCGGGAGGTGCAAATCGAGACGCCGTTCGGGCCGCCGAGCGATTCGATCTTCGTAGCGCGGCTGGAGGATCGTGGAGTGGCATTCGTGCCGCGGCATGGCCGCCATCACACGATTCCACCGCATAAGATAAACTACCGGGCCAATGTTTGGGCGCTGAAGTCACTGGGCGTGCGATACCTGATCAGCCCCTGCGCGGCCGGATCTCTCCAGGCGCGCGTGAAGCCGGAGCACTTTGTGGTGTGCGATCAGTACGTGGACCGGACGCGCGGACGGATGGATACTTTCTATGAGGGCCCCGACGTCTACCATGTCAGTCCCGCCGACCCCTACTGCCCGCACCTGCGCCGTCTCGCCATCGACGCGATTCGCGACCACGGAATCGAGGTCCACGAGCGCGGCACCGTCGTCGTGATCAACGGGCCCAGATTCTCGACGAAGTCCGAATCGAAGTGGTTCTCGGATCAGGGCTGGGAGGTGATCAGCATGACCGCCTACCCGGAGGCCTATCTGGCGCTGGAGCAGCAGATCGCGGTCGTGAACATCTCGCTCATTACCGATTATGATTCGGGGCTGCACGCCGAGGGCCAGGTCGCGCCCGTAACCGCCGCCGAGGTTTACGAGGTCTTCAAGAGGAACGCGAGCGGAATCAAGAGCGTGGTGCTCGACCTCATCCGCCGCATCCCGCTCGATCTCGACAGCCCGCAGCATCACTCGCTCGAGTTCGCGAAGGTCAGTGCGTGAGTGTTGAGTGTTAAGTATTGAGTATTGAGTGGTCAGCCTCAACACTCAACACTTAACACTCAACACTTAACACTCGGAGTTCGTTCATGGCACAGATGGAGAAGGTCCTGCAGACGGTCGCCTGGAAGGGCGGACGGGTCCGGCTGATCGATCAGACGGCCCTGCCCGAGCGGCTGGCCTATGTGGAGTACAGCGACTGGCGCGAGGTAGCGCAGGCGATACGCACCATGGTCGTGCGGGGCGCGCCGGCCATCGGGTGCTCCGCGGCGCTCGGCATGGCGCTGGGCGCGCGGGGAATCATCGCCGAGAACAAGGCCGCCTTCCAGAAGCGCATGGCGCAGATGGCCGAGACATTCCGCGCCGCCCGGCCGACCGCGGTCAACCTCTTTTGGGCCGTGGATCGCATGATGGCGGTCATCGAGACCACGTCCGGCAACGTCGTCGACATCAAGGAGGCGCTCATCACCGAGGCGCTCCAGATGCTCGGCGAGGACCTCCAGACCAACCGCCAGCTCGGGCAGAACGGCGCGGCGCTGCTGAAGAGCGGCGACACGGTGCTGACCCACTGCAATGCCGGCGCGCTGGCCTGCGTAAGCTACGGAACGGCGCTGGGCGTGATTCGCTCGGCGGTGGAGGACGGCAAGCAGATCAAGGTTCTCGCTGACGAGACGAGGCCGCGCTTGCAGGGGATGAAGCTGACCGCGTGGGAGCTCCAGCAGGACGGCATACCGGTCACGATCATCGCGGACAACATGGCTGCGGTCCAGATGCGCGACGGGAACGTAGACTGCGTCATCGTGGGGGCGGACCGGATCGCGGCCAATGGCGATACCGCCAACAAGATCGGCACCTACAGCGTCGCGGTCGTCGCCCACTTCCACAAGGTGCCGTTCTACGTCGCGGCGCCGTTCTCGACCGTGGATATGTCCCTGCCGACCGGCGACCGCATCCCCATCGAGGAGCGGGAATCGCTGGAGATGACGCACATCGACGGCGTCCCCATCGCGCCGCGGGGCGTGCCGGTCCTCAACCCGGCGTTCGACGTAACTCCCGCCGAGCTCATCACGGCAATCATTACTGAGAGGGGCATAATCCATCCGCCCTTCGCCGAGAATCTCGAGCGGATCGCTCTGCCTGTCGCCATTACCGCTTAGCCGCGGTCCATCGTAAGACCAGGAGAACCACTGTGCCGCAACTGCGCGCCGCCGAGCTGATCCGCGATGTTCCCGACTTCCCAAAGCCAGGCATCCTCTTCAAGGACATCACGCCGGTTCTCGCCGACCCGCGGGCGATGCATGAGGTGATGGACCGCTTTGCCGGCTTCGCGAGGGATTGCAGGCCGGACCTCGTTATCGGAATCGAATCGCGCGGGTTCGTCCTGGGGATGCCGCTCGCGCTTCAGCTTGGCGTGGGCTTCGTGCCGGTCCGCAAGCTGGGAAAGCTGCCCTACCGGAAGATCAGCGAGGAGTACGCGCTGGAGTACGGCACGAACACCGTCGAGATACACGACGACTCGATCCAGCCGGGACAGCGCGTGCTGATCGTGGACGACCTGCTCGCGACCGGGGGAACGGCTGCCGCGGCCGCCCGCCTCGTTGAGCGGCTGGGCGGCATAGTCTGCGGCTTCTCGTTCATGGTCGAGCTTGCGTTCCTCAACGGGCGCGCCGCTCTCAAGGGCAACGAAATCCAGGCGCTGATCACCTTCGAGTAGCGGCGGATTCTCACCGCGAATAACGCGAATGTACGCGAATAACGGCAACGGCGTTTTGCCCGCGAAACACGCGAATAGACGCGAAAAAAGCTCTAACCCCATGCCTCCCCGTGCTCCCCGTGGTTGATTCTCCCGCCGTTCTCCGTGTACTCCGTGGTTCACGAATCTGCGCGGATGGGGTCGGGGAAGTCGCGGTAGAGGGCGAAGCGGGCGTTCTTTACGAGCGAGTAGACGGCGGCGTGGAGCGGCTCGACTTCCGAATCGCGGCTGGCGGCGCGCTGAAAGGCGGTTTCGAGCTGGGCGAGGTCTCGCGTCTCGATAGTGATGTGGAACTCGCCGATTTCAGGAATCCCGAAGCCGAGCTTGCGACGACTGAGGCGGTATCCTTCGATGAGGCCGCGAGAATCAAGATATCCGAGGTAGTCCGCAACCGCGCGGCTGAGCTCCAGGTCGCGCGAGCCTTCCTTCAGGTCGAACCAGATTTCGTAGTAGTCCACGAAGCCCTCCTTCACTCACCCCCACAGTCGTAGAGCGCCAGTCGGTCACGGGTAGGCGGCGCGCCCGGAACCCTCCGGCACCGCGCGTCGAGGAACTCTCCGAATCCCGGAAGCTGCCTCCGCACGTCGTGGTCGTCCACCACAGCGAATCTCGCTCTTCCGTCCGAGAGGGCTCCCTGGTACTCCGCTTCGAGCCGCGATACCCCGATGGTCTGCGCCGGACCTCTGCGCGCGAAGCCATGGAACGTGGGCTGCGGGCGGAAGGGCGTTACGAGCGGCCACGTCTCCAGCACCGTTGCGCCAGTTGGTATGCGGTCGTGGACGAAGGCGATGAATGCTGCCTGGCTTGTGCCCTCGTGACGGATCAGCCCATCAGCGGCGCGCCCGAAGTAGATCACGACGCCAATCGCGAGGAGAATGGCTGCTGCTGGGACGAGGCGGCGCGGGCGGTCGGTGTGCTTCAGAGCGAACAGCAGCAGACCGGACCATGTGATGGCGGAGAGCGCCGCTGCGACGGGCGAGAGCGCCAGCAGGCAAACAACTGCTGCCGTCAGATAGTACCGACGATCGTGTCGGATCGAGTCGGGACGTGCAACCAGCCTCTCCAATGTGCCCATCGCGAGAAGAAGGGCCCACGGCACGACCAGAAAGAGATACGACTGGCCATGCGGTACGGGCGTGGTCAGCAGCGAGGCGAGACCGGTGAGAAACAGCATGGCGGCAGCCGATTCGGGCGACGCGCTCCGCAGCTCGCGGCCAATCCCCCGGACCGCGACGAGTAATCCCACGACGGCCAGGACGGCGATCGGCAGAATGGGTGGCAGCGATTCATTGGCGGTGTAGCGCCACGTTCCTTCGCTGGCCCATCGCAGGTTTATGAGAACCGTGTGCTCGACCAGTGCGCCGAGTGCACCATGTGCGGCGAACCAGCCCGCGAGGGCGAGAAGGGGAACCGCCGCGGCGCCGGCAAACACCGCAATTGCCGAGATTCGTGAGCGGCGAAGCGGACGTGGTGCGGCAATTACGCATCCGACCGCCCACAGGCCGGCCCCGGCAAGCAGAAGCGCGGTCTTCTGAGTGAGCACGACGCCGAGGCCCGCAAGAAGCCCGGCCAGCACCGCTCCGCGAAGAGACTGACGTCCAGTCGATCCGTTCATCGATTCGAGCAGCCCATCCAGCGCGAACAGGAGAGCGGCCAGCGCGAACCAGTCGGCCCGCAGCTCGAAGATGGTGGTCCCGAACGGATGGGTGACGAGCAGCACGCCGATCCCGAGGGCCGCGGTCTGGCGGCTCACGAAGCGGAGCAGCAGGCGATGGAACGCCCACAAGACCAGGACCGCAACTCCGAGAGCGACGATTCGCGTACCGATCAGCAGCGCCCAGCCCGGCCTGTCCAGTCCGCCGACGAACGGCGCGAGCGCGTAGTGGAAGACCGGCGGGTGATGCTCGAAGAAGTCGCGATACGGGAGCTGGCCCTGGGCGATATTCCAGGCAAAGTGAAGGTTCTGAAGCTCGTCCGCGTCATAGCCCCACGCCAGCCGGGCCGCGGAGCCCGCAAGGAGCATGAGCGCCCAGAGCCACCAGACGCGAACCGGCCGCCGCAGCCCCACCTCGTGAATGACGGCTGAGGTGGGGGTTTGGACGCTCGAAATGGGCGAATCCGTGTCAATTGTCATACCGCTACTATTGTACCGCCCAATAGCACGGTCCTTCGGCTCGCCGGCGTGGAGGAACGCGGGTGGATGCCGCCGAAAGGTCCGCTGACTCAGATCATGACCGGAGGACGGTATGGCTTACCTCATAGGCATTGACATAGGGACGAGTGGCACCAGGACGATTCTGATTGACGAGACCGGAAAGGTCCTCGCGCGCGCGACGATGGAGTATCCGCTCTACAGCCCGCGGCCGCTCTGGTCCGAGCAGGACCCGGCGGACTGGTGGGCGGCGACGGCGGGAACGATTCAGAAGGTACTCCAGCAGTCCGGCGTCGAGCCGAAGGAGATTCGCGGAATCGGGCTCTCCGGACAGATGCACGGGGCCGTCTTCCTCGACAGCGATAACCAGGTGCTGCGCCACGCCATCCTCTGGAACGACCAGCGGACCCAGGCCGAGTGCGACTGGATCACGGGCACGATTGGCAAAGCGAAGGTGGTCGAGCTCACCTCGAATCCGGTCCTGACGGGCTTTACCGCGCCGAAGATCGTCTGGCTGCGCAACAACGAGCCGGAGACGTTCGCGAAAGTCCGCAGGGTCCTGCTGCCCAAGGACTACATCCGTCTCAAGCTGACAGGCGAGTTCGCGACGGAGGTCTCTGATGCGTCCGGGACGTCGCTCTTCAACGTGACGAAGCGGCAGTGGGCGGACGAGATGCTGGACGGCTGCGGAATCCCGCGCGACTGGATGCCGAAGAGCTATGAATCGTTCGAGGTGAGCGGCCGAATTACGCACGAGGTGGCGGCGCTGACGGGACTTGCGGAAGGGACGCCGGTCGTTGGTGGCGGGGGCGATCAGGCGGCCGGCGCGGTGGGCAATGGGATCGTCGAGACGGGAATCGTGTCGTCGACGGTCGGGACCTCCGGCGTCGTCTTCGCCTTCTCGGACACGCCGGTCGTCGATCCGGGGCTGCGGTTGCATACCTTCTGCCATGCGGTTCCCGGCAAGTGGCACCTGATGGGCGTGATGCTCTCGGCGGGCGGCTCGCTCCAGTGGTACCGCGACGCCTTCTGCCAGCCGGAGAAAGTGGTGGCGTCGGCGCTCTGCCGCGACCCGTACGAGATCATCTGTGCCGAAGCAGAGAAGGCGCCGGTTGGGTCTGAAGGGCTCCTCTTCCTCCCCTACCTCACCGGCGAGCGTACTCCGTATCCGGATCCGAACGCCCGCGGCGTCTTCTTCGGAATCACGCGGCGGTCGGACCGCGCCCACTTCGCCCGCGCTATTTTGGA
>Ga0068855_100002646_pt1 | contig 22080 bp, 19 predicted proteins | sample KBSCornC52_FD_66592 | JGI IMG/M metagenome (GOLD analysis project Ga0068855, IMG submission 66592) | Corn rhizosphere microbial communities from Kellogg Biological Station, Michigan, USA - KBS Corn C5-2 | ecosystem: Host-associated > Plants > Roots > Rhizosphere > Soil ...
GCCGCGGCGGTACTCGAACTTGTCGACCGCCTTCATCAGGCCGATGTTGCCTTCCTGGATCAGGTCGAGGAACTGCAGGCCGCGGTTGGTGTACTTCTTGGCGATCGAGATCACGAGCCGCAGGTTCGCCTCGACCATTTCCTTCTTGGCGATGCGCGCCTCGCGCTCGCCCTTTTGGACCATGTTGACGATCCGGCGGAACTCGGTGAGCGACATGCCGGTGGCGGCGGCGATGTCCGCCACTTCCGACCGGATCCGCTCGACCGAATCGGCCTCGTTTTCGACGAAGGCCGCCCACTTCTTGTCGCGCCCGGCGTGCTGCTGGAGCCAGCCTTCGTCGAGCTCGTGCCCGACATAGGCGTCCAGGAAGTCCTTGCGGTTGACCTTGTGGCGCTCGGCCAGGCGCAGCATCTGCCCGCCCAGCGTGGTGAGGCGCCGGTTGAAGGCATAGAGGTTGTCGACCAGGTACTCGATCTTGGTCGCGTGGAACTGGACGCTTTCAACCTGCGCGGTGAGGTCCTCGCGCAGCTGTTGGTATTCGCGCTCCTTGGCGTCGGCGAAGGTGCCGCCGGCGCCCAGCACGTCGAGCCGCTCGGCCTGGATCCTCTCGAACCGGCGGAACAGGTCGGTGATCTCGGCGAAGCGTTCGAGGGCGGCGGGCTTGAGCGCCGCTTCCATCTGGGCGAGGCTGAGGGTGTTGTCCTCTTCCTCTTCCTCGACCGGGCGGCGGGCGCGGCGTTCGATGCCGTCCTCGTCCTCGTCGTCGGCGGCTTCTTCCTCCTCTTCCGGCTCTTCCTCTTCCTTGAACGAGGGGCCGGCGGTGGCTTCGCTAATTTCCGGCTCTTCGTCGGAATCCTCGTCCGGCAGATTCTCCGGGGCCTTCGAGAGCATGGCGTCGAGATCGAGGATCTCGCGCAGCTGCATCTCGCCGGCGTTGAGCGCTTCGGACCACTGGATGATCGCGTGGAAGGTGATCGGGCTCTCGCACAGGCCCAGGATCATCGTGTCGCGACCGGCCTCGATCCGCTTGGCGATGGCGATTTCGCCCTCGCGGCTGAGCAGCTCGACCGCGCCCATCTCGCGCAGGTACATGCGCACGGGGTCATCGGTGCGCTCGACCGTTTCCTTCTTCTTGACGAGGTCCGGACGCTCGTCGACCGCCTCGGCGTCTTCCTGGTCCTCGGCCCGCTGTTCTTCGGGATCGACCGCGTCCTCGTCGGACTCGACGATGTTGACGCCCATCTCGGAGATCGCGGCCATGATGTCTTCGATCTGCTCGGAAGACATCTGGTCCTGCGGCAGGGCCTCATTCAGCTCGTCATAGGTGATCACGCCCCGGCGCTTGGCGCGGGCGATCAGCTTCTTGATCGAGGCCTCGTTGAGATCGATGAGCGGGGCGTCGCTGCCTTCGCGCTCATTGCCGGAAATTTCTTCGTCCATCATACCGCCGTGTAATCTTGCGACTCGCGCCTTTGCGCTGGTTCGCAGGTCCGATTCTGTCAGGATGCTGGATTATACCCCGATGCGGGCCATTGCCCGAAGCGGGGGGGAAATACCAGCCTTCGTTTCGATCTTCTCCAACTTCGCATTCAGGCGCGCATGAGAGCCTTCAGCTGCTGTTCGAGTTCCGCCTTTCGCGACCGCAAGCGGCCCTGCTCCTCGACGTCGAACCGCTCGGTCGCCGCCGCGATCCCGGCTTCGAGTTCCGGCACCAGGACCAGCCAGCGGATCGCGGTTTCCAGGGCCGCCAGCGCCTCGCCCGGGGGGGCCGCGGGGCTGGTGAACGGGAACCGGATGCGGGCATATTCCTCCGGCGCCGGCGGGCTCACGCCGAGCCTTGCCAATGTGGAGGCGAGGCTTTCCTTTTCAAGGCTTTGCCCGGAGTCGGCGGCATCGAGCAGGGCGTCGAGCAGCCGGTGGTGGCGGGCGAGCGACGGACCGGCGCGGGCGAGCAGTTCGGCATTGGCGGCGATCGCCTGGGGGTGGATGCAGAGCCCCGCCAGCACGGCCGCGCCGAGCGCCTCGCCGCTGCCGGAGGTGGCGCGCTGGAGACGGCGCGCGGTCTCGGGCGAGGGCGGCGGCGGCGTGGCCTCGCGCCAGGGACCGGAGCGGCGCGGGGCGGCGGGACGGCCGTGCGCGGGGTTCCAGCCCGAGCCGCCCCCGCCGCCCTCGCGCCGGGGATAGGCATAGGCGGAGAAGCGGTCGGACAGCTCGCGCTTGTAGAGCCCGCGAATCTCGGGATCGGCGATCGCCTCGACATGGGCCATCAGCCGCGCCTTGAGGCCGGCCTTGTCCTCGGGCGTGGCGAGCGGCAGGACGTCGCGCTCGTGCTCCCACAGGGTGTCGATCAGCGGTCGGGCCTGGCCGAGCAGGTCCTCCATCGCCTGGGCGCCCTGTTGCTTGATCAGGTCATCCGGATCGAGCCCGGCGGGGAGGCGGACGATGCGCAAGCTATGCGCGGGCTTCAGCAGCGGCAGGGCGCGGGCAATCGCGCGCATGGCGGCGCGCTGGCCCGCCGCGTCGCCGTCGAAGCAGAGGATCGGGGTTTCGACGAGGCGCCAGAGCAGACCGAGCTGGTGTTCGGTGAGCGCCGTGCCGAGGGGGGCGACCGCCTCGGGGAAGCCGGCGGCGGCGAGGGCAATCACGTCCATGTAGCCCTCGACCACGATCAGCCGGCCGGACTGGCGCGAGGCCGGGCCGGCGCGGTGGAGGTTGTAGAGCGTGCGGCCCTTGTCGAAGAGCGGGGTGTCGGGGGAGTTGAGGTACTTGGGGGCGTCGGTCTTGGTCTTGTCGAGGATGCGGCCGCCGAAGGCGATGACCCGGCCGCGCGCGTCCTCGATCGGCAGCATGAGGCGGCCGCGGAAGCGGTCGTAGGGTTCCCTTTTTTGACCATTTGGGTCGTCGACGGCGATCCTGAGGCCTGCTTCGATCAGCTTGTCTTCAGGGAAGCGGCTGAGCGCGGCCTTGAGCGCCTGGCGGCCTTCGGGGGCATAGCCGAAGCCGAAGCGGTTGAGGGTGTGGGCGTCGAAGCCGCGGGTGGCGAGATAGGCGCGGGCGCGCTCGCCTTCGGGCGCGGCGAGTTGCGCCACGAACCACTCCTGAGCGGCGGCCATGACGTCATGCAGGGTGTCGCGCTGCTCGGCCTGTTTCGCCGCGCGCGGATCGGGGGCGGGGACTTCCATCCCGGCCTCGGCGGCGAGTTCCTTCACCGCGTCCATGAAGGAGAGGCCGCGCTGGTCGGTCATCCAGCGGATCGCGTCGCCGTGGGCGCCGCAGCCGAAGCAGTGGTAGAAGCCCTTCTCGTCGTTGACGGTGAAGCTGGGCGACTTCTCGTTGTGGAACGGGCAGCAGGCCTTGAACTCGCGGCCGGCCTTGGTGAGGCGGGTGGTGCGGCCGATCACGCTGGAGAGGGTGAGGCGGGCGCGGAGTTCGTCTAGCCATTGGGGGGTGAGCATTAGCTAGCGCCCCCCGAACTCGCTTCCACCCCACCACCGTTCGTGTCGAGCGAAGTCGAGACACGTTCGCGCGGGGGGCGGGCATAGAACGAGAGGCGCTCCCAACCCTGATCGGCCAAGGCTTCCTTTTTGGCGCGAGACCATTTCTTGACGCGCAGTTCGGCGGAAAGCGCCTCGTACCGGCTCGGGAAGTCCTCTGCCCAGATCAGTTTCACAGGCCGCCTGCGCGTGGTGAAATCGCAGAAGCCGCCGGCGTGGTGCTGGGCCATGCGGCGTTCGAGGTCGTCCGTGTGGCCGGTGTAGTATTTGCCGTCGGCGCAGCGGAGGATGTAGGCCCAGAATGCCATCGTCAGCGTGCGCGTGTCTCGACTTCGCTCGACACGAACGGGGTTGGGGATTTGGTTGGTTCTCCCCCCATCCGTTCGTGTCGAGCGGAGGCCGTAGGCCGTAGTCGAGACACGCGGCGGCTCAAGCCAGCGCCGCCTTTACGAGGCCCGAGGCTTTCCCCATGTCCAACTGGCTCCCGTGCCGCGCCTTCAGCGCCGCGACGACCTTGCCCATGTCCTTCATGCCGCTGGCGCCGAGTTCGGCCTTGATCGCCTCGATCGCGCCCTTCACTTCGTCGTCCGAGAGCTGCGCCGGCATGAACTCCTCGATCACCGCCAGCTCGCCCTTCTCGATATCGGCCAGCTCCTGGCGGCCGCCCTGCTCGTAGAGGGTGATCGATTCGCGGCGCTGCTTGGCCATCTTCTGGAGGACGTCGACCACGATGGTATCGTCCTCCGGCACCTGGCTCGCCGTGCGCAGTTCGATGTCCTTGTCCTTGAGCTTGGCGAGGATGAGGCGGACGGCGGCGAGGCGGCTCTTGTCGCCGGCCTTCATGGCGGCCACCTGCGCGGCCTTGATCGTGTCGCGGAGCATATTGTCCTTCGTCATGTGAAAATTCGCGCCGGGCCGGCGCTGCACCTTCCAATTAGCGGGGGTTTTCCCAAATTCCTAGGTTGACGCCAAGGGGCTTGGGGTCTAGCCGCCGCCCCTTAGCACCTATCGCCGGAACCCCCTCAACGGAGCGCCACAAATATGGCCGACGCCGCCTCTTCGCACGTGTCACAACCGAAAGGCGCGACGGGCGTTCTGGTTCTGGCCGATGGTACCGTGATCTGGGGCCGGGGCTTCGGCGCCAGCGGCGAGGCCGTGGGCGAGGTCTGCTTCAACACGGCGATGACCGGGTACCAGGAGGTGATGACCGATCCCTCCTATGCGGGGCAGATCGTCACCTTCACCTTCCCGCACATCGGCAATGTCGGCTGCAACGACGAGGACCTCGAATCGCTGGTCGACGGCGCGGTGGGCTGCGTGGTGCGCGAGGACGTGACCGAGCCTTCGAACTTCCGCTCGCGCGAGGTGTTCGGCGACTGGCTGAAGGCCAAGGGCAAGATCGGCCTGGCTGGCGTGGATACCCGCGCGCTGACGCGGCGGATCCGGCTTTCGGGCGCGCCGAATGCGGTGATCGCGCATCATCCGGACGGCAATTTCGACATTCCGGCGCTGGTCAAGCGCGCGGCGGACTGGCCGGGGCTGGAGGGCATGGACCTTGCCCGCGTGGTCTCGCGCTCGGGCCAGGAGGGCTGGGAAGGCGGCGTCTGGACGCTGGGCAAGGGCTATGCCCGCAGCCCGCACACTCCGCGGCCGCACGTGGTGGCGATCGATTATGGCGCGAAGGACAATATCTTCCGCAACCTGGTGAAGGCCGGGGCGCAGGTGACGGTGGTCCCGGCGCAGACGCCGCTGGAGGCGATCCTCGCGCTCGAGCCCGCGGGCGTGTTCCTTTCCAACGGCCCGGGCGACCCGGCGGCGACGGGGGCCTATGCCGTGCCGACGATCCAGGGGCTGCTGGAGCGCGACGTGCCGGTCTTCGGGATCTGCCTTGGGCACCAGATGCTGGGGCTCGCGGCGGGGGCGAAGACCACCAAGATGCACCAAGGGCATCGCGGGGCGAACCACCCGGTGCTGCGCAAGGCCGACGGGGTGGTGGAGATCACCTCGATGAACCACGGGTTTGCGGTCGATAACAGCGCCCTGCCGGACACGGTGGAGGAGACGCATGTCTCGCTGTTCGACGGCTCCAACTGCGGGATCGCGGTCAAGGGCAAGAAGGCCTTCGGGGTGCAGTATCACCCGGAGGCGAGTCCGGGGCCGCAGGACAGCTTCTACCTGTTCGAGAAGTTTGTGGGGATGCTGGGTTGATGTTCGGCAACAGCGCATGGGGTACGCAGGCGTGGGGTGCTTCACCACCACAGCAAGTGCCGATTGATCCAGCGCGCTGGGCCGGAGTTCCGTCAAATCATCAATTCGACGAGGCGCGCACTAAGAAGCTGCAGGGCTTGATCGATCAGGCACTTCGCGACCTCGATGCCCTGGGAGCCGGAAACGCCGAGAAGGCTCAAGCTAGGTCTCTGCTCGTAGCTACACATGCTTTGTCTGAGGCTCCTGAGCCTCCTTCAGAGCTGATTTGGAAAATTCTGGAACGCGGCATGGCGATCGTTGGCGCCTGTCAGATGTTCTATCAAATTGCCGAGGCTTTGACGAAATAATGCCCAAACGCACTGACATCTCTTCGATCCTCGTCATCGGCGCCGGCCCGATCATCATCGGCCAGGCCTGCGAGTTCGACTATTCGGGCACCCAGGCGATCAAGGCGCTGAAGGAGGAGGGCTACCGGGTGGTCCTCGTCAACTCCAACCCGGCGACGATCATGACCGATCCCGAGTTCGCCGATGCGACCTATATCGAGCCGATCACGCCCGAGGTGGTCGCCAAGATCATCGAGAAGGAGCGCCCCGATGCGGTGCTGCCGACGATGGGCGGGCAGACCGCGCTGAACACCGCGCTGGCGCTGTTCAACGACGGCACCTTGGAGAAGTTCGGCGTCAAGATGATCGGCGCCGATGCCGATGCGATCGACAAGGCCGAGGACCGCCAGCGGTTCCGCGAGGCGATGGACAAGATCGGGCTGGAATCGGCGCGGTCGGGCGTGGCCCACACGGTGGAGGAAGCCTTCGCCGTGCTGGAGCGCACCGGGCTGCCTTCGATCATCCGGCCTTCCTTCACGCTGGGCGGCACGGGCGGCGGCGTGGCCTACAACCGGGCCGAGTTCGAGGCGATCGTCCGTTCGGGGCTGGATGCCTCGCCGACCACCGAGGTCCTGATCGAGGAATCGCTGCTCGGGTGGAAGGAATACGAGATGGAAGTCGTCCGCGACCGGAACGACAATGCCATCATCATATGCTCGATCGAGAACGTCGACCCGATGGGCGTGCACACGGGCGACTCCATCACGGTCGCCCCGGCGCTGACGCTGACCGACAAGGAATACCAGATCATGCGCTCGGCATCGATCGCGGTCCTGCGGGAAATCGGCGTCGAAACAGGCGGTTCGAACGTGCAGTTCGCAGTCAACCCGAAGGACGGGCGGCTGATCGTCATCGAGATGAACCCGCGCGTTTCGCGCTCTTCGGCGCTGGCTTCGAAGGCGACCGGGTTCCCGATCGCGCGCGTCGCCGCCAAGCTGGCGGTGGGCTACACGCTCGACGAGATCACCAACGAGATCACCGGGGCGACCCCGGCCTCGTTCGAGCCGACGATCGACTATGTCGTCACCAAGATCCCGCGGTTCGCCTTCGAGAAGTTCAAGGGCTCCGAGCCGCTGCTGTCGACCGCGATGAAGTCGGTCGGCGAGGTCATGGCGATCGGGCGCAACTTCAAGGAATCGATGCAGAAGGCCCTGCGCGGGCTGGAGACCGGGCTCGACGGGTTCAACCGGGTGCCCGAGCTGGAAGGGGCGAGCCGCGACGAGATCACCGCCGCGCTTTCGCGCCAGACGCCGGACCGGCTGCTCAACGTGGCCCAGGCCATGCGCGAGGGTTTCTCGATCGAGGATATCCACGCGATCACCAAGTTCGACCTGTGGTTCCTGCGGCACATCGCCGAGATCGTGGCGGAAGAGGCGAACATCCTCGAGAACGGCCTGCCGCTGGAGGCCGAGGGGCAGCGGCGGCTGAAGGCCATGGGCTTTTCCGACAAGCGGCTGGCGACGCTGGCGGTGCGTTCGGTGGGCGTGGCCGGCGGGCTGGGCGAGACCCAGGCCAAGCGGTCCGGTCTGCTGCACGATGCGCTCAAGGGGCTCGCGGGCGCCACCAGCGAGGCCGAGGTGCGCGAGCTGCGCCACAGGCTGGGCGTGCGGCCGGTGTTCAAGCGGATCGATAGCTGCGCGGCCGAGTTCGAGGCGGTGACGCCTTACATGTACTCGACCTATGAGGCGCCGAGCTTCGGCGAGCCGGAGAACGAGGCGCGGCCGAGCGACCGCAAGAAGGTCGTCATCCTCGGCGGCGGGCCGAACCGGATCGGGCAGGGGATCGAGTTCGACTACTGCTGCGTCCACGCCTGCTTCGCGCTGGAGGAAGCGGGCTACGAGACGATCATGGTCAACTGCAACCCGGAGACGGTGAGCACCGACTATGACACTTCCGACCGCCTCTATTTCGAGCCGCTGACCGCCGAGGACGTGCTGGAGATCCTCCAGCTGGAGCAGTCGAAGGGCGATCTGGTCGGCGTGATCGTCCAGTTCGGCGGGCAGACCCCGCTGAAGCTGGCCCAGGCGCTGGAGGATGCGGGGATCCCGATCCTGGGCACTTCGCCCGACGCGATCGACCTTGCCGAGGACCGCGAGCGGTTTGCGGCGCTGGTCGAGCGGCTTGGGCTGAGGCAGCCGGCCAACGGCATCGCGCGGAGCCGGGACGAGGCCGTCGCCGTCGCCGCGCGGATCGGCTACCCGGTGCTGATGCGGCCGAGCTATGTGCTGGGCGGGCGCGCGATGGAGATCGTCGACAGCGTGGCGCAGCTCGATGACTACATCGCGACCGCGGTGCAGGTTTCCGGCGACAGCCCGGTGCTGATCGACCAGTACCTGCGCGATGCCATCGAGTGCGACGTCGATGCGCTGTGCGATGGCGAGAAGGTCGTCGTCGCGGGCGTGATGCAGCACATTGAGGAGGCGGGGATCCACTCGGGCGACAGCGCCTGCACCCTGCCGCCCTACAGCCTGCCCGCCGAGATCATCGCCGAGATGGAACGGCAGGCCGAGGCCCTCGCGCTGGCGTTGGGGGTGAAGGGGCTGATGAACATCCAGTTCGCGGTGAAGGATGGCCTCGTCTACCTGATCGAGGTGAACCCGCGGGCGAGCCGGACCGTGCCCTTCGTCGCCAAGGCGATCGGGCAGCCGGTGGCGAAGATCGCGGCGCGGGTGATGGCGGGCGAGCCGCTCTCCAACTTCCCGCCGTTCAAGCGCGAGCTGCCCTATATGGCGGTGAAGGAAGCGGTGTTCCCCTTTGCGCGGTTCCCCGGGGTCGATCCGGTGCTCAGCCCGGAGATGAAGTCTACCGGCGAAGTCATGGGAATCGATGCCGATTTTGCCACGGCCTTCGCGAAGAGCCAGCTCGGCGCGGGGACGCGGCTGCCGGATGGGGGCGTGGCCTTCGTCTCGGTCAAGGACAGCGACAAGCCGGTGATTCTCCCCGCGGTGAAGAAGCTGATCGAGCTGGGCTTCAAGGTCATCGCCACCGGCGGGACCGAGAAGTACCTCGCCGAGGCGGGGCTGGTGGTCGAGCGGGTGAACAAGGTGGCCGAGGGCCGGCCGCACATCGTCGACAAGATCATCGACGGCGAAATCGCCTTGATCTTCAACACGACGGAAGGGTGGCAGAGCCTCAAGGACTCGCAATCGATCCGCCAGGCGGCGCTCAAGGCCAAGGTTCCGCAGTTCACCACGGCCGCCGCTTCGGCCGCCGCGGTGGAGGCGATTGCAGCCTTGCGCGGGGCGCAACTTGAAGTGCGCTCGCTTCAAGACTATTATGCCTGAACCAATCGCGTTCCTCCCCCAGAGCGTCGGGTAACTTTTGGCCGTATTGCGCGTTTCATGCGCTTCGCGGCACGGGATAGCCGTCGCCGCGGGGACCGTCTGGGAACGCGAGCAAGAGGAAGAACAGGGCTATGGCGAGTGTCGAGAAGCTGCCGATGCTGGCGGAGGGCTACGAAAAGCTCATCGCCGAGCTGAAGTTGCTGCGCGAGGAGCGGCCGAAGATCGTCGACGCGATCGAGGAAGCGCGCGCCCATGGCGACCTTTCGGAAAACGCCGAATACCACGCCGCCAAGGAGCGGCAGGGCCAGGTCGAAGCCTCGATCGCGGACCTGGAAGACAAGGTCAGCCGCGCGCAGCTGATCGATCCGGCCTCGCTTTCGGGCGACAAGATCGTGTTCGGGGCGACCGTGACCCTGCTCGACGATGACGACAAGCCGGTGCGCTACCAGATCGTCGGGCCTTACGAGGCCGACGCCAAGGTGGGGCGGATCAGCTACAATTCGCCGCTGGGCCGCGCGCTGATCGGGCGCCGGGTCGAGGACGAGATCGAGGTGACGGTGCCTTCGGGCGACAAGTTCTACGTGGTCGAGAAGATCGAGTTTATTTGATTGCCCGGGGTGGACGCGAGGCTTTGCCTCGCTCCCCCACCCCCGGCCCCTCCCCGCGGGGGAGGGGAGTTGGGACGTGAAAAAGGGCGCCGGATTGGGCGCCCTTTTTCGTGTGGGTTAGTGTTTTCCTCTCCGTTTTCGCCGGAGGCGCAAACGGGGAGGTGGCGCCGCGAAGCGGTGACGGAGGGGTAATGGTGCGGCGTTGATACCCCTCCGACCCGCCTGCGGCGGGCCAGCTCCCCATTTGTCCCTTCGACAAGCTCAGGGAAAAATGGAGAGGACCTTGGTTCGCTCAGCTCAGTGGGCGTGCTGCTCCGGATCCAGCAGGCGGTGGAGGTGGACGATGACGTATTTCATCTCGGCATCGTCAACCGTGGACTGGGCCTTGCCGCGCCAGGCTTCCTCGGCGGCGGCGTAGGAGTTGTAGACGCCGACCAGTTCGATTTTGCCCAGATCGACGAATTCGAGGCCCTGCGGATCGGCGACCCGTCCGCCCATGACAAGGTGAAGATTCTGCATCTGCTGTTCCCGGGGAGAGAGGAGAGCCCCCTCTATCTTCGCAGGTGCGGAAAACCAAGGGTCAGTGGCGCAATTGCGACGTAAGTCTTATGACCTGTCTTGCAATCTTCATGCCGCTGTCCCTGGCGCTGCCCGCCGCATCTCCGGCGGTTTCTGCGGCCTTGCCGGCGGCTTTGCCGGCACTCGAGGCGGCATCGCCGGCGAGATCGGCGGCCTTGCGGCCATAGGCGCCGGCGGCTTCGCTGACGCTTTCGCTGAGTTCGGCCAGCTTCTCGCCAATCGTGCCGAGCTTCTCGCGCCCTTCGTCGGACAGGTCGCCGGCCGCATCGAGGGCCTGGCGGCCGTAGGTCAGGCCGAGTTCACCGGCGACGCCGGCTGCGGCGACCACGCCGCGGGCGAGCTTGCGCGCGGCCGAGCGGGGGAGGAGGGCGCCGGCGATGGCGCCGAGGGCGAGGCCGCCGATGACGATGGCGAAGGGATAGTCCATGGCGAGCGCCCGGTAGCCTTCGGGCGGGTTACGTTCCGGTAAGGTCGGGCGGGAGAGACTGGCCTGGCTCTCGGCCACCTTGCGGCGCAACTCGTCGCGCTTGGTTTCAGGCTTGTCGGAGGCGGGGCTGAAGTCGGTCACGATGGCACCTTGCTCTTGATCCAGTCCCGCAAACGCTCCCACGGCGAGGCCGGTTCCGGCTTGAACAGCCGGTCGCCGGCCTTACGCGCCGAAGCGATCAGGGGGCCGCGGAGCAGCCAGGCGAGAATGGCGAGACCCGTGCCGACGAGCACCCACTTGCTTTCCTCGGCGACCGCCATGCCCTCTTCCGCGGCGGACATGGCGCGCGATTTCGCCTCGTCGGCGGCGCGCTGGGGGATCGAGCGTTCGCCGAGTTCGCGGCGGACCTCGGCCATCCGCGCATCGAACACGGCGCGGGCGGAATCGCGGACCGCGCGGTCTTCCGCGAGCTGGCGTTCGAGCGCGCTCACTTGCCGTTCTCCGGCTCACCCGAGAGCGCGCTGCGCAGGCGCTTGACGCGCGAGTTGACCGCATTGAGGCAGACGAAGGCGCCGATCAGCAGGGCTCCCACCACGATCGCGGTGGCGCCCCAGGCGGTGACCAGCGGGGTCAGCGCCAGCAGCAGGCCGACGGTGAGCGCGCCGAGGGCAAAGAAGGCGAGGACGAAGGCCACGACGCCGAAGACGGCGATGTTGCGCGCGGCCTCGCCCGCGACCTTGGCGCGCGAGGTCTGGTAGGCCAGTTCTGCCTCGGCGAGGTTCTTGGCGTCGGCGGCCAGCTGGCGGACGTCGCCGATCAGGCCGGAGATGCCCGAGGGCGGGGGCGCGGCCTCGTCCTCAGCCAAGGCTGGTTGGTGCGGGGTGGCGTCCATCAGGCGCGGCCGGGGTCAGCGCTGCGCCGCTCAATCGCCCGACTTGTCGGAACCCTTGAACAGGCGCGAGAGCATGAAGCCGGCGACAGCGGCCACGCCGATCGCCACGCCCGGGCTCTTGCGCACGGCCTCGCGCGCGTCTTCGGCGAGTTCACCGAGTTCCTTGGCATCGAGCCGGGCGGCGACATCTTCGAGCGAGCGGGCGGCGTTGCGGGCATAGTCTCCATATTTGACGCCGAGCTTCTCATCGATCGTGCCGGCGCTATCGGCCACGAGTTTGGCCGCGGCGGCGATGCCTTCGGCGGTCTTCGCCTTGCCGTCCTGGGCGAGGGCGGTGGCCTTTTCCTTGGCCTGGCCGGTCATGTTGCGCGCCCCTTCCATTAGGGCGTCACTCTGCCCGGCGAGCTTTTCACGGTAGGCGCCGGCAGTGTCCTGCGCCTGGGCGGCGAGGGCCTGCGCGCCGGCGCGGGCTTCGTCGATCGCGGCGGCGAACTTGGCCTTGGCCTGCCTGGTGCCGGTGGCGGCCGAATCGGTGGCCGAGGCCGAATCCGCGAGCGGGGCGACCTTGGGGGCGCGGGGCTTGCGGGCGGGCTTGGCGTTGTCCGGGGTGAGGGTTTCTTCGGCCATGATAATTTCCCTTTATTATCAGATCCCGGTCCGGGCCTGCCAAGAGTTTCACGTGCCGCGGGGCGGCAACGACGATCCGTTCGGGCGAGGCGCGGGACCCCGCTCGACAACATGATGCGGCAACGCGGCTTGCCTGCCAAGGTTCCTTCCGCCAAGGGGCGTTGCAAACTCGTAAAGCGCCGGGGGACCGGCACGCAAAACGCTCTATCGCATCAGGAGGAAAGCCCTGCCATGACCGCCATCATTGACATCCACGGACGCGAGATTCTCGACAGCCGCGGCAACCCGACGGTGGAGGTCGACGTGCTGCTCGACGACGGCAGCTTTGGCCGCGCGGCGGTGCCCTCGGGCGCCTCGACCGGCGCGCACGAGGCGGTGGAACTGCGCGACGGCGACAAGAACCGCTACCTCGGCAAGGGCGTGACCAAGGCGGTGACCGCGGTGAACAGCGAGATCGCCGAGGCCCTGCTGGGCATGGACGCCGAGGACCAGCGCGACCTCGACCTCGCCATGATCGAGCTGGACGGCACCGAGAACAAGAGCCGCCTGGGCGCCAATGCGATCCTCGGCACTTCGCTGGCGATCGCCAAGGCCGCCGCCAATGCGCGCGGGCTGCCGCTCTATTCCTATGTCGGTGGGGTTTCGGCCCATGTCCTGCCGGTGCCGATGATGAACATCATCAACGGCGGCGAGCATGCCGACAACCCGATCGACTTCCAGGAATTCATGATCATGCCGGTGGGCGCGAGCTCGCTGGCCGAGGCCGTGCGCTGGGGCGCGGAGATCTTCCACACGCTGAAGAAGGGCCTGCACGAGAAGGGCCTGGCCACGGCGGTGGGCGACGAGGGCGGCTTTGCGCCGAACCTGGCGAGCACGCGCGATGCGCTGGATTTCGTCATGGCCTCGATCGAGAAGGCCGGGTTCAAGGCGGGGACAGAAGTGAAGCTGGCGCTCGACTGCGCGGCGACCGAGTTCTTCAAGAACGGCAAGTACGAGATCAGCGGCGAGGGGCTTTCGCTCACGCCGGTGGAGATGACCGACTATCTCGCCAAGCTGGCTGCGGACTACCCGATCATTTCGATCGAGGACGGCATGAGCGAGGACGACTTCGAGGGCTGGAAGGCGCTGACCGACAAGATCGGCGGCAAGGTTCAGCTGGTGGGCGACGACCTGTTCGTGACCAATCCGAAGCGGCTGAAGATGGGGATCGAGCAGGGGCTGGCGAATTCGCTGCTGGTGAAGGTCAACCAGATCGGCTCGCTGACCGAGACGCTGGAGGCGGTGAGCATCGCCCAGCGTGCGGGCTATACGGCGGTGATGAGCCACCGTTCGGGCGAGACCGAGGACGCGACCATCGCCGACCTGGCGGTGGCCACCAACTGCGGGCAGATCAAGACCGGCTCGCTGGCCCGCTCGGACCGGTTGGCCAAGTACAACCAGCTGATCCGCATCGAGGAAGAGCTGGGCGGCGCGGCGCGCTATGCCGGGGCGGGGGCTTTCGGCCGGCTCGCCTGAGGGCTGGAGCCCGGGCGGATCGGCTCAGGCTGGTTCGCCCGGTGCGCGGGTGACGGTTCGAACAGCGGGCGGCGCGCTGCCGCCCCGAGCCCATGACAGGCGGCGGCGATGTAGCTGAGCCAGGCGTGGTGAGGGACTGGAGCGGCGCTCACGCCCGGTTCCGGATCCCGTCAGCGCCGTCCTCCCCATCGCCCGAGGCGCTGCGGGCGAAATAGGCGACCATCTTGGCATAGGCTTCCGCCGTCAGCCGGACGAAGATGCGGCGGGCATCGGCCGGATCGGCCTCGCGTAGGACGAGGCCGCGCTCTTCGAGGATGGCGAGCCAGCGCAGCGCCGTGGTGGTGGGAACCGCCGCGCCGATGCAGGCGCTGGTGACGGGGACCCGCTTGCGCTCCTTCGCGGCGATGAACAGATCGAGCAGGATATCCCAGGCCGGTTCGCCGAACAGGGCCTCATCGAACAGGTCGGCCCGGGTGCGGCGGCGGCGATAGACCTGGCGGGCGTGGCGCAGCCAGCGGCCTTCGTCGCGCGGTGCGGGATCGGGGAAGGGGAGACCGGGTTCGCCAGCCTCCGCCGCTTCACCCTGTTCGAGTTCCGCGGCGAGCTGGAGCAGTTCGTTGGCGGCGGCGATCAGGCGGCGGGCGTGGGCGCGGGTATCGGCGCCGGTGCCGGGGAGGGTCGAAGCGGCGGCGAGGCCGGTCACCATCCCCAGCGGATCGCGATTTCCCTCCGGTTCCGGCCAGCCACCGCCGATGGCCGGGCGTTCGGCCGCCGCGCCATGGGCGGTGAGGGCGTGCGGGAGCGGTTCGACCGGCAGGTCTCCCTTCGCGGAAATTCGTTCCATTTTCGACCAAGCCCCCGATCCCGACGCCGGCCCGGCTCCCCTGCCGGGCGGCGCGTCGATCCGGAGACTAGGACTGCAATCCTTTGTTGTGGGAGTGCAGTTTAGTCCGATTCGGAGTTGTTCTGGTCCAGTTTGAATGCTGCGCGGGCTTGCACGATGGCCATGCTGAGGTGCGCCGCGGCGATTCCGGCCCCGGCACGGTCCAGCGCGGCGAGGAGTTGTTCCATCTGGTCGACGATCAGCCGGGGATCATCGGTTTGGTCTGAAATGGATTTTCCGGCCGCTGCGGCGGCAGGGCGGCCTGACTTGGATCTGGTCATCTCGATCCTGCCTCGTTTCAGGCAACGCGCCCGGGATTTCTCCGATGTGGATGCAACCGTTACGCCCGGCTTCCACGCGCCGGCCCACTTACACCGGGTATAGCACCTTGGTTCCCGCCTGACGACGCGAATCGATTGCATTTTGGTACTTTGGGCGCGCTGGGAGGCGACTGTGCCACCTTGGCGCAGGGTTCTTGTGCAAATTACCGCGGGGCGATGGCGGCAAGGCGAAAGCGGGGTGGCGGGGCGGCGCGGGCGGGCCTATAGGGAGGTTCCGCCAGCGGGTCGCCGGACCCTGCGGAAGCCGACTGGTCGCCATCCAGCAGAGGTCCGATTGCTCCAGCGCCTTTCCCGCCTGCCGGTTCACACCCTGCTTGCCGCACTGGCGCTGGCCCTCGGCGTGGTGGCGCTGGGCCCGACCGGCTGCAGTCCGAGCAACGACGGGACGGAGTCCCACACGCCCGGGACCGGCCTCGGCATCGCGCGCGACGCGCTCGACAAGACGGTCAAGCCTGGGGACGATTTCTACGCCTATGCCAATGGCGCGTGGATGCGCAGCGCGAAGATCCCGGCGGACAAGTCGAGCACCGGAGCCTTCCGCATTGCCGACGACACGACCCAGGCGCAGCTGGCCAAGCTGGTCGACGACATCGTCAAGGGCGACGCCGCGCCGGACAGCGATCCCGGGCGGATCCGGACCTTCTACACGGCCTATCTCGACACCCGCGCGATCGACGCGGCGGGCATGGCTCCGGCGAAAGCCGACCTCGACCGCTTTGCCGCGATTTCCGACAAGGTGGCGCTCTCGCGCGTGTTGGGCGAGCAGGTGCGGGCCGACGTCGATCCGCTCAATGCGACCGACTGGCAGACGGAGAACCTGTTCGGGCTGTTCGTGACCCAGTCGCTGAACGGCAGCGCCGTCATGCCCTATGTGCTGCAGGGCGGGTTGGGGATGCCGGGGCGGGATTACTATGTCTCGCCGGACCCGAAGATGGCGGCGATCCGGGCGAAGTACCAGGCCTACCTCGCGCAGTTCCTGGGGCATGCGGGCTTTGCCGATGCGGCGGGGATGGCGGCGCGGATCTATGGGCTGGAGGCGAAGATCGCCGCCGCGCACGAGACGCTGGTCCAGAGCAACGACTTCCGCCAGGGCGCGAGCGAGTGGACCCAGGCGGACTTCGCCAAGAAGGCACCGGGAATCGACTGGCCGGCCTTCATGGCGGGGGCCGGCCTCGCGCGGCAGGAGCGGTTTGTCGCCTATCATGGGCTGTCGATCCCCAAGCTCTCGGCGCTGGTGGTGAGCGAGCCGTTGCAGGCGTGGAAGGACTGGCTGGCGTTCCACCAGCTCAACGCCCATGCCGACGTCCTGCCGAGCCGGCTCGATGCCGATCACTTTGCCTTCTACGAGGGGGTGCTCAACGGCACCTCGGCGCAGACGCCGCGGGCCAAGCGCGGGATCGAGGCGCTGAACGGGGCGCTCGGCGATGCGCTGGGCAAGCTCTATGTCGACGAGTACTTCCCGGCCTCGGCCAAGAGCGAGATCGAGGGCATGGTCGGCGCGATCAAGCAGGCCTTCGCCGCGCGGATCGAGGCGCTCGACTGGATGGCCGAGCCGACCCGGGCCGAGGCGCTCGCCAAGGTCAACGCGATCGAGGTGGGGATCGGCTATCCAGACAAGTGGACCGACTATACCGGGCTGACGATCACGCCCGGGCAGCCCTATGCCAATGCGGTGGCGGCGGAGAAATTCCACCTCGCCCAGCAGCTCGCCAAGGTGGGCAAGCCGCTCGACCGGCGCGAGTGGTGGATGAACGCGCAGCTGGTCAACGCGGTGAACCTGCCGGTGCAGAACGCGCTCAATTTCCCCGCGGCGATACTCCAGCGCCCGTTCTTCGATGCGAGCGCGGACCCGGCCTTCAACTATGGCGCGATCGGCGCAGTGATCGGCCACGAGATCAGCCATTCGTTCGACGACAACGGGGCGGCCTTCGACGCGACCGGCAAGCTGCGCAACTGGTGGACGCCGGCGGACCTCGCGCGGTTCACGAAGAACGGCAAGGCGCTGGCCGACCAGTACGACAAGTACAGCCCGTTCCCCGGAGTCCACGTGAACGGGCGGCAGACGCTGGGCGAGAACATTGCCGACCTCGCGGGGCTGGCGGCGGCCTATGACGCCTATCGCGCCTCGCTCAAGGGCAAAGAGCCGCCGGTGATCGAGGGCTTCACCGGAGACCAGCGGTTCTTCATCGCCTTTGCGCAGAGCTGGGCGAGCAAGATGCGCGAGGAGGCCCTGCGCGGGCGGATCGTGCGCGATGGGCATGCGCCGGGGCAGTATCGCGCGCTGACGGTGCGCAATATCGATGCGTGGTATCGGGCGTTCGACGTGCAGCCGGGGGACAGGCTTTATCTGGCGCCCGAGGATCGGGTGCGGATCTGGTAGGCTCGGAGACCGGCCGGCCGTTCAATCATGCACCCAAGGAGGATGCCGTGGCCTTGATTGAAGTGTTCGCGGACAAGGAAGCGACAGATCCGCTATTCCTGGCTGAGTTCGATTTTCTGCCGCGCGTGGGCGAGCATCTGGCTCGACATGCAGATGGCTATTTCCAGTATTACAACATCATAGAAGTTTGGCACCGACAGCTCGATACCGATGGAGCCTTCCGCGCATGCGCGCTGGTGGCGCTCGACGATTGATAAACCGGATTTTGCTCACGCCGCCTACGCTTCGGCCGCCTCGGCGCGGTCTGCCAGGCGTTCGGCGCGTTCGGCGATTTCTTCCTGGAGTTCGATCTCGCGCTTCTTGCGGCGGCTGAGGAGGAATTGCCAGACGCCCCAGGCGTTCACCAGCAGGAGGATGCCGTTCTGGATGACCAGCGGCCAGGTCTGGTGAACGAGGCCCGAGGCGACCCAGGCGACCGATACCGCGACGAACAGGACGAAGGCCCAGCCGGTGACTCGGCGGCCGAGATCGGCGGCGATGAGCGCGGCGGCGACGATGGCGCCGATCGCGCCGAACCATTCGAGAGGACCATCCATGGCAGGGAAAGGCCCGGGCGGGCGGGGCGGTTCCCTTCGTGGCCGCATCGGCCGGACTTGCCCAACCGGTTGGTTTATTCCTAAGAAGCTGGGAGCGAGCGGCAAGGCTCGAACGGCGGGACCGGAGAGGCCATGACGCATCCCTATCGCAATGTGGCCCTCGCCGGGGCCTTCAACACGGCGCAGGCGCGGCAGCTGCCGGGGCATACGAGCCTGAGCATCGCGCTCGAAGCGGCGCGCGGCGTGCTCAAGCGCACCGGGTGCGACCGCATGGCGATCGACGGGGTGTTCGGCGAGATGGCCTATGAAGTGGCCTATGCGCTGGGCGTCGGCCCGGTGTGGACGCCGATGGGCGGCGCGGCGGGGGGGATCGTCTCGATCCTCGACGCGGCAAATGCCATCGCCGCCGGGCAATGCCGCTGCGCGCTGCTGACCGCGGGCGGGGCGGGGCTGTTCTCTGCGGGCGCGGAGTCCACCGCGCCGTGGACCCGGCCCGAGAACGAGTTCGTGATCAGCTCGGGCATGTTCACCGCGATGGAATTCGCGCTGATCGCCCAGCGGCACATGGCGGTTTATGGGACCAGGCCCGAGCACCTCGCCCATGTCGCGGCGACGATCCGCAACCAGGGCTCGATCAATCCGCAGGCGACGTTCTCCGGCAAGGGGCCTTACACGATAGAGGACGTGCTCGCCTCGCGGATGATCGCCGATCCGTTCCACCTGCTCGACTGCTCGCTCAACGCCGAGGGCGGAGCGGCGCTGCTGCTGGTCGATGCCGACATGGCCGCGGACCTGGCCCTGCCGCCGGTCTGGCTGCTCGGCGGCTGTGTCGACCACATGGGGCCTTCGTACCGCCATCCGCCCAGCTGGGACCTGCGCAACGGCGGCAACGGGGAAATTCCCAACGGCTATGTCGGCCGACGCGCGGCGCGCAAGGCCTTCGCCATGTCGGGCCTGAGCCCGGCCGATGTCGACACCTGCGAATTCTACGACCCGTTCTCGTTCGAGATCATCCGCCAGTTCGAGGCCTTCGAGTTCTGCAAGGAAGGCGAGGGCGGCGATTTCGTGATGGAGATGATGGGCCTCGACAAGCGCTACCCGACGACGACCGACGGCGGGCTGCTCTCGTTCGGCCATGCCGGGGGCACGGCGCAGCTGCTGCAGCGGGTGGTGCGCGGAGTGGAGCAGATCCAGGGGCTGTGCGTGAGCGGCCAGGTCGAAGGGGCGGAAGTGGCGCTGTGCTCGAACGGCGGGGCCGGGGCCATGTTCAACGACGTGCTGCTGCTGGGGAAGGACAGGCCATGAGCGAACTGCATCTGCCCGGGCCCGGGGTGCCGCTGCCGCGCCCGACGGTGATTTCCAGGCCGTTCTGGGATGGCTGCGCGCAGGAACGTCTGATGTTCCAGCGGTGCACCCATTGCGGCTCGGCCGTGTTCAACCCGGCGCCGATGTGCCGGCACTGCGGCGAGGCCGAGCTGGTCTGGGAAGAGAGCGCCGGACGGGGAACGATCTACAGCTGGACCGTGGCCTGGCGGCCGCAGCATCCGGCCTTCCCGACGCCCTATGCGGCGGCGATCATCGACCTTGCCGAGGGCTACCAGATGCTGGCCAACGTGGGCCATTGCCACAGCGAGGACCTGGTGGTGGGCATGGCGGTGCGGGTGTTCTTCGTCGACATTGGCGAAGGGATGCGCCTGCCGTGCTTTGCGCCGATTTCCGCCGCACCGGGCTGAGGCGCGTATGGGCGATGACCGATGGAATGATCCGAGGTCTGGTTGATCGCCCTTGTTACTGCGCCTAGCCTGACGGAAATATGCGGGCCTTCCGTTTTGCCAGGTCCAGCCCGGAGAGCGAGAAATGGGCGAGATCAAGGTCAAGCCGGGAATCTGCCGGATCTGCACCGCGCATTGCCCGGTCGTCGTCACCACCGACGATGGCCGTCCGATCCAGGTCAAGGGCGATCCGAACGGGACGCCCTATGAAGGCTACATCTGCCCCAAGGGTCGGGCCATGCCCGAGATGCATACCGATCCCGGCCGGGTGCTTTTTCCGCAGCGCCGACGGGCCGACGGGACCTTCGAGCGCATTCCGTCGCTCCAGGCGGTGGAGGAGATCGCCGACCGGTTGAAGGCGATCATCGACGAGCACGGGCCGGAATCGGTGGCGATCTATCTTGGCGGCGGCTCGCTGGCGCAGATTGTCGGCGTGCCGATGGGCGTGGCCTTGCTCGCCGCGATCAAGTCGCCGAATTTCTTCTCGGCCTCGACCATCGACAAGCCGGCCGAGCGCATTGCCCTGGCCATGCACGGCAACTGGATCGCCGGGCTGCGCAGCTTCAACGATGCCGATGCCTGGCTGATGGTCGGCGCCAATCCGGTGATCGCCAAGTCGAGCGGGGCGCCGCACAACAATCCCGGCATGCGCCTGAAGCAGGCGGTGAACCGGGGGATGCAACTGATCGTGATCGATCCGCGGCGGACGGAGACCACGCGCAGGGCCAGGTTCCACCTGCAGGCCCGGCCGGGCGAGGATCCGACGGTGCTGGCGGGCATGATCCGGATCATCATCGCCGAAGGGCTCTACGACCGTGAGTTCGTGGCGGCGAATGCGGTGGGGATCGATGAGCTGAGGGCGGCGGTGGAGCCGTTCACGCCCGAATATGTCGCCGAGCGCGCCGGCGTGCCGGCCGACCAACTGCAGGCGGCGGCGCGGGCCTTCGCCGGGGCCACGCGCCCCGGGGCGATCGCATCGACCGGGCCGAGCTTCTCGCTGCGCAGCAATGCGTCGTTCTACCTCGTGCTGTGCCTCAATACCCTGTGCGGCGCCTGGGTGCGCGAGGGTGAGGCGGCGCCGCAGCCCAACGTGCTGTTGCCGGCCTTCACCCCGCGCGCGCAGCCGCAGGGGCCGATCCCGGTGTTCGGCAAGCGCGAGATGCGGGTGCGGGGCCTGCGCCAGACCACCACCGGCCTGCCCAGCGCGGCGCTGCCCGACGAGATGCTCATGCCCGGACCGGGACAGATCAAGGCGTTCTTCTGCTTCGGCGGCAATCCGGTCTCGTCCTGGCCCGACCAGCGCAAGGCCGAGACGGCCTTGCAGAGCCTCGACCTCTACGTCCAGTTCGACCACACCATGACCGGCTCGGCGAAGCACGCCCACTATGTGATCGGCAGCCGCATGAGTCTGGAAGTTCCGGCCGCGACCCACCTGGCCGAAGGGCTGAAGTACCTGAACCCCGGGCGGGGCTTCGAGGTGCCGTGGGGGCAATATGTCGAGGCCGCCGCCGAGCCGCCGGCGGATTCGGACCTGATCGACGAGCATGAAGTGATCTTCCGCGTGGCCCAGCGGCTCGGCCTGCAGCTGAAGTGGGCCAACGTCTACGGCAGTTGCTATACCGAAACGCCGACCAGGCTGATCCCGCTCGACATGGACCGGTTGCCGACGCTGGAAGAGCTGCTCGATCTCAGCCTGTGTGATGCGCGCGTGCCGCTGGAGGAGGTGAAGAAGCACCCGCACGGGCTGGTGGTGGAGGAGCCGGTCATCGTCGAGCCGCGCGAGGCGGGCTGCACCGACATGCTCCAGCTGGGCGATCCGCTGATCATGGCGGAGCTTGCCGAGGTTGCCGCCGAGGACTTCCGGGCAGAGCGGGCCGACCCGACCTATCCGTTCCGGCTCGTCAGCCGCCGGGCCAACAATTACATGAATTCGATCCTCGTCGGCATGCCGGTGGCCGCTCGCAACAAGCACCACAATCCGCTGTTCGTGCATCCCGAGGACTTGGCCGGGCTGGGGCTCAGGGATGGCGAGGTGGCGCGTGTCGCCTCGCGCACGGGCGAGCTGCAGGCGGTGGTCGAGGCCGACGA